>BFBZ01000015.1_pt58 | contig 86000 bp, 83 predicted proteins | sample 1888401 | NCBI WGS metagenome assembly BFBZ01 (sample SAMD00112614, study PRJDB3348) | symbiont metagenome | host: Chara braunii
CTCTGCAACGACATCGGCGCGAAGACGATCACCCTGCCGTCGGATAGCCGCGAAGCCGCGCGCGTGCAGGCGCAATTGAACGACTTCATTCGGCGCGGGGTKGCTGATGCGCTCACGGTCGCCCGCGCCGCGGCTGCCGCGCTGACGCCCGATCGCGTGCTCCAGTTCGTCGGGCGCATCTACGAGCAAGCGTTCGGGATCTTGCAGATCATCGGCGATGCGGAGGCGGAAGGCGCATGAGGAGACACGTCATCATAGGCCGATACGGCCCCGGCGACCGCAGCCGCTTTCCACTTGGCGATGGGGAGGTCGAAACCCGCCTTGACTTGGTTGTCGGCGAGCGAACGCTCGATCACGGTATCGGCCGCGCAATCAGCGATCTGTCGCGGCTTGGCATTCATCCTTCAGAGATCGGTGTGGACATCTTGGTCCTGGCCGCCCACGTCCACGCTGCTGACACGCGCATTTCGCGGGCGAGTGAATCGCAGGATGGCTGGACCCGCGAAATCCGGCTGATCGTCCCGGTTTCCGATCCTGATCGATGGACAGCCGTCGCGCCGATCTTCGTCCGGATGCTGAACTTTCTCACCGGCGACCGCTGGTCGATCGCGTTTCGCGCCCGACCGCGCCGTTTCGCCAGGGTCGCTCCCGAACGTCCTGCTCGGCTTATTGGTCCTCCCTTCGACGACCTCGCCCTCTTCTCGGGCGGCCTCGACAGTCTCATCGGCGCGATCGACGCCCTCGAGAATGGCCGTACACCGCTTCTCATTAGTCACGCTGGCGAAGGTGCGACCAGCGATGCGCAGTCCACCATCTTCGACACGTTGAAGACCCACTATCGAGGCCGCGCCTTCGATCGCTTGCGCCTCTGGATGGCATACCCGGACGGCTTCGTCCGGGGTTCAGGCGGAGAGAATACGACCCGCGGCAGGTCGTTCCTGTTCTTCGCCCTCGGCGTCTTCGCTGGAAGCGGACTTGAGGGGGCGTTCACCTTGAAAGTGCCCGAGAACGGCCTCATCGCCGTCAACGTGCCGCTCGATCCATTGCGCCTCGGCGCACTGAGCACGCGCACGACCCATCCTTTTTACATCGCCCGTTGGAATGACGCCCTCCATGGGCTCGGCCTGAACGGCAGGATCGAAAATCCCTATTGGGATAGGACCAAGGGCGAGATGGTCGCAGCCTGCACCAACGGCGCGTTGTTACGTCGCCTCGTCCCCTCATCGCTATCCTGCGCGGCTCCAACCAAGGGACGCTGGCAGGGTCTCGGCACACAGCATTGCGGCTATTGCCTGCCATGTCTCATCAGACGGGCAGCACTCGTTGCCGGCTTACGCCCCGATCCAGATCCCACCGTCTACACGGTCGATGACCTCACCGCCCGCGCGCTCGACACACGCCAATCAGAAGGCGTCCAGATTCGCTCTTTCCAGCTTGCGATCGAGCGGCTTCGCGCCCGGCCGGCACTGGCGCCGATTCTCATCCACAAGCCGGGGCCGCTCTTCGATGAGTCGCCAGCTCGGCAAGCTGCCCTCGCTGGCGTCTACCGGCGCGGCCTTGAAGAGGTTGGAGCTCTCCTGGCAGGTGTGAGGACGCGGCCAGGATGACCGAGAATGCTCAAGCCGTCGGTGTCGATTTTCACTGCCATCTCGACCTCTATCCCGACCATGAGGCCGCGATCGCGAGGGCAGAAGCAGCTCGGATCTACACGCTGACCGTCACGACGACGCCAAAGGCCTGGGCACGCAATCATGAACTCACGCGTCATACCCGCTTCGTGCGCGCTGCGCTCGGCCTGCATCCGCAGCTTGTCGCGGAGCGCGCCGGCGAGCTCCCGCTATGGGAGCGTCACCTGCCTGAGACACGCTACGTCGGTGAAGTCGGTCTTGATGCCGGCCCGCGCTTCTACAAATCGCTGGATACCCAAAAGCATGTGTTCCGTAGCGTCCTTGAGCGATGCGCAGAAGCCGGTGGCAAGATTCTCACTGTCCACAGTGTGAGGAGCGTTCCAGCGGTGCTCGAGATGATCGAACAATATCTCCCGCAGGATCGCGGCACCGTCGTGCTTCACTGGTTCACCGGAAGCAAAAGCGAGGCTCGACGTGCGGCGACGCTCGGCTGCTATTTCTCTGTCAATGCCGAGATGACGCGCTCGGATCGCGGCCGCTCCCTCGTCTGCGACTTGCCCATCGATCGGATACTGACGGAGACAGACGGCCCCTTCACTCAGGTTGACGGTCGTCCTAGCGAGCCCGCTGACGTGAAAACCACGGTCGCAGCGATCGCCGACGTCCGGAGGGTCCCGATCGATGCCGTCACGACAGCGGTAAGATCGAACCTTCGTTCTCTACTGAGATGAGCCCCTCAAGGGCCTAGATAAATTGTAAGCTTCGTGCTACATAATCGGTCGATCTGTAGTGCGAAGGTGCCAAAATGCCCACTCCACACAACCCTCCTGCTGCGGTGCGGCGCGCGCTGCGCAAGCTTGGGGCGGACATCCATGATGCCCGTCGACGCCGACGGCTGCCGATGGCGGTCGTAGCCGAGCGCGCCTTTACGTCTCGCTCGACGCTGCAAAGGGTCGAAGCCGGGGACACCAACGTCAGCGTCGGCATTTATGCCGGCGTCCTGCAGGCGCTCGGCCTCCTCGACGGCCTGAGCCAGGTCGCCGACATCAGCAACGACAGCGTCGGTCAGGCGCTCGCCAGCGCCGACCTGCCCAAGCATGTCCACCTCAAGCGGCCAACCGGATCGTCCCGCGATGGCTGACTTCGAGGTCCATATCGATTTGGACGGCCGCACACGCCCGATCGGACTGGCGAGGAGCAATCGCGTCCGGGGCACCGAGACCATCCTCTTCGAGTATGACGGCGCATGGCTTGAGGACCCGGACCGCTTCTCGCTGGAGCCAGCTCTTGCTCTGACCCGCGGCGCCTTCGCCCCTCCTGCCGGTCTTGCGACTTTCGGCTCCATCGGCGACTCAGCGCCGGATACCTGGGGCCGGCGCCTCATGCAGCGCGCCGAACGCCGTCTCGCCGATCGAGAAGGCCGCGCGGTTCGCACGCTTGTAGAAAGCGACTACCTGCTCGGCGTCGCCGACGAGACCCGGCTTGGCGCGCTCCGCTTCCGCTGGGTCGGCGAAGAGATTTTCCAAGCGCCGATCCGCGCGGGCGTTCCTGCCCTAATCGAGCTTGGCCGGTTGCTCCAGATCACCGAACGGATTCTCCGGGACGAGGAAACGGATGAAGACCTGCAGCTCATCTTTGCCCCAGGCTCCTCCCTTGGCGGTGCCCGACCGAAGGCGTCGGTCATCGACCAACATGGTCACCTCTCCATAGCGAAATTCCCGAAGGAGACCGACGACTACAGTATGGAGACCTGGGAAGAGATCGCGCTGCGGCTAGCCGGCCAGGCAGGTATTGCCACGCCTCAACACGAGCTGATCGACGTCGCCGGCAAGGCGGTCATGTTGTCGCGACGCTTCGATCGCGACGGTGCGATCCGCATCCCGTTCCTGTCGGCGATGGCGATGATGGGCGCCAAGGACGGCGAGCGCGGCAGCTATCCGGAGATTGTCGATGCCCTTGCTCAACACGGCGCTCAGGGGAAGAAGGACGCCCATGCCCTCTATCGGCGTGTCGTCTTCAATGTGCTGATTTCCAATGTCGACGACCACCTCCGCAATCACGGTTTCCTGTGGCTGGGAAAAGCGGGTTGGTCTCTCTCGCCGGCATACGACCTAAATCCCGTTCCGACCGATCTCAAAGCGCGGGTGCTGACCACGAACATCGATCTCGACGAGGGCACCTGTTCGCTCGATCTGCTGGAGGCGGCGTCCGAGTTTTTCGCGCTCACCCTGCCGCAGGCCCGCGCGATTATCAAAGAGGTCGCGACCGTGACCGCGACCTGGCGCGACACAGCCAAGGCGGTCGGCGCTCGATCGGCGGAGATCAGCCGCATGGCCAGCGCTTTCGAGCATGACGATCTCAAGCGAGCGCTGGCGCTATGACGAGGACCTTCCTGCACAATTTCGATCCGCCAGCATTTAGCCCTGTCACGGGCGCGACCGTCGACCTCGACGTCTCGGAGATCGAGGACGCCGGGATTCGCGAAGTGTTGCAGACGCCAGGGGCTGCATATGGCGCGTGGTCCATCCTGGACGCGCTGTTGACGCCAACCGGCGCGGGTACGCCCTTCGTCTTCCGGGAACCGCTTGGACAGGCCCGCGAGGTGAAGGTCGCGCTATCTGGCCTGTTCGGCCGCTTCGTTGCCCGCGCCTATCTGGAACGCTACTTTAACCTTTCGATCTTCGCGCATCTCGGCAGCCGCATCATCGATCTCGATCGCCGCCGGCAGGTCAAAGTCACGCGCTTGTCCCGTGGCGACCTGCCCGACTGGATCGGCTGCGCGTCCGACCTGTCCTCCTTGACTGTGGCCGAAGCGAAGGGTTGCCATGATAGTGGCGGCCCGGCCAAAGCATTGAATCGCGCCTGGGCTCAGGCCGGACGGATAGATATCACTGCCGGAGGCCGCAAGGTCACAGTGAAGCGCATCGCCATCGCGACCCGCTGGGGGATGGCGGCGCCAAATCCGACCGACGCCCACCTCTCGGTCCGCGATCCGGTAGATGAAGCCGAGCCGATCAAGCCGGAGGAGAAAGACGCGCTCTTTATCGGGCTTCTCCGTCTCCATATCGCCAATCTCATCAAGTCGCTCGGGCACGCCGAGCTAGCCAGTGCGCTCCGCGGCCTCACCCACCAGCCCTTCGCGCGAAGACTCCAAGGGGATCTCCGACGCGCCCGAGCGCTGCTGGATGCCACGCCGGTGAGAGAGATGGAAAAGGCCACGGCCATGGGCGGACTGATCGGAGGGATCGTCACCCGTGCCGGGCCCGTCGCCGACACCGACGTTGCGCCGGCCGATCAGGAGGCGCTCGCTCGCCTCAACCTCCGGCCGGTCTTCGTCGGCATTGAGCGCGATCTCATCCGTGCCGCTATCGACGCGGAGCTGCAAACCGTTCGCATCCGCCTGACGCAGATAGTGGGTCCGGATGAGTTTGCTCGGCCGGATCGCGCCGGCGGCTGGATCATCCCGATCGGTGAGGAGCGACGCATCAGAGGGGGCACCTGATCCGGTGACCACCGAACATAAGCATCATGGGGAAACGGCCGGCCACACCAGACACGGCACGATTAGGGGGCAGAAAGATGGAAACGCAGGAGACCGATCTCTCGAATGAGGCAGCGGCGCTGGCCGACATCCTCAAATGGTCGGCGGACCTGCCGGCCTGGCAGCGCGATGCGCTGCGCCGGCTGTGTAGTCAGCCCAAGCTAGAAAGCGCTGACATCACGGCCCTCGTCGCTGTCTGTAAGGCGATCGACCAAGCCGCTCCCCTCGACGCAAGTCATATCCGGGACCCGGCAGGCAGCCACGCCGTCGTCAGCCTCGGCGCGCTCCATGGTCTGTCGAACGTCAATGCCCTCGCACCGGGCGAACGGCTATCCTTCGGCAAGACCGGTCTCACGGTCATCTATGGCGACAACGGCGCCGGCAAATCCGGCTACGCCCGCGTCCTGAAGCAACTCTGCCGGGCACGCTCGCCGAAGGACGACGCGATCCTTCCCAACATCTATGCGGCTGGTTCCGGCACCCCGACCGCCAGCGTCGACTTCTTCATCGGCGGACAGAAGCGAAGCGCGTCCTGGATCCAAGGAAGCGCGCCCGACCCAATGCTCTCGGCCGTCAGTGTCTTCGACTCGCGCACTGCCAATGTGCATGTCGAGAACACCAACGATCTCGCCTATACGCCGCTGCCGCTCCGGATCCTCGCCGGTCTCGCGCAAGCATGCCAGGATGTGAAGGCCAAACTGGCGGTCGAGATAAAGGCGCTCCAAGAGCAAACACCTGCGATCCTGTCGAAGCCGGAATGTAAACCGGACACGCCGGTCGGCAAGCTGATCGCTGGCCTGTCGGGCAAGACGAAGGAGGAAGGCGTCGAGAAGCTCGCGGGTCTGACGGCGGAAGAAGAAACCCGGCTGCAAACGCTGAACACCGACCTGGCCAGCGACCCTGCGCGCACGGTCCGCCAGCTCCAGAGCCAGGAAGCCCGCATCAAGTCGGCGATCGAGCAGATCGAGCGGCTTATGGTCGCCGCCACGGACGAAACCCGGGCAGCGCTACGCGACGCCCATACACACCTTGCAACGGCGCGCTCCGCTGCCGCTGCCGCCTCCGCCAACCTGTTCGCCGAGGAGCCGCTGCCCGACATCGGCTCGGACGTCTGGAAGATCTTGTGGGAGGCGGCCCGAGATTATTCCCGCGCATCCGCGTATCCTGATCGGCCGTTCCCCGTGGCGGGTACTGGAGCCCATTGCGTCCTCTGCCAGCAGCCGCTCGGCGAAGAAGCCTCGAAACGGCTCAACAGCTTCGAAGCCTTCGTGCAGGACGAGAGCAAGCGCCGAGAGCAGGAAGCCGTGGACGCGTATGACGAGAAGCTCGACGAAGTCTCGTCGCAAGCCATCTCGATGAAGGATCTCGCCGCGATCATCGCGACGATCCGCGATGACATCGGCCAGGAGGAAGTCGCGAGCACCCTTCGCCGCGAGATCCTCCACCTAACTTGGCGGCTGCGCGCCATTCTGCGAACCCATGGCTATGCGGCCCTGTCTGACCTTCCATCCCCAGCCACCATCTCGCTCGATCCCCTACGCACGGCCCTCAACGGCATCGCCACGCGTATCGAAGGCCTGCAATCGGAAGCCAGCTCCCCGCAGCGCGTCGCGCTCGTCGCCGAGCGCGACGGCCTTGCGGATCGCAAATGGCTCGGCGTGGTGAAAGCCGATGTACTTGCCCAGATTGATCGCCTCAAAGCCGTCGAGGCGATCGAGAAAGCCAGCAAGGACACGGCCACAAACAAGATCACGACCCAGAGCGCCCATATCGCCCAAGCTCTCGTCACCAACCGTCTGCGAGGGAGGTTCGCAATCGAGGTCAACAAGCTCGGAGTCGCGGGGCTCGCCATCGAGCTTCAGCAGGCCAAGACCACCGCCGGCGTCCCCTTCTTCCAGGTCCGGCTGATCAACAAGCCGAACGAACCGGTCGGCAAGGTCCTGAGCGAAGGCGAACATCGTTGCGTCGCACTGGCCGCCTTTCTCGCAGAGCTGTCGACCATTGATGCGCAGTCAGCGATCGTGTTCGACGATCCCGTCTCCTCGCTCGACCATTTGCATCGCGACAAGGTCGCCGCTCGATTGGCCGAGGCCGGGCAGACCCGCCAAGTGATCGTTTTCACCCACGACATGGCGTTCTTGCTTCTTCTCGATGAAGCATGCCGGGCGACCAAGGACCGAGAAGCGACGCCGGTCGCATACCGCCTGATCAGCCGCGGCCCTGAAAATGCGGGCTACTGCCATCAGGATCCGCCCGCCAATGTAATGCCCCTCGACAAGGTGATCGACGGGATGAAGGCCCACCTCGCCAACGTGAAAATCCATCACGAACGCGGCGATCAGGCGAAATGGCTGCGCGAGGTGACGTCCTTCCAGGACCAACTCCGCACAACCTGGGAGCGCGCCGTCGAGGAAGTGGTCGGGCCGGTGATCCGCCGCCTGTCCCGTAAGGTGGACACGACGGGCCTCATCAAGCTCACCGTCCTCACCGATACCGATTGCACCGCCATGCGTGAAGCGTTCGGGCGGTGCTCGGCGCTCCTTCACAGCCAGCCCGGTGAGATCAATCCGCGGTTGCCCGCGCCATCGGCCATCGAAGCGGAGATCGAAGCGCTGGCACAGTGGGTCGCCGACATTCGGACCCGTCAGGACAAGGCCGCTTGATGATGCATCGCCCCATACCGCCCAATGTCGGAGGCGATGCATCCGAGAACTTGGTGAGCGTTCGTGACCTATGACCTGAGCAAGCTTGGCTGGAAGGCCTTCCAGGACCTCGCATGTGCCGTGACGGCCGAAGTCCTCGGACGGCCGGTACAGAGCTTCCTCGGATCAAATGACGGGGGGCGCGACGGCGCGTTCGTCGGAACGTGGGAGGACCCCGAGGGCGCGGCGCTCAAGTCGACGATCCAATGCAAGTTCATAGGAAAGCCGGGCGCTACGCTTACGCTCACCGGCTTGAAAAACGAGTTGTCCAAAGCGGCGAAACTTGCGCAACAGGGTCTTGCGCGGGACTACGTGATACTCACCAACGCCGGAGTATCCGGCGACGCCGATCAGCAGATTTGCGCCGCGTTCGAAGCGGTCGGTGTGACGAAGTGCCGTGTGTTTGGCGGATCGTGGATGATCCAGCAACTGGCGGAGAGCCCCCGTCTCCGAATGCTTGTACCCAGGGTCTATGGGATCGGTGACCTGTCTCATATCATCACCGGCCACGGCTACAATCAGGCCAAGGCAATTCTCGACAGCATGGGGTCAGACCTTAGCTGTTTTGTGCCGACCGACGCGTATCGGCAAGCTCTATCGGCGCTGCATGACCACAGCTTTGTAATCCTACTGGGTGACCCAGCCTCCGGTAAGTCCACTATCGCAGCGATTTTGGCCTTGGGGGCCCTCGACGATGGCTGCCTCGGCGCACTGAAGATCAATGCGCCCGATCAGTTGAATCTTTGGCATCCCGGCGAAAGACAGTTTCTTTGGGTTGATGACGCCTTCGGCCCCAATCAGTTCGACGTCGCGCGGATGAGCCGTTGGAACGCGGAACTCGGGACCTTACGCGCCGCGATCGAGGGCGGCGCACGCGTCGTATTCACGTCCAGGAACTATATCTGGGAAGCTGCGAAGTCTCATTTGAAGTCGAGCGCCTTCCCCCTGCTTAGGGAGAGCCAGGTCGTCGTCAATGTCCACGCCCTGAGCAGTGAAGAACGCGCCCAGATGCTCTATAATCATGTGCGCCGGGCGCATCCGCGCGATACGCGCCAGCGTCTAAAGCCGTTTCTGCCGGCCATATCCGACAACAAGGCCTTCCTGCCAGAGACCGCGCGTAGACTGGGCGATCCCATTTTCATCAACAAACTTGAGCTTTCGGAAACGCGGCTGATGCGCCTCGTCGAACATCCTGTGGAATTCCTGACTGAAATACTTGCCCAGCTCGACGACCCATCCCGTGCCGCAATCGCCTTGATTTTTCTGAACTCGGAAACGGGTGTTCCGTCACCAATCGCGTCTAGTCCGGCGCTGGAGATGGTCAATCGTCTGCTGGGCGTTCAGCCGGCGGATGTCTCCAAGGCGATGCAGCATCTGAACGATAGCCTGACGCGCCTGATTTCGCACGACGATGGCGATCGGTGGATCTTTCGGCATCCGACGGTGACTGACGCCTTTGCCGAACTCGTGTCTGGTTCACCGGAGCTGATTGAGCTCTACATTCACGGAGCCAAACTTGATCGCCTCATCCGCGAGGTCGTCTGCGGTGCGATGAAGATCGAGCGCGCGAGACTCCGCGTCCCAATCTCGCTCTACCTCTCGCTCATTGCCAGACTGCAATCGCTTCCCTTGGACGAGGGCCTCAAGTCGTTTCTTGGCGCAAGGTGCGACAAAGCATTCCTCCGCCTGATCCTCGAAGCTCGCGCCGATATTTTAGTCTGGGCGGCGGAAACGAACACCAACGACCTGTCTTCTGGAAGTAAGCTGCTGCTGGCTGCGCTTACGTCTTACGGCCTCCTGCCTGAAGCAAGTCGGGCCAGGATCGTCGAGCGAACCTGCGACCACTCCATGACTTGGCTCGATGCCAATCCCCTTCAAGACAAGATACTCCAGCAGATTTTCACCGCAGACGAATTTCAAGCATTTACGCAGAAGTTCAGAAAAGAATGGCTGCATGATATACCCAATCTGTTCGATAATTTGCGAGGGCGATTTTCGTCAGACGATGAAATCACTCTTTACAAGGATTTCAAAGAAAACCTCCAAAGTGCTGAGCAATTCTATGATGACGAAAGTCTTGGGAACGAATTACCGGAATTATATGCACAGCTCGACGCTCACATCTCTGATCTTGAGGATAGCAAACCGGATCCGCCTGCGTCGACTTGGCAACCTTCAACGCCGACTGAAGTGGACATGACACCCTCGGCTACATCAGCGGATAGCGGCACGATTTTCGACGATGTTGACGCTTGACCATGGCCGTCGGCGATGAGCCGCGACTGATCACGCCGATCAGCCAGCGGCAGTTCGAACTCTACGCGCTGTCGCTGGAACGTGGGCCCAATTTTGATCCTGCGCAGATCTTTGGCAGCTACCAGGCGGGGCGCGGCAGCGCGAGCGGCTGCATCCTCCTCGATCCGAAGAGTGGGACCTTCACCACCCTGGCCCTGCGAAGGCGGGTCGATCATCGCTGGGTCCGCGTCGATGAAGGCGGCCCCTATCCCACTCCCGAACCCGCGCTGGATCACCTCAGCATCAGCATGCGAGCCAGCGAGCCGCCCGAGCCATTGCCGCCGGGCGCGCGGCGGCGGCCGCTTCTGCTGAAGACCGGGTCGCGAGGGACATCGCCGGAGTTCGACCTGCTGACGAGCACGATCAGCCATTTTCCGGCGCTGATGGCAGTTGGCGAATGCTACCTCGCGCTTCCCAACCCGGATGCCAATTTCGTCACCGATCTGCAGACCAACAATTTCGCGTCCCGCCTCTTCGAACTCTACCTTCTTGCCTGCTTCCGCGAGCAAGGGCTGATCGTCCGGCAGGAGCATGTCTCACCCGACTTCCTGATCGAGAACGATGGCGCCGCCTGCTGGATCGAGGCAGTGACCGCAAACTCCGAGACGCCCCGCTCCGGCGGGATCGGCGACTGGGTGCATGCTCCGGTCGATCGGACTGAACGTCTAACTGGCGCGCCAGCCGAGCGCTTCGCTAAGACGCTGCGCGGTAAGCTTCAGCGCAACTACCATGAGCTGGATCATGTGAAAGGGATGCCCTTCGCTCTGGCGATCGCCGACTTCCATGAATCCGGCTCAATGGTTTGGAGCCGCGAGGCTTTGCCGACCTATCTCTATGGCCTGCGGGCAGATGTCGAAGGCGAAGGCGCCCAGCGTCGTGCGATCGGCACGCCGATCAACAATCTTACGGGCAAGCACGGCATTCCGGCCGGGCTGTTCCGCGATCCCGACTTCTCCCACCTCTCCGCCGTCATCTTCAGCAACGCGGGGACGCTCGCGAAATTCAACCGCATGGGCTTTCTCGCCGGATGGCGACCGCCCGGCCTCACGATGACCCGCCGCGGCATTCTCTTCGACCGAACGCCGGGCGCGCTGGAGCCCATTGATTTCGACCTTTCAGTCGATAGCTCCGAATACAAGGCGCTCTGGCCTTGGGGCGAAGCCTGGTGCCAGGAACTGGAGGTCTTTCACAACCCGCAGGCGATGCGCCCCATTCCCTTCGATCTCATACCCGGCGCGACGCACTGGTTCGAGCGCGGTGGCGACGTGGAGTGCAGCACCATGTGGGCGAACTCGGTCATTTCATCGATCACCCATCTGCGCATGGCCGGCGAGCCCGAGGAGACGAGCGTTGCACCAAGCGAAGACGAGCGGCCATGACCTGCCCGTCAGCCAAGCCTCGCCACCGTCGCTAATCAGAGGAGAACCGCAAAGTATGGCGACCGAACCATCCGACCGGACGATCGTCCTCCACCTCTTGCGCGGGGCTGTACCCGAGCGCGCCGACGAGATCAGCGGGCTCTGGCGCCAATACGGCCATGCCGTCGAAGTCGCGCCCAGCACCAAGGGCGTGACGATGAATGCGGACGCCAGCCGCATCAAGTTCGACACCAAGACGATCGACTTCTTTTGGCTGCTCGGCTTCAGCGCCTGGCGCGCAATCGAGGTCTATTCGCCCGCCCTGATGCTCGCGACGCTGACCGGCATACCGCTTGATCAGGCGCTCAACATCGACGCCGAACGGGGGCAATACGAGTTCGACTACAAACAGCGCATCGCCAGCGCCCAGTCGCTTATTGCCGCCGAGCAAACCCCGGACGTTACCTGGCCATCGGACGTTCCTGAGCCGACCGCCGATCGCGAAGGCCTTGGAGACAATCAGCACAAAGCCGTCTTCGACCTGGTCGCGCTGGCCCTTGCCTTCGCGCTGCTGCACGAGTTTCGACATGTCATGTACTGCGCCGACAACAGCGCGCCCTCGACGCTGCCAGAAGAGGAAATCGCCTGCGACACCTGGGCCCGCGAGTTCATGACTAGCGGCCTTGCTGCTTACGCAAAGGAACACGGGCACAACTACGCCCAAGTCCAGCAGAAGCGCGCGATGGCAATAGCGCTCGCCGCCGTGATCATTCATGCGATGACACCCACCCACGCGCATTGGGGCAATCGGCAATATCCGCCGATCACCGAGCGCCTGACGGCGATGATCGCCGGCTATAGTCTGCCCGCCGGTTCCTCCTTCTGGCTCTTCACAGCCTGCCTCCTGATCGCGCTTATGCGCCAGGAGAACCGGCCGCTCGACATCGTCGCGCACTCAAACCAGGAAATGGTCGAGGCCCTGCTCGACCGGCTCCGTTGACGCCGCAAGGAGTCAACGTGCCGGTCTATTTCATTGGCGAAGACGAGAATGGGTGCTCCCCGATCAAGATCGGGGTGGCAAAGAACATCGATGGGCGCAAGCGCAACCTCCAGACGGGGAATCCATTAGAGCTGCGGCTGCTCGGGTGGATCGAAGCGACCGACGCCTTCCAGCTTGAACGAGAGCTGCACCAGCATTTTGAATCGACCCATGTGCGTGGAGAGTGGTTTGCCATCGAGCCGGGTGACATTCTGGCCATTCTCAAGCGCGCCGGCCGCGATGGATTTGTCGCCAAGAACGCCGACGCGTTCCAGATCGTCGGATATGATCGCGACGCCATTCCCGAATATCTCGGCGTGTGGGAGTGGGCCGATCTAGAGATCGACGAGTGCTGCCCGTTCTGCGGGTGCCTGTGCGGCATGCATTTTCAGGAGGCCTCGCAGATGTACTATTGCATCCGATGCGACACGCTGACCGACTTTTCTGAGCTCGATCCACATGACGAGCCTCCGGAGAATTAAGGCTTAGACCTGCTTTGCGATGGGCTAAGCCGGCAGATCAATTCTGCTGAGCTGTCCGAAAAGCGGGAATACGCCAATCCTGATAGACGTAGTTCCGGCTCTACGCTTTTGAGGGGAAGGCCTTCCCCTGCGCCCGAGCCTTGCGTCTCGGTCGACCCCTTCTGCGGGGAGACCCCGCAACGCCCCCTTCAGAGTGAGAGTGCGGACCGCCTTTGCCGTGACGGGTTGAGGGCTGGGAGAGAGGCTCCCGGCGCCCGTCGCGGAGATCCGCGATGTCCAGAAAGACCACACAACCTCGCGCCGGCCAGGACCGGGCGAGCCTCTACGACGAAATCACCGACAAGATCATCGCTGAGCTGGAGGCCGGGCGCGTGCCCTGGGTCCAGCCCTGGGGGACAGCGGCGGCGAAGGCGCCGCTCGCGATGCCGAGAAACGCAGCAACCGGGCGGCATTATTCCGGGATCAACGTGCTGATCCTTTGGGACGCCGTGGTCGAACACGGCTTTCCCGGCCAGAGCTGGCTCACCTTCCGCCAGGCGCTCGCGCTTGGCGGCAATGTCCGCAAGGGCGAGCGTGGAACGACCGTCGTCTATGCCGACCGCTTCGTACCCGATGACGAACGGCGGCGTGCCCGCGAGACCGGTGAGGAAGCTCAGGCGATCCCGTTCCTGAAGCGCTTCACCGTGTTCAACGGCGCGCAGTGCGAGAACCTGCCGGACGATCTCGCCACGATCGTCGCGCCGCCTGCGCCCGGCCTGATCGAACCGAAGGTCGAGGCGTTGATCCGGGCGACAGGCATCGACTTCCGTATCGGCGGCAATCGCGCCTTCTATGCCCCGGCGCTCGACTATGTGCAGGTTCCGCCGCCCCAGGCTTATTTCGAACCGATCAACTGGCACCGCACGGCCCTGCACGAGCTCGGACACGCCAGCGGCCATTCCTCCCGGCTGAATCGCAATCTTACCGGCTCGTTCGGCACCAAGAAATACGCGTTCGAAGAGCTGGTGGCCTTATCCTGACTCTGTGATCCTGTCTCAGAATCAGGCATGGAGCCGCATCACCGACTGGTCCGGTGAAGCTCTTCAGACGTCCGGGTCAAGCGTTCCCGCAGCGTAAGCGAGGACAACGCTTGACGCGGCGGCGACTCCACAAACTTGTCTATGGGTGCAGGCGAAGTCCTGCACCCCTGCCACGCGGCGAGCGGGAGAGCGCGAGGGGAACCCCTCGCATTCAAAACAATAACTTGCGCCGGAGGCGCTCCGCTTAGGTCACGTGCGTGCAGTTGTACTTTACCGATCTTGGCGCTCTGTCGCGCCCGCTTTCTATCGATGATCTCGTAGTCAACCCAATGCCCGGCGCGCTCGGCAGCGCCGAGCGCGCCGGGTTAATCGATGGCATGCCTTTCATCCTGATGGATGACGGCAGCTACGATCTCCATCTCAATCGGTTCTTCCGCGCCTGTCCGGGAATGGGGGCGCGGTCGCCGAACACATGGCGCTCCTACGCTCAGGACATTCTCGTCTGGGCGCGTTTTCTCTGCGAGCGGCGGGGCGGCAAGACGGTCTGGCAGGCGAACCGCCACGACGTACTGGCCTTTCACCGGGCGCGGCGTCTATCGGACGCCGCGTACCGCATCTCAGCGGCGAGCTGGAATCGGGGCATTGCAGCGCTCGACAAGCTCTATCGGTGGGCCATCGAAGAAGGAATCATCACGGCTTCGCCCTTTAGCTATGGCGTCACCCTTCGCAAAACCGCAAGCACAGGCGCTGTGCTGGCTGTCACGACAAACCGGGCGCGCGAGCGCGCGGCACGGCGGCACGATATGCGCTACATCGATCTCGGCCGCTATTTGCTGTTCCGCGATGTGGGGCTGAGAGGACGGTTGCCCGACGGCACGGAAGACCCGACGTGGCGTGGCCGCAATGGCGAACGGAACGCGCTCTTCGCAGAGCTGTTGGTCACGACCGGGCTGCGACTGACCGAAGGCGGCAGCCTGCTTCTGACCGAACTCCCGCGCATGACCGCACCCGGATCGCGCTCAGCGCTGTTCGATCTTTCCGGGTCGGTCGCCAAGGGCGGACGGCCGCGCCAGGTTCGCATTCCCCGTCGCGTATGGGCGCTGATCAATGACTATATCGATCTCGAGCGAACCATATCGTCCGCCCGCTCGGAGCCCTTGGTCTTTGATCCGCTCTGGTTGGCGCCAGAGGGCGGGAAGATCGTCGGCGCAGCGGGCAAGCGGGTCCGGCTCGACCGGTTGACGCCGAGCGAGCGACGGCGGGTACTAATCGGCGCGCCGGGCAAGGCGCAGCATGCCTTGCTATGGCTGACCGAAGGCGGTCGGCCCGTGCCTGCGGCCACCTGGGAAGCTACCTTCCGCCGGGCCTGTGCGCGCTGCCACTGTTTCGGCATCGCTGTCGATGTATCGCCCCATACGTTGCGGCACACCTTCGCCGTCAACATGCTTTCCATGCTGATCCGCGAGCAGATCGGCACGGTGTTCAATCCGCAGGATCGGCACGGCGCGGCGTATCGCCGGATTCTCGGCGATCCGCTGCAGAAGCTGCAGTACCTGCTGGGGCACGCGAGCGTGACCAGCACCTACATCTATCTCGACAGCTTGGCTGAAGCGCAGGAACTGGTCGAGGCGGCCGCGGATCGCTGGGCCCAAGATACAGCCGGTGATGCGCAATGACCGCCGCCATGACGACATCGGCGCGGCGGCCTGGCCGCCGTGCCCTCTTTCCCGAGACGCTGCCCGATCCCCAGGAGGAAGTCGCAGCGGCGATCGCATCGCTCCGCTTCCCAATCACCCTCGCGGACCGCACCATGACGATCGACCTGACGATGCTGGGCGGCCGCAGAGCATTGGCGCGGACGCTTGCGGGTGCGCTTTGGCGCGCCTGCCAGGTTGGCGGTCCGGCAGGCTCGATCTCGACGGCCGCTGCCTATGCCAATGCGCTCAAGATGTTCTGGCGCTATCTCGATGCTGTCAGACCCCACGTCGCACGTCTCTCCGATGTAAGAGCCGCTTGCATTGACGGTTTCGACGCTTGGATGGAAGAGAGCGGCCTACATCCCAATCACCGGCTGCACCGGATGAGCAAGGTGCTCAATCTGCTCCGGCTGGCGGAGGCGGCAGAACCGCGGCAACTGGCACCCGATGCATCGCGGCGGCTCATGTACACGAGCGATCGGCCGGGCGTGCGCGCCCAACCGCGCGACGCCTATGGCGATGATGTTGCGGCGGCACTGCGAAGCGCAGCGCGCGCCGATCTCAGCGCAATCACGCATCGCTTTGCCGAGGCCGAGCGCGATCTGACGATCGAGGAGGATGCTCGGAGCAAAGCTCTCGCCGCTGCGCATCAACAGGCCATGGCTGTAATCGATGCCGACGGCGTGATCGGGCATCGGCATCCGCTTTTCAAGCGGCTCTATACGCTTCGCCGGGAGAGCAGTTTGCCGAACGATCGCCTGATCCACGATCTCCATGGTTGCAGGCATCTCATAGCCGCCGACCTCGTGCCGCTCATCGTTCTCATTTCGCTCGAGACTGGTCTCGAGATCGAAGCCATCAAGGGATTGCGGGCGGACTGCCTGAAGAATGCGTCCGGCGGCTATCTCGAGATCGAGTATTGCAAGCTGCGGGCGCGCGGCGCCGAGTGGAAGCGGCTGCGCGTCCGCGACGGCGGATCGTCGACGCCCGGTGGCCTGATCCGGAAGGTGCTGCACTGGACGGAAGCCGCCAGACGCCAGCTCGGCGCGGACTCGCTGTGGGCTCATTTCGCCTGGGGCCGGCTGACCCCACGCGTCTTGAGCATGAAGGAAGTCATCGCCTCATGGATCGGACGGCATGGCATTCTCGACGAGCAGGGCCGGCCGCTCCGCCTCAACCTGACCCGCCTACGCAAAACTCATAAGGCGGCATGGTACCGGCGAACCGGCGGCCAGCTCGACCGCTTCGCGGTCGGGCACAGCATCGCGGTCGCAGCCAACCACTACGCCGACATTCCCGCGCTTCGCCATCTCCACGAAGCAACCATTGCCGACGCCATGACCGATGCGCTCGACGCCGCTCGGCACCCGTGCGTCTTGTCGTCGGCGCAGGAGGCGGCCCTTCGAGCCGATCCCGACGAAGCCGTCGATCTGCCGGTCTCGGGAGCGTCGGCCGTCAACGCCCTGTTGAGCGGCGAGCAGGACGTCTGGCTCGCCAGTTGCGGCGGCTTCTACAAGAGTCCTTTCGGCGCCGACGGCGAAGCCTGTCCGTCACCGTTCTGGGGGTGCCTCGAATGCAGCAACGCGGTGATTACCATCCGCAAGCTGCCCGCGCTCCTGTCGTTCCTGACCTTCATCCGCGCGCAGAGACAGACGCTCACCGAACCTGACTGGATGACTAAGTTCGGACGCGTTCACGAACGGATCGCTGATCAGATCCTGCCCCGATTCAGTGATGCCGAGATCGAGCAGGCGCGTCAGGTCGCGGCTTCTGACCCGGCGCTCATCTACCTGCCGCCTGAGGCGGGGGCGCCGTGATGCCGACGCCGATCACGCTGCCGGCGCGGCCGTCGCGGCCATCCGCCATCTATGGCGACGACGAGCCTGTCCTCGCCGGCGTTACGGTCAGGGAGGATGCCGACCGTGCGCAGCTTCCCCGCTTCGGTGACGATCACTGGGATTTGGGCGCGACCATTTTCAGGGTGAACGCCCGCTATAGCAATTATCGGCTGAACTTTGCCCGCATCGCCGATCCTGTGACGCGGCGGTTGGCCAAGGAGTATGTGATCGCCCGTTTGCGCATCCATGTGCCGGGATACCGCGTGCCCTGTGGTGCGACCTCGGCAATCCGCTTGCTGCGCTACATCCAGCATTTCGCGGCGTTCGTTAGCACACGGACCGGTGCCGTCGATCTGAGCCGGATCGATCAGGCGCTGCTCGATGCCTATCTGGTGCACGCCCGCGACGGCGGGCGGCGAACGCCCAACGAGACGGTGAAGTATGTCGAAGTGCCGATCGATCTCCATCATCTGTCGCCATGGTTGACGGGCGGCGGCATCGGCATTCTTCCGTGGCGCGGGCGCGCGGCACACCACGTTGCGGGACGTCCGCCCGCACCCGCCGAGAATGCCACGCCGCGGATTCCCGAGCCGATCATCGGCGCCATGCTGCGCTGGTCGCTCAAGTACCTCGAGGTTTACGCTCCGGATATCCTGGCAGCGCGAGCAGAACTCGATGCCCTGGAAGCCCGCTGCGCTCGATTGATGGCGCGCGATGCCCGGACAGGTCGTGCGGTTGCCAAGACCTATCGCGCCCGCGTGTCAAAGTGGCTCGCCGCGCGCCGTGCCGCAGGTCGAGGCGTGCCGATCTGGGAGCGGGCGCCCAACGCCGCGCGCCGGATCGATCCGCTGACCGGCCGCGAGATTCCTCCCTACAACCTCCATCTGATGCGCCTGCATGTCGGCGCTCCCGAGAGCGGGCGCGTCAGCCAATCCGAGCCGACCGCGAAGCTGATCAACGAGGCAGCGGCCGAACTTGGGACCGAGATCGGCGGTCTCGATACGCCAATCTCAATCGATCCCGACACGGGCTTGCCGTGGCGCGAGCGCTTCGACGGCTTAAGCCTCGCCCGCGAGGAGCGGATGCTGCAAGGCGCCTGCTATGTGGTCTGCGCCTATCTCACCGGCATGCGCGACAGCGAGGTGCAGGCCATGCAACCGGGCTGCGTGTCGGCGGTGCGCAGCGACGATGGCTTGGTCGAACGCTACCGGGTGCGCAGCACCGTCTACAAACGTCAAGGCGCGCACGGCGCGAAGGCCGACTGGATCACGATCGAGCCGGTCGCTCGCGCCGTCGCGGTCATGGAGGCTCTCTCCAGGCGCAATCGCCGCGAGAAGGGACTGTCATCCTTATGGGTGGCGCTGAAGGACTGGCCCTGGAGCAACGATCACCTCGGCATGGGTGCGACGGTCACGCTCAATCTGTTTCGGGACGGGCTGGATGCGCGCTCCGCCGACACGCCGGCAATCCCGCGGATCGGGGACGAGCCCTGGAAGTTCACCACCCGGCAACTGCGCCGCACGGTCGCGTGGTACATCGCCAACCGCCCGTTCGGCACCGTCGCCGGCAAAATCCAGTACAAGCACGCCTCGGTCGCCATGTTCGAAGGCTATGCGGGCTCGGCGCAGGCCGACTTCCGCCTCGCCGTCGAACGCGAACGCGCGCTTGGCCAGCTCGACGACATCGTTGCTCATTACGAAGCATTTCTTCGTCATGAAGGTCCGGCGGGCCCCGGTGCCACGCGGTTGCGACGCGAGTTCGCGCGCGTGCAAAACGAGCTTGGCGATCTCCCGGGCCGCATCATGGATCGCAAGCGGCTGCGCACCATGCTCGCCCATCTCGGCCGGACCTTACATGTCGGCTTCCTCAATGATTGCCTGTTCGATGCCGCAACTGCGCTCTGCCTTAAAGACCCATCCGATGCCGAACCAACGGCGCCCGCTTTGTCACGATGCAGCCCCGATCGGTGCCCGAATGCCTGCTTGACAGCACGCCATCGCGAGCCGTGGCAGGCCTCGATCGCCGAAGGCGAGGCCATGCTTGGGGATCGGCAGCTGTCGCCCCTGCAGCGGGTGGCCATCACGCGTGACAACGAACGCAAGCGTCGGCTGATCGCACCTCTGATGGATGGTGATGCATGACCAGCCTGGGTCCGAAGAGCGAGGCGGCATTGAGGGCGGCAATGGCACGACTGCTCGACGGTCGGCCCGAGCGCACCGACGGCGCGCTCACCGTCTCCAATCTGGCGCGCGAGGCCGGCGTCAGCCGGGCAACAGCGAACCGCGCGGTCGATCTTCTCGCCGAGTTTCGTGCTGCCGAAGCCCGCCACCGGCGATCATCTCCTCAAGCACTGAAGGATCGCGTCCGCTCCCTTGAAGCCGAGCTCCGGGCCGTGCGCGGTGCGGAGATGGCCGAACTGCGCGCGCTGACCCGCACGCTCGCGCAGCACATCCAGGTGCTGACGTTGCAGGTTGCCGAGCGTGACGAGGTGATTGCCGGCTTGCAGGATGAACTGGCGCGATCGAATGAGGCCAAGGTCGTTCCGCTGCGGCGCTCGCCGCGAGACGGCGCTGGCTGAGAGCCGCGCAATATCCTCACCGCCGGCAGGTCCTGCGGCCATCGGTCATGGCCGACGTTTCCTGTGCTCGCCCGTCGAGGCAGGGGCTCGGTTGTGGCAGACGCTGCCGGCCCGTCAACCCTGTTCCGCACCAGCAACCGTGAACAGGGTGTGACGGCCCGGCTCGCCGCGTCCGCCCCTGCCGCTTCGCCCTCGACGGAGAGGGCGAGCACAGGAGCCACCCATGACCACCGATTGCAGCAGCCAGGCCCAGACTGGCAACGATATCTACGAGCGCGTCACCAACCAGATCATCGCCGCCATCGAGGTCGGCGCCGGCGAGTACCGGATGCCTTGGCATCACGACGGATCGGCCATCACCACGCCCGTCAACGTCGCATCACGCAAGGGCTACCGCGGCGTCAACATCCTTTCGCTCTGGGCTGCGGCGCAGGCGTCCGGTTATGCCGCCGGCATCTGGGGCACCTATCGCCAATGGCACGAACTCGGCGCTCAGGTTCGCAAGGGCGAGCGCGGCCATCTGGTCGTGTTCTGGAAGATCAGCGATCGCAACGGCGGCGGGGAGCGTCAAGACGTCGACGCAGATCGCGACGAGCCCGCCCGACGTCTATTCGCCCGCGGCTACACCGTCTTCAACTGCGCCCAGGTCGACGGCTACACGCCGCCCGAGATGCCGGTGCTTCCCGAGGTCGAGCGGATCGCGCACGCCGAACGCTTCTGCGCGGCGCTGGCCATCGACATTCGCCACGGCGGACCGCAGGCCTGCTACATCCCCTCCAGGGACTATGTGCAGATGCCAGACTTCGCCTGCTTCCGGGATGCGATTGCCTACTACGCGGTACTGCTCCACGAATGCGGTCACGCTTCCGGCGCCAAGCATCGCCTCGACCGCGATCTCTCCGGACGGTTCGGCTCCGCCGCGTACGCCATGGAAGAATGCACGGTCGAACTTCTCAGCGCCATGATCTGCGCCGACCTCAGCCTTAGCGTCGAGCCGCGCGCCGACCACGCCCGCTACATCGCCTCCTGGCTCGAAGTGCTGCGCGCCGACAAGCGCGCCATCTTCACCGCCGCGAGCAAGGCACAAGAGATCGCCGACTGGATGCACGCGCAGCAGACCATGGCTCAACAGCAAAACGTTCCGGGCGCCGCATAAGCGCCCTCACGATTCCGTTGGCTCCGATTGGGTGCGATCAGTTGATCGCACCCTCTCGGAACAGCGTCTCGATCAGCGGGCATTCCGGCCGCGTGCCGTCGGCGCATTGGGCGACCACGTCTTTGAGCACCCGCTCCATCCGTCTCAAATCGGCGATCTTCGCCCGCACGTCCTCAAGGTGTGCGGCGGCGACGGCGCGCGCCTCGCCACAGGGCTGGTCGCGCTCGTCGACGAGACGCAGCAGCTCACGGATTTCATCAAGTGAGAAGCCAAGCTCGCGCGCACGCAACACGAAGCGAAGGCGGCGCTCATGCGTCGTGTCATAGCTACGGTAGCCGCTCGCCGTGCGCGGCGGCTCTGGCAGAAGGCCGACCTTCTCGTAATAGCGCACCGTCTCTAGATTGCAGCCCGTGCGCTCGGCGAGTTCGGCCCGCTGCATCCCCTTCACCACGGCGTGATTACGCATCGCCAAAACCCATCTTGACCCTGTAGTGGCTACAGACTGCATGCTACGCGGCAATGAGGATTTCGGCAAGGAAAGAGAGAGTGGACATGGTCGCATCGCGATCCGGAACGGCAGGCGCGGCGCCCCCTGCGGCGGATCTCTCCACGTCCAAGCGCGGCGAGGTCGGACGGCAGCGTCTGATCGCCGTTGGCGGCATTGTCGGCGCGCTCGCCGCCTCGTCCTGCTGCATCGTGCCGCTGATCCTGTTCAGCCTCGGCATCGGCGGCGCCTGGATCGGCAATCTCACCGCGCTCGCACCTTATAAGCCGTTCTTTGTCGCCGGAACGGCGGGTCTGCTCGGCTATGGCTTCTATCTCGTTTACTGGAAGCCCAGGCGAGCCTGCGCCGATGATGCGGCCTGCGCGCGCTCGATTCCCAGCCGCCTTATTCAGCTCGCGCTCTGGATCGCTACGGTGCTCGTTGTGGCCGCCTTCGCCTTCGATTACATCGCCCCGCTGCTACTTCGCGCCTAACACCAAAAGGAGACCCGTCCGATGAACAAATATTTGAGCGCACTCGCCCTGATCACCTTGATGATGACAGCATCGACTGCATTCGCCGGCGAGCGCACAATCACATTCGCTGTCGACAACATGACCTGCGCCTCGTGTCCCTACATCGTGAAGAGTTCGATGGAGGGGGTCCTGGGCGTCGCAAAGGTCGCCGTTTCGTTCCGAGCCAAAACCGCAACCGTGACCTTCGACGACGCAAAGACAAACCCAGCCACCATCGCGGCCGCCAGCATGAACGCGGGCTATCCAGCCCATCCGGTGCAGCAGGGAAGTTGAGGTGAATGACCGCGCGCTGATCCGTGCAGGCACGGCTGGCGCCGTCGTCGCCGCGATCTGCTGCGCGGCGCCGCTCCTCATCGGAGCTTGCCACTGGCCGGCCTCGGAGCGTGGCTGGCAGGTGCGGGTTTGGTGGTGCTTCCGCTGATGGTCGCGTGCTTCGCTCTCGTCGCGTGGGCTATCCACCGTCGCCGTGCAAAAGCCGACTGCGGCGAGACCAAAATTCACAAGGAAGGCATGAAGCCATGAACGACTGCTGTGCATCCTCCTCGTCTCGCGACAAGCTTGCAGCTTCCGCATCCGCGTCGCCGCCGAGCTACACTGTGCGGCCGGGCGTGACGTTTCCGGATTGGTCTGTGGTCACATCGCCGGCGGTCAAGGATGCCCTGCAGGCAATGGTCGGGTCCGACCATGTGTTAGATCGCTGGAGTGGCTACGATCCCGCCATCGACCGCGTTCGCATTGCGCTCCTCCAACTCTACTCCGAAGACGGACGAGCCCCGACCACGGGCGCGCTTGCGGAGCGAGCGGGGTTGAACGAGACGTCCGTCCGGACTCTGCTCGAAGAGCTCCGCCGTCGCGATCTGGTCGTGCTCGACGGCGAGCGGATCGTCGGCGCCTATCCCTTCACCGATAGGGACACGGACCACCGGGTCACACTGGACGGACGTGTTGTCAACGCCATGTGCGCGGTCGACGCACTCGGCATTGGCGCCATGACTGATCGCGACATCACGATTGCATCGCGCTGCCGCCATTGTGGTGCGCCAATCCGGATCGCCTCGCGGGACCAAGGGCGGGCGCTGGCGCAGATCGAGCCGCGGACGGCTGTCATGTGGCAAAGCGTTCGCTATGAAGGCGCGTGTGCTGCGAACTCGCTGTGCGCGACGACCGCCTTCTTCTGTTCGGACGACCATCTCTCCGCCTGGCGCCGCGAGCGTTCCGCCGACGAGCCAGGTTTTCGGCTGTCGATCGATGAAGGCCTGGAGGCCGGCCGCGCTCTGTTCGGGCCGAGCCTCGCCGGCCTCGATACGGCAGCACAATCGTCGGTCGGCTCGACATCGAAGCGCGCTGTAGTGGCCGGCCTCGATACGGCAGCACAATCGTCGGTCGGCTCGACATCGAAGCGCGCTGTAGTGGTGGACCGCTTTCGCACTAACGGTCGCAATGGTGGCGCCTACGATCTCGTCGTCATTGGCGCCGGCTCGGCCGGCTTCTCGGCCTCGATCACGGCCGCCGACCAGGGCGCACAGGTGGCCCTCATCGGCAGCGGCACTATCGGAGGCACCTGCGTCAATATCGGCTGCGTGCCGTCAAAGACCTTGATCCGCGCAGCCGAGACACTTCACAACGCGCGCGTAGCGGCACGTTTTGCCGGCATCACGGCGGAGGCCGAACTGACCGACTGGCGCAGAACCGTTCGTCAAAAGGACGCACTCGTTTCCGAACTGCGCCAAGCCAAGTACACGAACCTGCTCCCCGCCTACAACGGTATCGCTTATCGCGAAGGACCGGCGCGCCTCATCGACGGTGGTGTCGAGGTGGGCGGCACGCACATTCCCGCCGGCAAGATCATCATCGCGACCGGCGCGCGGCCGGCGGTGCCCGCTATCCCTGGCATTGACGCCGTGCCGTATCTCACCAGCACGACCGCGCTCGACCTTGAGGAGCTGCCGCGATCATTGCTCGTTATCGGCGGCGGCTATATCGGGGCGGAGCTCGCCCAGATGTTCGCCCGCGCCAGCGTCAAGGTGACGCTGGTGTGCCGGTCCCGTCTGATCCCCGAGGCCGAGCCCGAGATCGGCGCGGCACTGGCGGGGTATTTCGAGGACGAAGGCATCTCGGTCGTTTCCGGCATCGCCTACCGTGCGATCCGCAAGGGCGAGCATGGCATTGCGCTTGACGTTGTGCGCAACGGCCAGAACACGACGATCGACGCCGATCAGGTGCTGATCGCTACCGGGCGCGCGCCCAACATCGAAGGCCTTGGGCTCACCGAGCACGGCATCGCCCTCTCGCCGAAGGGCGGCATCGTCGTCGATGACCGCATGCGCACCACTGGGGCCGGCATCTATGCTGCCGGCGACGTCACCGGCCGCGACCAGTTCGTCTACATGGCCGCCTATGGCGCCAAGCTCGCCGCCAAGAACGCTCTCAACAGCGACAGCCTACGTTACGACAACAGCGTCATGCCTGCCATCGTATTCACCGATCCGCAAGTCGCGAGCGTCGGGCTGACCGAGGCCGCGGCGCGCGACGCAGGGCATGCGGTTCGCGTCTCGACGATCGGTCTCGACCAGGTGCCGCGCGCGCTCGCCGCTCGCGACACGCGTGGGCTCATCAAGCTCGTCGCCGACGCCGGTACCGGTCGGCTGCTCGGCGCGCATATCCTAGCGCCGGAAGGCGCCGACAGCATCCAGACCGCGACGCTCGCGATCCGCCAACGCCTCACCGTCGACGACCTCGCGGACACGATCTTTCCGTATCTCACCACCGTCGAGGGCCTGAAGCTCGCGGCTCTTGCCTTCGACAAGGACGTGGCGAAGCTGTCGTGCTGCGCCGGCTGAGCCGCGAAGGCTCGGGTGTCGAACGTGACAATGTTGAATGAGAGCTAATGGCGAAGAGATATGACCTGGCGATCATCGGCACGGGAACGGCTGCGATCGTAACAGCACACAGGGCTCGTGCGGCTGGCTGGAGCGTCGCCGTCGCGGACTTCCGGCCCTTCGGGGGCACCTGCGCCTTGCGCGGTTGCGATCCGAAGAAGATGATGGTCGGCGGCGCCGAGGCGGCTGATCACGCCTGGCGCATGAGCGGACGTGGAATCGAAGGGGACGCGAGGCTCGATTGGATGGGACTGATGGCCTTCAAGCGCAGCTTCACCGATCCGGTACCGCAGAAGCGTGAGAAGGCCTTTGCCGACAAAGGGATTCACGCCTTCCAGGGTCACGTTCGCTTTATCGGCCCGAATGCGCTCGAGTTCGGAGGGGAGAGGATCGAGGCGGACCGTATCGTGATCGCCGCCGGCGCCGAGGCCGTGCCGCTCGGCATTCCGGGCGAGCAGCACCTGATCACCAATGAAGGCTTCCTGGAACTGGAGAGCCTGCCTAAACGCATCGTCCTTGTCGGCGGCGGTTATATCGCGGCCGAGTTTTCGCACATTGCGGCGCGCGCCGGTGCACAGGTCACAATTCTTCAGCACGGGGAGCGAATGCTCAAGCAATTCGACCCCGATCTCGTCGGCTGGCTGATGGACAAGTTCAGCGAGCGCGGCATCAATGTCCGTACACAGGCAGGGGTGACCGCCATTGAGAAGGTATCAGACGGCTATCGCGTCCGGGCGGACTGTCCTGATGGCGAACTCCTCATGGACGCCGATCTGGTCGTCCATGCCGCGGGTCGGGCGCCGGCGCTCGCGGCGCTCGATCTCGATGCCGGGAGCGTAAAGCACCATAACGGGCGGCTGGCGTTGAACGGATTTCTGCAAAGCGTCTCCAACCCCGCCGTCTACGCTGCAGGTGATGCCGCCGGCCTAGGACCGCCGCTCACTCCGGTATCAAGCCATGACGCGAAGGTAGTCTCGGCGAACCTGCTCAACGGCAACACGGTCAGGCCTGATTACACAGGCGTTCCAAGTGTCGCCTTCACCATCCCGCCGATCGCAGCCGTCGGAATGAGCGAAGCCAAGGCGCGCGAGAAAGGCCTGAACGTTCGCGTAAAGACCGACCGCGTGGACGGCTGGTTCACCGCACGCCAACAGGCCGAGACGGTGTATGGATTCAAAACGTTAGTCGACACGGACACTGACCGCATCCTCGGCGCCCATCTTGTCGGTCCGCACGCTGACGAAGTGATCAACATCTTTGCACTGGCGATCAGGCAAGGGCTGACGGCAGAGCAGTTGAAGACCACCATGTTCGCATATCCCAGTGGCGCGTCAGATATCAGCGAGATGCTTTGAGCGTAAGTGAGGTGGTCGACCGGTACCGCCATGGAGCAGTCTGCACGAAAGAATCCTTCGCCAGTCGCATTCGGTTCGCTGAGCAGTCGTAAAAATCGCGAACCGACAATGCGAAGAGCAACCCCAGATACTCCTGAGTGTCTCACCCGCTCTAAAACCGCGCAACGCCGCCAGATCGGCTGGTTCGGCTGATGAAAGTCCGCTGAGACAGCTTGACTGTTCAGATAAATCGCTGAGATCAACGCCGCCTTCTGCTGTGCCTCGCTAGGTATCGTGCCCACCGTCCGCCATGCCGATTATATCGGCTCCTGGCTGGAGGTGCTGCGCGAGGACAATCGCGCCATCGTCCGCGCCGCCTCGCAGGCAAGCAAGGCTGCCGACTGGCTGCTCGGCTTCGCGCCGGACACCGATCTCGGCATGACCGATGACGAGCGGGAGACGGCGTGATCCCCTGAAGACCGGAAAAGCGGCGATGCGGACTTCCCGCTTTCCACTGTTCCGTATCCGTGGCGCTGCTCTCTTTAGAGGAAGAGGGCGGCGCTTCGCTTCGTGACGGGTTTAGGGTCGAGAGAGAGGCTCTCGGCGCCCGTCGCGGAGACTACCACGATGGCTACTGCCATTCAGAAACTCACCCTCTCGCCCTCGCGCGACATTCCCTTCAACAAGCTGGTTCTCAGCCAGTCCAACGTCCGGCGCGTGAAGTCCGGCGTCTCGGTCGAGGAACTTGCCGAGGACATCGCCCGTCGCGGCACGCTCCTCCAGAGTCTCAATGTCCGCCCGGTCATCGATGCCGATGGCGGCGAGACCGGCATGTTCGAGGTACCCGCCGGCGGCCGCCGCTATCAGGCGCTTGCGCTGCTGGTGAAGCAGAAGCGCCTGACCAAGACCTCGCCGGTGCCCTGCGTCGTGCGTGATCCCTCGACGCCGATTCTCGCCGAGGACGACAGCTTGGCCGAGAACACGCAGCGCGTCGCGCTCCATCCCCTCGACCAGTTCCGCGCCTTCCTCGACATGCGGACCAAGGGCATGACCGAGGAGGAAATCGCCACCGCCTTCTTCACCACGGTCCAGATCGTCAAGCAGCGCCTGCGCCTTGCGGCCGTCTCGCCCACGCTCTGCGGCATCTATGCCGAGGACGGCATGACGCTGGAGATGCTGATGGCGTTCACCGTCAATCCGGACCATACCCGGCAGGAACAGGTCTGGGAGGCGGTCCAGCATTCCCATAACCGCCAGCCCTGGCATATCCGACAGCTCCTCACCGAAACCGCCGTTCCCGCGTCTGACAAGCGGGCGCAGTTCGTCGGCGTCGAAGCCTATCAGGCGGCAGGCGGCGAAATTCTCCGCGACCTGTTCGAGACCGACGACGATGGTTGGTTTCAGGAACCTGCGTTGCTCGACCGGCTGGTCTCCGACAAGCTGAAGGCGATCGCCGACGACATCGCGGCCGAAGGCTGGAAATGGATCAGCGTCGATACCGATCTGCCCTACGGCCACGATCATGGCCTTCGCGTCATGACCGGCAACCCAGTCGATCTCACGGACGACGAGCGTGCCGCCCGAGAAGCGATGCGCGCGGAGTATGACCGGCTCGAGGCGGAATATTCAGAAGCCGACGAACTGCCCGACGAGATCGACCAGCGGCTCGGCGAGATCGAAGCTGCGCTCGAGGCGTTCGAGGAGCGCCCGGTCATCTACGAACCCGCTGAGATCGTGCGCGCCGGCGTGTTCGTCAGCATCGATCGCGACGGGGAGCTTGTCGTCCGTCGCGGCTATGTGCGGCCGGAGGACGAGGCGCCGATCGACGCCGAGGGCCATGAGATCGACGGCGCCTCCGATCCTGCCAGCACCGATGCCGAAAACGCGGGCACCATCCAGCGCACCATCATCACCATCGGCGGCCAATCGGCCGAGCCGGAGGAAGATGACGAGGAAGATGTCATCAAGCCGCTGCCCGAGCGACTCGTCATTGAGTTGACTGCGCACCGCACGCTCGCGCTCCGCGATGCGGTCGGCGCCAATCCGCAAGTCGCGCTCACGGCCCTGCTGCACAAGCTGGTGCGCGACACGTTCCAGCGCACCGGCACCTCCGGCGCGAGTCTGCAGGCGTCGGTCAATCACGTCTTCTTCCGCGAACAGAGCAAGGATCTTGGCGAGACGTCCTATGCCAAGTCCATCACCCAGCGGCACGAGGACTGGAAGGCGGACCTGCCTGCGGACGAGGATGCGCTGTGGGACTGGCTGGCGGTGCTCGACGACGCCAGTCGTCTGGCGCTGCTCGCCCACTGCGTCAGCCACGGCATCAACGCCCTCTATGAACGGCCCAACCCGTTCAGCGGTAGCGGCGTCTCGCAATCGGGCCTCGACCGCCGCATGGCCGAGGCGGATCGGCTGGCGCGCGCGACCGGCCTCGACATGGTAGAGGTGGGCTTCCGTCCGACCGTCGGGAACTATCTCGGCCGCGTGACGAAGCCGCGCATCCTCGCCGCGGTGCGCGAAGGTGCGGGCGAACGCGCCGCCCAGCTCATCGATCATCTGAAGAAGGGCGACATGGCGAAGGAGGCGGAACGCCTGCTCGCCGACAGCGGCTGGCTGCCCGAGCCGCTGCGCTTGGTCGAACATGACGAGCCGGCGACGAGCAGCGAAGGCGATGACGCGCTGCCAGCCTTCCTTGCCGACGATGATGAGCCGTCCGACGAAGAGGACGAAGTTCTGCACGCCGTCGCCGCCGAATAGCGCACCGACGCGGGGCGGCTTCAGCCGTCCCGCGCCCTCCTTTCCAATCCACCTATCAGCCCGGCCATCGCGCCGGGCGTTTTCGTTTCAGGAGGCCGTCATGGCTGACTATTTCACCCATTTCTCATGCCTGCTCGACGTCGGCACGCCGGACAACGCCGCCCGCACGCTCGACCTCTACAACAAGCTGTCCGAGGACAGCGCATCGGAGGAACCGCCCTCAGAAGGCTTCCTTCTGTCGATCCAGCCCGAGCATGGCGGCGCCCAACTCTGGATGCGCGACGACGTCACCGGCGATCCTGAACGGCTGATTCAGTTCGTGAATATCTGCGCCGCAGAGTTCGGACTGACGGGCCGTTGGGGTTTCCAATACGCCAACACCTGCTCGCGCCCTCGGCTCGATGGGTTCAGCGGCGGCGCGCATGTCCTCGATCTCGCGACCGGCGAAACCGTCGCATGGACCTATACCGATGGCTGGCTCGCCGAAAAGCTCTCCGGCGATGGAGAGCGGATATGAGCATCCCCGCCTATGCCCGGAGCAATTTCCAGACACTGTTGCGCGCGGCGGGTGACGGCAGTCTCGCACTCATGGAGTGCCTCGACGCGCGGACGGGCAGTCCCCGCTACGTCATTTGCGCCGTGGGACGAGACAATGGCGAGCACGTCTTCACGCCCTTCGGCCATCTCGCCGATGGCAATCCCTACGATGCCTATCTGCCGCCCGATCCCGACAATGCGGACGGCTTTTTGCGTCCTGATCGCTGAGTCTCAGGATCTGATCCGTCGAAGCGCCCCGCCATATGGCTGGGGCGCTTTTGTCATGTCGGCCACGGCCGGTCCGACGAGAGGCAGAGGGAGGCCGGGACGGGTTTGAGTCGGTGCGGTCGAGAGAGAGCGCTGCGCGGGCTCGATCCTGTCCCGCTCTCCTTAAGGCTTTCCCATGAACATGATGTCCGTATCGGCAGCGCCCGCTGCCGCAACCCTTCCGCTCGGCTCCGATCAGGAGTCTTCTGCGGCGATCTTCGCGGCGGCGGGCCTGCTGCTGCCCCATATGGAACGCGGCGTGCGCGTTGACGCCGTGACCTTGCGCTTGGCTATGGAAGCCGCGTTCGGCGGATCCGACGCGAGCGGCGCCTGGGACTGGAAGGCGGCCTATGACGCCTGCGAGGCAGCGACCGTCCTGTTCCTGCGCAAATACGGAAAGGCGCTTTTCCGCAAAGCCGGTTCTCCGGCTGCACTGCTTGTCCCGCTGACGAAGATCGCCAGCCTTCTGCCAACGCATACGCGGCGCTCTTCCGAAAGCCAGACCTTCCAGCAATTTTCGACTCCGATCCCGCTCGGCCTGGTCGCGGCCCATGCCGCCGCCATCACGCCGGCTGACCGGGTGATGGAGCCTTCGGCGGGCACCGGGCTGCTCGCCATCCTCGCCGAGCTCGCGGGCGGCACGCTCGCTCTCAATGAGCTGGCCGAAACGCGCGCCGGCCTGCTCGCCTCGCTCTTTCCGGCCATTTCCCTCACCCGCTTCGACGCGGCCCAGATCGACGACCATCTCGATCCCGCCATCGTGCCGAGCGTGGTTCTGATGAACCCGCCTTTCTCAGTCCTGGCGAATGTCGAGGGCCGCGTGGCCGACGCGGCGTTCCGTCACATCGCCTCGGCGTTGGCGCGCCTCGCTCCTGGCGGCCGCTTGGTGGCGATCACTGGCGCCAGCTTCGCGCCCGACAATCCGAGCTGGGTGTCCGCCTTCACCCGTTTGCAGGAACGCGGCCGTGTCGTGTTCTCCGCCGCGATCGACGGCGCGGTCTATGCCAAGCATGGCACGACCATCGACACGCGGCTGACCGTCATCGACAAGCTGCCCGCCGACGATCCTGCCGCATTCCGGGCTTCTCCCGGCGTCGCGCCGGACGTCGCCACGCTGATGGGATGGATCGACGAGCATCTACCCGCGCGGCTTCCGGTCGATCCGTCCGTCGCTGTACCGGCGGTCGCCACGCCCGTGCCCCGCGGCGTGCGCGGCTATCTCAGTCGCACCACCAGCACTACCCCCGCCGCGCCCCTGGCCGAAGCGGAGGGCTTGCCGCTCGCCTATGAGACGCTCGACTGGCAGGCCGGCGAAGCGGGCCGTCTCTCCGACGCCATCTATGAGGAATACGGATTGCAGGCGATCCGCATTTCCGGGTCTCAGGCGCATCCGACCATGCTCGTGCAGTCGGCCGCTATGGCCTCGGTCGCGCCGCCGAAGCCGGCCTATCGGCCGCACCTCCCGGCCAACATCCACGACCTGCTGTCCGACGCGCAGCTCGAAACCGTGATCTACGCCGGCGAGGCGCACGCCGATTACCTCGCCGGATCCTGGACGGTGGATGCGACCTTCGATGTCGTCAGCGCCGCGCGCGGGGACGCGGCGAACGCCGTGCGCTTCCGGCGCGGCTTCATGATCGGCGACGGCACCGGGGTCGGTAAAGGCCGCCAGTCGGCTGCGATCATTCTCGACAACTGGCTTCAGGGCCGCCGCAAAGCCGTCTGGATCAGCAAGTCGGACAAGCTGATCGAGGACGCGCAGCGCGACTGGTCGGCGCTGGGCATGGAGCGCCTGCTGGTGACGCCGCTCTCGCGTTTCCCGCAAGGGCGGCCGGTCACGCTGCCGGAAGGCATCCTATTTACAACCTACGCCACGCTACGCTCCGATGACCGCGGCGAGAAGGTTTCGCGGGTCAAGCAGATCGTCGAATGGTTGGGCTCCGATTTCGATGGAGCGATCATTTTCGACGAGGCGCACGCGATGCAGAACGCCGGTGGCGGCAAGGGAGAACGCGGCGACGTCGCCGCCTCGCAGCAGGGTCGCGCCGGCCTGCGTCTCCAGCACGCCTTGCCGAACGCACGCATCGTCTATGTCTCCGCGACCGGCGCCACCACGGTCCACAATCTCGCCTACGCCCAGCGGCTCGGCCTCTGGGGCGGTGAGGATTTTCCGTTCGGCACCCGCGCCGAGTTTGTGGAAGCGATCGAGGCCGGCGGCGTCGCGGCGATGGAGGTGCTGGCCCGGGACTTGCGCGCGCTCGGCCTCTACACCGCCCGTTCGCTCTCCTTCGACGGCGTGGAATATGAGCTGGTCGAGCACGCGCTGACGCCGGAACAGACGCGCATCTATGACGCCTATGCCGGCGCGTTCGCCATCATCCATAACCATCTCGACGCGGCGATGGAGGCGGCCAACATCACCGGCTCGTACGGCACGTTGAACCGGCAGGCCAAGTCCGCCGCGCGCTCGGCTTTCGAGAGCGCCAAGCAGCGCTTCTTCGGCCATCTGCTCACCAGCATGAAGACGCCGACGCTGATCCGCTCGATCAGCCGCGATCTCGACGAAGGCCATGCCGCCGTCATCCAGATCGTCTCGACAGGCGAGGCGCTCATGGAGCGCAGGCTGGCGGACCTGCCGACCGAGGAATGGAACGACGTCCGCGTGGACATAACGCCTCGCGAATATGTTCTGGATTACCTCGCTCACAGCTTTCCGGTGCAGCTCTATGAGCCGTTCACGGACAGCGAGGGCAACCTGTCCTCCCGGCCCGTCACCCGTGACGGCCAGCCTGTCGAAAGCCGCGAGGCTGTCGCTCGCCGCGACGAGCTGATCGCCAAGCTCGCCAGCCTGCCGCCCGTCCCCGGTGCGCTCGACCAGATCGTCCAGCACTTCGGGACCGACATGGTGGCGGAGGTGACGGGCCGCTCGCGGCGCATCGTCCGCAAGGGCGACCGTCTCGCTGTCGAAAACCGCGCCGCATCCGCCAACCTGGCAGAGACGCAGGCGTTTATGGACGACGCGAAGCGCGTCCTGATCTTCTCGGACGCGGGCGGCACAGGCCGCAGCTATCACGCCGAACTATCGGCGCGGAACACGCGGCTGCGCGTCCACTATCTGCTCGAACCGGGCTGGAAGGCCGACGCCGCCATCCAGGGGCTCGGCCGCACGCACCGGACGAACCAGGCGCAGCCGCCGCTGTTCCGTCCGATCGCGACCGATGTGAAAGCCGAGAAGCGCTTCCTCTCGACCATCGCCCGTCGCCTCGACACGCTGGGCGCGATCACACGCGGCCAGCGCCAGACCGGCGGCCAGGGCCTGTTCCGGCCCGAGGACAATCTGGAAAGTCCGTGGGCGCACCGCGCGCTGTTGGCTTTCTACGTCGCGCTGTTCACCGGTCAGGTCGAGGCCGTGGACCGGCAAGCCTTCGAGGCCAAGACCGGCCTGTCTCTGGCCGATCATGAAGGAAACTTGCGCGCCTCCGACGACCTGCCGCCGATGAACACCTTCCTCAACCGGCTGCTCGCGCTCACCATCGAGCTTCAGGGCATCCTGTTCACCGCGTTCGAGCAATTGCTGAACGCGAAGATCGAGGGCGCCATCGCCAGCGGCACCTATGATGTCGGGCTGGAGACGCTGACAGCGGAACGCTTCACCGTCACCGATCGCCAGATCATCTACACCCATCCGGGCACCGGCGCGGAAACCCGGCTGCAGACCATCACCCAGCGCGAGCGCAATCGTCCGATCACGCTCGATGATGCCCTCAACCATCTCGACGATCCTCGCGCAAAGCTGCTCGTCAACGAGCGGTCGGGTCGCGCCGCCGTCCAGATCCCGACCACCTCCATCATGCTGGATGATGGCGAGATCGAACGGCGTGTTCGGCTGATCCGGCCGATGGAGGCGCACACTACTCTGGTGAAGATGATGGGCGAGACCCATTGGGTCGAATCCGATCGGGATGCCTTCGCCTCGGCCTGGAGCGCCGAGGTCGCCGAGGTGCCGATATTCGCCGACAGCACGATCCATGTCGTCACCGGCTTGTTGCTGCCAATCTGGACGCGGCTGCCTAACGAGTCCACGCGCGTATATCGGCTTCAGACCGACGAGGGCGAGCGGATCGTCGGCCGCAAGGTCTCGCCCGCCTGGGCGGCGAACGCGACCACGACCGGCACATCCTCGCTCACGCCGGATGCCGCGTTCATGGCGTTGATGGATGGTCGCACCATCCTCGATCTCGCCGAGGGCCTCCAGCTTCGCCGTTGCCGGGTCATGGGCGCCAACCGCATCGAACTGTCCGGCTTCACCGATACCATGCGCGAGCGGCTCACCGCCTATGGCCTCTTCCACGAGATCATCTCGTGGAAGCTGCGCATGTTCGTGCCCACCGATGGCAACGGCGCGGCGGTGCTGGAGCGCGTGCTGGGCCGCTGGCCGGTCGAGCGCATCGGCGAGCGGGAGGCAGCGTGATGGCCCGTCACGATGCTGCAGATCTTGCACACCGCCTCGGCCGGCAGGCCGAGGCGGTGTGCCGTCACTACCTGTCTGCCGGACGCCGCCAGGGCAATTACTGGCAGGTCGGGGACGTCCGTAATACGCCGGGCCGCTCGATGTTCGTGCGGCTGAAGGATTCGTCGAAAGGTCGAGTCGGCAAATGGACTGACGCCGCGGCGCCGGGCGAACATGGTGATCTGCTCGACGTGATCCGCGAAAGCTGCGGCCTCATCGACTTCAAGGAGGTAGCCGAGGAGGCGCGCCGCTTTCTCGCGCTCCCGCATCCCGAACCGGAAAGCACAAGGACACCGACCAGCAGGACGTCTGCCAGCGTCGGTTCGACCCAAGCGGCGCGGCGGCTGTTCGCCATGTCGCAGCCGATAGACGGCACCCTTGTGGCGACCTATCTCGGCGGTCGGGCGATCACGTCGCTCTCCGGCGTGGCGGCCCTGCGCTACCATCCGCGTTGCTACTATCGACCCGACGAGCACTCACCTACCGAGATCTGGCCGGCGATGGTCGCGTCCGTCACCAACCTTGCCGGACGGCAGACCGGCGCGCATCGCACCTGGCTTGCCCCCGACGGCTTGAACAAGGCCCCAGTCGAGACGCCGCGACGGGCGATGGGCGACCTTCTTGGCGCCGGCGTCCGCTTCGGAATCGCCGGTGAGGTGCTGGCGGCCGGCGAAGGGATCGAGACCGTGCTATCGGCGCGCATGGGACTGCCCCAGATGCCGATGCTGGCGGCGCTCTCGGCCGTGCACCTCGCCGCCATCCTGTTCCCGGTGACGCTGCGCAGGCTCTATGTCCTTCGCGATCGTGATCCGGCCGGCGACGGGGCAAGAGACAGCCTGATCGCCAGAGCGGAGAGCGTCGGGATCGAGGCGGTTTCTGTGTCGCCAGTCGATGGAGACTTCAACGACGACCTGCGCCGGCGTGGCATCGACGTCCTGCGGGCGACCTTGCGGGATCAGCTTCGTCCTGAAGATGTCAGCCGCTTCATGGAAACGTGAGGGCAATGATGGGGGACAAGGGACGGCCCGGCGCATCCTCTCCTGCCACGTTCGTCCATCACCGTGAGCAGCCTTTGGCGTCGGAGAGTCCCGCACCCACGGCCTTCTGAGAGGGCGATCGGCCCACAAGCGACCCGTCCCGGCAATGGCTGCGGCCAACGATTTTCCGCCACGCGGCCAGGGCCGCGCTTTGCATCGCGAAGCAAAATCGCCAGCCTTCGCCATCCTGCGCTGACGCTCCGGCCCTTCGCTTCGCTGCGGATGCAGGTCCGTTCCGCCCGTGGGCTTCCGACGCCTGCGAAGGCCGCGATGGGCGCGGTCTCCAGACCAAGGACGCTCCCGATGACGAACGAACTCGATGATGCAGGTTTCGAGCCGGTCCACGCCTCATCCCCCACCGATCATGTCCTCCACGAACTCCAGCTCTATGGCTGGCGCCCATTTCAGGATGAACCCGATCCGAGGCCGCTGCCCGAAAGCAACATGGTCACCGCCGCCGTCGCGGATATCTTCGACGCCCTCATCGCCACCCTTGGCGACACCCGCCTCGAACCCGACCTCGACGATCTGCTCTGGGGGACCGTCAATCTCTTCCACCGCGCCGTCGACCGGGTGGAGCGCGAACTGGACGACAACGAGTTGGGGCAGCGCCGGCTTCAGCGGCAACAGGATGGCAGCGAGGTGAAGTCGGTCGAGCTGGAGCGCCTGACGGCAGAGGGGCAGACCCTTCTCGAGCGGCGCGACAGCATGGAACTCTTCCGCGATCTCTCGGCCGACGCCTTCGAGCGCCACACCGCTTCACCCTGGCGGCAGCGCTCCGGCTCCAAGGTCAACCATCGCCATCTGACCTCGGCGATGATCGACAGCCGCGACTTCCTCGCTGCGAAACGCCGAGCCGAGACCGAAGTACTGGTGCCCGCCGGTCCCAGGGTTGCTGTCACCGGCGGCGCGGACTTCAACGACCATCGCCTGATCTGGGCGAAGCTCGATCAGGTCCATGCCAAGCACGCGGACATGGTGCTGTTGCACGGGGGCACGCCGAAGGGCGCCGAACTGATCGCCTCCCGCTGGGCCGACACCCGCAAGGTGCCGCAGATCGCCTTCAAGCCCGACTGGACGAAACACGGCAAGGCCGCGCCCTTCAAGCGCAACGATGCGATGCTCGATGTCCTGCCGGTCGGCGTCCTCGTCTTCCCTGGCACCGGGATTCAAGAAAACCTCGGCGACAAGGCCCGCAAGCTCGGCATCCCGGTTATGAAGTTCGACGGCGGCGTGTAATGCGCCGCCGCTCGGCGATTGTTCCTGTCGCTATTACTTGACGGAGACTCCCTATCGCGATCACATGAAGCGTCCTTGGAGAACCGGCGAAGCAACATAGTCGCAGGCGGAGCGTATCTTCCGGCAGCCTGTCGTGATCCTCAACCGTTCGCACGGAGGTTTTCATGACGCTGATCTTGCTCGCCATCTCCCTGACCATCGCGCTCTGCGTGCTTGCCTATAACCTCGCGATCTACGCCTTGCCCTTCGCGGCCGGATTGACAGCGTTTCGATACGCTTATGCAGCGGACACCGGCCTTCCAATGTCAGCCCTTGCCGCCATCGGCGCGGCGCTCACCTCGATCGCTCTGGTCATCGCGATCCTCGGCTTCGCGAAAAACCCGGCTCTGCGTGTTGTCGCGCTGGCGATCTTCGCTATCCCCGCCGCGATTGCCGGCTACGCGCTCGTTCATGGCATCGCCAAGCACATGATCGACTCGACCGTCGTCCTCAATCTGCTGTGCGGCGCTGGCGGCTTGTTCATCGGCATTGCGGCGATGCTCAACCTCTACGCGGTCGGAACAGCCGTCCTCTCCCGCTGACACTACGACGCGATCCACCGCTCCCGTGGCAATCCCGTCGCGGCAACGTCGCCAGATTTCCCGTCTCCGCACAGAATGGGATGGGTCATATCTGGTCGTGCGCGTCGATACGTTCGCTGCACTTCGCCCGGTCCGGAAGAATGCGCACCTTGACGGCGAATCCCGCGACATCGATGGCGATCAATGCCCTGCTGGTCGGCTGGCTTCGTTTCGGTGAGGATGCTGGCTCAACCACCTTCATCATATCCCGTCCGCAATTTCGACCGGCTCACGTCTCGACCAATGAGGCGGTAGCGATGCCATGTGACCGAGATCCGGTAGCGGTCGCCCTGCTTGTCCGGCGTGGATGCCGGAGGGATCGGCAACGACGTTGGGCCGGGTGCGCCCTCGTGATGGGAGCTGGGGCCTGATCTGACGCTGTTTGCCGGCAAGGACGATGGTTCGGCTGCACGTCACCTCTCGGCTTTCGAAAGGCGCCAATCCCTCCGACTGACTGATCCCCTAAGCCCGTTCGGTTTCCTCCGGCAACCCCCGCGGCTCCGGACCGTGTTGGCGCTGAAGCGCCTGCCCGCACCACTCCGGGCCTTCGGGGTCGAGCTGCCGCCGAGGGCGCCAGTGCAGGAGTCTCCCGACGGCCTTGGCCGGGTCTCGTCGGAGGGAATGGCCCCTCCGGGAAGCAACGGAGACTTACCATGCAGAACATCGTCATTCTCGCCGGCAACATCGGTCAGGCCCCTGAAACCCGCACCACCAACGGCGGCACCACCATCACCCACTTCACACTCGCCACCTCGCGTCCCCGCTACTCGGAAGGCAGGGTCATCCGGGACGAGAACGGCTACCGGGTCCAGGACACCGAATGGCATCGCATCACCGCCTTCAACGGCCTCGGCAAGACGATCCAGCAGCATTGCGAGAAGGGGATGAAGGTTCTGGTGCGCGGCCGCATCCACTACACGAAATGGACCGACCAACAGGGCGTCGATCGCTACGGCTGCGAGATCATCGCCGAGACGGTGGATTTCCTGAGCCGGGCGAAGCAGACCCAGAACGACGACGGCAACACCGTCGATGACGACGACATCCCGTTCTGATCGGGATACCGGAAGCCCGGCGGCGAAAAACCGCCGGGATTTTCCATGTTCGCGTCGGATCGTCGCCGCCACGCGCTTCCCTTTCCGGCCCATGGGAGCCGAAGCCCCCCTATCCGGTTCAGGCGAGAAACCCCGTCCGGCTCCATTCCCATCATATTCCGCGGCGGACATGCAGCGGCGTTCCACAGCTCGACGACATCGCAACAATCAGGGTGGCGGCAGGGCTATGGTAGAGGCCGCTGCGAGGATTTCCGCTCCGGTCAGTGGGCACCACCCCGCTCTTGGAGGCTGACCTTGGTTTCGATCCCGTCCTCATGGGGTCAACACTCTTGGGGTCCGCTACGCGAAGCGTGCGGTCATGTCGGCTTCGCCTCTCTGATGACCCCGGCCAGGACCGAAACACGTCGGGCGCCCGTCGAGCGGGGATGGTCCCCGCCTCCAGACAGGAGCCGGAACGATGTCCCTCAACCAAGCGCACGCCTTCGCCTTCAGCCTGGCCGCCACCCTGATGGTCGCGATCATCATCTACCGCGCCGGCGACGGCACCATGAGCGTCATGCCCGCTGCCGAATACGATGGTGAGGCCGACACCATCGTCGGCGAGATCGACCCGTTCGCCTGAACTGGATGGGGGCTTCGGCCCCCTTCGATCATGCGGCTCAGCACGACCGAATCAGTTCGGCGGCTATCGCCGTCCAAAGACGGCAGAACACCGATTTCGTGTAGCGGAGCACACCAAGAACGACTATTATAGTCGTAGTTCTGGCGTGCGCGTTCGTGTCGGTGGGAGGTGATCATGCATGATCACCGCCCGACAATCGCGGGCCGCACGCGCGTTGCTTGGCTGGACGCAGGAGACGCTCGCCGACAAGGCCCGAATATCGCTGACCGCGTTGAAACGCCTCGAATCCGAAAGCGGCCTCGAGGTTTACGAAACGACGCGCGATCAGGTGCGCCGGGCATTCGAAGCGGCAGGGATCGTCTTGCTTTCAACCGACAAGGGGCAAGGGGTCCTCCTGCATCATGACATGCCCAACCGCCGGGCTCGCCGATAGCCGTTTCACACCATCGAGCCATTCACTGCTATCCCAAAATGCACGCATCGGGCGATGGTTAAAATATCGTAACCGTGCGAATGTCCTGCGATGACGGGACCATCGACACCCGCATTCCTGGACGAACCGCCGGCAAGCCAGCGGCTAACCCCTTATGACCGCGAACACATGGTCCTTTATCTGCGGCTGCTCGACGCGGCGCGTGACGAAGCCGACTGGCAGGAAGCCGTTCAAATCCTGTTTGGCCTCGATCCACAATGCAATCCGCAGCGCTGTCGCCGGATCCACGACACTCACCTTGCGCGTGCCCGTTGGATGACCGAACACGGTTATCGCGAGTTGGTGCGCGAAAGTCAGCGTCACTGATCCATGCGATGCCGCCGCGGCATCGCCCCCGCCAAACTTCGCGGCTTCAGCATCACAATCGTTCCGGGAATGCTGACTCCCCCGCAAATCTACGAGGGAGGAATGACGATGGTACCGGACGCTTCAGGATGGCGTTCCTCGGCTCTCTATCTCCATGTTGACGAGCTTGCTGCCTCTGACATTGCTTGGGAATGGCTCCGTCGCAACGAAGCCTATGATCATGATTTCGATGCGTACTGCCGTAACAAGGAAAACTCTCAATCGCTGACCGACAGGATTCGGCAGCATTGGGGGCTGCGATTTCCCGCTTGATCCACTGCAGAGCCCTCCCAAAGCGCGGGTTTTCTGGCTCCCGCATGCCGACACCAGCACAGTTGTGCTGGCGCCGGCTCCCCAGATCTTCTCTTTGGATCTCGATGCAGGAGCCGCGTTCGATATCGCTCGATCGGTCGAACAGGATGGTGAAACGCATCTTCTCTACGAGGTGAGCAAGAATCAGCATCTCCAGCTCGTCCTACCCACCGGCCATTCGCCTGCGGTTCCTTTGGTCGCTATGGTCCCGATCGGTCTGGAAGGATTTGATCGGGTGGAGTCCATCTACCGTCTTCTTGCAACGCTCCACGGCCGCGCCGTGCCGCCGGACACGCGCCTCACGCGGCAGAAACGCAGACGGATGCGTCACATGCTGCAAGCATTCGACGGTTTCCGGGATGGCGCCACCCAACAGGAGATCGCCCAGATCATCTTCCGTCTTCCGCCGATGAAGCGGGACGACTGGCAGATATCCTCGGCGCGTCATGCCACCATGGCCTTGCTGCGCGATGCCCATGCGATGGTCGCTGGAGGTTATCGAACGCTGCTGCGCCACCGGCGATCACAGGGTTCGCGAACCAGGCGAACCGAAAACGACCAACAATAAACGCCGAGCATCATCGTTGAATCATCGCTAAGCGCTCGCGGTTGCGTTGCCTGCCTTTAGCGGACCGCTGAAGTACAGAGTCAACATCACAACGCTTCTAAAATATCTTCCACCCGCCGCGCGCATCTTTGCGGTCAGCTCGACCCAGGCGCTCGATGGACGTGGTGTGGGATTTCAGGTCCCCCCAAAATCCCACTCCATCTCACCTGTTTCGCTTCGCCATCGTGGTCTTCGCCCGCCGCTGATCTCCAGCGGCTCACGCAAACACCACGAAAGGCCGATGCATGCGCCCCGACCACGCCGTTCTCCCGCCGCGCTTCCTGCGCACCAAGGAAGCCGCTGAATTCCTCGGCCTGTCCGCCCGGACACTGGAAAAGCACCGTACCTACGGAACAGGCCCGGCCTACCGAAAGCTCGGCGGCCGCGTCGTCTATGCCATCGACGATCTCGAAGCCTGGGCCGATCGCGGCGCCGTCACCTCGACCTCCGATCCGCGCGGTTCGGTTCTTCCCGCCAAGCGGCATTCGCCGGCGCCGCCAGCGCATAGCGGACGATACGCACGCTGACCGCACGCGGTTTCCCAATGGCGGCGCGGCACCAGTCCCCTTCGGAGCGCGGGCAGCTCGACCTGTTCCGGGCGCTCCCCGGCGACTTCGCGCCACGAGACGCGCAGGATCTCATGGCCTATCCGTTCTTCTCTCTCGCCAAATCGAAACGCATCGCGCCGATCGACTTCAAGGCCGGCGATGTGGCGATCCGGGTCGAGGCCGTGCCCGATCACGGCATGGCGACCATCTGGGATGCCGACATCCTGATCTGGGCCGCGAGCCAGATCGTCGAGGCGCGCGACGCGGGCTTGCGCACTTCCCGGCTCATGGCGACGACGCCCTATGAGATTCTGACCTTCGTCGGCCGCGGGGTGTCGCTGCGCGATTACCAGCGCCTCAAGGCCGCGCTCGACCGGCTCCAATCCACCACCGTCGCGACGTCAATCCGCCAACCGGCGGAAGGCCGCCGGCATCGCTTCTCGTGGATCAACGAGTGGCAGGAGCGAACCGATCGCGACGGCCGCCCCGTCGGTGTCGAGCTGATCCTGCCAGACTGGTTCTATCGCGCCGTTCTCGACGACACGCTCGTTCTGACCATCGACCGCGCCTATTTCGACCTGACCGGCGGGCTCGAACGCTGGCTCTACCGCGTCGCGCGCAAGCACGGCGGCCGCCAGTCCTTCGGCTGGAGCTTCGACTTCGCCCATCTGCACCAGAAATCTGGCAGCCTCTCGCCGCTGAAGCACTTCGCCTACGACCTGCGCGACATCATCCGCCGCCAGCCCCTGCCTGGCTACCGTCTCGCCGTCGTGCAGCAGGCCGGCAGTCCCGAGCTGCTCACCTTCGTCGCCACCGATCCGACCTTTTTCGCCCCGCCGCGCCCGCGACGGAAACCGTCAACGCGCTTTGGGGACAAGCTGTGAATTCACTCGTGCTATCGGGGACCGCGCCTATCGTGCCATCAGGGACCCGATCCTCGTGCTATCGGGGACCGGAATCGTCGATTCCAGTCTTCGGTTCAGTAGCTTGCGGCCCCCGTAACTTATCTAACCTAGATTCCTTCGGAATCTTTCTAACGCCCCCGCACTTTTCCACGGTTGCGGATAACCTGCACGTCGATGGCGCAAAGGCCGGAAGCCGCTGGCAATCCGCCGCTGTCTTGCTCCTCAGATCGGAGACTCGTTTTCCTTCAATCGTGAACTGGTCTGGCAAGTTCACGATCAGAGGCGCGTCATGATCGTGGCGCTCCTCAATCAGAAGGGCGGTGTCGGCAAGACGACACTGGCGCTGCATCTCGCGGGCGAATGGGCCGGGAGGGGAAAGCGGGTCACGCTGATCGACGCGGACCCGCAGGGCTCGGCCCTCGACTGGTCGCAGCAGCGCGGCCGTGAACGCTTGTCGCGCCTGTTCGGCGTCGTCGGCCTGGCGCGCGACACCCTGCATCGCGAAGCGCCGGAGCTTGCGCGCGACGTCGATCATATTGTGATCGACGGTCCGCCGCGTGTTGCGGGTCTCATGCGTTCGGCGCTGCTCGCCGCCGACCTGGTGCTGATCCCGGTGCAGCCGTCTCCGCTCGACGGTTGGGCTTCGGCAGAGATGCTAGCGCTTCTGTCCGAAGCGCGCATCTACCGGCCGGAACTGCGCGCACGCTTCGTCCTCAATCGCTGCGGCGCGCGCACCGTGATCGCCCGCGAGACAGCCGAGACGCTTGCCGACCACGATCCGCCGGTGCTTCGCACGGCGATCGGACAGCGCGTCATCTATGCCGACGCCGCGCAGTCGGGCCGGCTCGCCTTCGAAATCGATGATGACGGCCCGGCGGCGCGCGAGATCGCAGCGCTCGTCACCGAGATCGAGAGGATCGCGTCATGAACGGGCGATCCGACAGGCGCGGCTTCGCATCGCGCCCGACCAATCCCGAAAGCTGGATCAGGGCGACTGAGCCGCAGCCGACCGGCATGGCCGTCGGCAATGCGTTCACCGCACGGCTCACCATCGACGTCACACCCGAACTGCGCGGCCGCATCAAGGTCGCGGCCTTCCGGCGCGGGATCACCGTCGCGGAGATGCTGCGCGAGCTGCTCGCGCGCGAATTTCCATCCGACGCGGGAGATCAGCCATGACCGGCAGAGCCGCTCATCGCGCGCGCAGCCGTCCGCTGCCGGACGGGCCTGCGCCCTTCACGACCTTGGTTGAACTCACCTTCCAAAAACAGAAGATCGAGCACTGGATCAGGTTCGGCCGCAAGACCTACGAGCAGATCCTCGACCGCCGCCGCAGCATCGTCGGCTTCGCGCCGAACAGCATCTTCGCCTTCGTCCGTTGGGCGGCCGGCGAGTACGGCACGATCATCTCCCGTATCGACATCGTGCGCGCGGTGCGCCGCGGCGAGCCGTTCCAGACGCTGCCCTTCGTGCGTCCCGGCGGCGACATTCTGCTCAAGGTCGAGAGCTGGCCCAGGGTCGAGCGCGTGCTGCAGGCGATCGACGCGATCGAACGTCTCGGCATCGATCCCGCAGCGGTCTCGCCCGATCACTGGCGGCATGTTCACAACCGGATGGCCGCCGGTGAGATGCCGCGCAGCTACACGCTTGATCAGCATCGCGCGTACCTGCTGCGCCGGAGGATCGAGCCATGACGCGCTCAGGGATCATCCTCGCGAGCGTGTTCGCAGTCATGGGCGTCGGCTATCCCGGCCTGACGCCGATGCCGATCAAGCTGATGTGGAACGCATCGGCCAGTGCGCCGATCGGCTTCTACACGATCGACTTCGACGGCCCGTTCGAGGTCGCCGATCTTGTTGCTGTCGACGTCCCCGAAGTGCTCGCGATCTTTCTCGATGAGCGCGGCTATCTGCCGAAGGGCGTGCCGCTGATGAAGCGCATCCTCGCCGTGTCCGGGCAGACAGTCTGCCGCGCGGGCCTCGGCATCACCGTCGATGGTGTCGAGGTCGGTGCGGCGCTCGAGCGTGATCGCGCCGGCCGCGTCCTGCCTGTGTGGCAGGGCTGCCGCCGTGTCCATACCGGCGAAGTCTTCCTGATGAACTGGCAGGTCAGCGACAGTCTGGACGGTCGCTATTTCGGCCTGACCTCCACCGACCAGATCATCGGCCGCGCCGTCCCGCTGTGGACCGACGAGGACGGCGACGGCCGCTTCCAATGGCGCGCGCCAACGCGCTGACCGTCTTTCCTTCGGCGGGAGCGGTGCTCGTCGATGGAATTCCCCACGCAACCGCAAGGAGACCATCATGCCACAGATCGGCACATTCACCCGTGACGAAGCCGGCTTCATCGGACATCTGACGACGCTGGTCCTGAACCATGACGTCATCATCATCGCGGCCGAACCGTCCGACGTTGAGAACGCACCCCAGTATCGCATCCGCGTCTTCGACGGGATGAACAACGAGCCGGGTGCAGAGATCGGCGCCGGATGGAAACGCACCGGCGAGAAAGCCGGCGAATACATCGCGTTGCTGATCGACGATCCGGCGTTTCCGCAGCCGATCCGCGCCAACCTGTTCCGTGACGACGATGCCGGCAACGACTGGTCCTTGCACTGGTCGCGTCAACGCGATCGCGGCGAGAAGGACTGAGCGATGTCTGCTCGCCGTTCGCCGACGAGCCATCTGAAGGTGTCCGGGCTGCCTCCCGCGGCCCGGCGCATGGCTCTCCTTCTCCTTTCCGGCCTTGCCGTCGCGAGCGTCATGCCGACGGTCACGATGGCGCAGAGCGCACCGATCGCATCGGCCTCGGCCCGCGATCCCTATGCCGCCCATATTGCCGACGCTGCGACGCGCTTCCGCCTGCCGGCCGTCTGGATTCGCGCCGTCATGCGCGCGGAAAGCGCCGGCGATCCGCGCGCCATCTCGTCGAAGGGCGCGATGGGCCTGATGCAGATCATGCCGGAGACATGGGCGGAGCTGCGCGCCCGCCATCGCCTCGGCGCCGATCCCAACGACGCGCGTGACAACATCATCGCGGGCGCCGGCTATATCCGCGAACTGCTCGACCGCTATGGATCGCCGGGCTGGATCGCGGCCTATAATGCTGGCCCCGGCCGCTATGACGAGGCGCTGAACGGCCGTCCGCTGCCCACTGAGACCCGCGCCTATGTCGCCGCCGTGACGTCGGCCATCGGCGCCGGCGGTATCGCGATGGCCGTCACCGATCCACTCGCCTGGACCCGCGCGCCGCTCTTCATCGTGCAGCCCAATCGCCGATCAGCCGCTGATCCCGCGCTGGCCGAGCGTTTATCCGTCATCGCTCCAAACGCAGCCTTTGCACGCGATCTCTCCCCCGTTGTTCCGCGATCGGGTGGCCTGTTCGTCGCACACTCGGGCGACAGGACTGCGCCATGAGCCTGTTCGGCACCTGTCGCATGGTCTCGGGCTCCCGCGTGTCATGGCGTGCAGAGAACGTGGAGGCAGGCAACACGACCGAAAGAGGGCAAGGTAAAAGCCCATGCCCGGATCAACACAAGCCATTGGCATGGCTTGTGTTTTCGTGGGCATGGCGGTCGGTCGCGGGCATATTGCCCGGATTTTGCGAGCGTTTTCAGCGCTCCGATATGCACGGCACGATTTCCGCGCCGATCGGGGGACTGGCATGAGCGAACGCGACAGCGATTTTCGCATCAAGCCCGGCCGCGTTCGTTCGACGCGCGCGCCGAGGACAAAGAGCTTCGTCAATCAGGTTCTCGCCGCCGCGCAACGTGCCGGCCACACCGCCGGTGGCGCGCGGGTGGGGAAGTCTGGCCGGCGTCCCGGCCACTCGACCTTCGGACGCGGCCGCAATGTCTTCGGCCGCTCCCGCATCTTCTCCTCGCAGCGCCGCGTCGTCATCAAGGCGCGCATCGCCCGTCATCAGGGCAAGGCGTATCGCTCCGCGCCGCTGACCAGCCATGTCGGCTACCTCAAGCGCGAGGGCGTGAGCCGCGACGGTGAGAAAGGCGTCATGTTCGACGCCAGGACCGATCGCGCCGACGACCTCGCCTTCGCCGAGCGGTGCAAGGACGACCGGCATCATTTCCGGTTCATCGTCTCACCTGAGGACGCGGCCGAGATGGTCGACCTCAAGGCGTTCACCCGCGATCTCGCCCGGCAGATGGAAGCCGATCTCGGCACCCGCCTCGACTGGATCGCCGTCGATCACTGGAACACCGACAACCCCCATGTGCATCTGCTGGTGCGCGGTGTCGACGAGACCGGCGCCGATCTCGTGATCTCGCGCGACTATATCAGCCGGGGTCTGCGCTCCCGCGCCGAGGATCTCGTCGACATCGAACTTGGCCCGAAGCCCGAACACGAAATCCGGAGCGCCTTGGAAAAAGAAATCACCGCCGAGCGTTGGACCCGCATCGACGGCGAGATCCAGCGCGCCGCCGACGAAACCGGCTTCATCGATCTACGCCCCGATCAGCAAGGCCCCTCCGATCCACAACTGCGCCGCCTCATGGTCGGCCGCCTCCAGCATCTCGAGAAGATGGACCTCGCGTTCGAGGGCCATCCCGGCCAGTGGATGATCGGATTGGAAGCAGAGCGCACGCTGCGCGATCTCGGCATCCGCGGCGACATCATCAAGACCATGCACCGCGCCTTCGCCGGGCGCGGCCAGGACCGTGGCTTCTCCGACTTCATGATCGACGGCGGCGCATCCGAGGCGTCGATCATCGGCCGTCTCGTCGATCGCGGCATGCATGATGAGCTGAGCGGTGAAGCCTATGCGGTCATCGATGGTGTCGACGGGCGTGCGCACCATGTCCGCTTTCGCGACATCGACGCCTTCGAACGCGCCCCGCCCAATGGCGGCATCGTCGAGGTTCGCCGCTTCGGAGGCATCGAGGACGAACGCCCGACCCTCGTGCTGGCGACGCGCTCCGATCTCGACCTTCAGGCGCAGGTCACGGCGCCCGGCGCGACCTGGCTCGACCATCGTCTCGTCGAGCGCGAGGCGATGCCCCTGTCACAGGCGGGATTCGGACGAGAGGTGCGAGACGCCATGCTGGCCCGCGCTGAACATCTCGCCGATCAGGGGCTGGCGCGCCGCGACGGCCAGCGCATCGTCATCCAGCGCGATCTTCTTGCGACGCTGCGCCGGCGCGAACTCGATGCCGTCGGCGAAAAACTCTCTGCCGAGACCGGCCTGTCGCATGTGAAGGCGCAGATTGGCGAGCATGTCGCCGGCACCGTGCGCCAGCGCCTCACGCTCTCCTCCGGCCGCTTCGCGATGATCGATGACGGGCTGGGCTTCCAGCTTGTGCCTTGGTCGCGCGACCTCGAACGCAAACTCGGCCAGCACGTCGCCGGCGTCGCCAAGGATGGGGGCGGCATCGAATGGGCGATCGGCCGCAAGCGCGATCTCGGCATCTGACAAGCAAAAAAGGATCTCGCCATGTCCGCGACCAAAATCCTATGGGGGCAGATTCTCGTCGTCAGCCTCATCGTGCTCGCCACCACCTGGGGCGCCACGCAATATGTCGCCTGGCAGCTCGGGTTTCAGGCGCAGCTCGGAGCGCCCTGGTTCAAGCTCGGCGGGGTGTCCGTCTACTATCCGCCTGCTTTCTTCTGGTGGTGGTATTTCTACGACGCCTATGCGCCGGGCATCTTCACCGCAGGCGCCTTCATCGCCGCCTCCGGCGGCTTCATCGCGATCGCCGTCGCCATCGGCATGTCCGTCTGGCGTGCGCGCGAGGCCAAGAATGTCGCCACCTATGGCTCGGCGCGATGGGCCGAGAAGAAGGAGGTGGAGGCGGCGGGCCTGCTCGGCGCCGATGGCGTGGTACTGGGGCGGCTGGAACAGGATTATCTGCGCCATGACGGGCCGGAGCATGTCCTGTGCTTCGCGCCGACGCGCTCGGGCAAGGGCGTCGGCCTGGTCGTGCCCTCGCTCCTGACCTGGCCAGGTTCAGCCATCGTCCATGACATCAAGGGCGAAAACTGGCAGCTCACCGCCGGCTTCCGCTCCCGGCACGGCCGCGTGCTGCTGTTCGATCCGACCAATCCGAAATCGGCCGCCTACAATCCTCTGCTCGAGGTCAGGCGCGGCGAATGGGAAGTGCGTGACGTGCAGAATGTCGCCGACGTCCTCGTCGATCCCGAAGGCTCGCTCGACAAGCGCAACCATTGGGAGAAAACCAGCCACTCGCTTCTCGTCGGCGCGATCCTGCATGTCCTCTATGCCGAGGAGAACAAGACGCTCGCCGGCGTCGCCGCCTTCCTCTCCGATCCGAAGCGGTCGATCGAGGCGACGCTCTCCGCGATGATGGCGACGAAGCATCTCGGCGAGGCCGGTCCTCACCCCGTCGTCGCCTCGACCGCGCGCGAGCTCTTCAACAAATCCGACAATGAGCGCTCCGGCGTGCTCTCGACCGCCATGTCCTTCCTCGGCCTCTATCGCGATCCGGTCGTGGCGGAGGTGACGAGCCGCTGCGACTGGCGCATCGCCGATCTCACCACTGAGGAAAAACCCGCGACGCTCTACATGGTCGTACCGCCGTCCGACATCTCGCGGACCAAGCCGTTGATCCGCCTCGTCCTCAACCAGATCGGCCGGCGTTTGACCGAGGACCTGCACGCCAAGGAGCGCAAGCACCGCATCCTGATGATGCTAGACGAGTTCCCGGCACTCGGCCGCCTCGACTTTTTCGAGAGCGCGCTGGCCTTCATGGCCGGCTACGGCATCAAGAGCTTCCTCATCGCCCAGTCGCTCAACCAGATCGAGAAAGCCTACGGCGCCAACAATTCGATCCTCGACAACTGCCATGTCCGCGTCAGCTTCGCCACCAATGACGAGCGGACGGCCAAGCGCGTCTCGGATGCGCTGGGCACCGCCACCGAGATGAAGGCGATGAAGAACTATGCCGGCCACCGGCTCTCGCCCTGGCTCGGCCACCTGATGGTGTCGCGCTCGGAAACCGCCCGGCCGCTGCTGACTCCGGGCGAGATCATGCAGCTCCCGCCGGCCGACGAGATTGTCATGGCCGCCGGCACGCCCCCCGTGCGGGCGAAGAAGGCGCGCTATTACGAGGACTCGCGGTTCCGCGAGCGCGTACTTCCGCCCCCCGATCCGCGGAAATCGGGGCGCACCCGTCATACGGATGGCTGGTCGACGCTCCAGCCGCAAAAGCCCGATCCCGCGCTGATGGCGGCCCACAAGCCCGACAAGGCCAATGCCGGCCTGCGCCGCGAACCCGAGCTTCCCGACCATGTTGCGATCGTCAAGGAGACGACCGCCCCGCGCCCGGCCGAGGAGTTCACGCGCATCCTTGACGACGAGCCGGAGGATATCGCGCGCCAGCGCCAGGCGCTGCGCCGTCAGATGACCGGCATCGCCCGCCAGATCTCGCTCGATCCCGGCGACAACATGGAGCTGTGACGCCGTGCGCGACCGTCTCAATCTCACTTTGCCCGTCGAACTGATCGGGCGCATCAACGAGCTTGCTGATCGCAAGAAATTGCCGAGATCCGCGATCGTCGAGGCGGCCGTCAGCTCGTTCCTCTCACCTGACCATGCCGACGTGCGCGAAGCAGCTTTCGCACGCAGGCTCGACAGGCTGTCCCGGCAGATCCAGCGGATGGAGCGCGATCTCGGCGTCACCGCCGAAACGCTGGCGCTCTATGTGCGCTTCTGGTTGTCGATCACCCCGCCCGTGCCGTCGGATGCCCATGCTGCCGCGCAGGCCAAAGGCCGCGAGCGGTTCGACGGCTTCGTGGAAATGCTCGGCAAGCGGCTCCAGAAGGGCCAGAGCTTTCTGCGCGAAATCCCGGATGATGTGCCGGGCGACGCGCCGAGCGAAGTATCCGAATAACTGCGCTGCCTTTACTCCCGTCGGCCGTTGTGTCGCGCCGAGAACAGACCCGCGATCATTGCCCGGAGAACAGACGCGACCGACAAGGAGCAAGTGACACGGCATCAATGCCGAATCTGTCCGCCGATCATCAAATCTTGCTCTCGGCAGCCTTTCTCCTCTCGCCTCAGGATATTTGATTCCGCCGATCTCCTGTATTTGCGCGCTACACTACTACGACGCTTGTTTCTTGTTGAACTAGCCTCAAATCTGGCTCTTTTAATCAGCCCCGCATGGGGGTGCGTCTGTCAGTCCCGGCTGGAAATCGGGGCGACATGGCGGCTGCACATCATCATTCGGAACGTCACGCACGCGGCGCGCGCATGTTGCGCACGGCGCTTGGTCCCGCCATCGCGCGGTTTCTGGAAGATGCTGCCGTCGTCGAGGTGATGCTGAATCCGGACGGGCGCATCTGGATCGACCGTCTCTCCGAAGGACTGTCCGACACTGGCGAGATGTTGTCGGCCGCGGATGGCGAACGCATCGTGCGCCTGGTCGCGCATCACGTCGGCGCCGAGGTGCATTCGCGCTCGCCGCGCGTTTCGGCAGAGCTGCCCGAAACCGGCGAACGCTTCGAGGGGCTGCTGCCGCCTGTTGTCGCCGCTCCGGCCTTCGCGATCCGCAAGCCCGCCGTCGCCGTCTTCACGCTCGACGACTATGTCGCGGCCGGCATCATGACCGCCGATCAGGCCGCGACGCTGCGTGCGGCCGTCGCGTCGCGCGCCAACATCCTCGTCGCCGGCGGCACCTCGACCGGCAAAACGACGCTCACCAACGCGCTGCTCGCCGAAGTGGCGAAAAGCGCCGATCGCGTCGTCATCATCGAGGATACACGCGAGCTGCAATGCGCGGCGCCGAACCTCGTCGCCATGCGTACCAAGGATGGTGTGGCGACGCTCTCCGATCTCGTCCGCTCCAGCTTACGCTTGCGGCCCGACCGCATCCCTATCGGCGAGGTGCGCGGCTCCGAAGCGCTCGACCTCCTGAAAGCCTGGGGAACCGGCCATCCCGGCGGCATCGGCACCATCCATGCTGGCACCGGCATCGGCGCACTGCGCCGCCTCGAGCAGCTCATTCAGGAAGCCGTCGTCACCGTTCCGCGCGCGCTGATCGCCGAGACCATCGACCTCGTTGCAGTCCTCTCTGGCCGCGGCTCCGCGCGCCGGCTCGCCGAACTCGCCCGCGTCGAAGGGCTCGGCCCTGACGGCGATTACCGCATCACCCCAGCCACCTCGAACCCCTTGGAGCCCGCATGATCCACGCTGCCATCCGTATCCGCCGCACCGTGGCGACGGCCACTGCCGTCGCCACCATCAATCTCATTCTCATCCCGGCCGTCCATGCCTCCGGCTCGTCCATGCCGTGGGAACAGCCGCTCCAGAAAATCCTTCAGTCGATCGAGGGGCCGGTCGCCAAGATCATCGCGGTGATCATCATCATCGTCACCGGCCTGACGCTCGCCTTCGGCGACACCTCCGGCGGCTTCCGCCGGCTGATCCAGATCGTCTTCGGACTCTCGATCGCCTTCGCGGCCAGCTCGTTCTTCCTGTCGTTCTTCTCCTTCGGTGGCGGGGCACTGGTCTGATGGCGGCCGCCTTCGAACAACTCGACGCCGTGCCGGGATTCACAGTCCCGGTCCACCGTGCGCTGACCGAACCGATCCTGCTCGGCGGCGCGCCGCGCGCCATCGCGATCCTGAACGGCACGCTCGCCGGCGCGGTCGGCCTCGGTCTGCGACTCTGGCTCGCCGGCCTCGCGATCTGGGCGATCGGACATTTCTCGGCGGTGTGGGCCGCGAAGCGCGACCCGCTCTTCGTCGAGGTCGGCCGCCGGCATCTGCGCATCCCCAGTCATCTGTCGGTCTGAGGAGTGCAACGATGATGAATCTCGCCGAATATCGCCGCTCAGCCGCGCGCCTCGCCGATTATCTCCCCTGGGCCGCCCTCGTCAGCTCTGGCGTCGTGCTGAACAAGGACGGCTCATTCCAGCGCAGCGCGCGCTTTCGCGGTCCCGATCTCGATTCCGCCGTCGCCGCCGAACTCGTCGCGATCGCTTCGCGCATCAACAACGCCTTTCGCCGTCTCGGCTCGGGCTGGTCGATCTTCGTCGAGGCGCAGCGCCACGAGGCCGCGACCTATCCGGACAGCATCTTCCCCGATCCGGCCTCCGGTCTCGTCGACGCCGAGCGCAAGGCCGATTTCGAGGAAGAAGGCATCCACTTCGTCTCGAGCTATTTCCTGACCTTCCTTTACCTGCAGCCGGCCGAGGACGCCGCCCGCGCCGAAACCTGGCTCTACGAGGGCCGCGAGCAGTCCGGCGTCGACCCGCATGAGATTCTCCGCGCCTTCATCGACCGCACCGACCGCGTGCTGGCGCTGCTCGACGGCTTCATGCCGGAATGCGGCTGGCTCGATGACGCGGAGACGCTGACCTATCTGCATGCCTGCGTCTCGACGAAACGCCATCGCGTCCGCGTTCCCGAGACGCCGATCTATCTCGATGCGCTGCTCGCCGATCAGCCGCTGACCGGCGGCCTCGCGCCACGCATCGGCGATCAGCATCTGCGGGTGCTGACGATCGTGGGCTTCCCGACCGCGACGACACCGGGCTTGCTCGATGATTTGAATCGCCTCGCATTCCCGTATCGCTGGTCGACCCGCGCCATCCTGCTCGACAAGACCGATGCGACGAAGCTGCTGACCAAAATCCGCCGGCAATGGTTCGCCAAGCGCAAATCCATCGCCGCAATCCTCAAGGAGGTGATGACCAACGAGGCGTCTGTCCTCGTGGATACCGACGCGGCCAACAAAGCGGCCGATGCCGACATGGCCCTGCAGGAACTCGGGGCCGACGTCGCCGGCATGGCCTATGTCACGGCGACCATCACGGTCTGGGACGCCGATCCGCGCCTCGCTGATGAAAAGCTGCGGCTTGCCGAGAAGGTGATCCAGGGCCGCGATTTCACGGCCATGGTCGAAACGGTCAATGCCGTCGATGCCTGGCTCGGCTCGCTCCCCGGACATGCCTACGCCAATGTCCGCCAGCCGCCCGTCTCGACACTCAATCTCGCCCACATGATCCCCCTGAGCGCCGTGTGGGCGGGGCCGGAACGGGACGAGCATTTCGGTGCGCCCCCCTTGCTCTACGGCAAGACCGAAGGCTCGACCCCGTTCCGGTTATCCCTGCATGTCGGCGACGTAGGCCATACCCTCGTCGTCGGCCCGACCGGCGCGGGCAAATCGGTACTGCTCGCGCTCATGGCGCTTCAATTTCGGCGTTACGGAAACTCGCAGGTCTTCGCCTTTGATTTCGGCGGCTCGATCCGCGCCGCCGCGCTCGCCATGGGCGGCGACTGGCACGATCTTGGCGGCGGCCTCACTGAGGGTTCGGACACCTCCGTCTCGCTGCAACCGCTGGCGTGCATCGACGACACCTATGAGCGCGCCTGGGCAGCGGACTGGATCGTCGCCATCCTCATGCGCGAGGGCATCACGATCACGCCGGAGGTAAAGGAACATCTCTGGACGGCGCTCACATCGCTCGCCTCCGCGCCGGTCGAGGAACGCACCATCACCGGCCTTTGCGTCTTGCTCCAGTCCAACGACCTGAAACAGGCGCTCCGGCCTTACTGCGTAGGCGGCCCGTATGGCCGGCTGCTCGATGCTGAAAGTGAGCATCTGGGATCTGCCGATGTGCAAGCCTTCGAGATCGAGGGCTTGGTCGGAACCGGCGCGGCGCCGGCTGTGCTCGCCTATCTCTTTCACCGCATTGGCGATCGGCTGGACGGACGGCCGACGCTCCTCATCATCGACGAAGGCTGGCTGGTACTCGACAGCCCGGACTTCGCCGCCCAGCTCCGCGAATGGCTGAAGACGCTGCGCAAGAAAAACGCCTCGGTCATCTTCGCCACCCAATCCTTGTCGGATATCGACGGCAGCAATATCGCTCCCGCCATTATCGAAAGCTGCCCGACACGGCTGCTTCTGCCGAACGAGCGCGCGATCGAACCGCAAATCACGGCGATCTATCGCCGCTTCGGCCTCAATGACCGTCAACTCGAAATCCTCGCGCGGGCGACGCCGAAGCGCGACTACTACTGCCAGTCCCGGCGCGGCAACCGGCTGTTCGAGCTGGGTCTGTCCGAAGTCGGGCTCGCGCTCTGCGCCGCTTCCTCCAAATCCGACCAGACGCTGATCGCGAACCTCGTCGCCGAACACGGCCGCGAAGGGTTCCTCGCGGCCTGGCTGCGCGCCCGCGACGCCGGCTGGGCCGTCGATCTCATCCCGACGTTTCCGACCCTCATCCCCCATGCCGAACAGGAGGCTCATTCATGAAGATCCGTCGTTTCCGCTCGCGCGTCGCGTTGATCGCCGCCGCGATGATGTCCGCGCCGATCGCATTGTCGCCCATCGTCGCGACGCCCGCGTATGCGCTCATCGTATTCGATCCGTCGAACTATGCGCAGAACGTGCTGACGGCCGCGCGTTCGCTCCAGCACATCACCAACCAGATCACCTCGCTTCAGAACGAAGCGCAGATGCTGATCAATCAGGCGAAGAACCTGGCCAGCCTGCCGTTCTCCGCCCTCCAGCAGATTCAGCAGTCGGTGCAGAGGACGCAGCAGCTTCTGAATCAGGCACAGAACATCGCCTTCAACGTTCAGCAGATCGACCAGATGTTCCAGCAAAAGTATGGGAACGTCTCACTGTCAACGACCGACCGGCAACTCGTTGCCGATGCGCGCTCACGCTGGCAGAACACGGTCGGCGGCTTGCAGGACGCGATGCGCGTACAGGCCGGTGTCGTCGGCAACATCGACACCAACCGCACGCAGATGTCGGCCCTCGTCGGCCAGAGCCAGGGCGCGACCGGCGCGTTGCAGGCGACGCAGGTTGGCAACCAGCTCCTCGCGCTCCAGTCGCAGCAGCTCTCGGACCTCGTTGCCCTGATCTCGGCGAACGGTCGCGCGGGTGCACTGACCGAGGCGGAACGCTCCGCTGCCGCCGAACAGGGCCGTGAACAGCGCCGCCGCTTCCTGACGCCGGGCGCGGGCTACCAGCCCGGCAACGCGCAGATGTTCAACAACGGCAACTGACGCCAGAGCAGGAGCATCGTTATGGACGGCAAGTTGCTGGCCCGGATCAGCGCAATCGTGTTCGTCACCGTCGCCATCACCGCGACGGCGATCGAGTTGACCCGCAAGGATGAACCGACGGCATCGCCGCCGGTGCGCATCGTTCAGCCCGAACGCGATCCCCTGCGTGAAGAACAGCGCCGCTGCCAGCAACTCGGACAGAAAGCGGCCGACGATGCCGAATGCCTGCGCGTCTGGGCCGAAACCCGTGACCGATTTCTTGGTCGTGCTCTCTCCCCGTTCTCCGGCGAAGGACGGTGACGCATGGGTAGTGGCGTCATCGACAATTTCCTGGGAGTTTTCACCCGTTACATCGACTCCGGCTTCGGCCTGCTCGGTGGCGAGGTCGGCTTCATCGCCACCACGCTGATCGTCATCGACGTGACGCTGGCGGCCCTGTTCTGGAGCTGGGGCGCCGATGACGACATCATCGCGCGCCTCGTCAAGAAGACGCTGTTCGTCGGCGTCTTCGCCTATCTCATCTCCAACTGGAACAATCTCGCGAAGATCGTCTTCGACAGCTTCGCCGGCCTTGGCCTGAAGGCTAGCGGCACGGGGTTTTCCGCGCAGGATCTGATGCGTCCTGGCAAGGTCGCACAGACTGGCCTCGACGCCGCCCGGCCGCTGCTCGAAGCGATCTCGCCGCTGATGGGCTGGATCTCGGTCTTCGAGAACCTGATCCAGATCGTCTGTCTGCTATTCGCCTGGGCGCTGGTCATCCTCGCCTTCTTCATCCTGGCGATCCAGCTCTTTGTCACCCTGATCGAGTTCAAGCTGTCGACGCTGGCGGGCTTAGTGCTGATCCCCTTCGGCCTGTTCGGCAAGACCGCCTTCATGGCAGAGCGCGTGCTCGGCAACGTCATCTCCTCCGGCATCAAGGTGCTGGTGCTCGCAGTCATCATCGGCATTGGTTCGACGCTGTTCAGCCAATTCACGCAAAGCGCCGGCGGGCAGACGCCGACGATCGATCAGGCCATGGCCGTCGTGCTGGCCGCGCTTTCCCTTCTGGGCCTCGGCATCTTCGGACCCGGCATCGCCAACGGTCTCGTCTCCGGCGGCCCGCAGCTTGGCGCCGGTGCTGCTGTGGGGACCGGGCTTGCTGTTGGTGGCGCGGCTCTTGCCGTCGGCGGCGGTGCGATGATGGCCGCGAGGGGAGGAGCTGCGATCCTGTCCGGTGGCGCGGCCGCAGTGCGTGGCGGCGCGACGGCCGCCGGTGCGGCTTCGTCGGCCTACACGCTCGGTTCCCTCGGCCAGTCCGGCGCATCCGGAGTGGCATCCGGCCTCGGCGGCGTCGCACGTTCTGCTGGCTCTGCCATCGCATCCCCGCTGCGCCGTGCCGCGGCCCGCGCCACCGAAAGCGTTAAATCAAGCAACACCGATGGCGCGAAAGCTGGCTTCAGCACGACAGGCGGCTCCTCTACCATGGGTTCGGTCGGGCGAGCCCCTGCAGCCGACGCACCATCCGCCGAAAGCGTGGCAACGGCATGCGGTGGCGCGCCCGATTGGGCAAAGCGCATGAAGCGCAATCAGACCGTGAGCCACGGCGTCAGTGCCACGGCGCACGCCGTCCGCTCCGGCGACAGCCACGGCTCCGGCTCCTCCGTCAACCTCTCCGAAAGCGACCGCTCATGAATCTGTTCAGACGACCCGCCGCGCATTACGGCAAGACCCCGCAACCGGAAACTCCCTACCAGAAGGCCGCGCAGGTCTGGGACGAGCGCATTGGCTCGGCCCGCGTGCAGGCGAAGAACTGGCGATTCATGGCCTTCGGATCGCTGATCCTGTCAGCCGGCTTCGCCGCCGCCCTCGTCTGGCAATCCGCGCGCGGGACCGTCGTGCCCTGGGTGGTGCAGATCGATAAGCTCGGCCAGGCGCAGACGGTCGCAGCGGCGACCGCCGACTATCGCCCTACCGATCCGCAGATCGCATGGCATCTCGCCCGGTTCGTCGAGCAGGTCAGGAGCATTCCGGCCGATCCGATCATCGTCCGCCAGAACTGGTTGCGCGCCTATGAATGGACGACCGATCAAGGCGCTTCCGCGCTCAACGACTATGCCCGCGCCAACGATCCCTTCACAAAGGTCGGCAAGCAGCAGGTTGCGGTCGAGGTGTCGAGCGTCATCCGCGCTTCGCGCGACAGCTTCCGCGTCGCATGGACGGAACGCCGCTACGAGGATGGCAAGCTGTCGGCGACCGAACGCTGGACCGCCATCCTGACCATCGTGGTTCAGCCTCCGCGTGACGCCGACCGGCTCAAGGCCAATCCCCTCGGAATCTACATCAACGCCATCAACTGGTCGCGGGAGATGAGCCAATGAGCCGGCCGACGATCCGCAACAGCGCGAAGCCGCTTTTCCGTAAATCCGTAGTTCCGGTGCTCCTGCTGTCCGCGACCATGCTGGCCGGCTGCGCCACCAACAAGCCGCCGGAGATCAGCTACGACGACAGCGTGCCGCCCTTGCCTCCCGTGCCCGCCGCTGTCACCGACAACCGGCCAAAGCCGCTGCATGTCCCGCCGGCCTGGACGCCGGCGCGCGGCGGCGCGGGCGTCGCGGTCACACCGACCGCGCGTGTCGAGAACGCCAATGCCGCCGCCCGCGTTCAGCCGCGCCGCGAGGGCTACTACAACGCCATCCAGATTTATCCGTGGAGCGATGGCGCGCTCTATCAGGTCTATGCCGCGCCGGGGCAGATCACCGACATCGCGCTCGAGCCCGGCGAGAGCCTGACCGGCGCGGGTCCGATCGCGGCCGGCGACACCGCGCGCTGGATCATCGGCGATACCGAGAGCGGATCGGGCGTCACCCGCCGTGTCCATGTGCTGGTGAAACCCTCGCGCCCGGATATCATCACTAATCTCGTCGTCACCACCGACCGGCGCACCTACATGCTCGAACTGCGCTCCGGCCAGAAACCCTACATGCCCTCCGTCGCCTGGGCCTATCCGCAATCCGCCAGCCAGCGTCAGGCCATGCCGGCAGCACCGATCATTCCGGCCGTCACCGCGCGCAACTATCGCTATGGCCTGACCGGAGACAATCCGCCGTGGAAGCCGGTTGCCGTCTATGACGATGGCCGCCGTGTCTATGTCGAGTTCCCGCGCGGGATCGTGCAGGGCGAGATGCCGCCGATCTTCGTCATCGGCCCCGATGGCGAAGCGCAGATCGCCAACAGCCGCGTCCACCAGCACGTCCTGATCGTCGATCGCCTGTTCGGCGCAGCCGAACTGCGTCTCGGCAGCGGCGACCGCCAGCAGACCGTTCGCATCGTCCGATCCGATGGGAGGCCGCAGTCATGAGCGACGACGAGACCAATACCACCGAGCCGATGCGGCTTCGCGCCGAACCGCCGCGCGTCACCCGCCTGTCGCGCAAGGTGATCGTCGCTCTCGGCGTCGTCACCTCGCTCGGGCTCGGCGGGACGCTGATCTATGCCCTCCAGACCCGCAACGCCGGCAAGGAGGGCGACGAGCTTTACTCGACCGGCAACCGCCAGCCCGCCGATGGTCTTGCAGGTCTGCCGCGCGACTATGCCGGCCCGGTTCTCGGACCGCCGCTGCCCGGCGATCTCGGCCGTCCGATCCTCGACGCGCAGAACAAGGGCCAGCCTGTCGTACCGCCGACCATCGCGGCGCCGGCCGTTGACGAGGCCGAGCAGCGACGCCGCGCCGAGGAAGAGGCCGCACGCACCAGCACCGTGTTCTTCCAGTCGCGTGCAGGCTCGCCAGCCGCGGCCGGAACGCCCGGCGGCACGACGATGCCGAACCTTTCCAGTCTCGACTTTACCGGCCAGCCCGGTCAGCAGACCGCGCAGGACAGGCAGCTCGCTTTCCTCAACGCGCCCGTCGATCGCCGCACGACCTCATCGGATCGCGTCATGGCGCCGGCATCGCCCTTCGTGCTCCAGGCTGGCGCCGTCATTCCCGCCGCGCTCATCACCGGCATCCGCTCGGATCTGCCCGGCCAGATCACGGCGCAGGTGACGGAGAACATCTACGACAGCCCCACGGGACGCATCCTGCTCGTGCCGCAGGGCACGCGCATCATCGGACAATACGACAACAACGTGCAGTTCGGGCAGCGGCGCGTGCTGCTCGTCTGGAACCGGCTCATCCTCACCAACGGCCGTTCCATTGTGCTGGAGCGTCAGCCCGGTGCCGACACGCAGGGCTATGCCGGGCTGGAAGATGGCGTCGATTATCACTGGTGGGATCTTGCCAAGGCCGCCGGTCTCTCCACCTTGCTCGCGGTCGGCTCGGAACTCGCCGTCAGCGACGAAAATCGCCTGCTGCGCGCCATCCGCAATGGCGGCCAGGACACCATCAACGACGCCGGTCAGCAGATCATCCGTCGTCAGCTCAATGTCGCGCCGACGCTGACGATCCGGCCAGGTTTCCCGGTCAGGATTGTTGTCACGCGAGATTTAGTGCTCGAAGCCTACAGGGGATGACAATGACCAAGCTAAAACTCGGTCCCATCGCCGACGACAAGCCAGTGAAAGTCACAGTGGAGTTGCCGGCGACGCTGCATCGCGATCTCACAGAATACGGTCGCTTGCTCGCCGAAGACGGGAGGCCGGTAGAACCTGCAAAACTAATCGTGCCGATGCTGGAGCGATTCATCGCCACGGATCGCGGCTTTGCGAAGGCACGGCGCACCTCCAGTTCCGAGAAGCTTTGACCTGGATTGATGCCGGATCTCCTGATCCCTCGACCGCTCTCACTCCCCCGATCGTATCGCCATTGGCGCGGGTTCTATGTCCCTGTCTTCGAGACCATCGAACGCGCGAGCTTCAACAGCCGGTCGGCAGCGGGATTGTTGTTCTTCGGCGACCACACGGCGCTGAACGGCAGGATTTCGTTGCGCATCGGCCTATAGCTGATCCCTGGAATCTGCATCGCAGTCGTCGCCTCGCTGGTCAGTGTCAATCCTCGCTCGGAAGAGACTAATGCGAGGAGATTGTCCCGCCCGACGAATTGCGCATTGATCTCCGGATGCTGGCCTAGGTCCGCTAGGTGCTGGACCAGATAGTCGCGGATCTCCTCGCCGGGCGCCGTATCGCTGACGATGAACTTTTCTCCCGTCAGGTCCGCCCATTTCAGCTCGTTGCGTTTGCAGAGCGGATGTCCATTCGGCAGCACCAGAAACACACGTTCGGACCAGAGTTGCTCGGTCTCGCATTCCGGCCAATGGGTCGTTCCGGTAATGAAGGCTACGTCGAGTCGAAGCTGCCGGATTGACGCGATATGTTCGGAAGGATTGCCGTCGATCAGTTCGACATGGACTCTAGGGTGCTCCTTCTCGAAAGCATGCAGAAGTTCGCGCAGAAAGCCGGAGGCGATCGAGGAGAAAATGCCGGTTCTGATCCTTCCTTCTCGCCCGCGCCCGACGACGGCGGCGTCTCCAACTCCTTCCTGAACATGGCGAAGCGCGCGTTTCGCTCGCGGCAGAAATCGTTCGCCGGCGCTTGTGAGCCGGACGCCCCAACTGCATCGCTGGAAAACGGCGACGCCGAGATGGCCCTCGAGATCGCGAATGCGGCGGCTGATCGCCGATTCCTGAACGCGGAGGGCAATGCTGGCCTTGCGGAAGCTGCCATGCTCGACCGCCGCTACAAAATAGCGCAGGTGCCGAAGTTCAATCGCCGAAATCTGTCTGCCATTCGCACAATCTCCGCACAGGGAGGCGGCAACAGCACTCCCTGCGCGGAACGTTGTCATTTTGCCTTTTCTATTTTCGTGACAGTGAGACGACCGTTGACCCTATCCGCCTCGAACTTCACCTTGTCTCCAACCTTCACCGCTTTCAGCATTGCCGGGTCGGCGACAACGAACACCTTGGTCATTCCATCCATATCCAGATTCTTGATCGGCCCGTGCTTGAGCGTCACCTTGTTCTGGCCTTGATCGATTTTGGTCACTTGACCTTCGGACAGCATGACAGCGTTCACGTCTTGGCCTCCTGACGCAGCCGCTTGTAGAGAGCTTCGACGGCATCGGAAAAATCCAGCGACGTATTTTTCGCGCAATGATCTTCCAGAAACTGCAGTTGATTGACGAGGCCGAAGGTTGCGGGATTGAGATCCAACTCCTCATCGACGCCGGGAGGCCTGCTCAGGATGATTCCGCTCATGTAGCCTTGAGCCCACGCCAGATAGTCTCTCCGAACCAACGGCTTCGATCTGACGTCATCGTTGAACTGGCGACATGTCGCAGCGCCTAAGCCGACAATTTTTGCCTTTGGCGCTTCCGCCCGCAGGTCCCGCCCTGCGTCGGCTGCAAGCAACGCAATCGACGACAGGGTCAGTAGACGGAGCAAGCGGCCGACGCTCCGGCCCGCGAGCCGGGCGAATTTGGTCGCATTGCGGATGCGGCGGCACGATGCTGCGTTTCCAATCACCATTCGATCCACCACGGGATTCGGCTCACGATCGGCGCTCCTATTTTTTGAATTTGGCCTGGCCGGATTTTCCGTCCGCGGTCTTGATGGTCAATGTGATAGTCGCGCCCGCAGCTATCGCGTTCTTCGCGTCTCCCTTCAGCGAATTTTCGCCTTGGGGAACGAGCGTGACCGTCTCCCGTCCACTACCGCCCGCGATAAGCACCGCCGCAGTAAAGCCCTTTGTAGAAACCGGCTTTGGGGTGTTTGGGACGAAGACGTTGATGGTGACGGTATTCCCGGCGGTAAGAAGCTCAGCGTCGATGCCGGCGACGTCGAGCATGAGGCCACCGTTTGGTCCTTTTTCGTATTCTTCTGCGCAAACCGGGGCGGCAAACGTCAAAGCGGCGATAAGCAGCAAAACGTATTTCATGACTTCACTCCGTTCGGTTCCGGCGTTTTCGATTCACCGTTCTCGATGTCCTCGCGCCGGAACAGGACATAGAGAGCAGGCAGCACAAGCAGCGTAAGAATTGTTGACGAGATGATTCCTCCGATGACGACCGTGGCCAGCGGCCGCTGCACCTCCGCGCCGGCGCCGGTCGCGATCGCCATCGGCACGAACCCGAGGGAAGCAACGAGCGCAGTCATCAGGACGGGCCGCAGCCGGGTCAGCGCGCCCTCGCGGACCGCATCCACAAGGGCGTGTCCTTCCCTGCGCAGGCGCTCTATGAACGTAATGATAACGAGGCCGTTGAGCACGGCGACGCCCGATAGAGCGATAAAGCCGATGCCCGCACTGATCGATAGGGGAATGCCTCGGAGCAACAGGGCCACGATGCCCCCGGTAAGGGCCAGCGGCACGCCGCTGAACACCAACAGCGCGTCGGGCATCGAGCCAAGGCTGATGAAGAGCAACAGGAAGATCAGAGCCAGCGCAATCGGCACCACGATCGTTAGCCGCTGCGTGGCTGAAACCAACTGTTCAAATTGGCCGCCCCAGCCAATCCAGTAACCCGCCGGCAGCTTCACCTTTTGCTCGACCTGGCGCTGAGCGTCGGCGACGAACGACCCGAGGTCGCGGCCTCTGACATTCGAGGTCACGACGATCCGCCGCTTGCCGTCTTCGCGACTGATCTGATTAGGACCGGGCGCCAGATCGATTTGCGCGAGCTCCGACAACGGCACGTAACGGATCTGGGCAAGTGGCGAGTGGCCCCACACTGCAGGCACCGCCTTCGATTGGTTCTCAAGGGGTGGTAGCGGTATCGGTAACGACCTGATCGCCTGAATATCCGCGCGCAAATGCTCCGGAAGCCTGACGACGATGCTGAAGCGGCGGTCGCCCTCAAAGACCAGCCCGGAGCTCTTTCCTCCGACAGCGATTTCGACCAGGTTTTGGACATCACCGACGCTGATCCCGTAGCGCGACAAGGCCTGACGGTTGAGCTTGACCGTGAGAACCGGAAGACCCGCGGCCTGTTCGGTCTTTACGTCCGCTGCTCCCTGAATCGTCTGCAAAACGGCCTGCACCCGTGCCGCAGACTGGACCAATACATCGAGATCGTCTCCGAATATCTTGACCCCGACGTCGCTTTTGACGCCGGATATCAGTTCGTTCATGCGTTGCTGGATCGGCTGCGAAATCCCATAGACGCTTCCCGGAACATCTTCGGCCGCCTGCTGAACTTCCGAAACCACAGTCGCCTTCGATTTTTCTGGATTGGGCCAGTCCTTCCGTGGCTTCAGCATCACGTAGCAGTCCGATGTTGATGGCGGCATCAGGTCGGTCGCAACTTCCGCCGTGCCGGTGCGCGCGAACACCTCCTTGACTTCGGGCAACTTGAGCAGCCGCCGCTCGAGCATTGCCTGCATCTCAACCGACTGCGTCAAGCTCGTCCCCGGGATTCGTACCACCTCCATGGACACATCGCCTTCATCGAGACTTGGAATGAATTCGCCCCCCATCCGTGAAGCCGCGATTCCGCAGACAACGATCAACAATGCAGCGATCGCAGCGACGCCGAACCTGTTGCGGATGGAAGCGGCGAGCAGCGGCGTGTAGATCCGACGCGCTCCATGCATGAAGAAATTCTCATGTTCGGAAACCTTGCCGGTGACGAGGAGGGCAACGGCGGCCGGGACAAACGTCAGAGAGAGGATGCTGGCGCCGGTAAGCGCCATCAGCACTGTCAAAGCCATCGGCGTGAACATCTTCCCCTCGACACCGGTGAGTGTCAGGATCGGGATGTACACCACGCCGATGATCAGCGTTCCGAAGAGACTTGGGCCGATGACTTCCCGGGATGCCGCCAGAATCGTCTCGAATCGCTCTTGGCGGTCAAGAACGCGCCCCAACCGGTGCTGCTCTGTCGCCAGCAGGCGCAAACAGTTCTCGACGATGATGACGGCACCGTCGATGATGATGCCGAAATCGATGGCTCCAAGACTCATCAGATTGGCACTGACCTTGTTTTCCACCATGCCGGTGATGGTGAAGAGCATGGAAAGCGGAATGACGAACGCGGTCGCGATAGCGGCTCTAAAATTCCCCAGGATCATGAACAGAATCACGATTACAAGAAGCGCGCCTTCGACGAGATTCTTCTCGACGGTAGCAACAGTGGCCTCGACCAGCTGCGTCCGATCGTAGACGGCCCGTGCAACGACGCCGTCCGGCAGAGAGCGTCCGATTTTCTTGAGCCTGGCCGCCACGCGCTGCGCCACCGTTCGGCTGTTCTCGCCTATCAGCAGCATGGCAGTTCCAAGCACAACCTCCTTGCCGTTCACCGTGGCTGCGCCGGTGCGCAAATCCTTGCCTTCCGTGACGTCGGCGACATCCGAAACCCGAACCGGGACGCCGTTTCGCGATCCGATCACGATCTCCTTGATTTCTTCGATATTTGCGACCTGTCCGGGTGTACGGACGAGATATTGCTCGCCGTTGCGCTCGATGTAGCCAGCGCCAACGTTGGCGTTGTTCGACGCCAGCGCCGTCATCACGTCGCGGAAACTGAGCTTGTAGGCCATCAGTTGCGCGGGATCCGGCAGCACGTGAAATTGTTTCTCGAATCCCCCGACAGTGTTCACCTCGATGACGCCGGGTACATTCCGCAACTGCGGCTTGATGATCCAGTCTTGGATCGTGCGCAGATCGCTCGGCGTGTAGGGCTCGCCGCTCATTTTGCGGGCATCCGACTTCGCTTCCACCGTGAACTGATAGATCTCGCCGAGACCGGTCGAGACCGGCCCCATCGCCGTTTCGATCCCGGGCGGAAGCTGGTCCTTGACCTGCTGGATCCGTTCGTTGACCAACTGTCTGGCGAAGTAGATGTCGGTGCCATCCTTGAAGATGACGGTGACCTGGCTCATGCCATATCGCGACTGCGATCTAGTGCTGTCGAGATGCGGAAGCCCGCCCATGGCGGTCTCGACCGGAAACGTGATGCGCTGTTCGACTTCCAGCGGCGAGTAGCCCAGCGCCCGGCTATTGATCTGGATCTGAACGTTGGTGATATCGGGAACGGCGTCGATCGGAAGCCGCGTGAAATTCCAGGCGCCGAAGGCGGCCATGCCCAGCACGCCGATCATCACAAGCCATCGCTGACGAATGGCAAACGAAAGAATTCCATCAATCATTGCGCTTCTCCGGGTGTCGGCCGATTTCCCTGATGCGTGCAAATTTATGGACCGCTGTCGTGAATACGACGCCGTCGCCCTTCCTGCCCGTCCAGGCAGCCGACGCGATGCGTTCGCAAATCTGATCCGCTAACTCGGACCGACAGACCAATCTCATTTCCAGAAAGTGGTGATAGGTCAGATCGGTATCCGCCGAAACGTAGCCCCCGCCTTGCCCGCGGCCGCGGCCCTGCCCTCGGACCTCATCGAAAGTGAAGCCGGGAAAGTCGGGAAAGTCATGCAGCGCGCGCACCACGTGGCCTTCCATGTGCGGCCTGATGAGGGCGGTGATCAGCGTCATTGCAGCGTCATCAGTCATTGTCTCCCGATCCTTTCCCAAGTTCAGCCTTGATGATGAAACTGTTCTGCGCGGCATAGACGTCGCCTTCCAGTACGCCGAAGGTGATTTCGACGAACTGCGTATCCCGCTCGCCGACCTCGACATCCCGTGCTTCGAATTTCCCTCCGTTGCGGACGAACACGACCGTGCGATTCTCCCAGGTCTGTAGCGCCGACGACTTCACTGCTACGCTTACCTGCTTCGCAGACAGGGTCAGCCGTCCCGTGATGAACAACCCGGGACGCAACCGCTGTTTCGAATTCATCACTACAGCTCTGGCAATCGCGCTCTGGGTGTCGCTGCTACCGACCGGCGACAAATACGAAACCTTGGCCTCGATCGCGGGGCCGCCGTCGGCGGGATCGATGAACACCTGGTCGCCGATGCTGACCCGCTTCAGGTCGCGGCGGTAGACGGAGAAGTCCACCCACACGTTCGATAGGTCTGCGACGACGAAGGCCGGTTTCTGCTCGGAGACGTACTCGCCCAAGGTCGTCTGGCGATCGATCACCGTACCGCCGAGCGACGCCTTCAATTCATACAGCGTTAGGCTCTGATTGCTCTCGATGACAGCTAGGACATCGCCCTTTTGGACCACGTCGCCGATGCGTTTGCGCACGTCGCGAACGATCCCGGGAAATCGGGGCGTGACTTGCACCAGCGATTCCTGGTTGGGCTGGACCATTCCGTTCAGTAATAGGCTGTCGCGCAGCACGCCGGACGATGCTTTCGCAAGCTCTATTCCTGCCGTCTCGATCTTGGCATCGCTCAGTGTGATGCTGTCGGCGTGCTCTTCCTTTTCGGTCTTTTCTGTTGGGGTTGGTTTCGGCGCCGCGGGCGTCAGCATCTGATAGCCGCCGTAAACAAGCGCGGCGGCGATCAGAATGAACACGGAATAGCGGACAATAGCCTTCATCATCGGGAACTCTGGTGCGTGAGCGAAAACGGATTGCCGACGAGACCTTCGATTGTGGCCACGGCGATATGGAAATTCTGCAGGGCCTCCTGTTCTCGCAGCAGCGCCTGCAACAGCGATCCCCGAACGTCGAGCAATTCGAGCAGGGTGAAGCGGCCCTGCGAGTAGCCGTTGAGGATCGTCTCGGCGGCGCTGCGGGCGTTGGGAATGACCGACGACCGCAGAAGCTTAAGCTCGGCCAGGGCACCAGTCAGAGTATCGTAGGCGCGGCCGGCGATGCTGAGCAGCACCAGCTTGTTGATCGCCCGCTCCGCATCCGTCTTCGCGAGCGTCTCATGTGCCGCGATGATGTTACCGGTGTTTTGGTCGAAGACCGGAAGCGGGATCGAAACGCCAAGTCGCACCGCGTTGTCCTTCGTGTCCTGGTAATGCCGCCAGCCGGCCGAAATGCGCAGGTCCGGAATGGCCTTCAGGCGGGCGATAAGGAGTTCGGCGTTGCGCTGCGCGGTGACAGCGGTCCAGCGCGCCAATTGCGGATTGGCGTCGATCGCCTCGAGTACGGCGTTGAACGGCGGCGGCTGACCGGTACTTGCCAGCCGTCCCACGGCTTTGCCGAACTGCGGGCTGGCATCCCCCATTAGGACCGCGAGATCGCGACGCGCCGTGGCCAGCAGCGCCTTGGCGCGTTCCCGTTCGACCCGGAATAGGTCGGCGGCGACCTGCGCCCGCAGCGTTTCGGCAGGCGAGGACGCGCCCTCCTGGACGCGCTTTTGCAATAATGGAATCAGCGGATCGAAGCTCGCGATCTGCTCATCGAAGATCTCGATGCGCCGCTGCGCGCTGATGATCGTGATGAAGGCAATCGCTGTTTCGGACAGGACTTCCAGCCGCGTCGCCCGCCGCTGCCAGACGGCCATGCCGATGCCGGCCTCGCCGGCCGCAACGCGTGCTTCCCGCTTGCCGCCCAGTTCGACGAGTTGGCTAAGCTGCAGGGTCGTCTCGGCCGACCGAACCCCTTTGTACGGCCCCGTTCCGAGCGCGTTGTCGAGTTCGAACGAGGCCTCTGGGTTGGGAAGCGCACCGGCTTGAACGCGGAGGCCGCCCGCGATGCCGATATCACGCTCGGCCGCGGTCAATCGCGGATTCGCAGCCAACGCACGCTGTAATGCCTGCGGCAGCGAGATAGCGCGCGAAGAACGTTCGGCAGCCTCGACGGGAACTATTATGAGCAGTGCGCACGTCAGGCGCACGGCCACTCGAACCAAAAGCATATTACCGACCTGAATAGCGAAAAGACTACAACGCGACTGAGTTGCGCGCTGCGGCTAAGGCTTCAGATCAGATGTTTGGGGGGTGGCGACTCCGGCAGGCGCGCTTCAAGGCCAACAGCGGTGTCGCTTGAGAACGACATTTGCAGGGACATGCTGGCCGGTATGTAGACTAACGCGGCTACGGGCACGGTGATGGGGGCGCAAGTGTGACAATGCTCGACCACCGTCGGGGCCTTTTTCGAGCCTTCGTCGGCCTTGTCAGAAGCGGCACTTATGCTGGTCGAGACGAGGGTTTCCTCCGCGCACGCAATCTCGCCCGCGAATCCAACCACCAGATATACCGCAGCAAGGAACGCCATCAGCACCCGGCGAAAAGCCGATGCCCGGGTAGTCCCTCTCTGGGTAGATGTTCGCTTCATCGAGGCCTGCAATATCAAGTTTCAGGGCGCAACACTACTACGATTTTAGGGCACGAAGCGCCGCCCTTCACATCGGCGTCATTGGTGTCGGGCCCGAGCCGCCGGCGCAAAGACTATCAATGCTAGCGGCAGCAATTTGAACCTGGCGGGCGTGAAGGTCGTAATTTCACCGTCGGTATTGACTGGGAGCGGAGGGTCCGTGTGGACTTCAAGAGGCCCTGAGCTGCAGAAAGCCCGCATGCCGCCCAAATTTCGGTTACGCCCGCGTCGAAAGGCAGCCAGGAAGAGCGGCCATTGCCAAAATTGTCGCGGCGCAACACTGTAGAAATCCAAGCATTGGTCGTCGATTGCCGCTGCCTCGTAGACGGCCATGCCGCCGCCGTAATACACGCCATTGCCGACAGCGATCTGCAAGCTTCGAAGTTGAATGGTGCTGTCGGTGGTAACGACTTCAGCTGTAAAGGGCCTCATATAGATTGCGGTTTTAACCGCCGCTAGCGGGTAGCTAAGCCGCCCCAAATGCCGTTTGAGGTTACCAGTCATCCTACGCGCAAGTTCAACGCTTAGCCCCATGCTCGCAACGTTGAGGAAGAACTGGTCATTGACTTGGCCGACATCAATCCGGCGCTTGTAGCCTGCGGTGATAATTGTAGCCGCCGCTACTGGGTCATTCGGAATGCAAAGTGTCCGAGCAAGGTCATTTGCCGTGCCGAGTGGCAATATGCCAAGCGGCAGTCCAGTATTCACCAAGCCGGAGAGAGCCGCGTTAACTGTTCCGTCGCCGCCGCCGACGATCACACAATCGACTTCTTGTGCTCTGCGGGCGATCTCGTGTCTCATCTCTTCCGGTTTGTGGCACAGGCTTGGTGTGAGCGTGATCCCGCCGACCTCAAGTTGTCGAACGGCGTCATTCGCAGCGCGACCGCTCCCGTTGCGACTCCGCGGATTCAGGAACAAGAGCGCACGTATTTTATCTGGGCGATGGTCCACCATTACTTCCTCGAAGGTCAAATTGCAGTAAGCTAACGTGCAGAGATTCGACCACACCGCCCATCACATGCGGCCGCGTGCGCATCAACCAATCGCTCCCAGCGCCGGAAACGTCGTCAGCATCCAAATAGCGATCTCCTGCAATCTGCCGGTCATCAGCAGGACGCCAACACCGATCATAATGGCTCCCCCGCTGATATTCAGTGCGACACCGAAGCGGCGCATGCGCTTCAATGCGGCGGCAGCGTTTCCCATGAGGATGGCCGTGAGAAGAAACGGCACGCCGAGTCCGAGACCGTAAGCTCCGAGAAAAATCGCGCCATTGCCTGACGAGGTCGCGGTTACCGTGAGGATCGAGCCTAACACCGGGCCAATGCATGGCGTCCAACCGAAGGCAAAGGCGACGCCCAGCAGGAAGGCGCCGACCGGTCCGTTGACCTGGCGCGGCCCATTCCATCGGTGGTCGGCCATCAGCATCGGGAGGCGGAGGAGCCCGGTCATCGCCAATCCGAAGACGATGACCAGAGCCCCACCGATCAAGTTGGTTTCCGTCTGGAAGCGTTGGAGAACGCCGCCGAGGGCCATCGCGCTGATTCCAAGCAGCACGAAGATGGTCGTGAACCCAAGCACGAACACGAGCGCCGGGCGGAAGATGTGAAGTCGGGATACCGCACCGCCGCTGCCGGTCGCGCCGGCACCACCAGCAACATAGGACAGGTAGCCCGGCACGAGGGGCAGGACGCAGGGAGAAAGGAAGGAGATAGCGCCAGCGGCCGCCGCTGTCGCCAAGCCAAGCAGGGATATATCCGGCGCGACCATCCTCAGCGCTTTCCGTTACTGGACGCTTCCTGCGCGCGGGGCGCCGATCGGGATGAAAAACGCGATCCCGCCAAGAGGAGCGCGACGCCAGTGCTGATCGCAACGTCCGCCATGTTGAAGGCAGGCCAATGCCAATTGCCGACGTGAAAATCGAGAAAGTCGGTCACCACGCCTTGATGCACGCGGTCAACGATGTTGCCGGCGGCGCCGCCGGCTATCAAACCGAGAGCCGTGGCTTCAACAATCCAGTGGGTCCGCATTGCCCAAACGAGAAGACCGATCGTGATCGCCACTTTGATCCCGGCCAGAACCAGCGGACGATCGAGAAAAAGATCTTGGAACATGCCGAAGCTGACGCCAGTGTTGAAGCCGAGCGTCAGGTTCAAAAAGGGCGTAACCTCGATCGTGCGCGGCGAGACCATGACGACATTTAGGATCAACCACTTTGTAGCGACATCGAGCAGAAGCGCGGCGGCAAATCCGCCACCAACCCATATCGCGCGATCTCGACGGGAGCTTCCGGCCACGACAATTCCTCATATTATTGGAGTTCAGGTCGGCATTTCTCTGCCGGCAGCGGCCGCCCCAACACAAGGCGACTGCTGTTAATTCAATGCGCGGGTGCGGGGCTAGCCGCAGCAGAATGCCCGCGCTCATCTGTCCGAACCTTTGCGCCGCCGGTTGGGCCACCTTCCGTCTGGCGCTGTCCACGATTGAGAAGGCGCAACCCGTTGAGCACAACCAGCAGAGATGCGCCGACATCGGCGGCGATCGCGCCCCAAAGCGACGCGAGACCGATTATGGTCAGTACAGTGAACAATAGCTTCACCGCGATCGAGAAGGCGATATTTTGTCGAATAACGGTGAGCGTGGCTCGTGAATGACGCACCAGCCAGGGCAACCTCGAAAGATCATCCGACATCAGCGCAACGTCGGCGGTTTCAATGGCCGCATCGCTACCCATCGCGCCCATGGCGATGCCGAGATTGGCGCGGCCCATGGCAGGAGCGTCGTTGACTCCGTCGCCAACCATCGCGACCGCGCCATAACGCCGGACCAGGTCTTCGACGGCGACGACCTTGTCACCGGGCAAAAGTTCCGCGCGAACCTCGTCGATGCCTGTCTGCTCGGCAATCGCCTCGGCGGTGGCCTGATTGTCGCCTGTCAGCATCACGACCTTTTCGACGCCAGCACGATGGAGTGCTGTTACGATGTCCTTGGCTTCAGCCCTCACAGCGTCGGCAACGGCGATCAGTCCCCAGACCTCCTGGCTGTCGCCGACCGCGACAATGGTACGGCCAGCCCGGGAAAGAGCGTCGGCCCGCTCCAGAATGGCCGTCGAGCTCATCGCGCGTTCATCGAGGTAGCGACGCGACCCGAGCCAGACTTCGCGACCGGAGACGCGGCCGGTCATGCCGCGCCCCGTGATGGCCTGGACCGCCTCAGCCGGTTGCGTGGCGATCCCACCTTCAGTTGCCCTTGCTAGAATAGCGCGCGCTATCGGATGCTCGCTGCGGGCCTCGAGGGCTGCGGCCAGCCTAAAAACGTCCCCTTCGCTGCGATTACCGAGCGCCACGATCTCCACAACCCGCGGACGCCCTTCAGTGAGCGTTCCAGTCTTGTCCATGGCGATTGCCTTCAGGCGCGCCGGCGTTTCGAGATGGACGCCACCTTTCACCAGGACGCCCTGCTTTGCCGCTCCGGCGAGGGCGGCCACGATCGTCACCGGCGTCGAGATCACGAGGGCGCACGGGCAAGCGATCACCAGCAGCACGAGGGCGCGATAGAACCAAACCTCCCAGCCACCGCCAAGCAACAGCGGCGGCACCAGAAAAATGGCGATCGCCAGTGCCATCACGACCGGGGTGTAGATCCTGGCGAACTTCTCGACCCACTGCTCGCTGGGTGCGCGTCGGCCCTGCGCGGAGCCGACCATGCGGATGATCTGCGCGAGCGTGGTGTCGTTTGCGGCCTTGGTAGTCACGACATCGAGTGCGCCTTCACCGTTGATGGTGCCGGCAAAGACCTCGTCTCCCTCGGACTTGAAAACGGGAACGCTTTCGCCGGTGATCGGCGCCTGGTTGACCTCGCTCTCGCCAGCGGCCACCCGGCCGTCGAGAGGAACCTTGTCGCCGGGTCGAATGATGATGTGAGAGCCGACACGGACCTCGGCGGCCGGAATCTCACGCTCGGTCCCGTCTTCGAGCTTGATGCGCGCTGTCGGCGGCGCGAGCTCCATGAGAGCCGCGACCGCACGCCGCGCCCGGCCGAGGCTCCAAGCTTCGAGCGCCAGAGCCAGCGCGAAGAAGAACGAGACGGTTGCAGCTTCGAACCAGGCGCCGATGCCGATCGCGCCCGCGACGGCAATCACCATCAGGAGATTCATGTCAGGGCGCAGTCTTCGCGCCGCAAGCCATGCCTTGGGAGCGACGTAGCGCACGGCACAGAGCACGGCGAGCGAATAGAGGATGATGCTCGGCAGCGGCGTCGCGCCTACAGCGTGTTCGCCAGCCTCGAAGGCAGCGATAATCCCGCCTCCGAGCCAGGCATGCACCGCAAAGCCGAGCGCGGCGAAAACGCCGCTTGCGCCGGTCAGCCATGACTGAATACGCCGCCGGCGTTCTTCTGCCTGCGCGGCTTCGCTGGTCACGTCTTCGGTCCATGGCTCTGCGCGCAGACCTGCGCGAGAGACGGCTTTCTCGATGCGAGCTTCCAACGCCGTGTCGGGTGTAATGTCGATCGACATGCGGCCGTTGAGGAGGTCAAAGGCGAGCCTGTCTTCGCCGACGAGCGGACCGACTTCACGCTTCAGCGCGGCGATCTCATCGGCACAATCCATGCCGTGGATTCGATAGACGACGCCGCCAGGCAGATTGGTTGGGAGCGGCAGGCTAAGGGCTTCTTGCACCTCGGCCGTGCAACTGCACGCGGAGCCTGCAGCATCGCAAGTTGCCGGCTCAGCAACGGATGGCGACGACCACGGCTCAGCTCGCATCCCCGTTCGCGCGACGGCCTGCTCGATCTGCTGGAGTGTTGCCCGGTTCTGGGGTGCAACGGTCATGGCGCCCTGCGCAGTGTCGAATGCGAGGTTGTCTTCGCCGACGAGCGGTCCCAGTTCCCTGGTTAGAGCAGCCACCTCGTTCTTGCAGTCGAGGCCGTGCACGCGCAGAAAAAGGGCTTCATCGGAACCATCTCCGACGAGAGAGCCGGACATTCCGGTCTTTGAGAGGCCACGCAAGAATTCGTCGATCGAAGTACGCTGCCGAGGCGCGACCGTCATCAACCCCTTTGTCGTGTCGAAGGCAAGCCGGTCCTCGCCGCCCACCAGTGGACCGATTTCGCGCTTGAGGATCGCGACCTCGTTCTTGCAATCGAGCCCTCCGACCTTGAACAGCCACGCGGATGCCGTCGGCTTGTCCGACTGCGGCAACAGCTTGGCTTGCATCCCGGTGGAGGCGACCGCCTGTTCGATTGCGCCGAGAGCCGGGGCGCTCTGACCCACCACCTCCATGACGCCGCCCTTGGTGTCGAACGACAACTTGTCCTCGCCACCCACGACCGGACCGACCGCGGCACGAAGCATCCGAACTTCGTTCTGGCAATCCAAGCCGTCGACCTTGAAGCGTAACGGGCTTGAAGTGCTCCTTGTCCCGGCATCTGCGGTCATCGCGAACTCCTGAATAGCTTAACTGTCTTGAGCCTGGCTCGAATCCTGAGCGTACCCAACATTCTGTAGTCGCCACAAAATCAAGGAGCCCAAGCCAAGTTTGCTGTCGGCTGCCATTGGGGTCACCTCGACAAGTTCGACATGACGACCCATATGGACCCTGTAGCAACTATAGGGTCAAGCCATGGCAGGCGATTTTCTGACGATCGGCGAGTTGGGGCGCAGAACCGACACCAAGGTCGAGACCATCCGCTATTACGAGCGGATCGGGCTGCTCGCCGCGCCAAGCCGGACAGCCGGCAACTATCGCGCATACGGCGCAGAGCACCTCAATCGGCTGAGCTTCATCCGGCGCTCGCGAGACCTTGGGTTTTCGCTCGACCAAGTTCGCGCATTGCTCAATTTGGCCGACGAACGTGACCGATCGTGTGATACCGTCGACGCGATTGCAAAAGCGCATCGGGCCGAGGTCGATCGAAAGATCGCCGACTTGCGCGCGTTGCGCCGCGAACTGGACAGTATGATCGATCAATGCCGCTGCGGCACAATTGCCGATTGCCGGATCATCGAAGCTCTGTCGCCCCAAGCTCAACTGCGACCAAGATAACTGGGGCGTTTTCTTCTCCTGGATTGCCGCAGGTTTTACGACGGCTCATCGAGCATCTTAGTGCGACTCGCATAATAGCGGGGACGCGATCGCTATCGCATCGGCCCTAAAGAATGCTGGTGATCAACCGATCGGCCCTCGTTCCTTCCCGATAGAGTGAGCGGACCAGCATGGCGGCGACAATCCCGGTCGAGGCCCCGCCGAGAACGTCGCCGACATAGTGTGTTCCGACATAGACCCGGGAGATCGTCACAAGCACGGCGGCGGCTAGAAACCACAGACCAAGCCGCCGCATGCCGTGCAGCAGAAAGGCCGCAGCGATGGCAAAGGTCGCGGTGGCGTGATCGGAAGGGAATGACGGATCGGCGCTGCGGTCGATCAGAAGATGCGTGATCCCGCCGTCATAGGGCCGTATCCGATGGGCGAACAACAGGATGATCTGGTTGATCGCAAGGCCAAGGAGAAAGGAAAACCCGGCGGCGACGAGAACGTGCCTGTTATGCGATGTGCCCGAACCTCGCCACCATTGTCCGGCGACAGCCAAGACAAGAAGCGGGATGCCGACCGCCGAGACCGAGATCATCAGGAAGTCGATCGTGGTGCTTGCTCCGGCGAGGCCGTTGATGGTGCGGGTCGCTGCGGCGTCGACATCGTATAGCTGCAATTCTGAATCCTCATCTTGTTGTAGGTATCTTGTGAAAGCGTCGGTGCGTTGTCCTTCAGGCTTGGCGTGGTTTTTTCAGCCGGCCGCGAACGGGCAGCAGACCCAACGCGGTCAGAACGGCGAAAGCGGCGCCTACGAGGAAGGTCGCCTGCGGTCCGACGGCATCCCAGAGCGCTCCCGCGATCACGCTGGCGGCCAGCAGCATCAGACCGATGACGAGATTGAACATGCCATAGGCTGTGCCTCGAAGCTCGTCGGGAGCGGCCTCGGCGATCAGTGTCGCGAAAAGCCCTTGGGTGAAACCCATATGCAGACCCCAGAGCACGACGCCGATGCCGACGCTCCAAAGGCCGGTGGCGAAGGCGAGCGCGAGATCGGCGAAGATGAGCAAGATCATGCCGAGGATCAGGATCGTCATCCGGTCCATCCGATCGGAGAGAATGCCGATCGGATAGGCGGACATCGAATAGGCCAGGCTCATGAGCACCAGCACGATCGGGACGAGCGCCAGCGGCAGGCCGATCGACTGGGCACGCAGGATGAGAAAGGCTTCGCTGAAGCGCGCGAGCGTGAACACCGCCGCAACGGCCACGACCCACCAATAGGCCGCGCCCAGACGGCGTAACTCCGCGCGATGCAGCGGCATGCGGACTTTGCGCAGTTCCTTCGGCCGCTCCGGCTCCTTCACGGCGACGAGGATGAGCGCGACCGACAGGAAGGCTGGAATAACGGCGATCCAGAACACGGTCTGAAAATGGTCTGCCGTCAGCCACATCAGACCGATGGCGAGAAGCGGGCCGATGAAGGCGCCCACCGTGTCGAGCGACTGGCGCAGGCCGAAACTGGCGCCGCGCAGTTCGGGCGGCGCGATGTCGGCGACCAGTGCATCGCGCGGCGCGCCGCGGATTCCCTTGCCCACGCGGTCGATGAAACGCGCGGCCACCAGCCACTCAAGCGAGGCGGCGAGCGGAAAGATCGGCTTGGTGAAAGCGGCAAGCCCGTAGCCGAGGGCTGCGAGAAACTTGCGCTTGCCGAGCCAGTCGCTGAGAGCGCCAGAAAAAACCTTGGTAATAGAGGCGGTCGCTTCAGCGATGCCCTCGATGATGCCGACGGCCAGCGTCGAGGTCCCGAGCACCGTCACCATGTAGATCGGCAACAGCGCGTGGATCATCTCCGAGGAGATGTCCATCAGCATCGAGACGAAGCCCAGAGCCCACACGCCGGCTGGAATGCCGCGCCGCTCTCCGGAGACCAAGGTTCGGTCCGTGATCTTATCCATCTCATCGGTTCTCTTCGTGGGCGTTGAAGACGCGCTGGGCATAGCTGTCGAGAAGGGCTTCACAGCCGCAGGCGGCCAACTGCTTCAGGCGGAATTGGTGCTCGAGCTGCTTGAGCGGTTTTCGTCCTGCGCCTCAAACACCTCGCGCGCATAGTCATCCAGCAGGGTTGCGCAACGAGCGAGCCGTTCCTCAGCTTCGGAGCGGAGGGAGGCACCGTAGAAATCGAGACGGACGATTTTCTCGAGCCACGCCCGCAGTTTCGTCAGATCCTCTTCGTTCTCTTCGACCTCGGCATAGGTGAACTTCCCGTTTCCTCGCTCCTTCGCTATTTCGCCGTCAAAGTCGTCGCAGCGGCTGATGAATTCGCGATAGGCCTCATCTCGCTCGGCCGAAAATCGAGCGATCACCTTCTGCTCCTGTGCGTGGTCAAGCCCCACGGTTTCGAGAAGCACTGCGTCGCCATCCATCTCGGAGATCTCGTTCTGCAGGACCTTCAAGCGCCGCTCGTGTGCGTCAATCTTGGGTAACAGGCACACGCCACTTTGAAGATAGATGGCCCCCAGGGCCTTCAATTTGCGCCATAACGCGATGCGGCGCTTTGCCGGCTCGGCGGGCACCTTGTACGTCAGAAGCAGCCATGACCGAGAACCGGCCTGGCGGGCTTTTTCGGATTTCGACTTGATGGTCTGCGGCCCGTGTTTGATTTCCGGGCCGCGCACTCTTTTTGCGCGGCTGTGTCCTGCTGTCATGATTTTTGATTCGACTTAGGTAGACCTTGGCCGGTCCCCTGACAGTCGCTCCTTGAACCGATTTCAATATCCACGCTAGATGTTACGGCCGTAACATTTTATCTGTCCATATATTCCATAAAATCGAGGCTGGCCATATATGTCTTGCCAACAGGTGCGCACTGTGGCCGCATTCCGCGCGGTGCTGCTCGTGCTGACCGTGTCATCTTGGGTCGGCACTGTTGAAATCGGGCAGGCCCAGCCCGCCATTCAGCCTCAGCCGTCGGGTTTGACCGGTGGCGACCCGACAACGGTCAACCTTTCTCCGGAACGGCAGAAGCAGATTGGGCTTCAGACTGTGGTGTTGATAGTGGAACCTCATCCCGAGCAGTTCCGTGCCTACGGCGCTGTCTTGGACAAAGCACCGCCTTTCCCAGCTTGAGGAATGAAGGGCCGATCCGTATCGAACTCCAATTCCGAAGCGTGCGCTCGCTTAGCAGGCCTCGGTAACGCTCGATCACCTCTTCGATGGTCAGGTAAATTGGGGGCTGCCATGAAATCTCCGCCAAACGGTTTGTGCAACGGGCTGTTGCACAATTACCGATTGATCGGCCGCGATGGTGTTCGGTGAGTCGGCCACTGAAACAGCTTCGTCGATCGTCCCCCTGAGGACCTCGCCCAAACGCGGCGTGGCGACGTGTGCTCAGGAGCCCCGTCCGATTTACACGCCGGAACACGACGCACTTCTACGCCCATTAATTCGGGCTTCCCCTTCCACATCATCTATAGCCTTCTATTCTTTGAGCCCAAAAGGACAAAGGATTTTCAAATGAAGCAGCAGCCCGAATCCATCATGAAGCGAACCATCAGACGGGATCAGCTCCGAGAAATGGTCCCTTTAGCCGACACTACGATCTATGACATGGAGCAGCGTGGCGAATTTCCCCAGCGCTTCTATCTCACGTCCCGTTGTGTGGTCTGGGACCTATCCGAGGTCGAGGCTTGGCTTGACCAGCGTCGCCAAGCCTCGCAGGCCAAAATCGTGAAGCGCGCACCCATACCTGACGTCCAGCTTCGCAAGACGCGCCCCATCAAACAACAGGCTCGGGCGTAAGCAGGTCCATCGTCGGCGGATAAAGGGTCGGCGTGTATTTCTGTCCGGCGGCCCAAGCGTCCACCAGATTAGACCATTCCTGCATCATGTGCCGGCGCTGATGCTCGTATTCGGCCTTATTGTAGATGCCCCGCGACGACCGCCCGTCCTCATGCGCTAGGCACTTTTCGATCCAGTCACTATTGAACCCCAGTTCGTTCAGAAGAGTTGAGCCGGTTCGCCGAAGGTCGTGAACCGTAAACGGCTCCAGCGGCAATCCCTCTTTTTTGGCCCGCTCTGCCACCGCCGTCGTGATCCGATTGAACGTCGCCCGCGACATCGGGGCATCGGCGTCGTAACGCGAAGGAAGGACGTATTTCGAGTTGCCGGCGCAGGTCTTGAGGGCGATGAAAATGTCGAGCATCTGCTGCGACAGATAGACGTTATGGGCTTTCGAACGCTTCATGCGCTCCTTCGGAATTGACCAGACAGCGTTCTCGAAATCGACTTCATCCCAGACCGCATCCTGCAACTCGCTCTTTCGCACCATCGTCAGCAGGAACAGCTTCATGCCAAGCCGGATCGTCGGCAGCGTCGGCACATGCTGTAGCTGACCCAGCATGGTGCGTATCTCCGAGGGGGATAACGATCGGTCCTTCGGCACGAAGGTCGCGATCGATGCCGGCCCCACTTCGTCGGCCGGGTTGGCAACCTTCTCCCCATGCAGAATGGCAAAGGCAAAGACCAGCTTCACGATGTCTCGAACATGGACCGCCGTTGCAGGCGCACCGCGCTCCTTCACCTTCGCGCACAGCGCGCGCAGATCCTCCGGCAGGATTTCCGTCAGCAGCCGATTGCGAAACGTCGGAAGAATGTCGCGCTCGTAAATCGACCTCCGCATGGCGCGGGTGCTGTCGGCCATCCGCGCCTCTTGGAACCAGCGCTCTCCAAACTCGCCGAAGATCTTCGCCTCTTTGAGACGCCGCTTCTCACGCTGCTTCTCCTGCGCCGGCGATCGGCCTTCCGAAATGGCGCGCTTTGCGTCGATCAGTTGCTCTCTCGCACGCGCAAGGGACAGGTCGGCCGAGCCGTAGCGACCGAGGGTCAATGTCTCTCGACGGCCGTTGAGGCGGTAGTCGTAGCGAAACACAATCGCCCCCGAAGGCTGGACCACGACGTACATACCGTCACGATCCGTCACCTTGTAGAATTTATCTTTTGGTTTCAGTGCCCTAATGGCTGTGTCGGTTAGCATAAGCCCCTCTCCAAAACGGCCAAAACGAACCGGAGGGCGCCCAATTATACCGTCAGGCCAAAAGGCGGCTGGCTGGACGACGATTTTCTAAATCTTTTCAGAACATTAATCTGAAAAAATATACCGTCAAAAGCTCTCCAAGCTCTGACGGTATGCGCTATTTTGAATTGAGACAAGAGACGCCATACCGTCGGCCATACCGTCATTCGGGAGGGCTAACCCCTCGATAGATGTCGAAGGATGACGATTAAATTATTTATGTCTGTCAGATAGTTATGGCGAGCCTTGGCGTATATTTGGATACACCCGGATGAGCAAAAATTATTCCCACTCGATCGTCCCCGGCGGCTTGCTCGTGACGTCATACACCACCCTATTCACGCCCTTCACCTCGTTGATGATGCGCGTCGCGGTGTTCCCTAAGAACTTCATGTCGAACGGATAGAAGTCCGCCGTCATTCCGTCCGTCGAGGTGACGGCGCGCAGGCCGACGACGTAGTCGTAGGTGCGGCCGTCGCCCATGACGCCGACGGTCTTGACGGGGAGCAGCACCGCAAAAGCCTGCCAGATGGTGTCGTAGAGGCCGGCTTTGCGGATCTCGTCGATGTAGATGGCGTCGGCCTTGCGCAGGATGTCGAGCTTGTCGACGGTGATCTCGCCGGGGCAGCGGATGGCGAGGCCCGGGCCCGGGAACGGGTGGCGGCCAACGAAGACGTCCGGAAGGCCGAGCTCGCGGCCGAGCACGCGGACCTCGTCCTTGAACAATTCGCGCAACGGCTCGACCAGCTTCATATTCATGCGCGCCGGCAGGCCGCCGACATTGTGGTGCGACTTGATCGTCACCGAGGGGCCGCCGGTGAAGGAGACGCTCTCGATCACGTCGGGATAGAGCGTGCCCTGCGCCAGGAAATCGGCGCCGCCGATCTTCTTGGCCTCGGCYTCGAACACGTCGATGAAGAGTCGTCCGATSGTCTTGCGCTTCTGCTCCGGGTCGGTGACCCCGGCGAGCTCGCCGAGGAAGAGTTTTGAGGCGTCCACATGCACCAGCGGAATGTTGTAGTGGTGCCGGAACAGGTCGACGACGGTCTCGGCCTCGTTGAGCCTGAGCAGGCCGTGATCGACGAACACGCAGGTSAGCTGGTCGCCGATCGCCTCGTGGATCAGCACSGCGGCRACGGCGGAATCGACGCCGCCGGAGAGGCCRCAGATCACCTTGCCYTKGCCKACCTGSGCGCGGATCTTCTTGATCTCCTCGGCGCGGAAGGCGTGCATGGTCCAGTCGCCGCCGAGGCCGGCGATGTTGCGCACGAAGTTGCGGATCAGCTTGGCGCCATCAGGCGTGTGCACCACTTCGGGGTGGAACATCAGGCCGTAATATTTGCGCGTCTCGTCCTGGATCACGGCGAAGGGCGCGTTCGGCGAGACACCGGCCACCGAGAAGCCCGGCGGCATCTGGGTGATGCGGTCGCCATGGCTCATCCACACCTGGTGCTGCTCGCCCGGTTGCCAGACGCCATCGAACAGGCGGCTCGATGTCTTGACCTCGACGTCGGCGCGGCCGAACTCGCGGTGGTGGCCGCCYTCGACGGTGCCGCCGAGCTGGGCGGCCATCGTCATCTGGCCGTAGCAGATGCCCATCACSGGGACRCCCGAGTCGAAGATCAGCTGCGGGGCGCGCGGSGAGCCKKCCTCGTGGACCGATTCCGGRCCGCCGGASAGGATCACGGCCTTGGGCTGCATCTGCCGGAAGGCGGCCTCCGCCTTCTGGAACGGCACGATCTCGCAATACACGCCGTCCTCGCGCACCCGGCGCGCGATCAGCTGCGTGACCTGGCTGCCGAAATCGACGATCAGGATCTTATCGTGGAGCGCGGCCACGGAGGTCTCGGCGGCGGCGCTGGCGGGGGTGTCGGGCTGGGCTGTCATGGCAAGGAATTACGCCGCGGCGGGGGGACTCGCAACCCTTGCCAGCGGGCGATTCACCGGTCTGTCGTTGACTGAAAGGCCCCCTCCCAGATCTCCGTCATGGCCGGGCTTGTCCCGGCCATCCACGTCGATCGACGCGGTTGGAACGACGTGGATGCCCGGGTCAAGCCCGGGCATGACGACGGAGAGAGATGGGGCCGTAGGGGTGGGCAAAGGCCCTGGCACGATGGGGCGTTTGGACCACACTGGCGCGCGCCGTGCCCACCGTCGGGCGGCGTCCGCCGCGGTGAGACGGAGGGCACGGCGCCATTGCGAGCTCGCGTGTGGAGACGAAGGGGCCGCGCCTTTGCCTACCCGACGATAGCCGAGGGTGGCGCGACCACCTCCCCCGTCATTGCGAGCGCAGCGAAGCCATCCAGAGTCCCGTCCGCCACCCTGGATTGCTTCGCTGCGCTCGCAATGACGGAGGAAAGAGCTTTGACGCGGAGAGACCTCGGATGGCGGAGAGAGCTTATGCCTTCTTCAGCACCGACACGAAGAACCCGTCCGTCCCGGTGCGGCGGGGGGTCATCAGCCAGCCTTCGTCCGACTTCAGCGCGGCCTCGGCAAAGGCTTCGGCCTTGTCCCAGAGGACGGTGGCGGTCTGGTCGGGGGGCTGGATGGAAAACTCCGGGTGGCGGGCCACGAAGCCGCGGACCTGGTCGCCGTTTTCCGGCTGCAGCACCGAGCAGGTGATGTAGGCGATGCGGCCGCCGGGCTTGACCAGACCGGCCGCCCGATCAAGCACTTCAGCCTGGTCCTTCAGGCGGATCTCGAGCGCGCCGGGGCGCATGCGCCATTTGGCGTCGGGGTTGCGGCGCCAGGTGCCGGTGCCCGTGCAGGGGGCGTCGATGACGACGAGATCGGCCGAGGCCCTGATGTCGGCGAGCGGGTCGGCGTCGCCCTTCGGGCTRCGGACATCGGCATTGTGGACGCCGGCGCGCGACAGCCGCTCATGGATCGGCGCGAGCTGGCGCTTGTCGTCRTCGGTGGCGATCAGCCGGCCCTTGCCGCCCATCATSGCTGCCAGCGCCAAGGTCTTGCCGCCGGCGCCGGCGCAGAGATCGATCACCTGCTCGCCGGGCTTGGCSGCGGTGAACARSGCCGCGAGYTGCGAGCCCTCGTCCTGGACCTCGATGGCGCCCTTGATGAAATCCTCCTCGGCATGGATGCCGGGATTGCGCGCATCGGCCCCGAGCGTGATGCGCAGGCCGATCGGCGACCACGGCGTCGGCACCGCGCCRAGRTGCTTCAGCGAGGCCTGAACCTTCTCGCGCTTGGCYTTCAGCGTGTTGACGCGCAAATCGAGCGGCGCRCGGCTGGCCATCGCCATGGCCTCGGCGACGCGGTCGTCGCCGAACACGGCGGCGAGATACGGGTCGAGCCAGTCGGGATAGTCSCCSGCGACCGGCGRCGGCGCGCCCTCGGTGGTGCGCGAGGCCAGCGCCTTCTCCTCCTGGTCGGTAAGCGGCGGCGGCGCRAAGCGGCTGCCGTCGCACATCGCGCCGATGGTCGGCACATCCAGRCCGCGCTCGAGCTTGAGCATGCCGAGCACGCGGGCGCGGGCGCTGTCGTCCTCCATCACCCAGGCGCTGGAGGCGCGGCGGCGCAGCACGTCCCAGACCAGGCCGGCGATGGCGGCGCGGTCGCCGGAGCCGGCGAAGCGGTGGCTGGTGCCCCAGTCCTTCAGGGCCTTGGCCGCCGGTGCCCTGTCGGCCTCGATGGTCTCGATGATGTCGATGGCGGCGGACAGCCGGGCGGCGGGGGTCATTGAGAACAATCCAAGCTAGAGAAGAAGCAGCATCTTCAACGCGAAATACAACCACATCGCCAGCAGCACCAGCGCCGAGGCGGTCCAGGCRAGMSMGCGCTGGCGGCCGTCCGCGCYCCGGAGRAGCCCGGCATTGACGAAGCGGGTGACCACGAACACCCAGGACAGCAGCACGATCGCCAGATCGGCATGGCGCAGCGGCAGCGCCAGCGCGATCAGCGCATAAAACAGCGTCGGCAGGCCGAATTCCTCAGCGGCCTCAGCGGTCTTGGCGCGTCCCTTGGTCCAGAACAGAAGCGCGAAAGTGAGCCCSACCTCGACGAAGACGGGCAGCAGAACCATGGTCAGCGACATCGAAGATCCCCCTTGAGGAAAGCCGAAGGCCCGGCGCGACGCCGGGCCTTCATGAATGAACCGGTTCCCTCAGGACTCCCGGCAACCGTCCGTGGTTCCCGTATTTTTGCGGTCGTGCTCAACTTTCACATCAGCTGTGGCTCAAGCCTTGTCCGGCCCGACCCGCACCAGCTGCTTGCCGAAATTGGCGCCCTTGAGCAGGCCCATGAAGGCGTCCGGGGCGTTCTCCAGGCCCTCGGTGACGTGTTCCTTGTACTTGACCTTGCCGTCGCGCACCCAGGCCGACATGTCCTTCAGGAAGTCGCCATGGCGGCTGGCGAAATCCGAGACGATGAAGCCGCGGATGGTGAGCCGCTTGGTCAGGACGTTGCGCATCAGCGCGCCGGCCCATTTCGGCGCCACCGACTGGGTGTCGTTGTAATGCGCGATCAGGCCGCAGACGGGCATGCGGGCAAAGGCGTTGAACAGCGGGAACACCGCCTCGAACACCGGGCCGCCGACATTCTCGAAATAGACGTCGATGCCCTTGGGGCACGCCGCTTTCAGCTTCGCCGCAAGATCGGGATCGCGATGGTCGAGGCAGTCGTCGAAGCCGAACTCGTTCTTCACATAGTCGCATTTGTCCTTGCCGCCGGCGATGCCGATGGCGCGGGCGCCCTTGATCTTCGCGATCTGRCCCACGGCCGAGCCGACCGCGCCGGACGCCGCGGCGACCACCACGGTCTCGCCCGGCTTGGGCTGGCCGATGTCGAGCAGGCCGGTATAGGCGGTCATGCCGGGCATGCCGAGCACRCCGACGGCGGTCGAGATCGGCGCCAGCTTGGGATCGACCTTGGCGAGGCCCTTGCCGTCGGAGATCGCATGCGTCTGCCAGCCGGCRCGCGCSAGCACGATGTCGCCGGCCTTGAAGCCGGGATTGTTGGAGGCSACCACCTCGCACACGGTGCCCGCCTCCATCACGCCGCCGACCGGCACCGGCTGSGCATAAGACGGCCCGTCGCTCATGCGCCCGCGCATATAGGGATCGAGCGACAGCCAGATCGTGCGCAGCAGCACCTCGCCGGCGCCGGGCGTCGGAATGGCGTGCTCCTCGAGGCGGAAGTCACTCGGCTTGGGCTCGCCGACGGGACGGGCGGCGAGAACGATGCGCTTGGCTTGGGACATCAGATGTTTCCTCTTTTGTTGGTGTGACGGTCGGTGCCGAACCCAAAGGAGCCGTCATTGCGAGCGAAGCGAAGCAATCCAGGGCGGCGTGCGCAACCCCTGGATTGCTTCGTCGCTTCGCTCCTCGCAATGACGGAGAGAGCGGGCGTGTGGCTTACGCCCCGCCCGGATAGTTCGGGCTTTCGCGSGTGATSGTSACRTCRTGGACGTGGCTCTCGCGCAGGCCCGCGCCGGTGATGCGGACGAATTCGGCCTTGCCGTGGAATTCGCCGAGATCCTTGGCGCCGACATAGCCCATGGCGGCGCGCAGACCGCCGGCRAGCTGGTGCATGACRTTGCCGACCGGGCCCTTGTACGGCACCTGGCCCTCGATGCCTTCAGGCACGAGCTTCAACGTATCCTTGATGTCCTGCTGGAAGTAGCGGTCGGCCGAGCCGCGGGCCATCGCGCCGACCGAGCCCATGCCGCGATAGGCCTTGTAGGAGCGGCCCTGCCACAGGAACACTTCGCCYGGSGTCTCGTCGGTGCCGGCGAGCAGCGAGCCGACCATGGCGACGTCGGCACCGGCGGCGAGCGCCTTGGCGAGGTCGCCSGAGAACTTGATGCCGCCGTCGGCGATSACSGGCACGTCGGCCTTCTTGGCGGCCTCGACCGCATCCATGATCGCGGTGAGCTGCGGCACGCCGACGCCGGCGACGATGCGCGTGGTGCAGATCGAGCCCGGGCCGATGCCGACCTTGACCGCGTCAGCGCCGGCATCGATCAGCGCCTGSGCGCCGTCGCGGGTGGCGATGTTGCCGGCGATCACCTGCACCGCGTTGGAGATGCGCTTGATGCGGTTAACCGCTTCCAGCACGCGCGAGGAATGGCCATGCGCGGTGTCGACCACGACGAGGTCGACGCCGGCCTCGATCAGCTTCTCGGTGCGCTCGAAGCCGCCCTCGCCCACCGTCGTCGCCGCCGCGACGCGCAGCCGGCCCTGCGAGTCCTTGCAGGCGAGCGGATGCGCGACCGCCTTCTCCATGTCCTTGACGGTGATCAGGCCGACGCAGCGATACTGATCGTCGACGACCAGCAGCTTCTCGATGCGGTGCTTGTGCAGGATCTTCTTGGCCTCGTCCTGGCCGACGCCCTCGCGCACGGTGACGAGGTTCTCATGCGTCATCAGCTCGGAGATCTTCTGCG
>BFBZ01000172.1_pt1 | contig 85942 bp, 82 predicted proteins | sample 1888401 | NCBI WGS metagenome assembly BFBZ01 (sample SAMD00112614, study PRJDB3348) | symbiont metagenome | host: Chara braunii
GAATTCTCAGCGCATTCCGAAGCGAACTTCCGAATCAAAGCGACACTAGCAACGTTATGATTCTAGTGTCCCTTTGAACCCGAAGTTCGCAAAAGCACCGCTGCGCATTCTTGCGAACTTCGGGTTCGGGACACTAGCGCGCTCACAAGCACGTCAGACCCGATTGCAAAGCCTGCCCCGCACGTCCATTCTGCGCCGCGAAAAGACGCGGCGCTGCGCGACATTGAAGCGAACACCATGGGCCAGGCCTCAAAGATGAGCGATCAACGCACCCGCATTATCGCCGTCGGCGAGGTCATGGTCGAAATGGCGCGCGGCGCCGACAACCGCTTCGGCATGGCTTGCGGTGGCGACACCTTCAACACCGCCGTCTATCTCGCCCGCGCTGGCGTCGATATTTCCTACTGCACCGCGCTTGGCGACGATCCCTATTCCGAGGGCATCCTGTCGATGGCCGCCGCCGAAAACGTGAAGACCGATCTCGTTATCCGTGTGCCTGGACGCTCGGCCGGCCTTTACACCATCGAGACCGACCCACGCGGCGAGCGCCGCTTTTACTACTGGCGCGATAATTCTCCTGCGCGCGAGCTGTTCGATCTGCCGGATTGGGGCCGCCTTGCCGAAGCGATGATTTCCGCGCGGCTGATCTATTTCTCCGGCGTCACGCTCTCGCTCTACTCCAACCAAGGTCTCGGCCGCTTCCTTGCGACTATCGAGATGGCGCGTCAGCAGGGCGCCAAGATCGCCTTCGACGGCAACTTCCGCCCGTTTGGCTGGCGCGGCGATCTCGGCCGCACGCGCACCGTGTTCATGGAGGCGCTGAAGCGCTGCGACATCGCGCTGCCGACCTTCGACGACGAGGCGGTGCTGTGGGGCGATCCCAGCCCCGAGGCGACCGTGTCACGCTTGCAGGCGTTTGGTATCGGCGAGATCGCCGTGAAGAACGGCCCGAACAGCGCGCTGGTCTATGCGGCCGGCAAGCAGGAGTTCATCCCGGTCCCCGAAGTGGTCGTACCGGTCGATACGACCGCGGCGGGCGACAGCTTCAATGCGGGCTACATGGCGGCGCGGCTCCGGGGAGATAACCCTGCCATCGCTGCGACCGCCGCGCACAAACTTGCAGCAGAAAAAATCCGCCACCGCGGCGCGATCATGCCGCGCGCGGCAGTCGCGATGCACTGAGTTTGGAATAACAGGGAGGTCGTTATGCTTGCGTTGTACTACGGTCCGGGTGCGTGTTCGATGGCCGCACACATCATCCTCGAAGAGAGCGGCGAGAAGTACGAGCCGCGGCGCGTTGAACTTGGAAAAGGTGAGCAGCGCAGCGAGGACTATCTCAAGAAGAACCCACAGGGCCGCGTTCCGCTCTTGCAACTCGACAACGGCGAGTACCTCTCCGAGAACACCGCGATCCTGCCCTATCTCGGCAAGCGCTTTAACGCCTGGCCGGGCGATCCGGTCGCTGAAGCCCGCGCGCATTCGTTCATCGGCTTCATCGCCGCGAGCGTTCATCCCGCACACGCCCACTATAACCGGCCGGAACGCTACGCGACCGATCAGGTTGCGCATCCGTCCATCAAAGAGGTCGGACTCAAGACCTTCCACAATTACCTGAAGCAGATCGACGGCAAACTCGAAGGCAAGGAATGGATTTCGGACAAGTATTCCGTTCTCGATCCCTATGCATTCGTCATCTACACGTGGGGTGTCCGCCGTGAGTTGCCTATGAAGGAACTCAAGAACTACACCGCCCACAAAGACCGCATGATGAAGAAGGCCGCGGTCGGCGCGGTCCTCACGGACGAGAAGATCTCGATCTAGGGTTTTCCGAGCAACATCGCGCCGAGAGCCGCAAGAAACGGAATCGGCAAGGATGCCGCCGTGCGCAGCCACACCAGCCGCGGCGGCATCACCGGCAACTCCCATTGCAGGATGCGCTGCACGGCGAACAGCGCCCACGCGGTCATGTAGGCGATGATCTGCGGCGTGCCGGCGCCGCCCTTGAGCGCCGCCGCAGCAATCGAGAAGCCGATCACCGGCCCGCCCGGCGTGAACGCGCCGCCGAACACTGCAAGACACAGTCCGAGGAAACCGGAATCCGCCCCGAGCCAGCGGCCGACCACCTCCTGCGGCAGGAGCGCTGCGACATAGCCCGAGCCGACCACGCCCAGCATGATGCGCGGCACCAGCTTCACGAAATCCCAGCAGCCTTCGCGGATGCTGTCCGTCATCACCGTGCGGCCGCGCCGGAACGCCAGCAGTCCGAGCAGGATGGCGATAACGAAGAGCAAACCGTCGACGAGGAAGAGGATCACGGCCCCTCTCCTTCGACCTGTTCTGGATGCTGGAGCGGGCCGTCGCCGCCTTTTGCGCCGAACCGCTCCGCCAGCAGCCGCGCGACAAAGCCCGCGATGATCGGCAGCGGGATCGCCGCGATGCTGCGCCAGATTACGAACTCAGGCCCGAAGAACGGCAGCTCCCACACCAGCGCCCGCGCGTAGCCAAGCAGCGTCCAGCTCGTGACGAAAGCCACCGTCGCGCCGACGTCGGCACCAATGGCAATGAACGCCGCCGCAATCGGAAAGATGGTGATCGGTCCGCCGGGACAGATCACGCCTGCGATCGTCGCGACCACGAGCCCCATGAAACCGGATTCCGCACCAACCCAGCGCAACACCACCTCGCGCGGCATCAACACCGCCACGAAGGCCGCGATCAGACAGGCCGCCAGAACCTTTGGGAGAATTTCAAGGAACAGCTCGAAATCGCTGGTGAGGATTTCAAGGAACTTCTCCTGCCCGTCGCGGAAATAGACCGCCACTCCCGCGCTGCACACCACGGTCGCAATGAAGATGGTCGACCAGTCGAAGGGCTTGCGCTTTCGGCGCTTCAGGGGCGGTTCGTAGGTCAATGCGGCGCCGTGCTTTCAAGGATCGGCGTCCAAAAAGCACTAGTCCCGGCGCACTTCAAGCGCGCCCGCCTTTGCTCGGTGGATGGCTGGCCACCGTTCCTCGCATGAGAACACGCAGAAGCCGTTGGGCGGCTTCGCCGCATGGATTGGACCATCGGAGGCCTTGCCTCGCGGGTTCGCGCCGCGCCAGATACACGGGGCGAGAGGGTCCGCAGAGGCCCGCTGAGGGGGAGAATCAGGGAATGTTGCTGCGCATCCTCGACCGGCTCGAGGAGATCATCATCGCGTCGCTGATGGCGGCCGCGACCTTGCTGATCTTCGTCGCCGTGCTGCACCGTTACGGCACCGGCATTCCGCTCCTCTATCCCATCCTGTTTCCGATCAACCTGACCTGGGCGCAGGAGCTCTGCATCTACATGTTCGTGTGGATGGCGAAGTTCGGCGCCGCCTACGGCGTGCGCACAGGCATCCACGTCGGCGTGGACGTGCTGGTCAATCAGCTCAATCCGCCTGCGCGGCGGATCACCGTTCTGTTCAGCCTATTCTGCGGTGCTTTGTTCACCTTCGTCATCGGCACGATGGGCGCCAAGTTCGTGTTCGAGCTTTACGGCACCGATCAGGTCTCGCCGGACCTTGAGCTGCCGCGCTGGATCGTGTTTCTCTGCATTCCGCTCGGTTCCTATCTGATGTGCTTCCGCTTCCTGCAGGTCGGCTGGAAATTCTGGCGTACCGGCGAACTGCCGCACCACGACGCGGCGCAAGTGGAAGGCATCGAAACCGACGTCTCTGCGCCGAAGGCTGTGCGATGAACGCGCTCATCATCTTCAGCCTGCTCATCGCGCTGATGCTGACCGGTATGCCGGTCTCGATCGCGCTCGGCCTCACCGTTCTCACGTTCTTCTTTTTCCTCACGCAGGTTCCGATCGAGGCGGTCGCGCTCAAGCTCTTTACCGGCATCGAGAGCTTCGAGATCATGGCGATCCCGTTCTTCATCCTCGCCGGCAACTTCCTCACCCATGGCGGTGTGGCGCGACGGATGATCCGGTTCGCCACCACCATGATCGGCCACTGGCATGGCGGTCTCGGCCTCGCCGGCGTCATGGCCTGCGCGCTGTTCGCGGCGATCTCAGGCTCCTCGCCCGCGACTGTGGTCGCCATCGGCGCAATCATCATGCCCGCGATGGTACAGCAAGGCTTTCCGAAGCGCTTCGGCGCGGGCGTCATCACCACCTCCGGCGCGCTCGGCATCCTCATTCCGCCGTCGATCGTGATGGTGATCTTCGCGGTCGCGACCGGCGGCAGCGTCGCGCTCGGGCCGAACGGCGAGCGGGTGCTCTCGGCCTCGGTCGGGCAACTGTTCATGGCAGGCGTTATTCCGGGCCTGATCCTCGCCTCGATGCTTGGCCTGACCACGTTCTATCGCGCATGGAAGAACAACTATCCGCGTATGCCGCGAGCAACCTGGGGCGAGACCTTCACGGCATTCCGCGAGTCGATCTGGGGTCTCCTTCTGATCGTGATCGTACTCGGCGGCATCTACACCGGCCTGTTCACGCCCACCGAAGCCGCGGCGATCAGCGCGGTCTATGCCTTCGTCATCGCGGTGTTCGTGTACAAGGACATGACGCTCCGCGACGTGCCGAAGGTGCTGCTCGGCTCCGCCAACATGAGCGCGATGATCCTCTACATCATCACCAACGCAGTGCTGTTCTCGTTCCTGATGACGCACGAGCAAATTCCGCAGGCCATGACGAGCTGGATCGCGGGTTCCGGCATGACCTGGATCGAGTTCCTGCTGATCGTGAACATCCTGCTCCTGATCGCCGGCAATGTGATGGAGCCGACCTCCATCGTGCTCATCACCGCGCCGATCCTGTTCCCGATCGCCGTGAAGCTCGGCATCCATCCGGTCCACCTCGGCATCCTGATGACGGTGAACATGGAGGTCGGCATGTGCCATCCGCCGGTCGGGCTCAACCTCTATGTCGCCTCCGGCATCGCCAAGATGGGCATCACGGAGCTGACCATCGCCACGCTGCCGTGGCTGCTCACGATGCTGATCTTCCTGGTGATCGTGACGTACGTGCCGGCGCTGTCGCTCTGGCTGCCACGCATGCTCGGGATGCTCTAGCGATTCTCAAAAAATCAGGCGGGGCCGGACGCAAGCGCCCGACCCCGCCATCAGCCACTCCACTCGCTTTACTCAGCGGGGACCGCAGCAGGCACTCCAGCCATCGCCGTTGCCGGGTATCGGCTCAGGCCGAAGAGGAATGCTGCGACCATCGCATAAGCGAGCGCGACGGAGGGCGTGACTGCAAAACCAACCGTTTCACCGTGCATGAAACCGAAGAACGTCAGCACCGCGCCAACCGCAGCGAAGGCCGATGCTTCGACGTACTTCTTGTCCACCACGAAAGCTCCAATGGCTCCGAGGATCATTCCTGCAAGGATCGCGCCACCCGCCAGCACTTCCAGGCCGTGATAGAGCACGCCAACCTGACCGAGCTTCTCAACACCAACCTGCGCGACGCTGGTTCCCGCGGCCGTGAGCGCGCTGTCGATCTGAAGCTTGCCCCAGGCCGCGATGTTCGGGATCAGCGCCAGCACGATCGCCGGAGCATGGTGCTTCGGCGTCTCCTGGAATGCTTGCGCGCCGATCAGCATGCCGATGTAGAGCAGGATCGGCGAGATCGCGACCAGCGGGATCAACGATGACATCACCGCGATGATGCCAAACCATGACAGCACGATCACCATCACGCCGGTCGCAGCGGAATAGCCAATGCGGCCGCCCATCGCCTTCCAGCCTGGATGACCGATGTAAACCGCGTTGATGAACGGGTTTCCCATCAGGCAGCCGATCAGGCTGACGACGCCATCAGCGGTCAGCACGCGCGTGGTCGGGTAGGCGTCGCCCGCGGCTTCCGCACTCTCGACATTGTCCATCGCCTCGACGAGATCGTAGATGCCGAACGGAATGGCGGTGACGAGGATCACGCCGAGGAACTCGAAGCCCGAGAACACCGTGCCGAAGGCGGGCAACGGCACCGAGAAGCCGAAGTTTGCGAAAGCGCCTGCAAGATTCTTCAGGCTCATGCCGCCGTAGCTGAAGCCAAACAGCGTCGAGCCCCACGCGATCAGCATGCCTGCCGCGATGGCGACGAGACCGGCCGGAATTCCCTTGGGATATTTGAAGCCGCCGAACCAGCTCACCAGGATGATGGCGAAGCACAGCAGGCCGATCGCGGGCGTCATGAACATCTCAAGCGCCGGCCGCATCGAGATGAAGGTGATGGAAATGCCGGCCAACGCGCCGAGCAACGCCGCGCGTGGCGTGATCTTGCGAATGTACGGCGCGATGAAGCCGCCGATCATCAGGACGAAACTCTGGAAGAACACCCAGACGAGACCCGCGGACCAGCCCTTCATGGGGTCGCCGGTCTTCACCGTGATCGGCAGCATGATCACAAAGGTGACGACGAACATGTGCGGGACGCTGACCCCCGAGGGCAGCGCGCACACATCGGTGCGGCCTGTTTTCTGTGCAAGGCGGTAAGCCAGCCACGCGTAGTAGAACGTGGACAGGCACATCATCAGGCCCAGCGCCGGCAGAATGCGCCCGAACACGAGCGAGTCCGGCATCTTGAGCACGAAGCGCAACAGGCCGGTGAGCACCAGCATGTTGACCAGGATGTTGGTGCCGAAGCCGAAGAAGGCGTTCCAGTCGCCGTCGCTCCAGATCTTCGGTTTGGATGCTGTCGCCGCGGTCATCGTCATGGCACGTCCCCTCACCCCTCAGAAGCAATTCCGAGACCAGTCACGGTAAGGCACTTACGAAAAACCTGAAACGGGGACGGTCTCGCGCGTGGTCTGGGGAGTTGGACCGTGACCACGCAGGAGCCGTCCCCGCGCCAGGAGTCTTAGAAGCTGAAGCCGAGGCCACCCGAACCGACGACGATGTCGCGCTTGGAATTCGGGTACGTCGTCCCAATCGTGGTCGCCTGAGCGGCCAGCAGCGCGTCGTTCTGCAGGTGGTAGTACTGCACGCCGGCTTTCACGTACCAATTACCCAGCCGCTTCGGGATGATCGTGTCGACGATCGCGAGCTTGGCCTGCAAACCGGTCGAGTAGTAGCCCACCGCGCTGGTCGCGCAGGGCGACGTGCTCGTCGAGCCGCAGAGGTTGGTCGTGCCGTCCTGGCGGTTCCAGAAGCTCTTGTCGCCCACCGTGACCCAGGTCGGCATCGACACGGTCAGCGGAACGCCAATGTACTTCTGCCAAGCGACGGTCGGCACCATACCGATCGACACGCGCGTGCCGCCCGAGGTCTTGCCGAGAACGACCGTCGAGCCGCCTGCCGCATTGTAGAACACGTCGACGTATGGATTGAACACGACCGGCAAGCCGAGGAAGGCGTCGTTGAACGACAGCTTGAAGTCGTAGTTGTAAGCGGTCGGGATCGCGTTCGGGAAATGGAACTGCACATGCTGGGCGGTGAACGTCCAGTACTGTGCGAAGCCGACCGAGAAGCCGGCCCACATGTCCATTTCCTGCCAGACGCGCGCGCCTGGATTCGGATTGTTCCAGAACTCGTTCCAGACGCCGCCGAACACACTGAAGCTGTTAATGAAGCCGTTCGGGTTCTTGTAGATGTCGAGCGAAAGCCCGGTGTCGATCTGATACACGAACCCCCGATTGTAGAGATACAGACCGCCGTTGGTGACGCGCGTACTCGCGAACGTCAGGTCCGCGTAACCGTGCACGTCGAAAACCCACGGCGTCGCCTTTGGAACGGCTTTGACAGGCAAATCGGCGGCGGACGATGCGCCCGCAGCTCCCAGCAACAGCGCCGCGCCGACAAGCGCCGCGGACGCCGATCGAATGATCGTCATTTGGATAACTCCCCTTACCCCAAATTGGCACCCCCGAACCAACTCCCCGCGCTGCGCACACGATTTCTCGTTCTCCCGCGGCATGTTTCAGCCGGAGAGTGATCGTCGATACGCAACACCGTCTTGACCGGTGATGGACGAAGACTGGCTGCCCCCGCCGCAGAGTTCCTCGCAAGCGGCGTGCCAAATGTGACAGTCCGTCGCAGCGTGTGAATAGTTTCGCCGGGGCCCAGATTCTCTCAGCGATTCAAATCGGTTGGAGGTATCGTTTTGAAAAGCGCCGCAAAATCAGGCAACTACGCCGATCACGGCGGCGTGAGCGAAATGCTCTATAGGATGCAAAGCCTGCTCAATGTGAATCCACGGCGGCGAGCACGTGTTTGGATGCCGACACCCAGCCGAAGATGCCGCCCTGGGCTTTGATCATCGCCAATCCGGCGGCGTGGAATTCCGGGAAGTAAGACGCACAGCAGTCAGAGATCACGATGCAGCGAAAGCCGCGGTCGTTGGCTTCACGCACCGTGGTGTTGACGCAAACTTCGGTGGTGACGCCGCAGACGAACAGCGTGTCGATCTCGCGGTTCTTCAGCATCAGCTCAAGGTCGGTTTGATAGAAAGCGCCCTTCCCCGGCTTGTCGATGACCGGTTCGCCTTCCACCGGATAAAGCTCGGGGATGATGTCGTGGCCGGGCTCGCCGCGGACGAGGATGCGGCCCATCGGTCCGGGCTGGCCGATGCGGAGCGAGGGCTCGCCGCGCTCCACTTTGTGTTTGGGCGCGTCGGAAAGATCGGGACGATGGCCCTCGCGGGTGTGGATGACCAGCATCCCGGTTTTGCGGGCGGCAGCGAGAACCTCCTGCAACGGTGGCACTGCGGCCTTCAACAAAGACACGTTGTTGCCGAGCGTCTCGCCGAAGCCGCCGGGCTCGAGAAAATCCCGCTGCATGTCGATGATGATGAGGGCGGCATGGTCGAGCTCGACCACCAGCGCCGACGGCTCGGCTTCCACACGCTTCACAGCCATGACAAGGATTCCCGATATCCGGCGACCGCTGAATCTAGCAAGATCGAGGCCATGCGGCATTGACCGGATCACAATGCCTCAAGTAGCTTGCGCGGTGATGGAGATGGGGTTCCTCCGACAACCGCCTTCATGAGACACCGAAGGCTGATGACTCCTACCGCGCAAACAGGCGGTGGGACTCTGTCCGCAAGCCGCCGCAGGGCGGCTTTTTTGTTGCCCTGCACGAACGGAGAAGGGCTGCATCGATGAATATCCTGAACGGCTATCTGATCGTGTTTCTCGGCGGCGGCGTCGGAGCCGCGATCCGTCACGGGCTGAACGGCCTCGGCCTTCGCACCATGGGACCCGACTTTCCGTGGGCGACGATCTTCATCAACGTCACTGGCTCCGCCATCATGGGTCTGATCGCCGGATGGTTCGCGTTCAAGGGACAGGACAGCTCGCATTGGCGGCTGTTTCTCACCACCGGCATCCTCGGCGGCTACACGACGTTCTCGGCGTTCTCGCTCGATGCGGCGCTGCTGTACGAACGCGGCGAGCTCGGGCTCGCAGCGCTCTACGTCACCGCTTCGGTCGCGCTTTCGATCGCGGGGCTTTTCGTGGGGCTTTGGCTGATCCGCCAGTCGGCGTGAAGCCGCTTTTCGCCGCGCGAACGATCGCATCCTCGATCAGATTCTCGGCCGCTTTTGCATCGAGCCACTTCACGATCGTGACCCACTTGCCCTTCTCCAGATCCTTGTAGTGCTGGAAGAAGTGCGCGATCTGCTCGCACATGATCTTGGGCAGATCGCGATAGCTTCGGACGTTGGAATAGAACGGCGCCAGCGCATCGACCGGCACCGCGATGATCTTCTCGTCGCCGCCGGCCTCGTCGTTCATCACCAAAGCGCCGACCGGACGGCAGCGCACCACCGCGCCCGCCACCACCGGAACCTGGCTGACGACCAGCACATCGCACGGGTCGCCGTCATCCGACAACGTCTGCGGGATGAAGCCGTAGTTGCCCGGATAGAACATCGCCGTGTGGAGGAAGCGGTCGACCATCAGGGCGCCCGACGCCTTGTCGAGCTCGTACTTCACCGGCGTGCCGCCGAGCGGAATCTCGATGAAGACGTTGATGTCCGTCGGCGGATTGCGGCCGGCGGGAATCTCGCGAATATCCATTAACGCTCCATCGGGCGAAGCCCGAGCTTGTCGAGCAGCTTCATGTCGCGGTCGCGGCCGGGGTTCGGCGTGGTGAGCAGCTTCGGCCCGTAGAAGATCGAGTTCGCGCCGGCGATGAAGCACAGCGCCTGCGTCTCCTCGCTCATGTCCTCGCGGCCCGCCGACAGTCGCACAACCGACTTCGGCATGGTGATGCGAGCCACGGCAATGGTGCGCACAAAGTCGAGCGGATCGAGCTTGTTTTCGTGATCGAGCGGCGTGCCCTCGACCTGCACCAGCATGTTGATCGGCACGCTCTCCGGATGCACCGGCAGGCTCGCGAGCGCGGCGATCATGCCGACGCGATCCTCGGCGCCCTCGCCCATGCCGACGATGCCGCCGCAGCACACGTTGATGCCGGCGTCGCGCACATGCGCGAGCGTGTCGAGGCGATCCTTGTAGGTGCGCGTGGTGATGATCTCGCCGTAGAATTCCGGCGAGGTGTCGAGATTGTGGTTGTAGTAGTCGAGGCCTGAGTCCTTCAGCCGCTGCGCCTGCTTCGCATCCAGCATGCCGAGCGTCGCGCAGGTCTCAAGGCCGAGCGCCTTCACGCCCTCGATCATCGCGCAGACGTTCTCGACGTCGCGATCCTTCGGCGAGCGCCAGGCCGCGCCCATGCAGAACCGGCTCGCGCCGGACGCCTTCGCGGCCTGCGCCTCGCGCAGCACCGCGTCGAGCGCCATCAGCTTCTCGGCCTTCACGCCGGTGTCGTATTTCGCGCTCTGCGGGCAATAGGCGCAGTCCTCCGGGCACCCGCCGGTCTTGATCGACAGCAGCGTCGAGATCTGCACCTCGGCCGGATCGAAGTGCAGCCGATGCACGCGCTGCGCCTCGAAAATCAGATCGGGAAACGGCAGCGCGAACAGCGCGCGGATTTCCTCGCGGGTCCAGTCGTGGCGGATGAGGCCGGGGGGGTTCAAGGCTGCGGCGGAAGGCGTGTGGGCGAGCGACATGGGCTCACCATAAAGCCGCGGACGGCAGGAGCAAGACCGATGAAAAGGCCAGTTTCTCGGGAGAATATGCCCGCGGCGCTGTGAATAACGCAGGTCGGAACCCGCCCGCCCGTCGGGGAAAACGATCTGCTTACCATTTGGCCTTACTTTCGACGCGACGCGCGTGTTTGGATTCGTGAAATCTCTCGGAGGGAGCTGGAAATGACGAAGATTTTGATGGTGTGCGCGACCGCCGCCGCGCTGACGTTCACCGCGGCCGCGCCCCAGCCGGCGCAGGCCCGTGACGGCGGCGCGGTTGCCGCAGGCGTTCTCGGCGGTCTGATGGTCGGTGGAATGCTCGGCGCCGCTGCCGCTTCGCAGCCGCGGCCCTACTACGCCCCGCCGCCCGCCTACGTTTACGACGAGCCGGCCTACGCTCCGCGCTGCTACATGACGCGCGGCGAGCCGGTTTGGGACGGCTATCGCGGCGTCTGGGTTCGCCCGCGCGTCCGCGTCTGCGACTGAGACCGCAGCGGTTTGAATCGGAAAGCCCCGGGCCAAAAGCCCGGGGTTTTTGTTTTGAAGGGGCGCGTCTGCGCACATCACAGGCTTCTCACCCGCGGGCCGCGAGCCGGCGCGATGACCGGCTCACGCACAACTGGCTTTACGTTCTGCTCCTCCTCCTCCTGCGCCATGCGCGCATCGATCTCATTCCATTCCGCGAGCTTGCTCTCCACCTGTTTCACCGCTTCCTCGGGCGAGAGGCCGCGGCGCAGGCCATCGATCGCGGCGCGGATGCTCTGCTTGAACTCTTCCGGCACATGCGGCCACCAGCGCTGAAAACACGCCTCGCCGTCGCCCGCACAGCGCTTCGCGCGCCTGCAAGGGCCTTCGGAGCACACAGTCCAGAACAGGAAGCCCGTGTTCATCTTGCGGCGATAGGCGAGCTTCGCCGCCGCCGCGTCATCCGTCTTCTGCAATTTCGTTGATTGCCGCTTCGGCTTCTTCATCGTCAGTCTCCTCAAATATGGATGTGTGAATGCTTCGCGCGCCTTTGCGCGCAACCCTCGTGAAAACCGAGGGGTGGGGCACCGCGTGGCGCCACTTTCGTTCCACTCCTTGCGGAGCGGGCGCGTCCTGGTGAGGGACACGCTGCGCCTCGCGGCGCCCCATCGCGGCACTTCCGGCGATCTTCCGATCACCTCGGCTCCGGGCCGGGTTTCCTGGGACGCGGGCTTCTTCACCCTGTCCCAGTCCAGCGAGCACCTCGCAGAACGGTCTTAGTGCCGTCCGACTCGATGCCCGGAGCCGCCCGGGTTTGGAGTTACGAGCTCCAAGCGCAGGCTTCCGCACCCCGCTCCGCCTTCAGAACGTCTCCGGAAGACGCCCCTCGTTGAGCAGGGTGACAGGAATATACACTTTATAGGAATAAAGTCAATACTAAAATAGACCCAACGCCTCGCGGCTTAGCCCACCCTACGAAGCTTAGGGATCACACCCGACTGGCCGCGAACCTCAACTTGATCGCGTAGCCGCCGAGCGCCAGCGCAGCCACACCCACAGCCACCGCCGGAGCGGTGTAGCCCACGGCCTCCGACGCCATCGCGACAACAGCAAGACCGGCGGCGCCGAGCGCCCAGCCGACGACCGTCGGCTGACCCGCCGGCCGCAGATGCGCCTGATAGGCCATGACAGTCGCGACCGCCAGGATCGGAAACAGGAACACGAGATCGACGCGGATGTTGCAGTCCTTGTCGCACAGGGTGCCGTTGGCGATGTTGTACTCCCAGACGGCGTAGAGCACCCACAGGGCGCCCGACACGAACAGGGCCAGACGCGGCCGCTGCGCCGCCACCACCAAATGGCCTATCGCCACCATCACGGCGGCGAGCACGAACAGCATCATGATATCCCTTCACAGCGCATGGTGCGGATCGGCGCTGTGCCTCTTCAATAAATTAAAATATGCGGAGAGCCGGCTCGCACCGGCTCACGTCTTCCTTGGTCGCGCGACGCAGAAAAAGGTTCAAAGCCGGTTCGGGACACGGCGACGGCCCTGCCGACGGAGACGGCGCGGCTCTCGCACACATGGCGCTGGCCGTTAAAATCGAACGGGCCGGATCGCTTCGCGTCCGGCCGGCCGCCTCAAGCCCAACAGGGCACAATCGCTGCTCAGACGATGCCGAGTGCGCGCATCGCCTCGGCGACGCGGATGAAGCCCGCGACGTTCGCGCCCAGCACGTAGTTGCCCGGCGAGCCATAGGTGTCGGCCATCTCGGCGCAGCGGTCGTGAATGCCATGCATGATGGTGGCGAGACGCGCTTCGGTGGTCTCGAACGACCACGAATCGCGCGAGGCGTTCTGCTGCATTTCGAGCGCGCTGGTGGCGACGCCGCCGGCGTTGGCCGCCTTGCCGGGGCCGAACAGGATGCCGGCATCGAGGAACGTGCGCACCGCTTCCGGCGTGCACGGCATGTTGGCGCCTTCGCCCACGGCGATGACGCCGCTCTTCACGAGCTTCGCCGCATCCTGGCCGTTGAGCTCGTTCTGCGTCGCCGACGGCATGGCGACATCGGCCGGCACGTCCCAGATGCGACCCTCCGGCATGAAGGTGGCGGACTTGCCGCGCGCCTTGACGTAATCGGCGATGCGGCCGCGCTTGCGTTCCTTGATCTCCTTGACGAGCGCAAGATCGATGCCGGCCTCGTCGACGACATAGCCGTTCGAGTCCGAGCAGGCGACGACATGGCCGCCGAGCTTGATCACCTTCTCCATGGTGTAGATGGCGACGTTGCCCGAGCCGGACACGATCACGCGCTTGCCCTCGAAATCCTGGCCGCGGGTTTGCAGCATGCGCTCGACGAAATAGACCGCGCCGTAGCCGGTCGCCTCGGTGCGCACCTGCGAGCCGCCCCAGGTGAGGCCCTTGCCGGTGAGCACGCCGGACTCGTAGCGGTTGGCGATGCGCTTGTACTGGCCGAACATGAAGCCGATCTCGCGCTGGCCAACGCCGATGTCGCCGGCCGGCACGTCGGTGTATTCGCCGAGATGACGCGACAGCTCGGTCATGAACGACTGGCAGAAGCGCATGATCTCGCCCTCCGAACGCCCCTTCGGATCGAAATCGGAGCCGCCCTTGCCGCCGCCGATCGGCATGCCGGTCAGCGCGTTCTTGAACACCTGCTCGAAGCCGAGAAACTTCACGGTGCCGAGATAGACGGTCGGGTGAAAGCGCAGTCCGCCCTTGAACGGGCCCAGCGCGGAATTGAACTGGACGCGGAAGCCCCGGTTGATTTGCACCTGGCCTTTGTCGTCGACCCACGGCACGCGGAAGATGATCTGCCGCTCCGGCTCGCAGATGCGCTCGATCAGCGCATTCTCGGCGTAGTGGGGATGCTTGGCGATCACCGCGCCGAGGCTCTCGAGCACCTCTCGAACGGCCTGATGGAACTCTTCCTCGGCGGGATTGCGGCGTAGAACGTCAACGAAAATAGGCTGAAGCTTCTCATCGAGCATTTTGGGTGGGAGTCTCCGGCATTCAGGGGTTGGTGAAACAACGCACTGCGCGTCCTAGTGGTCCCGGCGGGCGGCGTCAAATCCGGGCCGGGAACCGCATCTGCCGTAAAAGCGCCGGCGCAGGCCAAGGCGTCAGGGCGGAAAGCCTGGAATGGAAATGACTTACTTCCGATACTCAGCCTTCAGGGTCCGCAGCGCGTTCGCGTAGCCGAACGCGGCCAACTGGCACTCGGCGACGAACTGCTGTTTCAACACCGGCTGTTCGGCGTACTTCGCGCATTCCTTCACGAGCGCCTGGATCGTTTTGTCGCGCTTGTACTGGCGATCGCACAATCCGATCACCTTGTTCTTCTCGGCCAGACGCTCCTCACCTTCGGCTTTCGATTCATCGAGCTTCGAGATCATGGCTTCGCAATCGTCCGCGGCGCGAGCCGGAACCGTTGCGATAAGGGAAACGAGAAGCGAAACGCAACAAAGGAGGTATCTGGTCATTGTTGGCTTTCCTCCAACAACATCGCTGGGCACGACGCCATAGCGCGTCGAAGACGCGCTTGAACGCGCTTACGGCTCCTTAGCCCACCCTACGAGGCGGACAGAGAGTCGCCCTTGCCGATGGAAACCACAAGGCTTTCGCAAAGATATCGCTTGCCGTTGAAATCGAACCGCATCCGGTGCGCGCCGTCATCCTTCACCACATGCACCGCGCCCGAGCCGTCGTAGCCCGTCACGCTGCGCGTCGAGAAATTGCCCGAGTGCGAGGCGACCGGCTCGCCCGCAAGCACGTCGTCGCCGATCGGCTGCCACAGCAGCGGATAGAGCGGATCGTCGGCGCCCACCGGACGCGGATCGAAGAACCAGAACGCGCGGTCGGAGCCGTCCGCGTTTGGCCTGTCGTTGCTGACGAGCTTGAACTGATAATAGTGCCGCGACGTGCCGTCCTGTGCGGTCAATGACGCCTCGGACATGTCGTCGACGCGGAAGCTCTCGGGCTTCTTCTCGCCCTTGAAGCGGATCTGCACGGTGTCGGCCGCGGTGTAGCGGAACTGGCGGACGAAGGCCGGCGCGGCGGGCTTCGACGCTTTCGGCTTCGCGGCGGCTTTTTTTACCGCCTTCCTCGCGGGCTTGGCTTTCGCGCGCGCCTTCGCCGCCGGCTTCCTTGGGAGCTTCTTTTTCGCGGCCTTCTTTGCGGCTTTGGCCTTCTTCGCGCGCTTGGTCATCGTCACCCTTCCCCGTCTTGAGAGCGGAGATAATTAGCCTATTGTGAGTGCGATCATAAGCCCAAAGACGGCGCAGACCGCCGGGCGATGTTCATGCCGGGGGGAATGCCGATGTGGAAGATTGCCACTGCCGCCGTCCTGGCGCTCAGCCTCGCCGCCTGCGACGCGGTCGATACCGTGAAGGAAGGTTTCAGTCACGCGAAGGATGTCGAGAACGACATTCTCGTTTCGACGGGGGTCAAGCCGAGCGTCGGATTCAACTGGAACAACGGGCGGCTCCGGCAAGTGACCGTGATGTTCCCCGGTCTCTATGAAACGAAACCGCTGCACGATCTCGGCCAGACGGTGCGCGCGTCGGTCGAGAAGCAGTTCAAGCAGACACCGGATCAGATCGTGCTGGCCTTCGCGCTGCCGAAGTAGCGGGGGATCGCGCAGCGGGCTCCGTGATCCCTGCCCTTCAGGGGAGGGTGGCGAGCGAACGCAGTGAGCGAGCCGGGTGGGGTGCTGCGCGCGATGAAGTGAAGACCCCACCCCGCCCGCATTCGCGGGCGGCCCTCCCCCTAAAGGGGGAGGGATAAGAGCGCCGGTGACGCACGCGTTTCGCGCATCGAGCCACGCGCCCTGCCGCCTTGACCCCGCGCCCGTCGTCGCCAAAATGCCGCTCGCACTGCAATTCCCGCCCAAGACTTCGCGCCAAGGCAAATCCCGGAATGGAATGGAATCTTTCGACTGACGTGGTGGTCATCGGCGCCGGCGCCGCGGGCCTGGCGGCGGCTGTCTCGGCGCGCGACCACGGCGCCGCCGTGATCCTCGTCGAGGAAAATTACGATATCGGCGGCCACGCCATGCTGAGCGGCGGGCGCGTGCATCTCGGCGGCGGCAACGCGCTCCAGAAGAAGCACGGCATCGAGGATTCGCCCGACAAGCTGTTCGCCGACTGGACCGATTACAAGCGTGGCGACGCCCGCTACAACGACCGCGATCTCGTGAGGAAGCACGCCGACGAGAGCGTCGCGACGCTCCAGTTCCTGCTCGACAACGGCGTCACCTTCATCGACAAGCCGGTGACGACGCCGGACGCTTCGAGCGTGCCGCGCACCTTCGTCACCCACGAGTGGCACATCAAGGAAGAGATCATCGCGCCGCGAAGAAACCGCAACGGCTCGGGACTTGTGCGGCGGCTCGCCGAGAGCGCGCGCAAGAAGGGCGCGCAGATTCTCTGCAGCCACGAGATGACGCGCATCATTCGCGACGACAACAACAAGGGCCGCGTGCGCGGCATCGTCGCGAAGGCGAACGGCAAGGACATCGCGATCGAGGCCAAAAAGGGCGTCGTGATCGCGACCGGCGGCCACACCGGCAACGTGCAGTTCCGCCGCATGTTCGATCCGCGGCTCACCGAGGAATACCAGCAGGCCGGCATGCCCTGGACCGAACAGGGCGCGGACGGCGAACTCGCCGCGATGGATGTCGGCGCGTCGATCTGGGCAGCGGCGACGCAGACGCAGGAGGTCGGCCCCGCGATCACCAAGACGAAGCACATTGGCAACCGCTGGGGCTACATCAGCCTGGTGTACGAGACCGACAGCCAGGTGTTCGACCGCGCGAAGGCCACGGGCCTCACGGTGACGGACTGGCAGGAGTGCATTCTCGTCAACCAGTTCGGCAAAAGGTTCTGGAACGAGCTCGACAGCGGCTACGAATACATCAACGCCGCGATGGCGAACCACGGCGACGGCGACAAACTGAACGGCGGCGGGCCGATCTGGGCGATCTTCGACTCCGAAGCCGCCGCGCGACAGAAGTGGAACTGCAAGCCGCCGAACGTCGATCCGGACGGCTGGTTCTTCACCGCGGACACGATTTTTGAACTCGCAGGGAAGATCAACAATCCGCACCAGAAGAAGCCGATGGACGGCGCGGCGCTTCAGGAGACCGTGAACCGCTACAACTGGTTCGTCGCGATGGGCACCGACATCGATTTTGGAAAGCCCACGCCGCTGCATCCGATCATGAAGCCGCCGTTCCATGCGGCATGGGCGACGCCGATCCTGCACGACAGCTTGACCGGGCTGCGGACCGATACGAACGCGCAGGTGATGGATACGCGCGGCGAGGTCATCCAGGGGCTCTATTGCGCGGGCGAGTCGCAGGGCGGTTTCGCGCAGCACGGGCTCGGGCGGTGTCTCGTGTTCGGGCGTCTCGCCGGGCGGCATGCGGCGCAACGGAATTCGTGAGGACCATCATGGCGAACAACAAGAGCCTCGCGGTGTGGGACGTGCCGATGCCGGTTGCCATCGGTGAGAATTTCCCGATCAAGGTCGGCGGCGCGAAGGGCGCCAAGGTCGAGGTGAGCAACGCGTCCGGCAAGGTTGTCGCGTCGGGCACCATTGGCAGCGAGCCGCTGGCGGGGACCGAAGGCCTGTATTGGACCTCGCTCGACGTGCCTGCGCCTGCCAAGGAAGAGGTGAAGGAATACACCGTGCACGCAGACGGTGCGGAGACACGCTTCGCGGTCGCGGCGGCACCGAAGGCCGAGCATACGCTCACGGTGAGCATCGTCGAGCGCGAGACCAGCGAAGCACTCGACGGCGTCGAAATCCGCCTCGGCGCATTCCACACCCGCACGGACAAGCAGGGCCGCGCGTCGGTGCGCGTCGCCAAGGGCAACTACCAGCTCAAGCTCTGGCGCAACGGCCATATCGCGCCGAACCGGCCGGTGAGCATCGACGGCGACGTGACGCTGGCGCTGACCATGCTGCACGTGCCGGAAGAGCACCCGGACGCGCGCTGGATTCGTTGAGTTCATTGCTCTGTATTGGAACGTGATCTATCAGCTTGTCGTCCCCGCGAACGCGGGGACCCATAGCCACAGCCCTGTCATTTGCGCGCAGGATTTCGTCGCAAGATAGCTCGCGTTTCGCAGATACGAAGATTTGGGAGTATGGGTCCCCGCGTTCGCGGGGACGACAGGGGAGAGAGTGCGCTTGTAACTCAGTGAAGTGTTGGCCGTTCGCTGACGACCCGGAGCCCCATGCCGCTGATGAGCTCGGTGCGGCGGGCCTCCGAGGCCGCAATCTCGGCCTCCGCCTCCTGCGCCGTTGAGCGGTTCGAGCCAGAGACCACGAAACCGCCGATCAGGCCGACCACCGCCGCGCTCATCGCCAGCGGGTCGAAGCGGACCAGCCCGAGGATTAAAGCTACGAGAATCGCGCCCCCGAGCGCCATGGCGATCCGCGCCGCCAGGATGAACTTACGGCAGCCTTCCAGCCGGTCCGAAAGCTGCTCGATGCGCTGTTCGAGCAGCCCGATTTCCCGGTGGGGGTCGAGATCTTCTTCGCGGTCGTCGTCGGTCAATACGTCCATGCCGCGAGTATGTAGGACTAGACCCGCTCGATGCCAGCCTTCTCGATGATGGTCTTGTAGCGCTGGATATCGTTCGCGATGCGCTTGCGGAGCCCGTCCGGCCCGTTGGCGATGGTCTCGAAGCCGGCCGAGCGGAGCTTGTCACGAAAGGCCGGCTCCTTCAGCGCCGCGATGCAGGTGCCGGCGAGCTTCTCGACGACGTCCTGCGGCGTGCCGGCCGGGGCCTGCATGCAGTGGAAGGTGTCGACGACGAAGTCCTTGTAGCCGAGCTCGATCATGGTCGGCACCTCGGGCATATCGAACCAGCGCGTCTCGCCGGTGACCGCGAGCGCGCGCACCTGGCCGTTCTTGATGGCGCCGTGCAGGCCGGGGAGCGAGCCGCACATCAGCGGCACGGTGCCGGCGAGGATGCTCTGCGTCGCAGGCCCCGAGCCGCCGTAGGGCACGTGGGTGATGCGGACATTTTCGGTGAGCTTCAGCAGCTCGGTCGCCAGATGCGGCGTAGTGCCGATGCCGGCGCTGGCATAGACCAGATCGTCGGGCTTGGCCTTGGCGCGCGCGATCATGTCCTTGATCGAGGTGATGCCCGAGGCGTTGGTCGCGACGAACACGTTTGGAGACGTGTCGATCTCACAGATCGGCGCGAAATCCTTGAACGCGTCATAGGGCACGTTCTTGTAGAGGCTCGGATTGACCACGAAGGCGCTGGAGACGACCAGCAGCGTGTAGCCGTCCGGCGCGGAGCGCGCGACCGCGAGCGTGCCGAGGTTGCTGCCCGCCCCTGCCCGGTTCTCGACGATGAAGCTCTGGCCGAGCGCCTCCTGAAGCTTCACGCTCATCAGCCGCGCGGTGATGTCGCTCGGACCGCCCGCCGCGAAGGGCACGATGATGCGGACGGTGCGGTCGGGATAATTGGCGGCTCGCGCCGATCCAATGAATGGCGTGCTGAGAACGGTTGCGCCTGCGCCGCGCAGCAGCGTGCGGCGGTCGAGCCGTAGGACCATCGTCGTCTCCTTCCCAGTTCTCGCCGCCGTTTTCGGCGGTCGTCTTCTCAGTCGTATCAGCCGGCGCGCAGCGGCAGCGTGACCGCCGCTCCGATCCGCATCGAATGTTCGATCGCGAGCGTCGCTTCCAGCGTCATGCGCGCATCCTGCGGCGTCGCCAGCGTGCACGGCTTGTCCATCGAGATGTTGTCGAGCCACGCTCGGGTTTCATTCGCAATGGGTCCCCAGAACTCGCCCAGCGCCCAGTCGCCCGGCGTCCCGCTTTGCAGGAACACCATGTTGACGTTGTGGTCCGGCAGATAGACGTGCGGCACGCCCTTCTCGCTGTACATGAGCTGGTCGGTGTGATCGTCGTCCATGATCAGGACGCCGCCGGTGCCGACCACCTCGACGCGCGCGGCGTGGCCGAGCGCGGGATATTTCTCCGGCAGCGCGTAGGACACGCCGAGGTTCACCACCGCGCCGTCGTCGTAGGTCAGCACGGCGTAGCAGATGTCCTGCACCTCGTGGCCGGCCTCCTTCAGAACGCCCATCTGGCCACGCGCATAAATCTCGACGAGCTTGCGCCCCTCAAAGAGCCAGTTCATCAGATCGACGTAGTAAGTGAGCGCATCGACCACCGGCGTCGCGTGCGGATTGCGCTTGAGCATCGCGAGGCCCTGCGAGCGCGAGTTGAACACGCGCGCCGCGCCGCCGGTGAGCTTGCCGAGGCGGTCCTTGATCACCTGCTCTTTCGCAATCTGATACCGCTCCTTGTAGCGGCGGCTGTAGCCGACCCGCATCGGCACACCGGATTTCGCAAGCGCCTCGAGCACCTGATCGGCCTCGCGTACGGTGAGCGCGATCGGCTTCTCGACCAGCACCGGCTTGCCGCGCGCGATGGCTGCCAGCATCGGCTTGAGGTGCTCGCCCTCACTGGTGGAGACGATCACCGCCGTCACGTCCGGATCGTCGATCACCGCGAGATTGTCGCCGCCGTGCGAACGCCCGCCGACGGTGTTGGCGAGCTTCTCGGCGTTGGCAGGATCGAGGTCCGACACCACGATGTTGCGAACGGCAGGATGCCCCGCCGCGAGCCGCGCCCGCAGCGTGCCGATCCGCCCAGACCCGATGATGCCAAGCCCGATCTCGCGCGGTTTCTTCATCGTGTCGCTCACCTAGAAAAGTTTGTTGATTGGCGCGCAAGCGCTGGCAGGCGGCGGAATGTTATGTCGCGCACAGCAGGCTTGCAAACGCGGAAGGCGGCCGGGAGGGCCGCCTTTGCTCGTTGCCTCAACAACCTCTGCGTTTGTTCTGTCGCTTAGGCGGGCGCCACCGCGCGCTGAAGCCAGACCGCCTTCTGCTCGGTGTAGTTGTCGAGCGCGGTGCGGCCGAGATCGCGGCCGATGCCGGACATACCGCCCATGCCACCCCACGGCAGGCGCGCGTCGGTCGGGCCGTAGGTGTTGATCCACACCGTCCCGGCTTCGAGCACGTCCGACATGCGCTGCGCGCGATCGATGTCGCGGGTCCAGACCGCGGCGGCGAGGCTGTAGTCGGTGCCATTCGCGAGGCGAACCGCCTCCTCCTCACCCTCGAACGCGAGCACCGACACGACCGGCCCGAAAATCTCCTCGCGTGCGACGCGCATTTCGCTGTTCACGCCTGCGAACACCGTCGGCTGCACGAAGTAGCCGCGTTTGCCGCCGGCCTCGCCGCCCGCGACGGCTTCGGCGCCCTCGTTCTTGCCGATGTCGATGTAGTTCAGCACGCGCTCCATTTGCTTGGCGGAGATCAGCGGGCCGAGATTGGTGGTGGTGTCGCGCGGGTCGCCCATGCGCAAGGAGTTCGCGCGTGCCGCGAGCTTTTCCACGAAGGCGTCGTGAATCCTGTGATCGACCACGACGCGGGTCGCGGCCGAACAGACCTGCCCGGCGTTGAAGAATGCGCCCGACGCGGTCTGGCGGACGGCGTTGTCGAGGTCGGCGTCGGCGAAGACCACGCTCGCGGATTTTCCGCCCAGCTCAAGACCGATCTTGGTGATGTTCTCGGCGGCGGCGCGCATGATGAACTGGCCGGTCTGCGGCGAGCCGGTGAAGGAAATCTTGTCGATGCCCGGATGCGCGACGAGCGCCGCGCCGGCGTCGGTGCCGTAGCCCGGCACGATGTTGAGCACCCCCGGCGGCAATCCCGCTTCGAGCGCGGCGGCACCGAGCCAGAGCGCCGACAGCGGCGTCAGTTCGGCGGGCTTCAGCACGATGGTGCAGCCGCAGGCGAGCGCCGGCGCGATCTTCCACACGGCATTCATCAGCGCGAAATTCCACGGCACGATCACGCCGACGACGCCGACCGGCACGCGCTGCACATAGGTGAAGGCGTCACGCCGCGCGGGCACGACCTCGCCCGCGATCTTGTCGGCCCAACCGGCGTAGTATTCGAGGCAGTCGATGGCCGCAGGCAGGTCCATACGGCGCGTCGCGGAGATCGGCTTTCCGCCGTCGAGGCTTTCGAGCAGGACCAGCTCCTCGAACCGCTCGCGCATGATCGCGGCGAGACGATTGAGGATACGCCCGCGTTGCGCGCCGCTCATTGCAGGCCACGGGCCAGACCGAAGAGCCTGACGCGCCGCGCCGACGGCGGCGTCGATGTCGGAAGCGGTCGCTTCGGAGACCTCGGCGATGGGCTCGCCGGTCGAAGGATCGAGCGTGGCGAAGCGTTTGCGGAGCGACGCCTCGCCCCATTCGCCGCCGATCAGGAGTTGCGTGCGCGGCAGAATTGCAGGCGTATCGACATCGGCATTCATGGCGCGCTCCCGAACCGACGACGTTCGATCCGGGATATCGGGACAGCGGTTGTTCCATCAAATCGGAACTGGCCGCGGCTTGATCGGAAACGCCGATCAATGCAGAGGCAACAGATCGCTGTCGAGCTCTTTGGAGAGATCGTTGTCGCGCGCTGACTTCAGAAGCGCGCGGGCCAGCGGCGGCAGCGGATCGCGCTCATTGAGAACGAGGCCCACCGTCTGCGCAGACTCCGGCTCGAGCAACGGGATCGCGACAAATCCGGCTTTCGCCTCAGGCCTGCCGCCGAGCACGCGGAGGAAGGTGTGCGGAATGACGCTCGACCAGCGGCCCGAGCTGACATGGGCGACGAGCGCGAGCACCGAGTTGGTCTCGAGCGCCACCTTGGGCGCGGCCGCACCACCCTCGTTAAACAGGCGTTCGACGATGCGGCGGTTCTGCATATCGCGCGTGAGAAGGCACAGCGGCAGCCGCGCCGCCTCGCGCCAGCTCACGCCGAGGCGGCCGTCGAACGGTCCGCCGGACGGCGTCAGCAGCATGTAGCGCTCGCGATAAAGCGGCAGCAGGCGCACGTTCTTCAGCGGCTCGTTGTCGAGATAGGTGAGGCCCGCTTCGAGCGTGCCGTCATCAAGGCCACGCTGGATCTCGATCGAGGTGTGCGAAAGGATTTTCAGCGTCACCAGCGGGTGCATCGTCAGGAACGGATTGGTGATGAGCGGCGTCACCGGCATCGCGGCCGGAATAACGCCAAAACGGAGGCTGCCGGAAAGCCCCTCCCGCATTTCGGAGAGCTCCTGGCCCAACGCATCCTCGTCGGCGAGAATGCGTTGCGCCCAGACCAGAACGCGTTCGCCTTCCGGCGTGAGGCCCTGAAAGCGCGGTCCCTTGCGGTCGATCAGGGGGACAGCCAGCTCATGCTCGAGCTGGCGCACCGCTTCGGACAGCGTCGGCTGCGTGACATTGCAGGACGATGCGGCGCGGGCGTGATTGCGCTCGCGGGCCAGAGCGACGAAGTAGCGGAGATGGCGGATGTTCATAAGGGCACAGGCATTCGCCGCGTCAGCGCTGCTGTCGCAACAGATACATTCGGCGGTGCGATATCCCCTCTCCCGCCTGCGGGAGAGGGTGGCGAGCGAAGGCGAGCCGGGAGAGGGCTCCATCACTCATTGAAATTGCCCCCTCTCCTCCCTCGCATTCGCTCGGGACCCTCTCCCCGCTTCGCGGGGCGAGGGGACAAGAGCTGCGGCACCGAACAAGAGGCGATTGCCCTACTCCGCCGCGACCCGCGTCGCCGGATCGACCGCCTCGACCTTGGCGGCGCAGAACTTGAACTCCGGAATCTTGCCGAACGGATCAAGCTTCGGATTGGTCAGCAGGTTCGCCGCCGCTTCCACATAAGCGAACGGGATGAACACCACGCCATCCGGCACCGCGTCGTCCTGGCGCGCGAACAGCTCGACCGTGCCGCGGCGCGTCGACACGCGCACCGGATCGCCCGGTTGAATGCCGAGCTTCTGGATCGTGCCGCGCGAAAGCTGAGCGATCGCCGTCGGCTCCAGCGCGTCGAGCACAGTGGCTCTACGCGTCATCGAGCCGGTGTGCCAATGCTCGAGCTGGCGGCCGGTCGAAAGGATGAACGGATACTCCGCGTCCGGCACTTCGTCCGGCGGCTGAAGCTTCGTCGCGACAAGCTTCGCGAAGCCGCCCGGGCGCGGGAAGCCGTCGTCGAACACGACATCGCGGCCCGGCACGTCCGGCCCATCGACCGGATAGGTGACGGCGTCCTCGCGCGCGACGCGATCCCAGGTGATGTTGTTCAGCGCCGGCATCATCGACGCCATCTCGTCGAACACCTCGCCGACATGCTTGTAGTTCCAGCCGCACCCGAGCCGGTTGGCAATCTCGGTGATGATCCAGAGATCCTGGCGCGTGTCGCCCGGCAGCGGGATCGCGGCGCGGCCCATCTGCACCTGGCGGTTGGTGTTGGTCACCGTGCCGTCCTTCTCCGGCCAGCCGGAGGCCGGCAGCACGACGTCGGCATAAACCGCGGTCTCGGTGAGGAAGAGATCCTGCACCACGAGATGCTCGAGATGCGCCAGCGCCTCGCGGGCGTGGTTGAGGTCCGGGTCCGACATCGCCGGGTTCTCGCCCTCGATGTACATGCCCTTGATCTCGTCGGCGTGGACCGCGTCCATGATCTCGACGACGGTTTTGCCACGCTTCGGCGGCAGCTTCACGCCCCACGCCTTTTCGTACTGGGCGCGGATGTCCGGATTCTCGACCGACTTGTAGTCGGGGAAGAACATCGGGATCAGACCCGCGTCGGACGCGCCCTGCACGTTGTTCTGGCCGCGCAGCGGATGCAGACCCGTACCCGGACGGCCGATCTGGCCGGTGATGAGCGCGAGCGCAATGAGACAGCGCGCGTTGTCGGTGCCGTGCGTGTGCTGCGACACGCCCATGCCCCAGAAGATGATCGCGCTTTCGGCGCGGGCATAGGCGCGCGCCACTTCACGAAGTGTGTCGGCGTCGATGCCGCAGATCGGCGCCATTTCCTCGGGCGTGAACTGCTTGACGTTTTCCTTCCAGGCGTCGAAGCCCTCGACGTAGGTCTGGATGTACTGCTGGTCGTAGAGCTTTTCCTCGACGATCACGTTCAGCATGGCGTTGAGCATCGCAACGTCCGTGCCGTTCTTGAACTGCATCATCTTCCAGGCGTGGCGCTTCATCGCCGTGCCGCGCGGGTCCATGATGACGAGCTTGGAGCCACGCTTCGCCGCTTGCTTGAAGAAGGTGGCAGCGACCGGGTGGTTCTCGGTCGGGTTCGCGCCGATCACGATGATCAGCTCGGAATTCTTGCACTCGTTGAAGGTGGCGGTCACCGCCGCCGAGCCGACGCCTTCGAGCAGCGCCGACACCGACGAGGCGTGGCAGAGGCGCGTGCAATGGTCGACGTTGTTGGTGCCGAAGCCGGTGCGGACCAGCTTCTGGAACAGGTACGCCTCTTCATTCGAACCCTTGGCGGAGCCGAAGCCGGCCAGCGCGTCGGAGCCGTCGCGGTCGCGGATTGTCTTGAGGCCCGAAGCGGCACGATCGAGCGCCTCTTCCCAGGTGGCCTCGCGGAAGTGCGTCCACGGATTCGACGGATCGATGAACTCGTGCGGCACCTTCGGCACGCCGTCCTTGCGGATCATCGGCTTCAGCAGGCGCTGCGGATTGGAGACGTAATCGAAGCCGAAGCGGCCCTTCACGCAGAGCCGGTTGGAATTCGCCGGGCCGTCCTTGCCGACGACGGAGACGATCTTGTCGTCCTTGATCTGGTAGGTGAGCTGGCAGCCGACGCCGCAGTACGGGCAGACAGAGTCCACCGTGCGGTCGGGCTTGCCGAGATAGACGTTGTTCTCGTCGACCATCGTCGAGGGCATCAGCGCGCCGGTCGGGCACGCCTGCACGCATTCACCGCAGGCGACGCAGGTCGACTGGCCCATCGGGTCGTCAAAGTCGAACACGATCTTCTCGTTGTGGCCGCGGAAGGCCATGCCGATGACATCGTTGACCTGCACTTCGCGGCAGGCACGGACGCAGAGATTGCAGTTGATGCAGGCGTCGAGGTTCACCGCCATCGCGACGTGGCTGCGGTCCGGCGCAGGCACTTCGTCCTTCTCGCGCTTCGGGAAGCGGCCGGCTTCGATCTTCTGCCGGTTGACGATCTTCCAGAGCTCGGAGTCCGGATCGTGCGCGACCTCCATCGCCGGCTGGTCGGTTAGGAGAAGCTCGGCGACCATCTTGCGCGCGGTCTTGGCGCGGTCGGTCTGCGTCTTCACCTTCATGCCCGGCGCGGGCGTGCGGATGCACGACGCGGCAAGCACGCGCTCGCCCTCGATCTCGACCATGCAGACGCGGCAATTGCCGTCGGCGCGGTAGCCGGGCTTCGGCGTGTAGCAGAGGTGCGGAAGCTTGATGTCGAGGCGTCGCGCGGCGCGGAAGATGGACTCGCCGTCGCGGATGTCGACCTCGCGGTCGTCGATGAAGAAGGTGTTGGGCTTCGATGCCTCAGTCATGGCTCAGTTCCTGCCACTTGCGCTGCTGCGCTCCCCTCCCCCTTGTGGGGAGGGGTTGGGGGTGGGGTTCTTGCTGGCCGCGAGAATGGCTTCGCCAATACTGCGCGGCGATTTCAAAACGTCGTTGTTCCAGAAACGCAGAACGCGATAGCCCTGCGACTCGAGCCACGCGGTGCGTTGCGTGTCGTAGGCCTTCTGCTTTTCAACGTGCTGCGAGCCGTCGAGTTCGACAATCAGCTTGCCCGCGTGCCATGCGAAATCGGCGATGTAGATTCCAATGGGTGCTTGACGGCGGAAATGCAGGCCGAGCGGCTTCAGCGAACGCAACAAGGTCCAGAGCTTTCGTTCGGCATCGGTCGGCGCACGCCGCAACGTGCGCGCCTGTCCGCGAGTCCGTTTCGTAATCGCACTGTGAGGCATCGCAATTCCCCACCCCGGCGCCTGCGGCGCCACCCCTCCCCACAAGGGGGAGGGGCTGGACCGCTCGTGTTGCAACGAATTCATCATCACCAATGCCCCAACGGCTTCTTCAGTTCGTCGGGGAAATACTTCAGCACGCACAGCAGCGGGTTCGGCGCGGCCTGGCCCAGGCCGCAGATCGAAGCGTCGCGCATCAGCGTGGAGAGCTCCGTGAGCAGCGCCGCATCCCACGGTCCCTGCTCCATCAGCTTCACCGCCTTCTCGGTGCCGACGCGGCACGGCGTGCACTGGCCGCAACTCTCGTCCTCGAAGAACTTGAGGAGATTGAGCGCCACGGCCTTCATGTCGTCCTTCTCGGACAGGATGACAACCGCGTGGGAACCCACGAAGCAGCCGTATTTTTCCAGCGTGCCGAAGTCGAGCGGCTCGTCGCCCATCGACGCCGGCAGGATGCCGCCGGACGCGCCGCCCGGGAGGTATCCCTTGAACGTCTCGCCGTCGACCATGCCGCCGCAGTATTCGTTGATCAGCTCGCGCACGGTGACACCCGCGGGCGCGAGCACCACGCCCGGCTTCTTCACGCGGCCGGAAACCGAGAAGCTGCGGAAGCCTTTACGGTCCTTGCGGCCCTGCGAGGTGACCCACTCGGGGCCTTTCTCGACGATGTCGCGAATCCAGTAGAGCGTCTCGACGTTCTGCTCGAGCGTCGGGCGGCCGAACAGGCCGACCTGCGCAACGAACGGCGGGCGATGGCGCGGCAGGCCACGCTTGCCCTCGATCGACTCGATCATCGCGGACTCTTCGCCGCAGATGTAGGCGCCCGCGCCGCGGCGCAGGTGAATCTTGGTGTGTTTGGCGAGGCCCGCCAGCTCGAGCTTCTCGATCTCCTCGGCAAGCATCAGCCGGATTTCGGGATACTCGTCGCGGACGTAGATGTAGGTGTCAGTCGCCTCGACCACCCAGGCCGCGATCAGCATGCCTTCGAGAAAGCGGTGCGGGTCCTGCTCCAGATAGAAGCGATCCTTGAACGTGCCGGGCTCGCCCTCGTCGCAGTTCACCGCCATCAGGCGCGGGCCTTTTTCCGCACGCACGAAGGTCCACTTCTTTCCGGTCGGGAAGCCCGCGCCGCCGAGGCCGCGCAGCCCCGCGTCGCTGACGATCTTGATGAGATCGTCGCGCGTGCGCTTGCCGCTGATGGCTTCGGCGAGAACCTTGTAACCGCCGGCCGCCATGTAGTGTTCGAGATCGGTGTGCTTGTGCCACGCATGCGGATGCGCAGGGACAGCAGCAGCCTTCGTCATCTTTTCGGGCGTCGCGCCGAACACCTGCATGTGGCCGACCGCGCAGACCGGCGCACGATCGCACGCGCCCATGCACGGCGCGCGCACGACGCGCACGCCCGAGCCGAGCGCCTGCGGCAGCGACTTCAGAAGTTGCTCCGCGCCCGCCATCGAGCACGACAGCGAGTCGCATACGCGCACCGTGACCGGCGGGGGCGGCGTCTCGCCCTCCTTCACCACGTCGAAGTGCGAATAGAAGGTCGCGACCTCGTACACCTCGGTCTGCGCCAGCCGCATCTCGTGCGCGAGCGCCGCCATGTGCGCCGCGGAGATGTGGCCGTACTTGTCCTGAATAAGGTGCAGGTACTCGATCAGCAGGTCGCGCTTGATCGGCGCAACGCCGAGCAAGGCCTGCACTTCCAAGAGCGCAACTGGATCGACCTGACGGCCCTTCGGCGTGCGGCGCGGCTTGCGCCGGCCTGTGCCGTTTCCTCCCGGGGACGCCGGATTCTGGGGCGGATTGTGAATGTTCATCGCCTTCTCCCAGCGTTCAGGATTGAACCCTTCTAAAAAGTGGGACAATCCCGTACCCATGATGGATTGATAGGAATTTCCTATCGAAATTGCTCGTGTTACAGCTTATATTTTCAGTGTGGGTTTTCAGCGGTTTTATAAACCACTGATTATAAACGGCTTTTTGACTCCTATGATCGACAAGCTGGATTTCATCCTGGCTCTGGCGCGCGAAAAGCACTTCGGCCGCGCTGCCGAGGCCTGTGGAGTGACCCAGCCGACCCTCTCGGCGGGCGTGAAACAACTCGAAGAACAGATGGGCGTGCTGCTGGTGAACCGCGGCTCCCGGTTCCAGGGCTTCACGCCCGAGGGCGAGCGCGTGCTGGACTGGGCGCGGCGGATCGTCGGCGACGCCCGTTCCATGCGCGAGGAGATCAACGCGCTTCGCCACGGCCTCTCCGGCCGCCTGCGGATCGCGGCGATCCCGACCGCGCTGGCGATGGTCGCCGCGATGACGACGCCTTACCGGGAGAAGCACCCGAACGTGCAATTCACGATCTGGTCGCGCACCTCGATCGAAATTCTCGACCTGCTCGAAAACCTCGAGATCGACGCCGGCATCACCTATCTCGAAAACGAGCCGCTCGGCCGCGTCCACGCCGTCCCGCTCTATCACGAGCGCTACCGGCTGATCACGTCGGCGGATGCGCCGCTCGGCAATCGCGATACGGTGACATGGGCGGAAGTGGCGGAGGTGCCGCTCTGCCTGCTCACGCCCGACATGCAAAACCGGCGCATCATCGACCGGCAGATCAAGATTGCGGGCAAGGAGTCGCGGCCGACGCTGGAGTCGGACTCTATGATCCTGCTGTTCTCTCATGTGCGGACAGGGCGCTGGGCCAGCGTGATGCCGCAGAAACTCGCCGAGACGCTCGGCCTCACCGGCACGATCCGCTCGATCCCGATCCTGGAGCCCGAGGCTGTGCAGACCATCGGCCTCGTCGTGCCCTCGCGCGAGCCGATGATGCCGAACACCGCGGCGCTGGTGCAGGAGGCGAAGCGCCTCGCGCCGATGCTCGACACCTGAGCAGCTTTCCAAAGCCCGGCCTTCCTCGATATATTCCGATGAATATAACGGGGTATGGGTCGGCATGGTCAGACGCGACGAAATCAGAACCAACGAAGTCGCCGTGGAGGCGCCGGCCGCGACCGACGCCGGGGTCGTGTTCATCGGCCGTATCCACACGCCGTGGACCGACCGCCTCACCTGCCCGCGCCAGGGCCGCACCGACGGCCCGACGTGCCGCATCGAGGTATTTCCGCAATGGCACACGGCGCTCGACGGGATCGAGAAGTTTGCTCAGCTCGAGGTGCTCTACTGGCTGCATCTCTCTCGTCGAGATCTGGTGCAGCAAAGTCCGGCGAACGACGGCAAGGTGCACGGCACATTCGCGCTGCGCACGCCGGTGCGGCCGAATCCGATCGGCACCAGCATCACGCATCTAGTGAAGGTGGAAGGCGGCAACCTGTTCGTGCGCGGCCTCGACTGTCTCGACGGCACGCCGCTGCTCGATCTCAAGCCGGAGCGAAATTTGTTTACGCCGATCGCGCCGCGGCAGGCCGGCGACGATCAGGTGGGCGATTGAACGGCCGTCAGATCGGGCGGGGAACTGTCATCTCGACCGTCTTGTCGAGGAACGCTTTCACGGCGCTTTCCTTCCTTGCGTCTGCTTCCTCGGCTTCCTGCACACGCTGGGCAAGACGCTTCTCGTGGAATTTCACGATGGCGCGCGTCGTCTCCTGCGTCAGCTTCTTGTAGCGCTCGAACGACTTTTCGAGATCGTCCGGCGTCAGGTTGCGTTTCGCCGCGAACATCTGAAGGAGCTCGCGCGCCGTGATCCACGAGCAGCCCGCGGCCTTGGCGAGAATGAGGATCATGTCCTCGCCTTCGTCGAGCAGCGCGCGCTCGACCAGATCGACCGGGAACTTGCCGAGCTTCGACAGCGCCACCACCGTCTTCTCGAACTCCTGCGCGCGCGCCGGAGCGTGGACGTTCACCTCCGCGATCGGATGCGCCTTGAAGCGGCGGTTCGAGTTCTTCATCGCGCCGGCATGCTCACGGGACGCCTCGCGCGCCTCCTGCTGCATCGCGGTCGCGACCTCGTCGACGGCCTCCGCGATCGCCGCCGCCATCTTCGGATTGGCGGCTTCAAGCTTCTCGCGCACCGTGGCCGAGGCATTGTTGAGGAGCTTCAGGAAATACTGGCGCGGAATGTCGCTGCGCTCGCCGAGGGCGACGGTCAGATCTTCGTCCTTCTTCGCGCGCACGATCAACTTGTCGTAGCCGACCAGCGAGAAGCGCGCACCACGGTTCCGCGCGACGGTGCGCACCACCTTATTGTCGCCGCGGTCGACGAGAACATCGGTCACCGCCTCGCTCAGCTTGAGGCGATTGGCAATGGCGAGCAGGTGCTGCTGGCTCTTGGTCTGGGCGTTCTCGACAAGATCGGCGTCGGTGAGCTGCAGGGAGTTCACGAGCACGCTGCCCGCGACCTCGATCGCGTCGTCGAAGGCGAGCTTGCGAATGAGCTTCGGCGGGGCGTTTTCCAGGGTCGCCATCTGGTGCGCCAATTTGGCGCGCGCCTGCACCTCGATATCGGTGACAAGCTGCTGGAGCACGTCGTCGAACAGATCGATCTGCTCCACCGAGTAGCCGCGCGAACCGGCCACGAACAGGTCCGCGATGCGCTGCACAATGCGAAGACGCTCCTTCGCATGGCCTGTGGCAACGATCAGTTCGTCGATCAGAGACTGGCTCGTCGCGAGGGTTTCGGCGGGGGCTTTGGCTGCGGCTTGGTTCACGGTTTACACTCGATGTGAAATGCGCGGGGCTTCTCGATGGGCCGGAACCATATCGACGAATTTGCGAAAAACTGTTCTCCGCAGCCCTGCAAAATGTCTAAAATTTTAAACATCGACGCGACGGGGAAACGCCTTCTGACGTAGTCTTTTCCAGCAACAAAGCCGGTGGTGCCTATGTTCTTTGCCGATACGAAGCGCCTCACCCATGAGGGCGCCAGGACAATGATGGCGACCGCCATCGAGGAAGCCAGGAAAGCCAAGATCGCGATTTCGTGCTGCATCGTCGATGCGGGCGGCCATGTGGTGACGCTAGAGCGGATGGACGGCGGGCGCTTTCACACACTGCACTCCTGTACAACCAAGGCGGTCTCCGCCTCGTCCAACAAGCGGCCGACCTCGGCCAAGGGCGCGGTGGGACAGGACCTCGACGTGACGCACGCGCTGGGCCTGGCGCTGGCCGCGGGTCCCGACCGCTGGACCGCGATGGAAGGCGGCGTGCCGATCATCGTGAACGGCGAGTGCATCGGCGGCTGCGGCGTCAGCGGCGGCGACTGGGCGACCGATCTGAAGATCGCGCAGGCCGCGGTCGAGTCAATCGGCGCGAGCTGGAAGTAGCTGCTGTCGTCCCCGCGAAAGCGGGGACCCATAACCACCACCATTGAAGGTGGGTCCCCGCTTTCGCGGGGACGACAAAACGAGAGTTTGGGAGTGCAACGTCGATGACCGCCAATCCCCTTCGCGTCGGCTGCCTCGGCATGGGCTGGTGGTCGGACGTTCTCGCCGACGCCGTCGTGCGCTCCGGCAAAATCCAGATCGTGTCCTGCTACACGCGCTCTGAGGACAAGCGGAACGCCTTCGCCAAGAAATACGGCTGTACGGCCGCGCCGACCTATGAGGCGATGCTGGCGGACAACAGCATCGAAGCGATCATCAACACCACGCCGAACGACGTGCATCTACCGAGCACGAAAGCGGCGGCGGAGGCCGGCAAGCATGTGTTCCTCGACAAGCCGATCGCGAACACCGTGTCGGACGGCCGCGCCATCACCGAAGTATGCAAGAAGGCCGGCGTCGTGCTCGCGCTCGGTTATCAGCGGCGGCGGGAGAGCCACTTCCGTTATGTAAAGAAACAGATCGACGCCGGCGCCTTCGGCAAGCTGGTCAACGCGGAGGCCAACATCAGCCGCGACCGGCTCGGCAAGATCGACCTGAACTCGTGGCGCTATCAGGCCGCGGGTATGCCCGGCGGCGTGATGCTGCAAATCGGTATCCATTACATCGACGTGCTCGAATACCTGATCGGGCCAGTGAAGGCCGTGAGCGGCCGCTCGGCCCAACTCGTGCTGCCGGGCGATAATCCGGACGTCGCGAGCCTGATCCTCGAGCACGAGAACGGCGCGATCTCGACGCTGAACGCGAGCTACGCGTCGGCATCCGAATATTACCTGATGAACGTCTACGGCAAGGAAGCCACCGCCTACTACGACATGCACGGCGGGCTGCGCATTCTGAAACGCGGCGAGACCAAGCCTGCCGCAGTGCCTTCAGACAACAACGATACGTTCATCGAGGAGCTGGAAGAGTTCGCGAGCGCGGTGCGCGGCAACGGCAAGCCCGAGGTCGGCGGCGAATTCGCGACGACGTCCTTGGCGGTCATCCGCGCGGGCGTGTTGTCGGCGCGCGAAGGACGGCGTGTGGAAGTGGCGGAGATTTTGAAGACGGACTGAAAAAGCTCCGGCGCAAAGCCGGACAACATTGCGGGAGGACCGATGAAGCCGGGAATGGTAATTCTGAAGGCACTGGGTCTCACCGCGCTGCTCGTCTGCGGCGCGCAAGCGGCTACGGCGCAAGACTATCCGGCACGCAACATCACAATGGTGGTGCCCTTCCCCGCCGGCGGACCGAGCGACGTGATAGCCCGCATCGTCGCCGAGGCGATGGGCCGGACGCTCGGGCATACGCTCGTGATCGAGAACGTCGGCGGCGCGGGCGGCACCATCGGCAGCGCCAGGGTCGCGACGGCCGCACCCGACGGCTACACGCTGCTTGCGGGCTCGATGGGCTCGCATGTGGCAGCACCGGTGCTGACGCCAAACATCAAATACGATCCGGCCAAGGATTTCGTGGCGATCGGCCCCACGGCGCATTCGCCCGCGGTCGTCGTCGCGCGCAAGGATTTCCCGGCGAAAGATTTGAAGGAATTCATCGCCGACCTGAAGGAGAACGGCGCCCGCTTCAAGCAGGCGCATGGCGGCATCGGCGCGTCGTCGCACATGGCGTGTCTTCTCTTCAATACCGCGATCGGCGCGACGCCCACCTCGGTCGCCTATCGCGGCACGGGGCCGGCGATGAACGACCTTGTCGGCGGCCACGTCGATTTCTTCTGCGAACAGTCGGTGAGCGTGATCGAGCAGGTGAAAGCGGGTTCGATCAAGGCCTACACGGTTTCGGCCAGCGAACGCCTCGCCTCGCTGCCGGATGTGCCGGCCGCGAAGGAGATGGACGTCAATTACGATATGAGCATCTGGGCCGGCATCTTCGCACCGAAAGGCACGCCCGCGCCGGTCGTCGCGAAGCTCGCGGATGCTTTGGATAAGGCGCTCGACGATCCGGGCGTGAAGAAGCGGATTGCGGACCTTGGCGGGTCGATCCCGAGCAAGGCCGAGCGCACGCCAGCGGCGTTCGAGAAGTATGTGAAGAGCGAGATCGACCGCTGGGGGCCGATCCTGGCGGCGGCGAAGTAGCGGACCGAAACAAGGCAGACATACCGCCACCGCGACAAACTCCGCTGTCATCCCCGCGAAAGCGGGGATCCAGCTCTGCTTCGCAACTGCAAAAAGCGGTGGTTATGGGTCCCCGCCTTCGCGGGGACGACAGTGGAGCAAGTGGCGACGGGAGTTGAGTAAGGCACGCTACTCCTGCGCCACGCCCGCCGCCTTCACCGCCCCGCCCCACTTCGCGATTTCGCTCTCCACGAACTTCGCCAGATACGCCGGCGAGCGCCGGTCCACGCCGACCGGATCGATGCCGACGTCCTTCATCCGCTTCTGGATCGTTGGATTGTCGAGGGCTGCCACCGTCGCGGCGTTGAGCTTCGCAACGATCGGCTCCGGCGTGCCCTTGGGCAGGAAGAACGCCGCCCAGTTCGCGGCCTCAAAGCCGGCAAGCCCCTGCTCCTGCGCCGACGGCACATTGGGCAGACTCGACGAGCGGCCTTGCGTCAGGATCGCGAGCGCCTTGATCTGGCCGCTCTCAATCAGCGGAATCGCGATCGGCGTGTCGATGCAGAGATAGTCGATGCGGCTGCCGACGAGGTCCTGCATCGCCGGCGCGCCGCCACGATAGGGAATGTGCGTGATGGTGACGCCCGCAGCGGCGTTGAGCAGCGCGCAGCCGAGATGCGTCGCCGAGCCCGCGCTCGCGGAGCCGAACTGCATCTTGTCGTGATTGGCCTTCGCGTAGGCGACGAACTCCTTGAGATTGCTTGCGGGCAGATCCTTGCGGACCACCAAAACCAGCGACAGGTCGGCAAACAGCCCGACCGGCGCGAAATCGATCATCACGTTGTAGGGCGGGTTCTTCGACAACGTCTGCGCGACCGCGTGGGTGCCGACGTTGCCGAGCACGAATTGCGAGCCGTCCGGCGCGGCCTTCGCCACGCGCGCGGAGCCGGTCATGCCGCCGCCTCCGCCGACGTTTTCGACGATCACCGACTGGCCGAGCGTGTCGGAGAGCGAGACCGCCATGATACGCCCAACCGTGTCCATCGGGCCGCCGGCTGCGAAAGGCACGACCATGGTGATGGGGCGCGTCGGCCAGGATTGGCCGCTTGCTGGGTTTGCAACGCAAACACCGAAGACGATTGCGCCAACAAATCTGCTCAGCATCACGGCCTCCCGCATCTGAGCAATCATAGGCAAGGAACGAGCCTATTGCCTATTCTATCGAATGCGCTGCCGGCTCAGAGATGATCGCCTTAGAACTAATCCTCTGACGCCTCGAAGGAATTCAAACCGTCAGAACTCACGTCTATTGAAGCTCAAACCTCCAGCCCAAGGCTCGAGATCGCAGCATCATCTTGCTTTCCTTTGCGGCACCACTTCCGCTTGCAAAATGTCGCGATCATGTTTCACTTATCGAATTGCCCGAGGGGGAGGGTCTAATGCGTACTGTCTTTGCGCTTTTCGCATTGTTGAATTTGACTCAAGTGGCTTACGCAGGAAATACGACCAGATTCAGTTACGATGATCTCTTCAAGGCTATTCAGTGCGAGGTCGGCGAATTTGCTCACGACGCTCGGAATCATCAGTTGGATGCAGCGCTGGTGGCCGAGGTCAGTGTGGAGTCGAAGACCGAAATCCATAGAAAATGGGGCCTCGATATTGCGACCATCGCAAAACTGCTCAACATTTCGTCGGGGCCATCCGCCGGGTTCAGCGAAGGCCAAACCCTAATTCGCACTGATTCCGGCCGCGCCCCTTTCAACGTCAATACGGCGAACTATGGTGCCAAGTGGTGCAAAACATCGCGACCGAATGTCGGCGTCCGTAGCTGCTTAAATTCCAAGATCACCTGGATCAAAGCGGGCAATGGACATTGCGACACCAGCGCCGTGGTTTCTGCGAAATACGACGCGGGCCTCAAAGCGCTCATTTGGTTCTTTAACGTCGGCCCAAGTTGGGAGTACGACGTTACATCATCATTCAAAATCGTAACTGATGCTGCGCGGGAAAAGGGCAAGGGCGGAGAGCCTTCGACCTCCTATCCAAAACCGTAAGGTTCGTCTTACCTCAGAGGCAATAATGCGCCGGGAGGCGCCGGCTCATGGAAAGACGTCCGGCCCAGATTGTATTGATCGTCGCGCTTCTGGTGTCCGGCGCATCGTACATTCATGGTGCCGCAAAATTGGTTTTGGTCTGACGCGCGGCGGTCTTTAGCGAGGAATCCCTTCCACAAAGAAGCAAGGCGATCGAGCTCACCACACAGCCAGTGCGCGCCACAATCCCACCGCAAGGCGCCCCAAACTCCGCCAAGGTGTTCTCCGCTGATGCGCCCCGGATTTTCAGGGGAGACTTCATGACAACACGGCGTGATTTCATCGCGGGTACAGGCGCTCTTGCGCCCACGGGGATTTTCGGCGCGGCCCATGCCGCCGGGCTTCCGGACAGCCTCGCGAGCGAGCTGGCCCGGATCGCGCGCGAGAGCGGTGGGCGGCTCGGCGTCGCGGTGCTCGACACCGGCTCCGGTGCGCGGGCGGGCCTCCGTGCCGACGATCGCTTTCCGATGTGCAGCACGTTCAAATTCCTCGCCGCCGCCGCGGTGCTCAAGCGCGTGGACGAGGGCAAGGAGAAACTCGACCGCCACTTCGCTTATACGAAGAAGGACTTCGTCGCCTATTCGCCGGTCACCAAGGAGCGCGTGGCCCAGGGCATGACGCTCGCAGACCTCTGCGAGGCCGCGGTCACGCTGAGCGACAACACCGCGGCCAATCTGATCCTGACGGCTCTTGGCGGTCCGCAGGGCGTCACGCAATTCGCACGCGCGCTCGGCGATCCGAAGACGCGGCTCGATCGCAACGAACCGTCGCTGAACCAGGCGGTGCCCGGCGATCCGCGCGACACCACGACGCCGAACGCGATGCTCGGCAACCTGCAAAAGCTCGTGCTCGGCGATGCGCTGTCGCCCGCGTCGAAAGAGTTGCTGACGAAGTGGCTGCTCGGCAACAAGACCGGCGACGCGCGGATGCGCGCGCATCTGCCCGAAGGCTGGCGCGTCGGCGACAAGACCGGTTCCGGCAGGCTCGGCACCACCAACGATGTGGGCGTGATCTGGCCGCCGGACCGCGCGCCGATCGTGCTGGCGATCTATCTCACGGAAACGACGGCACACCAGAACGCACGCAATGGAACGCTCGCCGCTGTCGGCGCCGCGGTCGCGGGCCTTCCAGGATCAACGCGGGGCGGCAGCGGGACGTACTAATCCGACGGCGTCCAGCGCACGTTTCCGCATTCAATGCGATAGCTATGGCGCGTCTCGTCGTGGGAATCGAACTGCGTCCAGACCACGCCGATCTTCACCACCGGGCCGTCGAGCACCTGAAGGTCGACGATCTCGCCATCGTCGCCCGCCATGTCGAGCGCGGGCACCTGTTCGCCGTCGAGCGTGATGAGTTTCACGTCCTCGAAGGTGAGCACACCGGGCGTGATCTCCTCGCCGTCGTCCACCACCACGTCCTCGACGGCGAAGACGGTGTTCTTCCCCTCGCAGCGGATGTCCGCGATGACCGCGTCATGGAACGAAACGTCGTCCGGAATCATGTTGCCCCCTCAAAACAGAAACCCCGCACCGCGGGGTTTCCTATTCGCGCATTGTGGCGACAACCGGCAACGCTGTGGATTATGCCACATTCTCCGACATGTGGCCGAACATGGCTTTCCGGGCCTGTTCGTCCATCTCGGCCTTGAATTTGTGGCGATCTTTCAAGGCACCCGCAATTTTTGCGGCAGGACGCGCGTTGATGCCGTCGATGTAGCGCTTGAGGTTCGGGAACTTGTCCCACGCGCCCTCGCCCAGCACGGTCGGAACCATGCGCGCCCAGCCCCACACGTTCATGTCCACGATCGTGTAGGTGTCGCCCAGCATGTAGGGCTGCTTCGACAGGCGATCGTCGAGGATCTTGAAGTGGCGCTGCGCCTCGAAGGCGTAGCGATTCTGCGCGTAGGGAATCTTCTCAGGCGCATAGACACGGAAGTGCACCGATTGTCCCGCGTAGGGACCGACGCCGGACGACACGAAGAACATCCACGACAGCAATTCGCCGCGCGCCTTGTCGGTCTTCGCCGGCAGAAATTTTCCGGTCTTGTCGGCGAGGTAGAGCAGGATCGCGCTTGAATCGAACACCACCACGTCGCCGTCGACGATGGCCGGCACCTTCGCGTTCGGATTGATCTTCAGATACTCCGGCGAATGCTGCTCGCCCTTGCGGGTGTCGACCGGAATGGCCTCGTAGGGCATTCCAGCCTCTTCGAGGAAGAGAGCGACCTTCGCCGGATTCGGCGCACCGGAGTAGTAGAGCTTGAGCATGGGCGTTTTCCTATTTGTAATGAGCTCATTCTAGCGCGTCAGGCACCGCTGCGGCCCTGCAAAAGAAACGGGGCGGACCCGCTGCCGAGTCCGCCCCGCCCAAATCCTGTTCCGGCGTCTTAGAACAGCCCGACGATCTTGCCGTTCGCATCGACGCCGATGCTGTCGGCCGACGGCACTTTCGGCAGGCCCGGCATCGTCATGATCTCACCGCAGATCGCCACGATGAACTCGGCGCCGGCGGAGAGCCGCACCTCGCGCACCGGAATGTTGAAGCCGGTCGGCGCGCCCTTGGCGTCCGGGTTGGTCGAGAACGAATACTGGGTCTTGGCGATGCACACCGGCAGCTTGCCGAAGCCCATCTCTTCCCAGGTCTTGAGCTGATCCTTGACCGACTTGTCGGCGGTCGCGTCATCGGCGCGGTAGATCTCCTTCGCGATGGTGCGGATCTTTTCGAACAGCGGCATCTCGTCGGCATAGAGCAGCTTGAGATTGGCCTTGCCCTCGTCGCAGATCTTCACGACGGCCTTGGCGACATCCGCCGCGCCCTCGCCGCCCATCGCCCAGTGATCGGCCATCAGCGCCTCGACGCCGAGCGCCTTGCACTTCTCCTTGACCAGCGCGATCTCCGCATCGGTGTCGGCCGAGAAGCGGTTGATCGAGACCACCGCCGGCAGGCCGAATTTCTTGATGTTCTCGATGTGGCGCTGAAGGTTCGACATGCCCGCTTCGAGCGCCTTCAGGTCTTCCTTCTTGAGGTCGGCCTTGGCGACGCCGCCGTGCATCTTGAGCGCGCGGATGGTCGCGACGATGACGACGCAATCGGGCTTGAGGCCGGTCTTGCGCATCTTGATGTCGATGAACTTCTCCGCGCCGAGGTCGGCGCCGAAGCCGGCTTCGGTCACGACGTAATCGGCGAGCTTCAGCGCGGTCGTCGTCGCCGACACCGAGTTGCAGCCGTGCGCGATGTTGGCGAACGGGCCGCCGTGGATGAACGCGGGCGTGCCTTCGAGCGTCTGCACCAGGTTCGGCGCAATCGCGTCCTTGAGCAGCGCGGTCATCGCGCCGTGCGCGTTCAGTTCCCTGGCACGCACCGGCTTACGCTCGCGGGTGTAGCCCACGATGATGTTGCCGAGACGCTCCTTGAGGTCCTCGAGGTCCTTGGCGAGGCAGAAGATCGCCATGACCTCGGACGCCACAGTGATGTCGAAGCCGGCTTCGCGCGGATAGCCATTGGCGACGCCGCCGAGCGAGCAAACGATCTCGCGCAGCGCGCGGTCGTTCATGTCCATGACGCGGCGCCAAGCGACGCGGCGCGAGTCGATGCCGAGCGCGTTGCCCCAGTAGATGTGGTTGTCGATCAGCGCCGAAAGCAGGTTGTGCGCCGAGGTGATGGCGTGGAAGTCGCCGGTGAAGTGGAGGTTGATGTCCTCCATCGGGATCACTTGCGCGTAGCCGCCACCGGCCGCGCCGCCCTTGACGCCGAAGCACGGGCCGAGCGACGGCTCGCGCAGCGCGCACATCGCTTTCTTGCCGATGAAGTTCAGCGCGTCGGTGAGACCGACCGTCGTCGTGGTCTTGCCCTCGCCCGCCGGTGTCGGCGAGATCGCGGTGACCAGGATCAGCTTGCCGTTCTTCTTGTCCTTGAGGGTCTTGATGTAATCCATCGAGACCTTGGCCTTGTAGTGGCCATACGGCTCGAGGTTTTCCGGCGCGATGCCGAGGCGGTCCTTGGCGACATCGAGGATGCGCTTCGGCTTGGAGGCCTGCGCGATTTCAATGTCCGATTTCGGCGACTGATGCTGTGAGGCGGGCATGGGTGCGTTCCGTGAATGGATGGAAGCGGGAATGCGTGAGAGTTTCGTCACGGCCGGCCCGGCGCCGGCCGTGACGACGGAGGATCAGGTGAAGCGAGCCTTGGCGGGAATGTTCGCGCCCTTCGCCCACTCGCCGGCTTCGATCTTCTTGCCTTCGGCGGGTTGTACGCGCGTGACCTTGAAGCGCCCGTCGGCGCAGACCACGGTGAAGCCGTCCGCTTCAACCGAAACGATCTCGCCGATCTTGCCGGCGATGCCTTTCGGGTCGCGCGCCGGAAGCGGCTTCGCGTCGAACACCTTGAGCTGCTTGCCGTCGTAGGTCGTCCACGCGCCCGGCGCAGGGTTGCAACCACGAATGAGACGGTCGATCTGCTCCCAGGGCTTGCCCCAGTCGATCTTCGCGTTGTCCGGGCCGCACTTGCCTTCGTAGGTGGCCTTCGACTCGTCCTGCTTGATCTTCGGGGCCTTGCCGGCCTTCACGAGGTCGACCGACTCCAGCATCGCATCGACGCCCATCGGGAACAGGCGGTCGAAATAAACCGTGCCGAGCGTGTCGGTGTCGGAGATCGGCGTCTTCTTCTGGATCAGCACGTCGCCGGTATCGAGACCGTTGTCCGGCCAGAAGATCGAGAGGCCGGTTTCCTTCTCGCCCTTGATGATCGGCCAGTTGATTGCGCTCGCGCCGCGATACGCGGGCAGCAGCGACGGGTGATACTGGATGGAGCCGTGCGTCGGGATGTTGAGGAATTCTTCCGGCACGAACAGCGTGACGAAGGCCATGACCTGAAGGTCGGGCTTCAGCGCCTTGAACTCCTCCCAGACCTTCGGATCCTTGTAGGACGCAGGCTGATACACCGGCAGGTTCGCGGCGAGCGCCGCTTCCTTCAGCGGGTCGGCCTTGGCGCCGGGCTTCTCCGGCGCGACATAGACGCCAATGACATTGTCACCGCGCTTGAGCAGCGCTTCCAGCACGGCCTTGCCGAAGGCCTGCTGGCCGTGAACGACGATACGCATAGACGATCCCCTCCCAAAAACTCCGGCCTATTCCCCTCCCCCTTGTGGGGAGGGGTCAGGGGTGGGGGTTATGTTTCCACTCGCGCGCGCCAAGGCCCCACCCCGCTCGCTTCGCTCGCGACCCTCCCCACAAGAGGGAGGGTTAGCGCTGCGTGCGCGGCGTCAGGCCGCCGCAGCCTTCGCCGGCTTCTCCGGCGCGGTGATCGCGCCCGAGGTCTTGATCTCGGCGAGTTCCTTCGCCGAGTAGCCGAGCACCTTGGTCAGGATCTCGTCGGTGTGCTCGCCGAGCAGCGGCGAACGCTTCACCTCGGAGATCGAGTCCGACAGCTTGATCGGGTTGCCGACGGTCAGGTACTTGCCGCGCGTCGGGTGATCGACCTCGACCACCGTGCCGGTCTTGCGGAGCGACTCTTCCTCGGCGATCTCCTTCATCGACAGGATCGGGCCGACCGGAATGTCCTGCGCGTTGCAGAGCTCCATGACCTCGAACTTGGTCTTGGTCTTGGTCCACTCCTCGATCACGCCGAAGATCTGCATCAGCCGCGGCAGACGCGCCGGCGGCGTTGCGTAATCCGGATCGGTCTTCCACTCCGGCTTGCCGATGAGGTCGCAGATCGGACCCCACACCGGCGCCTGGGTGATGAAGTAGATGTAGGCGTTCGGGTCGGTCTCCCAGCCCTTGCACTTCAGAATCCAGCCCGGCTGGCCGCCGCCCGAGTCGTTGCCCGCGCGCGGGGTCGCTTCCTTGAACGGGATGTTCTGGCCGTACTGGCTGTATTCGGTGAGCGGGCCGTGCTTCAGGCGCTGCTGGTCGCGCAGCTTGACGCGCGCGAGGTTCAGCACGCCGTCCTGCATGGCGCACAGCACGCGCTGGCCGCGGCCGGTGCGGTTGCGCTGGTAGAGCGCGGCGACGATGCCGAGCGCAAGGTGCAGACCCGTGCCGGAGTCGCCGATCTGTGCGCCGGTGACGAGCGGCGGGCCGTCGAGGAAGCCGGTGGTGGACGCCGCGCCGCCGGTGCACTGGGCGACGTTCTCATAGACCTTGCAGTCCTCGTAGGGACCGGGGCCGAAGCCCTTCACCGACGCCACGATCATGCGCGGGTTGGTCTTGTGGATGTGCTCCCAGGTCAGGCCCATGCGGTCGAGCGCGCCCGGCGCGAAGTTCTCGACCAGCACGTCGCATTCCTTGATCAGGCGATCGAGGATTTCCTTGCCCTTGGGATGCTTGCTGTCGATCGTGATCGACCGCTTGTTGTGGTTGAGCATGGTGAAATAGAGCGAGTCCGCGCCCTTCACGTCGCGAAGCTGGGTGCGCGTGATGTCGCCGACGCCCGGACGCTCGACCTTGATGCAGTCCGCGCCGAACCAGGCGAGAAGCTGCGTGCAGGTCGGACCCGACTGCACGTGCGTGAAGTCGAGGATCTTCACGCCGTCGAGCGCCTTGCCGGCCTGGCCGAACGGCTTCGTGCTCGCCTTCGGCAGGCCGTTCGCGACAACCTTCTTCGCCGCCGGCTTTTTCGAAAGCTTCACGACCTTCTTGGACGCGGCCTTCGACTTCGCTTTTACTTTCGTCTTCGCTTTGGCTTTCGCCTTGCTCTTCACCATTTGACTCACCCCTGTATCTTTCGAGGAGCGGCTCGCTTGTCGCGCGCCGTCGTTTATTTCTTCTTCAAAGCGCTCTGCGGATTGAGATTGCCGATGCGGCCGCTCTCGCTGCCCGCCGCAGGATCGAGCACGGCGTTGATCAGCGTCGGCTTGCCGGAATCCATCGCCTCGTTGACGGCGCGCTTCAGCTCGTCGGGAGACGTCGCATTGACGCCGACGCCGCCGAAGGCTTCCATCATCTTGTCGTAGCGCGAGCCCTTCACGAACACGGTCGGCGCAGGATCCGAGCCCACCTTATTGACGTCGGTGCCGCGATAGATGCCGTCGTTGTTGAAGATGACGACGCAGACCGGCAGCTTGTACCGGCAGATCGTCTCCACCTCCATGCCCGAGAAGCCGAAAGCGCTATCGCCTTCGATCGCGAGCACAGGCTTTCCGGTTTCGACGGCCGCGGCGATGGCATAGCCCATGCCGATGCCCATGATGCCCCAGGTGCCGACGTCGATGCGCTTGCGCGGCTTGTAGACATCGATGATGCCGCGGGCGAGGTCGAGCGTGTTGGCGCCTTCGTTGACGAGGATCGCGTCCGGCCGCTCCTTGACGATGGTGCGGAGAACGCCGAGCGCACCGTGGTAGTCCATCGGCACGTTGTTGTTCATCAGGCGCGGCGCCATCTTGGCGACGTTCTCGTCGCGCTTGGTGGTCACCGTCTTCATCCAGTCGGCCGGCGCCGCGGGCCAGGAGCCCATCGCCGCGAGCATCGAATTCACGCAGGAGCCGATGTCACCGACGACCGGCGCGACGATCTCGACGTTCGAGTCCATTTCCTTCGGCTCGATGTCGATCTGGATGAACTTCTTCGGCTCGGTGCCCCAGGCCTTGCCCTTGCCATGCGACAGCAGCCAGTTGAGGCGCGCGCCGATCAGCATGACGACGTCGGCCTGCGCCAGCACGGTCGAGCGCGCCGCGCCCGCGCACTGCGGATGCGTGTCCGGCAGGAGGCCCTTGCCCATGCTCATCGGCAGGAACGGCGCACCGCTCTTCTCGACGAAGGTGCGGATCGCGTCATCGGCCTGCGCGTAGGCCGCGCCCTTGCCGAGAATGATCAGCGGCTTCTTCGCCGACTTCAGAACGTCGAGCGCACGCTTGACCGAGTCCGGCGCCGGAATCTGCGCGGGAGCAGCATCGATCACCTTCACCAGCGACTTCTTACCCTTCTCGGCGTCGATCACCTGGCCGAACAGCTTGGCCGGCAGATCGAGATAGACGCCGCCCGGGCGGCCCGACACCGCGGCGCGGATCGCGCGGGCGAAGCCGATGCCAATGTCCTCGGCGTGCAGGATGCGATAGGCCGCCTTGCAGAGCGGTTTGGCGATGGCGAGCTGGTCCATCTCCTCGTAGTCGCCCTGCTGAAGGTCGACGATCTCGCGCTCGGACGAGCCGGAGATCAGGATCATCGGAAAACAGTTGGTCGTGGCGTGTGCCAGCGCGGTCAGGCCATTGAGGAAGCCCGGCGCCGACACCGTGAGGCAGACGCCCGGCTTCTTGGTGAGGAAACCCGCGATCGACGCCGCATAGCCGGCGTTCTGCTCATGGCGGAACGACAGCACACGGATACCCGCAGCCTGCGCCATGCGGCCGAAGTCGGTGATCGGAATACCCGGCACGCCATAGATCGTGTCGAGGCCGTTCAGCTTCATCGCATCGATGATGAGGTTGAAGCCGTCGGTCAGCTCGCGCTCGGGCTCCGTGCCCGCCTGCGCTGCCGCTGTTGCTGCATTAGACATCCTGCTCTCCCAATTCTTCTACGGCCGCGCGTGATTTCCCCCCGCACGGCTCCGATCGTTCGATCAGTCCAAATAGTCGGCGTATTGCGCCACGTGCTCGGCGAGGCCGAGCGCGTGATTGCGCACCAGCTCCTCGGCGCGCGCGGTGTCGCGGGCTTCCAGCGCTTCGATGATGTTCATGTGATCGCGGATCGAGCGGTCGGCGCGGTCCTTCTCGCCGATCGTCTTGCGCCGGATCATGCGCATGTGGGTGAACAGGTTCTCGGCCAGCTCGATGAGAACCTTGTTGCCGCTCATGCGAATGATGGTCTGGTGGAATTCGATGTTGACGTCCGAATACTCGTCGAGGTGCGCGCGCACCGCGCCGTCCTCGAAGGTCGCGAACATCCGCCGCAGCGTGGCGATCTCGTCGGAGTTGGCGTGCTGGGTGATCAAGCGCGCCGACATGCTCTCGAGCGCCGCCCAGGCGGTGATCATCTCGATCACCTCGCTCTTGGTCTTGCGCACCACATAGACGCCGCGGCGCGGCACCGAGCGGACGAAGCCCTCGCGCTCAAGCTGCGCCATCGCCTCGCGCACCGGCGTGCGGCTGATGCCGAAGTCCTGCGCGAGCTGGCGCTCGTCGAGACGGATATCGCTGCGGCTGCGATAGATGTCCATCGACACGATGACGTTCTTGAGCGCCGCATAAGCACGGTTCTTGAATGAGAACGACGTATCGAACGGCTCGATGGCGAGCCGTGGGATCGCATCAACGTCGGACGCCTGCCCTCGGGGGGCGGTCACGCGACGCATGGTCGGGTCATCCCTCATCACTGGAATACAATATTCCAGTTGGTATTACCGCGCAATGGCAGAGGTGTCGATGACGGGGACGACATAGGCCTCTGCATTTTCAAGCGGTCGCGCGGGAACGCATGCGCGCCAAGCCGTCGGAGATCGACGGCCAGAACAGGGCCACGAGGCCCAGCGCCATTATGCTCCCAACCAGACCGTTCGACCAGAAGATCGACAGGCTGCCTTGCGACCCCAGGAGCGACTGACGGAAGGCCTCCTCCGCCTTGTCGCCAAGCACGATCGCGAGCACCAGCGGCGCCAGCGGATAGTCGCACTTCTTCATGACGTAGCCGATAACGCCGAACACCAGCATCATGACCACGTCGAAGGTCGAGTTGTGGACCGTGTAGGCGCCGATCGCGCAGATCACCAGGATCACCGGCGCGATGATGCTGAACGGGATGCGCAGGATCGCGGCGAACACCGGCACCATCGTCAACACGATGATGAGGCCGACGAGATTGCCGAGATACATCGAGGCGATCAGGCCCCAAACGAACTCCTTCTGCTCCACGAACAGCAGCGGGCCGGGTTGCAGGCCCCAGATCAGGAGGCCGCCGAGCAGCACGGCTGCGGTCGGCGAGCCGGGCACGCCGAGCGAGAGCATCGGCAGCAGCGCCGAGGTGCCCGCGGCGTGCGCCGCGGTTTCAGGCGCCACCACGCCCTCGATCTCGCCCTTGCCGAAGTTGTCGCCCCTCTTCGACATGCGCTTGGCGATGCCGTAGCTCATGAACGAGGCGGGCGTCGCGCCTGCGGGCGAAATGCCCATCCAGCAGCCGATGAAGCAGGAGCGCAGCGACGTCATCCAGTAGCGCGGCAACTCAAGCCAAGTCTGCCACACGACCTTCGGATTGATGCCTGCGGCCTTGCCGCGGAAGGCAAGCCCCTCCTCCATCGTGAGCAGGATCTCGCCGATGCCGAACAGGCCGATGACGGCGATCAGGAAGTCGAAGCCGGTGAGCAGCTCGGTAAAGCCGAACGTCAGGCGAAGCTGGCCGGTGACGCTGTCGAGGCCGACGGCCGCGAGCGCGAAGCCGATCATCATCGAGACGAGCGTCTTGAACGGCGGCTCCTTGCCCATGCCGATGAACGAGCAGAAGGCGAGGAAGAACACCGAAAACTTCTCGGCCGGGCCGAATTGCAGCGCGAATTTCGCGACCAGCGGCGCGACCAGTGTGATGACGACGACGGCGAACAGCGCGCCGACAAAGGACGAGGTGAATGCCGCGGTCAACGCCTCGCCGGCCTGGCCCTTCTGCGCCATCGGGTGGCCGTCGAACGTGGTGGCCACCGACCATGGCTCGCCCGGTATGTTGAACAACACCGAGGTGATGGCGCCGCCGAACAGCGCTCCCCAGTAGATGCAGGACAGCATGATGATCGCCGAGGTCGGCGACATGCTGAAGGTGAGCGGCAGCAGGATCGCGATGCCGTTGGCGCCGCCGAGGCCCGGCAGCACGCCGATGAGGACGCCGAGCACGATACCCAGCACCATCACCATGATGTTGAAAGGCTGAAGCACGACAGCGAAGCCGTGAAACAGATTTGCAATCTCTTCCATTGCGATCCCCAGATCACCCTGGCGCCGGTCCCCCCGGAACGCCTGAAAACCCTGATTTGGCGCTGTTTTCGCGCCCTCGTTAGAAGCCCAGCAATTCCTCGATCGGCCCCTTCGGCAGCGGCACGAGGAACCACTTCTCGAACAGAACGAAGGTCACCAACGGAACGCCGATCGCGATCGAGAGCGTCAGCACCCACGAGTAGCGGCCGAGCCATTTCATGAAGAAGGCGATCAGCACCAGCGAGGAGACGTAAAGGCCGGTGAACGGCATTACCGCCACATAGACCGCAGTCGGAATGACGATCGACATCACCGCGCGGAGCTGACCCCAGTCCGCGAACAGTTGCTTCGGATTTTCCTTCAGCGCGTTGAACAGATTGATCGCGCTCGAACCGACGATGACGAGTCCGACATAGAACGGGAAGAAGCCGGCCTTCGGTCCTTCAACACCCCAACCGATACCGACCTGATAGCTGCCTGCCATCGCCAGCACGCCGAATGCGGCCATGATCAGTGCAACAGCGACTTCGACGTTGCGGTGAGACGGGCCCCGACGGGCCTCGTGCGACGCATCACTCATGGAAGGTCCCCAGAGAAAAACGCCGCCGGCAGGAGGCCGGCGGCGAAAACGACGTGATTGTTATTGAGTGGCGAGGAAGCCTGCGTCTTTCATCAGGCTCTGGTGGCGCTTCTCTTCGGTCTCGACCCACTTGGCGTAGTCCGCGCCGGTCATGAAGGTCGTGTTGAACGCGCCGTTCTTCATCAGGTCCTTCCACTCGGGCGTCTCGCGCACCTTCTTGAACAGATCGACGTAATAGTCAGTCTGCTCCTTGGTGACGCCCGGCGGCATGAAGAAGCCGCGCAGCATCAGGTATTCGATATCGAGGCCCTGCGACTTGCAGGTCGGGATGTCGCTCCAGGCATGCTCGGCTGTGACCTTGTCCTTGTAGTCGAGTGGCTTGCTGTCGAACACGCAGAGCGGACGCACCGAATTGGCGCGCCACTGCGCCACCGCTTCGATCGGATTGTTGACCGTGGAGTCGACGTGCTTGCCGACGAGTTGCACCGCGACCTCGCCGCCGCCGCGGAACGGGATGTAGGTGAACTTGAGTCCGGTCGCCTTCTCGAGCGCGACGGTGATGATCTGGTCTTCCTGCTTGGAGCCGGTGCCGCCCATCTTGAACTGGCCCGGAGGCGCGCTCTTGATCGCGGAGATGTAGTCGCCAGCGGTCTTGTACGGCGTGTCGGCGTTGACCCACAGGACGAACTCGTCGAGCGCCAGCATCGCGACCGGCGTGAGGTCCTTCCAGTTGAACGGGATGCCAGTGCCGAGCGGCGTGGTGAACAGGTTGGAAAGCGTGATGACCAGCTTGTGCGGGTTGCCGCGCGAGGCCTTCACGTCGAGGAAGCCTTCGCCGCCGGCGCCGCCGGCCTTGTTGATGACCACCATCGACTGCTTCATCAGTTGATGCTTGGTCACGATGCCCTGAACCACGCGGGCCATCTGGTCGGCGCCGCCGCCGGGACCGGCCGGGACAATGATTTCGACGGGGCGGGTGGGCTCCCAGGCCGCCTGGGCGGCGGGGGCTACCGCGGCGCTCAGCACAACCGCAGCGCCGCACATCAAACGACACAAACTCGTCATCGCGACTTCCTCCCTACAGTTACAAAGCCAACCGTTGACCGGTTGTGCCGTAAAATCGAGTTCTTCTATCGGGCCTTTGCGAAGCCGACAGGCCCTCGCAAGTCCCGGAATAATCATTGGTATACCATAATAACGGAGCCGCGTCCTGCTTCTTTTGGAGGGGTTGCGGTCCATGGCGTCGCAGCGAAATGGAGCACTGCGGCAACGCAACATTCCATCGCGGCGTCCAAGACTTGAAGCCGGAGGACACCTCTGGATTGTGCGACGCGGCGAAAAAAGGAGGGCCCGCAAGCGGGCCCTCAAGTCTTCCCCCGTAAACCTCGGACGGGCTTTCGCCCTAAAATTCCTTCCACTCCGGATTCTCTTTGATCGCAGTGGCGAGCTGCGCCTGCATGCGGCGCGCGCCGCCGCTCGAAGCCACGCGCTTCGGTGCGATCGTCGTATTGCTTTCGACCGCGGCAGGTTTCGTCTCGGGCTTCACTTCGATCGTCACAGCCTTCGCGGTGATCGGCCTCGCGGTGACGGTTCGCGCGTGAGTCATGCCCTCGGCGCCCGCCGCCGCATCGATCTGGAAGAACGCCACCTGCTCGTCCATCGACTTGGCCTGATGCTCGAGCGTCTTCGCTGTCGCTGCATTTTCCTCGACGAGCGCCGAGTTCTGCTGCGTGACCTCGTCCATCTGGGTGAGCGCCTTGTTGACCTGCTCGATGCCCGTGGACTGCTCCATGCTCGCATTCGCGATGTCGGAGACGATCGCGGCGACCTGCTTGATCGACTCGACGATCTCGTTCAGCGCGCTGCCCGCCTGATTGACGAGCTCGACGCCGTCCTGCACCTGCGCATTGCTGTTGGTGATGAGATCCTTGATATCCTTCGCGGCTTGCGAGGAGCGTTGCGCGAGGCTTCGCACCTCCGACGCCACCACCGCGAAGCCCCTCCCGGCCTCGCCGGCGCGCGCGGCTTCGACCGCCGCGTTGAGCGCGAGCAAGTTGGTCTGGCGGGCAATCTCGTCGATCACCGTGATGATGTCGGAGATCTTGCGCGAGGATTCCTCGATCTTCGCCATCGCGCTGACCGCCTGCGCCACGACCTCGCCGCCGCGATCCGCGACCTCGCGGGTCTGCGCCGCCGAGGCATTCGCCTGCTGGGCGTTCTCGGCGTTCTTCTTCACGGTCGCCGAGATCTGCTCCATCGAGGCCGACGTCTCTTCGAGCGAGGCCGCCTGCTCTTCGGTGCGTTGCGACAGGTCGGTGGTGGCGGTCGAAATCTCGACCGAGGCATTCGTCACCTCGCGCGCCGACGATTTCACCTCGGCGATGGTCGAGCGGACCTTGTCCGCCATCGAACGCACCGCCTCGGCGATTTGGCCGACCTCGTCCTTGCGGCCGGTACCCGGCACGGAGACGGCGAAATTGCCCCCTGCCAGGTCTTCGAGCGGCTGGACCAGCTTGCGCAGCGGCTTGGCGATCGAGAGCGCCGCAAACACCGCCGTCGCGATCAGCATCAGAACGATGGCGATGCCGACGCCGAGCCCGATGCGGCCCGAAATCACCATCTCATTCGACGCGGTTCGCGACGCCGTCTCGGCGGCCGCACTCGCCGCGTTGACGGCGTCCATCACGAGCTCGTCGATCTGCGCCCGCGCCGGAGCGGTGCGCTCGCGATCGATCTGCGTCCTGAGATCGTAAGCCTTCTGCGACTCTGCAACGTTGGAGCTGATCTCGTTGACGACTGCGTTCAAGTCGTCGAGCGCACCGATCAGGGCCCGCTCGCTGACCATGTCGCGCGCGCGCTTCAGCATGCCGAGCGCCGCCGTCGCGCCGCGCTTGGCCTCGTCGACATACGCTTGGTCGTGCAGCGATGCGTAGCGCCAGAAGCCGATGCGGCTGTCCTTCATCCCGGTCAGCGCTTCGCGCAGATCGTTCTCGATCTCGCTCCGCCGCGGCGAGGCCACGAGCGCCTGGGAACTCATGACGGTGTCGTAGGCCCGGTTCCACTTGGCGGCGGATTCGATCTGCTTTCGGCGCAATGCGATGACCTGCTTGTGCGCGACCGCCTGATCCATGACCGCGGCGATATAGGCATCGAAGGATGACTTGAGCCTCGCCATGCGATCGCGGTTTTCCTGACGAAGCATGCGCTTAAAGGCCGCATCGAGGAACGCTTGGCCTTCCTCGCCATGCTTCTTGAGCCGTTCAATCGCCTTGTCGGCGTCCGGCGTGGTTTCCGCGAGCAAGATGTCGCGACGCGCCACCTGGGTGTTGATGATCGAAGCACGCCCCGAGTTCACCGCGCCCCGAATGGCGAGCTGGGTTTCCGCGGCGGCCATCAATTCCGCGACCTGACTCTTGCTGATCTGCTCGTTGATCAGCATGCCGGCCACGAGCACGACGGTAAGACCGGCGGACACGCCGAGTTTGGTGCCAATACGGATATTCGAGAGACGAAACATTCTAGTGCTCCTAAGTGCAGTGCAGGCGTGGTGACGTCAGAGGGGTGAAGGCACTCCGGATCGGGGCGTGAAGAAATGGCGTACGTCGGCGTGCGGAACCGCCGCGCTGCTCCGGTGCGTTGCATCGGCGAAGACGACAAATTTTGTCGAACCGGTTGCTCGCGAAACAAGCTGAGCCGTCGTGTGTTGTCTGCTCATAGGTCGGCGTTCATCCGCGTGCATGCTTCACCGCGCGCTTGAAACAACGCCGACCGGCATTTGGTGTGATGATTTCGTGGGCAATCGCCACAACCAGGCGCGCCACGAAGGTAAATGCCTACGGTCAATTTCGGCTTAGTCCGCCAACAGCGGCGGCCTCACCAATTGTGCGGAATTCCGCGTTTTCGGGACATCATCTGCACTTTTGGAGTTGGTGCGACGCCGGTCACAGCTTGCCCGCTGAGAAATAGTGATAAGGCAAAAATTACCACTTTTCGTTGCAACAGGACGTTTCACTGTGCGCCCCGTTCAATCGCTGCGCCGTTTTCATTTCGCAGAATTTTCATCCACCGAAGAATACCGGCACTACCTCGCGCAACGTGTCGGCACTCGCGAAATCGAATTTCCCAGCGGCACGCAAAACTTCGGATGCAGCGTCAACCACCTTTCGATGCAGCAGCTTTCGCTTTTCGCTTACGCGCATCGCGCGGATATCTTCGCGCGCAGCCCGCGAGAAGAAAGCTACCGCTTTCAGATCTGCCTCTCGGGACAGACCGACATCGCAACGGGCGATCATCGTATCCGGCTCAGGCCGGGCAACGCGTGCATGTTGACCGCGTATGACGACAACAAGGTTTCCTACTCAGGTTTCGCCGAGCAGATCGTGCTTCGCGTCACCGCCGACGTTCTCAAGAACAAGCTCCAGACGATGATCGGCACGCGGCCAGTCCACAACATCAAATTCGATCCCATGTTTCACACAGATCCAACCAGCTCGCTCGGTCTGCACAACATGACCATGCATTTGATCCACGAATTGGATGCGAGCGGGACGACGGACTCGATTGCGGTGAGCGAGCTGCAAAATCTCGTGACCACGATGGTCCTGCTCGGCAACCGTCACAATTACAGCGCCGTGCTCGCGGCCAAACCGAAATCGAGCGCGCCGTTTCAGGTCCGCCTTGCGGAAGAATACATGGAGGCGAACTGGGATCGTCCGATCACGATCGAAACGCTGACAGAGGTGACTGGCGTCAGCGCGCGCAGCCTGTTCGAGCGCTTCCAAAGCTTTCGCGGCATTTCGCCGATGGTGTTCCTGCGGCAGGTGCGGTTGCGGCAGGCGCGAAAGATGCTGATGTCACCCAAACCTGACACCACCGTGACCGGCGTCGCGCTGGCCTGCGGCTTTCTCAACACGGGGCATTTCGCGCGGCACTATCGCGAGGCGTTCGGCGAGTTGCCTTCGAAGATTCTCACCGCGTCGCGTTCGTTCCGGGGGATGCTGACGGGCGCCTCCGTCACCCTGATGGTGCAAGGCTGGTTCAGCCCGGCCATCCAGGTGGTCAAGGGATTGGGCACCTGACCACGCAGCAGCGCGCTACAGATGATGCCCGGCGTCGATCACGAAGCGGCTGCCGGTCGCGGTCTTCATATGGGTGATGCAGCCCATCACCGCGAGCGCGACGTCCTGCGGCTCGACCACGCGCTTGAGCGGAACGGATTGCGCGCGCTTCTCCAGCGCCGCGCGATCGCGCCCTGCCACGAAATCGGTCGCGACCGATGCCGGCGACACGCAGAGGAAACGGATCTCCGGTCCGAACGCGCGCGCGAGCGACATCGTCATCGTGTCGAGCGCGGCCTTCGCCGCGCAGTAAGCGATGCTTGAGCCGGAGCCGGTGAAGGCCGACACCGACGACACGCTCACCACCACGCCGTCGCCCGACGCTTTCAAGAGCGGCACCAGCGCGCGGATGACGGAATAAGGCCCGCGCACGTTCCCGATCAGAACCTCGTCGAACAGCGCTTCGTCGAGCGCCTCGAGGTTGTTGTGTGCCACCGGCTTGGTGAAGCCCGCGGAGTTCACGAGAATGTCGCAGCGGCCATATTCGCTTTTCACTTTGTCCGCGAGCGCGCGGGCGCTGGCCGGATCGTTCAGCACGAGGCGCACGATGGAATGTCCACTGCCCGGCAGACTGTCGCGCAGCTTCACCGCGCGGGCCTCGCCGTTGTTGTAGGTGATGACGACGCGGGCGCCAGCCTTCGCCAGCAGCTTGACGGTTTCCGCGCCGATCCCGCTGCTGCCTCCGGTGACCACCGCCACCTTGCCTTGCAGCGCTCCTGCCTCACTCATTGCACGCTCGCCTATGGATTTCGGAACGCGCGAATGTGGTCCAGGAACGGGGGCGGGTCAAATGGCACCCTTCAGCAAGCGACGCCCGCACCCGCAAACGAGAGATCCACCTGCCGCTGATCTTCAGCTTCGGCGTCGAGCCATTCGCGAAAACCCGTCAGAGCTTTGTCGCTTCGCCGCGCCGGCCGATACTCCAGCAACCATTCTTCCGGCTTTCGCGCGACAGCCGGAAACGGAGTCACCAACCGCCCCGCCTTCAACGCATCGCTCACATAGGACAGTTGAGCAGCGGCAACGCCGACTCCGTCCAGAGCAGCCTGCATGGCCATGGCGTTGCTTTCAAAAACCATGTCGCGCGAAGAGCGCAGGTGCAAATCGGCTCCTACCGTCTCCGACCAGTAGCGCCAATCGTCGGGCATGTTGGACACGCGGATCAGAGCCGCCTCGTTCAGATCCGCGAACGACTGAAACGAGGCGGCCATGGCCGGCGCACACACCGGAACGACGGTGCTTGGAAAAAGCCTGTCGGCCTCGTAGCCCGCGGGACATTCCGCGTCTCGCCGTATCGCGCAAGACCAATTCTCGCGCATGGCCTGCGTGGTGCCGCCTGTCGCCACGCGCACATCGATTTCAGGATGCAGGCGGTGAAACCGCGCAAGGCGCGGAATGAGCCAGTTGACGGCCAATGCCGCGCCAATCCCAACGGTCAGCGTTTGCCTCGAACGCATGGTCTGGACGTCATCGACCAACTGGGCAATCGAATCGAAGCTTTCCGTGAGGCCTGCCAACAGCGCCTCCCCCTGAAACGTGAGTTGCAGTGCACTGCCACGCCGCAAGAACAACGGAAAGCCGAGGCGGTCTTCCAGGAGGCGCACCAGCCTGCTCACGGCCGTCTGCGTGACATTCAATTCCTTCGCCGCCAGCGTAAAGCTGCAATGGCGACCGGCCGCCTCAAAGGCACGCAGTCCATTTAACGAAGGCAACCGACGGCCCATGGGGCGGCTCCAACTTTTTGTCGGCTCGACCGAAAGATTTTGTCGTTTGCCGAACCACCGGATCCGAATGAATGTGCCTCAACAATAAGGCTTAGCAAAGTTCACGAACCAACCAGCGAGAGCAAAATGACCCGCACTTTGATTATAGGCGCGATCGGCATCGCGACAGCAGGCGGACTATTGTTGAACCAGCCGGAACGCGCCGGCGCGCAGGAACGGAGTGGCGTGACCTCCCACCCGCCCTTGCTGAAGACCGTCCTCCCCAACACCAATCAGGAGGTCGCCGTTTACAACGTGGAGTACGCGCCGGGCGGCATCAATCCACGCCATCTGCATCCGGCGGCAATCACATTCCATGTGATCTCCGGCTCTGGGGTCTGGCAGGAGGAAGGCAAGGCGCCCGTCACGCTGAAAGCCGGCGACAGCCTGTTCGTGCCCGCGGGCACCATCCATTCTCATTGGAATCCAAGCACGACAGAACGCCTGCATTTCGTGGAGTTCATCGTCGCGGAGAAAGACAAGGGACGATCCATCCCGCAGCCCAAGAAGAACTGACAACGCAGAACTGACAGCGCAGGACTGGCAGGTGCGGACGTTCAGCCCAAGCGGACGTCCGCGATACGGCTCAACCGTTCCAAATCGAGGATCGTCAGGTGCCGGCTCTCGATCTCGATCAGCCCCTTCTTGCGGAATTCGGTGAGAACCTTGCTGACATGGACCACCGTCAGCCCGGTCGCATCCGCGATGTGGTGCTGCCGCAGCGGGAAGCTCAGCACCATGTCCGACGCGAGCGAACGCTCGGCAAGCCGGCTGCGCAGATCGAGTATGAGCCGCGCGAGGCGGCGGTCGGCCGCGTGGCGGCCCATGTTGATCGCGAGCCCCTCGGCCCTGATCTCGTTGTCGGAGCAGGCGCGCGACACCGCCTCGAACAGCGCGAAGTCGGAGAACATGCGTTGCAGCACGTCGTTGCGGCTGAAGGTGCGGCAGCGCACCTCGGTGATCGCCTCGACCGAGACGCGAATCTGCGGCTCGAACAACAGGCCGGTCGAGACCACGTCGCCCGGAAGGAGGAACGAGAGGATCTGCCGCCCACCGTCCGGCAGCGTCACGAACGAACAGGCCCAGCCCTCTGTGATGACCGGCACCACCGTCATCACCTCGCGCTCGCGGCAGATCAGCCGCCGCGGGGCGCACTCCTCCACCGACGACGGCAGCAGCCGCGACAGCGTAAGTCCGAGCGCGCCGGACATGCCCAGCAGCGGCCGCGATTCCGCGCGCGCCTCAATGCCGCGGCCGCTCTGCGGCGGCGCGGACGGCATTCCGAATGAATGATGCGAGCCGATTTCGTTGAGCACGGCGTTCCCCTTTCCCAATCCAGGGCAATGACGAACGCAACGGCATGACAGAACGGTGACGCAACGACGAGGATACGCGGCGACGACTCAGCGCAGCGAATCACTTCGTGCGCCCATTAGAAAAAATCCCAATCCGCCGTCAATATCTAAAGCAATAAACTCAATTGATAAGGCGGATGCAGGACCGCGTTAACGCACATTCCGCTAGTCTCGACAGGGAGACTCAACTAGCTTCGCCCGAGATTCCTAATTTTTGCCGAGGCGCATCCCGCAGATGACGACCATGAGGGTGTTGTTCCTTCGGCAAACCCCGCGTCGCAACTGCATTTGCCCCGTCTGACATGGCCATCCGCTCGATCAATCTGCGAGACTTGGTGATCCTCGTCGCGGAGCCAAGCTCCTACATGTCGATGATCATTCACGGCATGTTGCGCGGCTTCGGGGCCAACAAGGTCCTGGAGGCGCGGGATACCGTCGGCGTGTTCCAGTCGCTGTCGAACCAGAAGGTCGACGTGCTGCTGTGCGACGCACGCATCACGCCGCACGGCGGCTTCTCGGTGACCAGCGCGATCCGCCGAAACCGCGAGAACGAGAACCGCACGTTGCCGATCCTCCTGCTTACCAGCGACACCCGCGAGATGACCGTGAAGAAAGCGCGCGACGTCGGCGCCAACATGGTGATCGCGAAACCGATGTCGCCCGCGAGCCTCTACGACCGCATGGCCTGGGTCGCGTTCAACCCGCGCCAGTTCGTCGATGCGCCGAACTACTTCGGTCCCGATCGCCGCTTCAAGATCGAGGGTTATCCAGGGGGCGTCGGCCGCCGCAAGGGCGACCAGATCACGCAGGTCGCCGCCGAGGCCGGTCCGGCCCTTCAACAGAACGACATCGACAACCTGTTTAACTCCGCCCGTACCGGAGGCGTGTGATGGCTGACAGTCCGGACGAGGCCAAGGTTTTCGCGGTCGATACGCGTTTCCAGCAGATGGCGCGGCGCCCCGGCGGCATCTCGCGCGACAAGGCGCTCGCCGCCGCAGTTCAGGAGATCGAGAACGCGCGGCCGGAGGTCGAGGATTGGCTGGAGCGCGAGGTTCAAGCGCTGAGCCGCGCCGTTGCCGTTGGCCAACGCGGCCGGCCCGCGTCGGAGTGGCTCGAGATCGCGACGCGGCATTGCCGCCAGTTGCGCGACGTCGGCACCACGATGGGACTCGATCTGCTCACCTATGTGACCGATCAGCTTTGCGACATCCTCGAAGTTGCTGCCGAGAAGAAGCAGCTCGATATGGAAACCATCGTCTGCTACGTCGAGGCCGCCGTGCTGTCGCGGCAGGATGCCTACCGCTCGATGAAGCCCGATCAGGTGCCCGAGCTGATCAACGGCCTGCGCGCCGTCGCGATGCGCAACAAGGCGTAGGCGCCGGCAGGCGTTCCCTCAAAACATCTTCGGCTGAAACGGGCTTATGTCCCGGCCCGTCGGTGCGCGCCGAAGGCGCGCTCTAGAAAATGACTTCGTCCGGGATGCTGCGCTGGACCAGCTCGGCGGCTGCGCCTTTGAGATGATTTTGCAGCCGCGCCTTCAGCTCCGACATCGGGATCGAGGCGATCGCCTCTTGGCTCGGATGGTCGGAGTCCGCGCCGTCGGCCCACGAGCCGCTCGAGGTGGCCGCGATACGGGCCAGCGTTTCGTTGAGGCTGGTGAATTCCTGCTGGAGCCGGTCGAACGCCTGAAGCGCGACGACCAGATCGATGTTGTCCTTGCCCGGCCCCGACACGATCAGATCGGTGATACGCGCGACGGACTGCTCGAAGTTCGACACGGTTTCCTGAAGCACCGTCGACAGGGCGCTCAGAAACACATGGACTTCGTGGGCATTCTCCTGTTCGGGCTCTACGGCCCGCTGCACGGCAACGCCAGACACCACCCTCTCCCAATCTTCTTGGGAGAAATACTACCGGAAGAAGGTTACGATAACTTACCGACAACCTGCTCGATCTTCTCTTTCAGAATAGCCGGTGTGAAAGGCTTGATGAGATAGTTGTTCGCGCCGGCCTGGGCGGCCTTCACCACCAGCTCCTGGTCGCCGCGGCCCGTCAACAGGATGAACGGAAGCTTACGGGCGACGGGATGGCCGCGCAGGGCGCGCAGGAATTCGAGGCCGTCCATCACCGGCATGTTGTAGTCACAGATGACAAGGTCGATCGGCTGCAACGAGACAGTGTCCATCGCCTGCTTACCGTTCTCGGCTTCGTGGAAATGACGGACGCCGATCTGCTCCAGCGTCATCTTGGTCATCTGACGCACGCTGTTCTGATCGTCCACAATCAGAATCTTGAGCGCAGCGGTGAGAGGCATTTTTTAACACTCCTGTACGTGCGCCGACCGAGCGCGTTTCGACCGTAACCGTTCCGGGTTAATTTCTTGCAGCAAATGCGGGCTGGGCATCGCGGGCGGCGGCATAGCTGGCAGCCCCCGCCATCTGGGCGGCGCTCATTTCCGAGAGCCGATCGACGTCGAGGATCAGCGCGACGCGGCCGTTGCCCAGGATCGTGGCGCCGGCAACGCCCGGAACCGAGCCATAACTGTCCTCGATACTCTTAATAACAACTTGCTGATGGCCCAGGAGCTCGTCCACGACGAGACCGAAGCGAGTCCCCTCACCGTTCTCGGTGATGATCACCACCCGCTCCGACAGGTCGCTGGCCGTTGAGGTGACATTAAGCATATTCCCAAGCGGCACCAGCGGCAGCAGCTCGCCGCGAAGCTGGAGCACGCCCGGCGTGCCGATCAGATTGCGGATCTCGTCGGCGCCCGGACGCAGGCATTCCACGATCACCGGCATTGGCAGCACATAGGTCTCGCGGCCGAGCTTGATCACCATGCCGTCCATGACGGCGAGCGTCAGCGGCAGCGCGAGCTGGATCGTCATGCCCTTGCCGCGCTCGGACTTCAGCGTGATGCGGCCGCCGAGGTCCTGGATGTTGCGGCGGACGACGTCCATGCCGACGCCGCGGCCGGAGATGTCCGAGATCTGGTCGGCGGTCGAGAAGCCGGGCAGGAAGATCAGGTTGTTGATGGCGTCGTCCGAGAGCTGCGCATCGGCGCTGACGAGGCCCTTCTCCTGCGCCTTCTTCAGGACGCGCTCGTGGTTGATGCCCTGCCCGTCGTCGATCACCTCGATGACGATGCGGCTGCCGCGCTGTTCGGCGCGAAGACGGATGGTGCCTTCCTCGTGCTTGCCGACCTCGTGGCGCTTGGCCGGGGCTTCGATGCCATGGTCGATCGAGTTGCGGATGATGTGGGTGAGCGGATCGGAGAGCCGCTCGATGATCGAACGGTCGACCTCGGTGTTCTCGCCCTCGAACTCCAGCTTCACCTTCTTGCCGGTCTTGGTCGCAACCTCGCGGACGAGGCGGGTCATGCGCTGGAACACCGCGCTCACCGGTTGCGCGCGCATGGACATCACGCTGTCCTTGAGCTCGCGGGTGTGATGCACGACCTCTTCGAGCATCTGCGCGAGCTGGCCGCTCGCGGAGTCCGGCAGGCCCTGCACGATCTGGCCGAGCATGGCCTGCGCGATGACAAGCTCGCCGACCATGTTGACGACGCGGTCGATCTTCTCGAGCTCGACACGCGTGGTGGTAACGCCGCCGTTCTTGGCGGCCGCACCGCCGCCCGCGGCGGCGGGCGCCGGGGCCGCGGCAGGCGCGGACTCCGCAGGCGGCATGGTCGCGAAAGCGGGCGTCTCCGCAACCGGCATCACCGGCGCGGTATCGGCGTTGAAATTCGCGGCGGCGGCGGCAAACATCGCCTCCATGCCGTCGCTCGGCTTCGGCTCCGCGGCGGTTACGGTCTGGGAAAATGGCGCTTCTTCGGTGATCGACAGCTCGCAATCGTCGGCGACGAAGGCGAACACCTCTTCCACCGCGGACTTCGGCGACTTCGTTTTCAACGAGCCGGTCCAGCCGATGTAGGGATGGTCGTACTCCAGCTCGTTCAGGTGCGGAATGCGGTCGATCTCGGCGGTGAGATCGAGTTCGCCCATCGCGCGCAGGTCGCGGATGATGAAAAGCGGCTCGTTGGCCTTCTTGAGCATGTCGGCCTTCGGCCGGAACACGATCGAATAGGTGTGATTGTCGTCGGCCGGCTCGTCGCTCACCATCACGGGCGTGAAGCTGATGCCGGCGAAGTCCGCGATCGGCTCTTCGGCCGCCGCATGCCCGTCGCCGCCGATGACGGCTTCGAGCGCAAGCTTCTGTTCATGACCGTAGTTCGGCGGGATCGGGTCGCCCGCGCGCGACATCGTCACGAGATCGGAGAGAACGTCGCCGGCCGGAAGCAGGACGTCGATCACTTCGGGAGTCACCGCGAGCTTGCCCGCACGCAGCGCATCAAGAACCGTTTCGAACACATGGGCGAAGTTGACGAGATCCTCGAAACCGAAGATGCCCGCACCGCCCTTCACCGAATGGACCGCGCGGAACACACCGTTGATGGTGTCGTCGTTGCCGGTGCCCTCGCGCGCCTCCGTGAGGCCCGCTTCCATGTTTTGCATGGCCTCGGCGCATTCATCGAAAAAAGTCTGCTTTAATTGATCGAGATTCATCGCTCAAATTCCCAATTCTAGGGTGCGACCTTCCGCACTGTCGCAACGAGACGTTCCGGATCGAACGGTTTCACCATCCATCCGGTCGCACCCGCTTCGCGGGCGATCTGACGTTTTTCGGTATCGGCTTCCGTCGTGAGCACCAGGATCGGGATGCCTTTGTGCGCCGGGTTGGCGCGCATCGCGCGGATCACGTCGTAACCGTCTTTCTTCGGCATGTTGATGTCGGTGATGACGACGTCGAATGTTTCCTTGTCGAGGACATCGATGCCCTCCTGGCCGTCGTTGGCCTGCTGGACGTTGAAGCCCGCACCGGAGAGCGTCACCATCAGCATGTCGCGGATGGTGCGCGAGTCGTCGATGGTGAGAATGCGCTTGGACATGGGCGCCTCTTCGAAGTCGTCCGTCGCCGAGACCTGTTCGGGCACCGGCTCAGGAGGGGGTGACGGTTCTTCGGCAGGAGCCGCAGCGGCGGGCATCATGTCGACGGCGGGCACTTCGACGGTCCGGACTTCAACACCCGGATTTTCGATCTCGGGAGCGTCCGGCGCGGCAGCCGCGCCGACCTCAGACTGCGAGACCCAATCGAGATACTTCTCGCCGTTCGCACCCGTCTGCTCATTTTTGGCCAGCGACGGTTCGAGCAGCGCGCCGAGCGCAAGCTCGTTGAACGTGCGCAGGAACTCTTCGGACGGCCGCTCGATCGTCAGGCGGTCGCCGCAATCCTTCATCGCCGCGAGGATGATCTGCACGCAGGAGAAGGTGATCGCCTTCACCTCGGAGGCGTCGAGGCGGACGCCGTCCTCATGCTGAATGGCGCCGGTCATGGTGTGCAAAAAGCTTTCCGCTGCGGCGAAATCCAGCACCGCGGGCAATTTGATCGGCGGGGAGGCAGTGGAGTTGCTCATTGCTTCAAATCCAATGGGTCCAAAAGTGTCAGGTTCAATCCACTACGCTGCGGGACGCCCGGTGGACGTTTTACCGATAGGAGCCTGGGCGGCATCGACGATCGCGTCGGCCATGTGCGAGAGCGGACGCTGGCGGATGACCGCGCCGCGCTCGAAGGCGACGCGCGGCATGCCGTAGATCAGCGACGAGGCTTCGTCCTGGCCGAGCGTGTAAGCGCCGGCGTTGCGCATTTCGAGCATGCCCTCCGCCCCGTCCTTGCCCATGCCGGTGAGGATGACGCCGACCGCCGCGGCGCCTGCGACCTTGGCGCCTGAGCGGAACAGCACGTCGACCGATGGCCGGTGGCCGGAGACAGTCGGGCCGTCATGGAGTGAGGTCATGTACTTGCCCTGGTGGCGGATCAGCTCGAGATGGTGCGAGCCCGGCGCGATGTAGACGTGGCCGGCTTCGACGACCTCGTTGTGCTTGGCCTCCGACACCGTCATCGGGCATTCGCGGTTGAGCCGCTCGGCAAAGGCTGCGGTGAAACGCTCAGGCATATGCTGGGTGATGAGAACCGGCGGGCAGTTCGCCGGCAGGCCCATCAGCACCTCTTTCAGAGCCTCGACGCCGCCGGTGGACGCGCCGATCAGAACAATGCGCTCGCGGACATGATTGGTGATCGTGCGTTGCACCGGCGGGCGCGGCGCGGCGCGCGCAATATGACGCGCGGTGACGCGCGAACGCGCCGCGGCCTTCACCTTGGTTTGCAGTTCGGCCTGGATCTTGGCGAGCTCGGCCGCGACGTTATGCGTCGGCTTCGGAACGAAATCGACCGCGCCGATTTCAAGCGCCTCGAGCGTGATCTCGGCGCCGGCCTGCGTCAGCGTGGAGATCATGACCACCGGCATCGGCCGCAGCGCCATGATCTTCTTCAGGAACTCGACGCCGTTCATGTGCGGCATCTCGACGTCGAGCGTGATGACGTCGGGGTTCAGCGCCTTGATGCGATCGCGTGCCACGTAAGGATCGGGGGCCGAGCCCACGACTTCGATCTCCGGGTCCTCGGAAAGGAGCGCCGTGAGCAACTGGCGGATCACCGCGGAGTCGTCGACGACAAGAACTCGGACCGGCGTGCTCATGATCATCCCCCCTAACTGAAAAGCTCAATGTCGCCGGACGGCGGACGCGTGCCGAGGCGGCTTGCAAACGCGGTTTCTTCCTGACTGACCGCCGCCTTCTCGTTCAGGCCCAGCAGACGGCGCACGACCCGGCCCGTGGCCGGGAAATACTCGATGCGGCGCGGGTAATCGCCACCCAGATCCTTCGCCACGCACCTCAGCCCTTCGGCGTTGAGATACTGGAGAACGAACTCGCAGTTCTCGGTGCCGATCTCATTCGACGTGTCGGTGACATTGCCGCCGCCGAACACCTTGATCTCCATGCGGTCGCGCGAGCAGCCCGCCTTGATCAGCTCGTTGATGAGCTTCTCCATCGCGAAGTTGCCGAAACGCGTCGAACGCGAATGGCCGCCCCAGTTGCCGGATTGCGACTGCGGCAGCATGAAATGATTCATCCCGCCCATCTTGGCGATCGGATCGCGGATGCAGGCCGCGACGCAGGAACCGAGCACGGTGACGATGGATTCGTCCTGGCGGCTGGTCGTGTAGTATTCACCGGGGAACACCTTCACGATCCACGACTTGTTCGCAGCATCGAAGAAGCGCCGGCCGCCCCCGAGCGAAATCGTCGGGTCAGCGATCTCGACCTTCTGCGATGATGCGGTCGCCTGCATCAGGCCGTCCTTTGATAGATGGTGCGGCCGACGATCTTCAGCTTCGGATGCGAACCGATCAGCGACTCGGAATGACCGATGTAGAGCCAGCCGCCCGGCTTGATCTGCTCGATGAAGCGGTCGATCAGCGCCGTCTTGGTCGGCATGTCGAAGTAGATCATGACGTTGCGGCAGAAGATCGCGTCGAACAGGCCGCGAAATGGCCACGGCCCGAGCAGATTGAGCTGGCGGAACGTGATGAGCTGGCGCACGCCGTCATCGACCATGACGCCGGCCTTGCGGCCCTCCTCGCCATTGCTGGCGAAATAGCCGCGGTATTCTTTCGGCACGTCGGACAGCGACTCCATCTGGTACAGGCCGCTCGCGGCCTTGCGGACCACCTCGGTGTCGATGTCGGTCGCGAGGATCTTCGCGTCGTGACGATGGATGTCGTGAATCTCGTGCTTGAGCACCATGCCGATCGTATGCGGCTCCTCGCCGGTCGAGCAGCCGGCGGACCACACGCGCAGGCGGCCGTCGGCCGGACGCTTCTTGGCGTAGGTCGCAGCGACGTTCTTGCGCAGATGGTCGAAGTGATGCGATTCGCGGAAGAACTTGGTCAGGTTCGTCGAGATGGAGTTGATGAAGTTCTCCATCTCGGCGGTGTTCTGCGCGAGGTATTCCCGATAGTCGCGGAACGAGCCAAGCCCGAGCGCGCGCAGGCGGCGCGACAGACGGCTGTAGACCAAGTTGCGCTTGGTCTCCGCCAGCACGATGCCGGCATGCTCGTAGGCGAGCTGCGACAGGCTGCGGAAGTCCGCGTCCGAGAACGCGAACTCCCGCTCGTCATCGGAAATGGCCGGTAAGGCTAAAGCTTCAGCCATGCCGGTTTGAGGCCGCGCCACTTAGAACTCCTTCCACTCCGTGTCTTCCTTGATCGCAGTCGCAAGCTGCGTCTGCATGCGGCGCGCGCCGCCGCCCGCAGCCGCGCGCTTCGGAGCCGCAACCGGCTTCTTCATCTCGACAGGCTTGACGTCCGCCCTGGCTTCGACGGCGACAACCTTGGCCTCGACGGCCTTGGCCACCACCGGCTTCGCGGTCACGACCCTGGCATGGGTCATGCCTTCGGCACCCGCGGCGGCATCGATCTGGAAGAAGGCGACCTGCTCGTCCATCGACTTGGCTTGATGCTCGAGCGTCTTGGCTGTCGCGGCGTTCTCCTCGACCAGCGCCGAGTTCTGCTGCGTGACCTCATCCATCTGGTTCAAAGCGCGGTTGACCTGCTCGATACCCGTGGACTGCTCGATGCTGGCGTTGGCGATGTCGTTGACGATCGCCGCCACCGTCTTGATCGACTCGACGATCTCGCCCAGCGCCGTGCCGGCCTGGTTCACCAGATCGACACCGTCCTTCACCTGCGAATTCGAGTTGGTGATGAGGTCCTTGATGTCCTTGGCAGCTTGCGAGGAGCGCTGCGCGAGGCTGCGCACCTCGGACGCGACCACCGCGAAGCCGCGGCCCGCTTCGCCCGCACGGGCCGCTTCGACGGCCGCGTTGAGCGCGAGCAGGTTGGTCTGCCGCGCGATCTCGTCGATCACGCCGATGATGTCGCCGATCTTCTGCGAGGACTCCTCGATCTTCGCCATCGCACCGACGGCCTTGGCGACAACGGCGCCGCCGCGATCCGCCACCTGGCGGGTCTGCGCGGCGGAGGCATTCGCCTGCTGGGCGTTCTCGGCGTTCTTCTTCACCGTCGCGGAGATTTCCTCCATCGAGGCCGACGTCTCTTCGAGCGAGGCCGCCTGCTCTTCGGTGCGCTGCGACAAGTCAGTCGTGCTGGTCGAGATTTCCATCGAGGCGTTGGTCACCTCGCGCGCCGACGACTTCACCTCGGAGATCGTCGAACGGACCTTGTCCGCCATCGTCGAGATCGCGGTCGCGATCTGACCGACCTCATCCCTGTTGCCGACGCCCGGGACATGAACGGCGAAATTGCCTTCGGAGATTTTCTTCAGCTCGCCGACCAGCAGCGAAATCGGGCGGGCCACGCCGAACTGCACCAGCATAAATGCCAGCGCGAAGACCACCGCGACCGCGACGCCCGCGGCGGTGGCGGTCACGGTGATGGTCCGGTTGGTGAAGATCGTGGCGTCGTCGGAGACCTGCCGCACGTGTTTTTCGACCTCGACGATAAGCGCTTCGATCTGGCGGCGGACCTCCGCGGTCCGCTGGGACATCCCCTGCGCACGCTGCGTGGACTCTTCGTTCTCGTTCCGCATCGTGAGCTTTTCGATCTCGAGATATTCTTCCCGGTGAACCTTGTCGTAGAGAGCGTAAATCTGCTCGGCGCGCGGGCCGTATTCCGGCGAGAGCTTCTTGATCTCGGCGACCAACGGCGGCATCGCCTTCCAGTTGGCCTCGATCTGCGCTTGCGTCTTCTTCATGTCCTCGAGCTTGGTCTCGGCGATGATCCGCCATGACAAGCGACCGAAAGCCTCCACGCGGTTCTGAAGCAGCAGGAGCTGCTTCATCGTCGCGATGTCTTTTTCGAGAATCTCGGTGTAGGTGTTGTCGATCGCCTTCATATTGGCGGTCGCGTACCAGATCGCGCCTCCCGCCACGGCCGCCAGCACGCCCAGGCAGGCCAATATTTTGTAGAGGATCTTAACATTCGAGAGCTTGAGTCCGACTTTCATGATGACGACGAGACCTTCGGGGGGCGGCAAACAGCCGTGTTTCGGGGGGATCTTTTGTTTGCAGTTTTATGCCGCCCGTTCGCCGCGTTGGACGCGGCGCGGTTGGCGAGTCTTTTGATTTCCAGCAAGTCGTAGTTCATCGGTGCAGCGGCGAACGTCAGGCCGCAGCGGCCTGACTTTCACCGATCTTCGACGAGAAGAGATTGGGCAGATCGATCAGCGCGATCATCGCGTTCTCGACGGTCACCAGACCCGACAGGAATTCCACCTGCGAGGTGCTCGCCGTGCGCGGCACCGGCTGGATCTGTGTCGCCTCGAACGAGACGATGTCGAGCACGCGGTCGGCGAGCAGGCCGACGAGGCGTGAGTCGATCTGAACGATGATGACGATGTGAAGCGCGGTCGCTTCCGTCATGCCCTGACCGAAGCGGCAGCGCAGATCGACGATCGGCACGATCACGCCGCGCAGGTTGAGCACGCCGCGCACGTATTCCGGTTGCTTGGGAAGATGCGTGATCTCCGACCAGCCCTTGATCTCGCGCACGGCCATGATGTCCACGCCGTATTGATCGTTTCCGATCGCGAAGCTGATGAGTTCGCTGGTGGCGGCGGGGGCCGGGCCCGACGAAGCCGGTGCCGTGGCTGTGGTGGATGCTTGGTTCATCGGTTCTGGAATCTCCCTTGAGCACTGACCAAAACGTCGGTCGCGCCGGGCGGCACTGTCGGATCGGCTGATGACGGACAGGGTTAACGACGCTTCACCGCAGGATGATCTTTTGCGGTTATGGCTTGGTTAATTTGCCGCAGTTCGGCGGCAAAAACGCCGCAGTTCCCGGAAGCTACTTAATCCAGTTGCTTAAACTGGATTAAGGAAGCGGCGCTGCGTTCCGGTAGCGCGAACGATGGAACAATCCAGTGGATATATCGCTGGATTTCTCAATCGCTGATAAACCCCATCCGCGGGGTGCGCTATCGCTGAGGTTCCATGGTGACGACGCGGGCGGCGAGAACGCAGAACCGACATGGCCGATCAATTTGACGTCGTGGTCGTGGGATATGGCCTTGCAGGGGCGATCAGCGCGATCGAGGCCCATGACGCAGGGGCAAGCGTTCTTCTTGTCGAGAAAGAATCCTTTCCGGGCGGAATATCGATTTGCGCCGGCGGCGGGGCGCGGATCGCCGACGATGCCGGAAAGGCGTTTGAATATTTGAAGGCGAGCAACGCCGAGACCACGCCAGATGCCGTGCTCATGGCTTTTGCGCGAGCGTTGGTGGAGCTTCCGTCTTACGTGCGGAAGCTCTGCAAGCCGCTTGATGCCGTCGTCAGCATCAACACCATAAGAGGCAACTATCCCCTGCCGGGCCACGAAACATGGGGCTATGTGCGCGTCGAGAGCGTTCCCGGCTTCGATCCTGCTGATGCCTATCCGCACGTCCGCGCGGAGGGCGAGGTGGAAGGCCGCAACATGTTCAAGGTGGCGGAGGAGCATATCAAGCAGCGCGGCATTCCCGTGCGTCTTGGCTCTCCGGTGCGTCATCTCCTGCACGACAGCGGCGAAGTGCGAGGCGTCGTCTGTGACACGCCGATCGTGGCGCGGCGCGCGGTCATCCTCGCAACCGGCGGATTCGAGTCATCCGAAGAAATGCAGCGCCAGTTCTGGCCGACACCACCGGCCCGCGCGGTTGCCACGTTTGGCAACACCGGCGATGGAATCCGCATGGGTCAGCAAGCCGGCGCAGGGCTCTGGCATATGTGGCACTACCACGGGGTCTACGGATTTCATCACCCGGACCCGGACTTCAAACTCGGCATCCGCATCCGCCGCATGCGCAATTGGATACCCGGCTCGAAATCGGCCCATCACAATCCGATGAGCTGGATCGTCGTCGACCAGCACGGCGAGCGGTTCATGAATGAATACGATCCCTATATGCAGGATACGAACCATCGGCCGATGGCTTTGTACGATCCGATCACCCAGAGCTATCCGAGAATTCCCTCCGTCCTCGTCGTCGATGCGAAGGGGCGCGCGCTTTATCCGCTCTGCGAGCCGATCTACAGCGATCCCGGGCTCAGCGCTCGCTTCGGCAAATATTCGCTGCGCGAATTTGACGAACAGGTGCTGGTGACGCGACCGAGCCTTGAAGCCATCGCCGAGGAATTCCGGCTCGATGCGGGTCGCTTCGCCACGACCGTCGCGCGGTGGAACGACGCTTGTGCCGCGGGTGTCGACTCTCAATTCAACCGCCCCCCCGGCAGCATGATGCCGATCCTCGAGCCGCCGTTTTCGGCCGCGAAGGTGTGGCCAATCGTTTCGAACACCCAGGGCGGCCTGGTGCACGACGAACATCAGCGCGTCTTGAATTCCTTTGGCGAACCGATCCCGCGGCTCTACGTCGCGGGCGAGCTCGGAAGCATATTCGGTCACCTCTACATCTCCGGAGGAAATTACTCGGAGTGTATGATCGCAGGGCAGATTGCCGGGACTGAAGCGGCGGAACTCGAACCGTGGCGTTCTCCGGCGGGGTGATGTGAGAGATCAATTTTGTCTGGATCGTCGGTGGGACAACGATGCGGCGCGGACTCTCCTGGTTGATTGTCGTTTTTCTGACGGCGGCGCTTAGCGTTGCCGCCGAGGCCGAAGATTATCCTTCGAGACCGATCCGGTTCATCGTGCCGTTCCTTGCGGGCGGCGGCGTCGATGTGGCGGCCCGAATCCTGGGACAAAAGCTCGCCGACGTCTTCGGCCAGCAGGTCGTCATCGAAAACCGGCCAGGCGCCGGCGGCATGATCGGAGCAACCGCTGTCGCGAAAGCTGCGCCGGACGGCTACACGCTTCTGCTCGGCCCCGGCGATTTCGTCACGCGGCCGTCTCTCATGCCGGGCATGACCTTCGATCCGCACAAGGATCTGGTGCCGGTCGCGATGGTGAGCAGCAACCCCATGCTGGTCGTCGCGGGCGCAAACGCGCCCTACAGCAACATCAAGGAGTTGATCGAAGCGGCGCAGCGCCGGCCCGGCGAAATCGGTTACGCCACGCCCGGCAACGCCACCCTCAACCATGTGGCCGGCGAATGGATGGCCGCGGAAGCGAAAATCAAGTTGCTGCATGTCCCCTATCGCGGCGGCAGCGCAGCCGCCAATGGAATCGCCGCCGGTGACGTGCCGCTCGGCGTTGTCTCGCCACCGGTCGTCCAAGCCCTCATCGACACCGGCCGGATAAAAGCTATCGCTCTGACCGGAAAGGATCGGCCTCCGTCTGCCCCCGCATCATGGCCGACGCTCATCGAGAGCGGACTGGATGTCGATGCGATTTTCTGGGTCGGCCTGTTTGCGCCCGCGAATACACCGGAGGAGATCATGACGCGGCTCGATCAGGAGACAGAACGCGCGCTGCAAGACAACAATGTCCGCCAGCAGATGCTCAATGCCGGCCTCGACCCGACGTATGTGGGCCAGAGGGCTTTCATCGAACGCATTCGAGCGGAAGAAGCCCGTTACGATCGGATTCTCAGGCAAACCGGGATACGGGTGGCGCCACAATAATGTGAGCGGCCTATCTGTGCGATATCCGCGTGCGGCGGCCGCCCGCACGTGCTGGCGATTTCGCTTTCGGCGCCGGCTGCCCCGAAACCGGGTTGTCTTCGCGGCACACAGCCTCGATCGCTGCCATCAGCAAACGGCTGCTGCTCGACAGCACCTGGTTCTGCCGCCACACGATCCCGATCGGCCGCACCATGAACGGCGAGTCGATGGGAATCTCGATCGACTTCGGATCGCTCGTGTCCTTGATGCCCATCTGCGCGATCAGCCCGAGATGATCAGTGCGCGCCACCACCGACTTGATGAACTCCGTCGAGCTGCATTCGACATCCGGCTCGGGCATCGTGAGGTTGTCCGCCTCGAACACGCGCGACAACCGAATGCGGTGATTGTGCCCGCGCTCGGGCAACACCCACTTGAACCGGAGCAGATCGCGCACGCTGACTTTCGCTTTCCCCGTCAGCTCGTGGCCCGGCCGTGCGATCACCGCGATCCGGTCGTTCACCAGCTCGCGCTGGATGAGCCCGCCCATGCGGGAGCCCAGCGGCAACTGCGACATGATGAAGTCGTAGCGGCCATCCAGCAGCCCCGGCGTGTGATCGCCGATCGCCGTGTGGATGTTGACGTGAATGAGCGGATGCTCGCGAAGAAGCCTCACCATCGCGCTTGAAAGGATGTCACTGGAGATCAGCGGCCCCGCCGCGATGCTGACGGTGCCGCGCGCGCCGGACCGCATCGACTCGATCTCGCGCACCGCCTGCTCGGTGCTGGCCAGGATGCCGTGCGCATGCGGGCGCAGCGCCTCGCCGTAAAGCGTCGGCCGCATGCCCTTGCTGTCGCGGGTGAACAGCGGCACGCCGAGCCGCTCCTCCAGCCGCTGGATGCTCTTGGTCAGCGCGGGCTGTGACACGTTGAGCGCGGAGGCGGCGCGGCCGAGGCTGCCGTTCTCGATCACGGCGATCACGTTCTGAAGCTGTTTTGCGTCCACGTCCGGCTCCGGCCTCCCCATAACTTTGAGCTATGACTTTAAACAAATCGGTATTGGACGGGAATGGTCCGCGAAGGCAGCTTGCGGCCAACTCCGGCCCGCCGCACGGCGGGCTCCGGCCCCACCCCCCACAACAGGAAGTTCCAATGAGCATCAAGATGCGCCGCGTCGTCACCGGACACGACAAGGATGGCAAGGCCGTCGTGAAGATCGACGAGATGCTGAAGAACGTCGGGTCGCGTCGGCCGGGCCAGTCGTCCGCCGTGATCTGGGCGACCGATGGCATTCCGGTGAACAATGACGGCGACGAGGATCAGGCTTCACTCCCGAAGGGCACCACGATCGAGAACGGCACCGTGTTCCGCGTGGTGCGTTACGAGCCCGGCGTCACGCCGCGCCGCCACCGCACCGACTCGGTGGACTACGCCATCGTCATCGAAGGCGAGATCGACATGGAGCTGGACGGCGCAACGGTCACGCTGAAGCAGGGCGACGCGCTCGTGCAGCGCGGCACGGTCCACAACTGGGTGAACCGCAGTGACAAGGTTGCGGTCGTCGCCTTCGTTCTGGTGTCGGCGAAGCCGGTCACCGTCGGCGGCCGTCCGCTGAACGCCGAAGGCTGAGGAGAACACGAATGCCGGACGCAAAGGTTGGCAACGTCGTCCTCCACTACAAGGTGGTTGGCGACAAGGGACCGTGGATCGCGCTCACGCCGGGCAGCCGCCGCAGCTACGACGAACTCGTCTCGTTGTCGCAAGAGATCGCGAAGCACGGCTATCGCGTTCTGCTGCACGACCGCCGCAACTGCGGCCGCTCCGAGGTCGGCATCGAGGCGCGAGGCTCCGAGAGCGAGATCTGGGCCGACGATCTCTACGAACTCGCCAAACAGCTTGGCGCCGCGCCGCTCTACGCCGGCGGCTCGTCGGCGGGTGCGCGGCTCGCGCTTCTGTTCGCGCTGCGTCATCCCGACGCGGTGAAGGGGCTGCTGCTGTGGCGCGTGACCGGCGGTCAACACGCCGCGCAGAAGCTCGCGCATCAGTATTACGGCTCGTTCGCCGAGAAGGCGAAGACCGGCGGCATGGAAGCGGTCTGCGCCTCCGAGCATTTTGCGGCGGTCATCAAGGCCCGGCCGTCGAACCGCGACCGGCTGATGGCCATGAAGCCCGACGACTTCATCGCGGTGATGAACCTGTGGCGCGACAACTTCCTCGCGGCGGCCGATCTTCCCGTGGTCGGCGCGACGGAAGAGCAACTCCGCGCGATGAAGATTCCGGCCTGCATCGTCTCCGGCAACGACAAGGTCCACACGCCCGCGACCGCACGCAAGGCCGCGAGCCTCATTCCCGTCAGCGAATTCCATGACGACGTGGTGCAAAAGCGCGCCGACGGCGATCTCCTGGAATCGTGGGATCAGACCGAGTGGAAGTCGAAGGAAGGCCGTCTCGCGGAAATCTTCAGCGCGTTCCTGAAGAAGGACGGCTGAAAAAGCTGCGGCCGATCCGACGGATTTGCCGCAGCACCGTTTCACGAAATGACACGGCGGACTCGCCGCGTGAATGCTAAAATCGACTCAACCAGAAAAAATGAATTGGTGAGGAATGCCCATGCTGAGAACTCTTGCTCTCACGTTTGCGCTCGCGGCCACTGCCGCGCCGGCTGCGCTCGCGCAAAACTATCCCGATCAGCCCGTGCGGCTGGTCATCGGCTTCGCCGCCGGCAGTGGCCCCGACATTCAGGGCCGCACTGTCGCGATCGAGTTGGGCAAGATGCTGGGCCAGCAGTTCTACGTCGAGAACCGGCTCGGCGCGAACGGCACGATCGCCGCGCGCACGGTCGCGCAGAGCAAGCCCGACGGCTATTCGCTTTTATTCACCAGTTCGTCGATCGCCGCGACCCCGCATATCTATCGCAGCCTCGGCTATGACACACTGAACGACCTTCGCCCCGTCGCCACCGTCGGCGAGCTCGACGGCATCTTCCTGCTCGTTGACGCGAAGTCGCCGATCAAGTCGGTGCAGGAGCTGATCGCAAAGGCGAAGGCCGACCGCGTGCTCTATGGCTCGCCCGGCGTCGGCAACGGTTTGCATCTCGCGACCGAAATGTTCGCCAAGACCGCTGGCATCAAGCTGCAACACGTTCCCTACAAGGGCGCATCCGAGGTCATGACGGGAATGCTGAGCGGTGCGGTCGACATGATGTTCGTCACGCCGCCGTCGGTGCAGGGCCTGCTCAAGGAGGGCCGCGTGCGCGCGCTCGCTTTCACCGGCACCAAGCCGTTCCCGGCGTTCCCCGAGGTGCCGCTGCTCAAGGACCAGCTGCCCGGCTACCAGCCGCAAGGCTCGTGGGGCATTTTCCTCGCGCCCGCGAAGACGCCGGAGCCGATCATGCAATTGCTCAGCGCCTCGATCCGCAAGGCGCTCCTGGTGCCCGAGGTCGCGTCGGTCATCCAGCGCGACGGCTACCTGCCGGACAACCGCGATCTGGCCCAGGCGGCGGCGTTCTTCAAAAAGGAAGTCGAGGCGGCCGGCGAGGCTGTGAAGGCAGCCGGGATTGAACCGAACTGAGTGAGTCCGTTCCGGTCTCACGTTTCCCGCACTACCAATCGGTCAGAACACCAATCGTCGCCGCGGTCGCTCCGGCGCCGGCGACGAGCGGCCCGTAGCGTAGCGCCTTGGCGCGGATGTCCTTCGGCAGCGCCAGCACCGCGTGTTTGAGCCGCGCCCGTGCGTGTTGGCGTGCGATTTTGTAGAGCGTGCCCATCGCCGTCAGCCCCACGCAGAAATCCTGCACCGGCTCCTCGCCACGGCCCCTGGTCCATTGCAGCTTGTAGGCGTCGCACGGCGGCAGCAGGTCATAACGCAAGAAGCCCTGCTCGAAGCACCACGCGAGCGTCAGCATCATCTGCTCCTGCCCGGGACTGAAGGCGGCGAGCGCGGGGTCGAACGCGCCCATGAACGCCGCGTAGTGATGCCGGTTGGCGAATCCGAGTTCGATCGCCACTGGCGCCGCGCCGGCCTCAAGCACGCTGACATGGACCCCAGGGCCGTTCGCCGCCGCAATCAGCGTGGCCTCGTGGTCCTCGGCGCCGATCACGCGGCTGGACAGCGCCTGTTCGCGCAGCCACTGCTGCTTCCACTGCAACGCGGTCGCGAGCGCCGCCTGTCCCGCCCTGCCGGACAGCACCGTGAAGCTGAGCGGTCCGCACGCTTCCTCGAGCTTGCGCCGCCGCTGCCGGCGCATGCGCGCGGTGTGCTTGCTGAACTGCGCGCAGTAGGCCTCGAAACCGTCGAACGCCAGCAGATCGACAAAAGGAGCTCCGTCACAATCGATGCCCGCGTTCGGCATGGCGGAGAGAACGGACGTCAAGCCGGAGTCCGCACGCACGGCACGGCACAGGATCGCATCGACGCGATGGCTCGCCTGCAACTGACGGCACAGCGCTTCGAAGCTGTCGTCATCGAGCGGCTCGCCGATCACGTCGCTGTACTGGGCGAGCGGACTGGCAAGATCGGTGGCGACGAGCGCGCCATAGCGGCGCTCGATCCGCAGCGGCCACAGCGTCCGGACCGTGCCGTCGCGTGTGAAGGCGGCGACCAGCGCCTGCGGCGTTGCCGTCAGGACCTCCAGGAGCAGGTCTGTCTGGTGAAACACCGTTCCCGGCCGCGGATGGTGGCGGCCGATCTCGCCGGCCTGCCGCAGCAGCGCCGCAGCATCGGCTCCGCCGGCAAACGACAGTTCGGTGGAGGCGTGCGGGCGGTGCGTGGCGATAAGGCTGTGAGGTCGGAGAAGCGGCATGCGGGCCTTCGGTAAAAACGGGCGCCTGTGCGCCGGCTCCAGCCGACCAAACCAGTCCGTGTTTAGCGGCAGGTTACGAGCCGGTGCGACGCAATGGCTCAGCGTTTGAGAGTGAAGCAGGTGCACAGCTCCGTCCCGCTCAATCACCTCGACGGCTTTCGGGCCTGACACCGCCGTCGCTTCAAGCTCACCACCAACCCGCATGGCCCGCAGATGCGTGGTGTTTCCGGTCACTCTTCGAACGGCTGCGCATAGACGCATCGCAACCGTGCCTCTTCTGGATGTTTCAACTTATGCACGAACCGTCATTCAAGCTTGATCAGCTTGGCTGGGCGAACAGCGGCATTTGGGACAAGGGCACAAAGAAAAACCCCGCCAAGTCATTGACTTAGCGGGGTTATTTGGTTGCGGGGGCTGGATTTGAACCAACGACCTTCAGGTTATGAGCCTGACGAGCTACCGGGCTGCTCCACCCCGCGTCAAACGCGTGGGCACCTTATGAAACAGGCAGCCCCCCGGATGCAAGCTTAACTGTCATCTGGTTGATAACGTTCGTCCAATCGCTTGGTTCGGCCTGCCGCCACAATTCTACCCCGGGGTACCAGGGGGTCCGGCTTCCGGTCATCCCCCAGCGCCAATCGGGCTGGAACGGGATCAGGGCCCAGACCGGCCGCCCCAGCGCCCCGGCCAGATGGGCCACCGACGTGTCCACGCAGATCGCCAGATCCGCCAGCGCCAGCACCGCGGCGGTGTCGGAGAAATCGTCGAGTTCGCCCCCGACATGGAGGATGCGCGGGTCTCGCGCTAGACGCTCGGCGTCCGCGGCTCGAAGCTCGCGCTGGATGCTGACGAAGCGCACGTTCGGCGTGGCGAGCAGCGGTTCGAGCGCTGCGAGCGTCAGCGAGCGGTTGCGGTCGTTGACGTGGGTGGCGCGGCCCGACCACGCGATCGCGACGCGTGGCGCGGCGAGCGTGTCGAGCTTCGGCCGCCACTTGGCGATGCGATCCTCGCTCGCGCGCAGATATGGGATCTCCGCCGGAATGTTCTGCGGCGTGGTCTTAAGCGCGAGCGGCAGGCTCATCAGCGGACAGTGCACATCGAACGCCGGCAACGTCTCGCCCCGCGCGAACACGGCCGACACGCCTTCGATCTGCGACAGCAAGTCCTTCAGCTCCGGCTGCACCTCCAAAATCACCTTCGCGCCGGCCCGCGCCAGCAGCGTCGCGTAACGCACGAACTGGATGGTGTCGCCGAGCCCCTGCTCCGCATGCAGCAGGATCGTCCTGCCGCCGAGCGGCGTCTCGCCGAGCCACAGCGGCTGGCGGAAGCGCGGTTTCGCATTCATGCCGGTGCGCTTCCAGCGCCATTCGTATTCGGAAAAGCCGCGCGCGTAGTCGCCGAGCGTGAGCAGCGACAGCGACGTGTTGAAATGCGCGTCGGCGTCGTCGGGCTTGATCGCAAGCGTCTTGGCGTAACTCGCGACCGCTTCCGCGTGGCGGTTCAGCGCCGCGAGCGCGAGCCCGCGGTTGCGCAGCGCGCCGATGTGCTGCGGCATGGCCATGAGCGCCTGATCGTAGGCGCGCACCGCCTCGGCATCGCGGCCGAGCGCATGCAGCGCATTGCCGCGGTTGTAGAGCGCGAGCGGATGGCCGGGCGCGAGCTTCAGCGCCTCGTCGTAATCGACAAGCGCCTTCTCCGGCTCGTTGGTTTCGGCCAGCGCATTGCCACGGTTGATCCGCGCGATGACGTGGCGCGGCTGCGCGGCGATCACCTTGTCGAAGGCAGCCGCGGCCTCCGCGGGGCGCTTTAGTTCGAGCAGCACGTTGCCGCGCGTGTTGAGCGCTTCGAGATGGCCCGGCGCCAGCGCCAGAGCCTTGTCGACGCTCGCAAGCCCCTCCTCGCCGCGCTTCAAAGCGACCAGCACCATGCCGAGGTTCGAAAGCGCATCCGGCGAGCGCGGATTGACCTTCAGCGCCGCCGACACGAGACGGAACGCCTCGCCCGCCTTGCCGCGCTGATGGTTCAGCATGCCGAGCAGATGCAGCGCGTCGAACTGATTGCGGTCCGCCTTCAGGACGCGCGAATAGAGCTTCTCCGCATCGTCGAGACGGCCCTGCTGATGCAGCGCGACCGCCTGTTGCAACGTCTGGCCGAGATCGAAGCCGGGTGGTTTCGCCATTCCGCGCTCTAGTTGAACCGCCCGCCGGCGTCCTTGATCGCCTGCGTGTAGAGCGCGATGTCGTCCTTCATATATTGCGCGTAGTTCGCGGTGCCGTTCTCACGCATCTCCATGCCGAGCGAAACGAAGCGATCGTTCATGTCCGGCTCGCGCATCGCCTTGGCGAGCTCGCCCTGGATCTTCGCGACCAGCGCCGGCGAGGCGCCCGCGGGCAGTTGCACGCCGATCATCGTCGCGATGTCGAAGCCTTTAAAACCTTGCTCGATCGCGGTCGGCACGTTGGGCAGCGACTTCGAACGCTGCTCGGTGCTGATCGCAAGCACCTTGAGCGTGCCCTGCTCAATCAGCGGCTTCACGTTCGGGATGCCCGACCAGCCCGACTGCACCTCTCCCTTCATCAGCGCGCCGACGAGCGCGGTGCCGCCGCGATAGGGCGCGTGCAGCACGTCGATGCCGGCGCGCGCGGCGAACACCGCCATCGTCAGGTGATGCACCGAGCCTTGGCCAGCCGAGCCGTAGCTGATCGCGCCGGGCTTGGCCTTGGCGAGCGCGACGAACTCCGCGAGGTTCTTCGCCTCGACCGACGGATGCGTCACCAGCACGGTCGGCACCTGCGCGAGCGCAGTGACCGGCGTAAAGTCAGTGAGCGGCTTGTAGGGAAGGTCAGGCGTCAGCGCGACGTTAATGGCCATCGCGCCGGAATCGCCGAGCATGATGACGTGGCCGTCGTTCGGCAGGCCCGCGACCATCTTCGCCGCCACCACGCCGCCCGCGCCCGGCACGTTCTCGACCACGAACGGCTTGCCGAGCGCGTGGGTCAGCTTCTGCGCCAGAAGCCGCCCGAGGATGTCCGGGTTGCCGCCCGGCGCCGCCGCGACGATCACCCGCACCGGCTTCGACGGCCAGTGCGCCGCCGCGTCCTGGGCCGACGCGCCGGACGCCCCGAAAACCCAGGCCAATGCGGCGATTGCGGCGATACGGATCATTGGCGGCCTCCCGTGCTTTTCCCCCTTATAACTCACAGCCGGTTGCGGCGCGCAATCAGGCGGGTCACGTCGGCCGATGTCTCGGCGTCGGATTTCGACTTCAGCGCCAGCGCTGCCTTGGCCTTCGGCCGCTCCAGACAACGATAAAGCCACGCCTTCAGGTTCGGATTGGCCGAAAGGTCCATATCGACCGAGCGGCTGATGACGGCGGCGACGTTGAGGTCCGCGACCGTGAAGGTGTCGCCAAGCAAATACGGCTGCTTCGACACAGCCGTGTCGAGCACCTTGAAGGGCGCCTTCAGCACGCCGAGCGCCTCTTCGCGCTTGGCAACGTTCTGCTCCTCCTTCGGCAGGCGCATCGTGTGCAGCGACCAAATGTTGACGCCGCGATCGACCTCTGTGACCGCCCACAGGCTCCACTGCGCGACCAGCGCCTCGCCCTGGATCGTCGCCGGATAGAGCGTGCCCGTTCCATATTTCTTCGCGAGATACATCGTGATCGCGAGCGACTCGAACAGCACGAAATCGCCATCGACGATCACCGGCAGCCGGCCGTTCGGATTGATCGCCAAAAACTCCGGCGTGCGCGCACCCGCATCGCCGATCTCGACCGGGATGTGTTCGTATTCGATGCCGAGCTCCATCGAGACCCAGAGCGCGCGAAAGGCGCGGGTCCGCGCCATGCCGTAGATTTTCAAAACCGCCATGCTTGCCTCTTGCTCAACTGTCATCGCCCGCCATAGCCGTCCAAAGGACGGCGTCGCTTCGCTCGCCTATGGGCGGGCGATCCAGCTCTTCCCTGAAAAGCTGGATGCCCCGCCTACGCGGGGCATGACAGCGGAACGGAACGCGCGCAGCATACTCGACAATGGCGCGCTATGCGCCATAGGCTTGGAACCTCGCAACCGGAAAGAGGCCGCCATGATCCGGGTACTCGCGTTCCTCATCGTCTCTGCGTTGTCCGCAAGCGCGGCGCACGCACAGGATCAACTCAAAATTGCGATCGGCCAGCGTGGCGGCTGGGAGCAATGCGTCTCCGAACTCGGCCAGGACAAGGGCTTCTTCAAGAAACATGGACTCGTGCTGGAACTGCTCTACACGCAGGGCAGCGCCGAGACACTGCAATCGGTGATCTCCAACAGCGTGGACATCGGCATCGGGCTCGGCACGCACGGGATGCTGGCGGCTTACGTGAAAGGCGCGCCGATCCGCGGCGTCGGCGGCTCGTTCACCAGCGCAGACGAGCAGTTCTATTACGTGCCCTCGGATTCACCGATCAAGACAATGAAGGACGCCGACGGCAAGACGATCTCCATTTCGACAAACGGCTCAGCGTCCAACATGTTCGCGCTGCATCTGGCGCGGCACTTCGGCGTCACGCTCAAGCCGCAACCGACCGGCGCCTATGCGGCGACGCTGACGCAGACATTGACCAAGCAGGTGGACATCGGATTTTCCGCGGCTCCCTTCAATCTGAATTACGCCGACGAAGGCCGCATCCGCATCATCGCGCGCGGCAGCGACGTGCCGGAGTTGCGCGACATGACGAGCCGACTCATCGTCGTAAACACAGCGGGTCTGGAGAAGAAGCGCGATATTCTGAAACGCTACATGGCGGCGTATCGCGAGACACTCGACTGGATGTATTCCGATCCCGCCGCGATCGACGCCTATACGAAATGGTCGCAGCTTCCCAAGACGGTCGCCGCCCGTGCGCCGGAGTACATGACCAAGCACAACATGGACCCGGGCCGGATTTCAGGACTTCCCGGCATTCAGGAGGACGCGGTGAAATTCAAATACATCCCCGCGCCGCTGACCGACGCGCAGTTGAAGGACGCACTGCCGGTCGATGCGCTGAAGTAGCCGCCAGCGGCGGTGCCAGCAATCCACTCCGCTGTCATTCCGGGGCGCGCCGAAGGCGCGAGCCCGGAATCCAGACGCTTGTTCGGAATTTGGTGCTGGATTCCGGGCCCGGCCCTTCGGGCCGTCCCGGAATGACAGCGGAGTGGAACGCTGGCAGCACCACCACGCGAGAGCGCTATCACTCCGGCTGGATATTCGCCGCCTTCACCAACTGCCCGCGCACGGCGATGCCGTCGCGCACGGTCGCTGCCAATTCCTCCGGCGTGCTCGCAACCACGGCGAGCCCGAGCGCCCCGAGCTTCTCCTTGGCCGCATCCTCTTTCAGAATCCGCACCATCTCGGCATTCAGCTTCTTCACGATTGCCGCCGGCGTCCCATGCGGCGCGAAGAACCCGAGCCACGACGACATCTCGAATCCCGGCACGGTCTCCGCGATCGTCGGCACGTTGGGGATCGCGGCGTAGCGCGTCTTCTCGACCACCGCGAGCACCTTGATGCGGCCGGTGGAGAGCAGCGGCGCCGCCGCCGAATAGCTCAGGAACGCCGTGCCGATGTGCCCGCCCGCCACGTCATTCGCCGACAGCGAACCGCCGCGATAGGGCACGTGCACGATGTCGATGCCCGCTTTCTGCTTGAGCAGTTCACCCGCGAGATGATGCGGCGACGCGATGCCCGACGAGCCGAATTGCACCTTGCCGGGGTTCGCCTTCGCATAGGCGATCAGCTCCGCGACCGAGTTCACACCGAGCTGCGTGCTCGCCGCCAGCACGATGATGTTCGCGCCCGCATTGGTGATCGGCGCGAAATCCTTCACCGGGTCGAACGGCATGCTTTTGTAGAGATGCACGTTCGACGTCATCATCGCATCGGTGCCGATCATCAGCGTGTAGCCGTCGGGCGTCGCGCGCGCCACCGCGGCGGCGCCGACGTTGCCGCCCGCGCCGGGGCGGTTGTCGAGCACGAACGGCTGACCGAGGGCGGCTTGCATCCGCTCACCGACGAGGCGGCCGAGCGTGTCGCTTGCGCCGCCGGGGGCTTGGGCGGAAATGACGGTGACTGGACGAGTAGGATAATCCTGCGCGAAAGCGGCCGTGGCCGCGAACGCGAAAATGCCGGCGAATGCCGCCCGCCATAAAGACTTCATTCCATCCTCCCAAATTTCGTTTTGCCGACACTATCGGCCAGTCGGGAGGAGAAACACAATGGCGCGCGGCGCATCGTCACGCGGGGTCAGCCGATAAAGGCGGTGTCATTCCAGGGCGCTTGCCGTAGCCCGAAGAGCGAAGGCGTGACGAGCCCGGAATCCAGAGGCACGTTCGGAGCTTGGTTCTGGATTCCGGGCCCGGCCCTGCGGGCCGCCCCGGAATGACGCCGGAGTTTATCGCTGGCAGCGTGGCGCGTGGTCGCTGCAAAATTCTCTGCTGTTATTCCGGGGCGCTCGCGAAGCGAGCGAACCCGGAATCCAGAAATGCAGGCGGTCCCGATGTTGGTGGATTCCGGGCTCGTCACGCCTTCGCTCTTCGGGCTACGGCGGACGCCCGGAATGACAGCGGCGTCAATCGCTATCAGCCAGCCGTCAAGCCAACCTTGCGGCGACCGCGTTGCCGCAATCGGCCGTGTTCGCCGGCCCGCCGAGATCACGGGTGCGCAGCTTCTGCTCGGCCAGCACGCCTTCGATCGCCTTCACGATGGCGTTCGCGGCTTCGGTCTCGCCCAGATGCTCGAGCATCATCGCGCCCGACCAGATCTGTCCGATGGGATTGGCGATCCCCTGCCCCGCGATGTCAGGCGCCGAGCCATGCACCGGCTCGAACACCGACGGATAGATGCGGTCCGGGTTGATGTTGCCCGACGGCGCGATGCCGATGGTGCCGGTGCAAGCCGGGCCGAGGTCCGAGAGAATGTCACCGAACAGGTTCGATGCCACCACCACGTTGAACTTGTCGGGGCGCAGCACGAACAGCGCCGACAGAATGTCGATGTGATACTTGTCCCACTGGATGTCGGGATAGTTCTTCGCCATCGCTTCCACGCGCTCGTCCCAGTACGGCATGGTGATCGCGATGCCGTTGGACTTCGTCGCGGACGTCAGATGCTTCTTCGGCGTCTTGCGAGCGAGCTCAAAGGCGAACTTCAGCACGCGATCGACGCCGACACGGCTCATCACCGTCTCCTGCACCACGACCTCGCGCTCGGTGCCGCCGAACATGCGGCCGCCGATCGCGGAATACTCGCCCTCGGTGTTCTCGCGCACGACCCAGAAGTCGATGTCGCCGGGCTTTCGTCCCGCCAGCGGCGACGGCACGCCCGGCATCAGCCGCACCGGACGCAGGTTGACGTACTGGTCGAACTCGCGGCGGAACAGGATCAGCGAGCCCCACAGCGAAATGTGATCCGGGATCTTCGCCGGCCAGCCGACCGCGCCGAAGTAGATCGCGTCGTGCTTGCCGATCTGTTCCTTCCAGTCGTCCGGCATCATCTTCTGATGCTTCTCGTAATAATCGTAGGACGCGAAGTCGAAATGATCCTGCCGCAGCTCGAAGCCGAATTTCTTCGCGGCCGCCTCGAGCACGCGCACGCCCTCCGGCATGACCTCCTTGCCGATGCCGTCGCCGGGAATGACGGCGATGCGATAGACGCGGTTGGTGGCGGGCATGGATTTCCTCCTTCGGCGGTACGGTCAAAAACCGGCTGGGGCGCAACGGACCGGTGAACCGGCCGGATAACCCGGTAGACTAATCGGGGACATAACCGGAGAAGTAAAGCCATGCTCCCGCAGCTCCGACAGCCCTTCCTGATGGCCGCGTTTTTGGCGGCCGCCACGGCGCCCGTCGCCGCCCAAACGACAGCAGACGTCATCGAGCAGTGGGGCCTGATCGGCAAGTGGTCGGCGGACTGCCAGCGGGCGCCAACACGGGGAGCCCCGCTCCTGACCTACACCAAGGCGAGGGACGGCTCCGTGACCCGGACCGCCACGGCCGGCGGGAAGCCCAACACAAGCAACGTCGTCGCCGCCCGCACGCTGCCGGACGGCAGCATCGAAATCACCGAAAAGGATCCGGACGACACGATGACCTTCGTGCTGTCGAAGGACGGCAGCGGCAAGCATCGCTCGATGTCGAGCCACGACGACAAGGGCCATTATTACATTCGCGACGGCAAGTTCACCGGCAATGGAAACGAGACGCCGTTGCTGAGCCGCTGCCCATAAGGATCAGCCTTGCGGACGCGCCGCTTGCCGCGCCGGTCAAGCTTCGCCATAAATGTCCCGTTCTCAGGGCGGGGTGGAAATCCCCACCGGCGGTAAGCGGCGTGAGCCGCGAGCCCGCGAGCGCCTTCCCGGTTTGGGAAGGGTCAGCAGATCAGGTGCAACTCCTGAGCCGACGGTCACAGTCCGGATGAAAGAGAACGACCGTGCGCCCGTTCACGCGGGCGTCCACGTGCGTGATCGCCTTGGGTGACGTGTCGACACCGGAAGGAGATCATATGGCACCCACCCGCTTTGCATTCGTGAAAGCGAACTGGCATTCGGACATCGTCTCAAAGGCGCTGGACGGCTTCCTCGAGCTCGTGCCGAAAGAAAACGTCGACGTGTTCGACGTGCCCGGCGCGTTCGAGCTGCCTCTGACATCACGGGATCTGGCCAAGACCGGCAAATACGCGGCGGTCGTCGCCGCGGCCCTCGTCGTCGATGGCGGAATCTACCGGCACGATTTCGTGGCGGCAGCCGTCGTCGACGGCCTCATGCGCGCGGGTCTGGACAGCGGCGTTCCCGTCCTCTCCGTCTCGCTGACGCCGCATCATTTTCAGGAAACCGAGCATCACCGCGGCATCTTCGCCGCGCACTTCGTCGAGAAGGGCCGCGAAGCGGCGCGGGCTGCGTTGAAGATCGTGGAGACACGGGCGCGCATCGCCGCGTGATGCGGATGGCGCCCGGGGCAGCGCCCCGCGCCGTTAAAGCAACATCGACAGCCGCTCCTCGCCGAGCGGCTTGAAGCCGAGCTTGCGGTAATAGCGCTCCGCGCCGCGGTTGCCCCGGTGAACCGCCGTGTCGATCCGCCGCACGCCGTTGCGCTTCAGCTCCCGGACCAGCGCCTCGAACATGGCCGTTCCGACGCCGCTGCGCTGATGATCCGGCATCACGAACACGTCTTCGAGCTTCGCAACGATGCTGCCGATCGACGTCGAGACGGCGTAGCACACGAAGCAGACGCCGGCGGGCTCACCATCGGCATACGCGAGCCAGACGAAGCCGAGCTTCGGACGTTTGAGAAAGATTGTCAGCGCGCGCTTGAGCGCCGGCGTGCCCTCGTCGCCATAGACCGCGCTGCTGGCGAGGTAGTGCTCGTCCTCGCGCAGGAACGTGTCGAGCAGCCGCAAGGCGTCGCCTTGCCTGGCTTTCGTCATTCGTTTGCAGACGATGTCTGGTGCTTCGCGCTTTCCCGCCATGAACGCGACCGTAGCCCGGATGGAGCGATAGCGAAATCCGGGGCCAGCCGGTCTGCGAAATCAACCCGGCTACACTTGCTGCTTATTTGCTTTTGTACCAGACGAGCCGTCCGGGAGGAGCCGTGTCTATCGTTTGCACGTCCAAGCCGGACAACCTCAATTCGTTGCGAAACTTGGCTGCTTTCCGGTTGCCCCAAACACCAAGATGACACTCGCCTGTAGCATCGTCCCGAAAAACGGCAGCACCGCCAAACGCAACCGAAAGACCGTTGGTTTCATTGAAGCCTCCACCGCCGTAGACTCTCACGATCGCCTCCAACGGAGCGGCGCTAACAACCGTGTTAGCCGCGGGCGCAAAATGCGGATCGCGAAACACATAGATTGGGACGCGGTAGGTCACGACAGCTTATGAGAAGCGGCTTACGCCGCCTGCGGGACGTAATGGAGGACCAGAAGCTCTGAGCGTGGGCACGGGACGATGGCGTAGCCTTCGCCTTGATCGTCGGTAAACTCGACCAGCACGGATTTCTCGTCGAGCAATTCCACAACCGTGCCCACCTGCCCGCGCGCAAGATTTTGCGACGAAAGGTCGGCGAGGAGCGCGACCACGTCGAGAACGGCGGGCTGGTTCTTTGCTGTCGAGGTGGTCATTCCAGCACCCAACAAGTCAGAAATCGGGGCACATCCTGCCCGGTTCGAACAATCCACGCTGTTCTTACCACAACGGCCGCCCCTTGTCGCGTAACGGGGACATCGACGCGCCAACGGGTTCCGTAAGCGTCTGAGGCAAGCTTTGCGGCCTCGCCATGCCGCACGGCATCCAGCAGCACATTTCGGAGCCATGCAGAGTCGTTTTGCGCGAGGCCCAATGCCTCGCGAAAGCGCCGCGCCTTGTGCCGGCCGCGCGGATGCTCCGGACTCAGGCAATAGTCTTCGATCTTGCGGATATCGAGAATTGCCCGTTCGCTGTTCGGGAGCCGCGCCATAGCGAACATGGTAGAGGCGCCGCAATCCATCGCAACGGGGCCCTACCACCAAAAACAAAAAACCCTCCGCGTTTCCGCGGAGGGTTTTTGTATCGTTCATCGTGTCGAGGAGGTTTCTGTTCTTGGCAGACCTGGCAGCGACCTACTCTTCCAAGTCTTGAGACTTAGTACCATTGGCGCAGGAGAGTTTAACGGCCGAGTTCGAGATGGGATCGGGTTCAGGCCCTCCGCTAAAACCACCAGGTCGGCAAAGAACAGAAAAACGAGCGCGCACTCGAAGACACCGGATCGGAAGATCCTGCGCCCTCATGTGAGCGATCGTTGAAGCAAGCTGGAATTTCGCTACGCGCGCGTTTCCGCACGAGTGAGCATTGAAGATAAGAGCGATCAAGCCAATCGAGCTATTAGGACCGGTAAGCTCAACATCTCACGATGCTTACACACCCGGCCTATCAACGTGGTGGTCTACCACGGCTCTGTTTAGGGAGACCTAGTTTCGAGGTGGGTTTCCCGCTTAGATGCCTTCAGCGGTTATCCCGTCCGTACATAGCTACGCAGCACTGCCGCTGGCGCGACAACTGCTCCACCAGAGGTACGTTCACCCCGGTCCTCTCGTACTAGGGGCAAATCCTCTCAAGTCTCCGACACCCACGGCAGATAGGGACCGAACTGTCTCACGACGTTCTGAACCCAGCTCACGTACCACTTTAATCGGCGAACAGCCGA
>BFBZ01000008.1_pt335 | contig 85845 bp, 99 predicted proteins | sample 1888401 | NCBI WGS metagenome assembly BFBZ01 (sample SAMD00112614, study PRJDB3348) | symbiont metagenome | host: Chara braunii
CCTCGGCTTCGGCTGGGACAAGCCGCAGCGCAAATGGGGCGGCGTGGTCGAGATCGTCAAGCCCGCCCTGCAATCCGGCATCGCCGATTTCCGCGCCGCCGGCCTCAACGTCATGATGTCGATGAAGCAGGAGGGCAAGCCGGTCTCGTTCGTCGAGGACTGTGCGGTGCCGCTGCCGCACCTCGCCGACTACACCGAACGGCTCAATGCCGTGTTCGCCAAACACGGCACCCGCGGCACGATGTATGCGCACGCCTCCGAGGGCTGTCTGCATGTCCGTCCGGTGCTCAATCTCAAGCTCGAGAAGGATGTCAAGGCCATGCGCGCCATTGCCGAGGAAGCCTTCGCGATGGTGCGCGAGTACAAGGGCTCGCATTCCGGCGAGCATGGCGACGGCCTGGTGCGCTCGGAATTCCACGAGACCATGTTCGGCGCGCGCATCGTGGCCGATTTCCGCGAGGTCAAGCAGCGCTTCGATCCCGGCAATACGCTCAACCCGGGCAAGATCGTCGATCCGCCTAGAATGGACGACCGCTCGCTGTTTCGTTACGCGCCGGACTATCGCGTCGGCGATCTGAAGACGGTGCTCGACTGGTCGGCCTATCCCGGTGCCGGCGGCGGTTTCCAGGGCGCGGTCGAGATGTGCAACAACAACGGCGCCTGCCGCAAGCTCGAAGGCGGCGTGATGTGTCCGTCCTATCGCGCGACGCGCAACGAGAAGGACGTCACGCGCGGCCGCGCCAATACGCTGCGGCTCGCGATCTCCGGCCAGCTGGGCGCGGATGCGCTCGCCTCCGACGAGATGATGGAGACGTTGAAGCTCTGCGTCTCCTGCAAGGCGTGCCGCCATGAGTGCCCGACCGGCGTCGACATGGCCAAGATGAAGATCGAGGTGCTGGCGGCACGTGCCGCGACGCACGGCCTGTCGCAGCGCGACCGGCTGGTCGGCTATCTGCCGCGCTACCTCGATCTCGCCTCGCGCTTCGCGCCGATCGCGAACTGGCGCAATAGCAGCCCGTGGCTGCGCGCGCTGTTCGAGAGGCTCGCCGGCATCAGCGCCAAGCGCGCGCTGCCGGCGTTTCGCAGCGATACGTTCCGCCCTGACGCCGATGTGCTGGGTCCACCCGATGGCCGCGAGGTGGTGCTGTTCGCCGACACCTTCAACCGCGGCTACGAGCGGGAAAATCTCGACGCGGCGCTCGAGGTCTTGGTCGCCGGCGGCTATCGCGTGCATCTGCCCAAGGCGGCGGACGGCGCCCGGCCACCGTGCTGCGGGCGGACCTTCCTGTCGGCCGGACTGGTCGAGCAGGCGCGCGCCGAACTGGACCGGCTGGTCGCGACCTACGCGCCGTTCGCGGCGCGCGGCGTGCCGATCGTTGGTCTCGAGCCGAGCTGCCTCTTGACCCTGCGCGACGAGTTGCTGTCGCTGCGCTCGGATGACGCTGCGAAGAGCGTCAGCGCGCACGCCCTGCTGTTCGAGGAATTCCTGGTGCGGGAGGCCGAGGCTGGACGTCTCGCCTTGCCGCTCGGCGCCGTCGCCGGCAAGGCCGTGGTGCACGGTCATTGCCACCAGAAGTCGTTTGGCGCGTTCAAGCCGGTGGAGAAGGTGCTGCGGCTGGTGCCCGGCCTCGAGGTCGCAACCATCGAGTCGAGCTGCTGCGGCATGGCCGGCGCATTCGGCTATGGTGCGGAGACCTATCAGGCCTCGCTCGAGATGGCCGAGCTGTCGCTGCTGCCCGCGGTCAGGAGCGCCGATCGGGACACGCTGATCGTGGCCGACGGCACCTCGTGCAGGCACCAGATCAAGGACGGCAGCGGGCGCGCGCCGCTGCACGTCGCCAGTGTATTGGCGATGAGCCTGAAACGTGCGACATCCACCTCCGACCAATTGCTGACGACAAAGGAACAGGCCCATGGCTGATCTCACCCTCGACACTGCCCGCAAGATTCTGGATGCCGCGCTGGCCAAGGGGGTCGAGAAAAAATTCAAGCCGCTGGTCGTCACCATCCTCGATGCCCGCGGCGCCGTGAAGGCGACCGCCGCGCAGGACGGCACCAGCCTGATGCGGGCCGAGATCGCCCACGGCAAAGCCTACGGCGCGCTGGCACTCGGAATGGGATCGCGGGCGCTGTTCCAGCGCGCGCAGGAGCAGGCCTATTTCATCGATTCCGTGAACACGCTGGCGCAGGGCCGGCTGGTGCCCGTCCCCGGCGGCGTGCTGATCATGGACGGCTCCACCCTGCTCGGCGCCGTCGGTGTCAGCGGTGACACCTCTGATAATGACGAGATCTGCGCCGTGGCCGGCATCGAAGCCGCCGGCCTGAAGGCCAACGCGGGGTAGTCAGCGCCCCGTCCAGGTCGGCTTGCGCTTCTCGCCGAAGGCCTTGAGGCCTTCCTTGGCGTCCTCGGTCATCGCGAGCAGCGCGATCTGGCTTTCGGTGTAGGCGATGCTTTCGTCGAACGACATCGAGGCGATCGCGCGCATCGCGTATTTGCCGCGACGGATCGCGGTCGGTGATTTGTCGACGATGCGGCTGATCAACCAATCGACCTTGGCATCGAGCTCCGCTGCCGGCACGACGTGGTTCAGAAGGCCGGCGGCCTGGGCGGCGTTGGCGTCGAACGGCTCGCCGGTCAGCGCCCATTCGTTGACCAGGCGCGCGGGAGCGATCGATTGCAGCAGGCTCAGCACCTGCATCGGAAACACGCCGACCTTCACCTCGGGCAAGCCGAAGATCACATGATCAGCGGCAACCGCCATGTCGGTCATGCACAACAGCCCCATGCCGCCGGCCATGCAGACGCCGCCGACCCGCGCGATCGCAGGCTTGGTCGCGTTCTGCGACAGCCGCAACAGGTCGGCGTAGTCGACATTCGGACGGGAGAAATCCATCGAGAACGCCGCGCCGCTGTTCTGCAAGTCGGCGCCGGCGCAGAACGCCTTGTCGCCGGCGCCGGTCAGCACGATGACGCGCACATCCTTGTCGTCATGGGCATCGCGATAGCCCTTGGCGATGCCTGCGATCACACCGGCATTGAGCGCGTTGCGCTTGTCCGGGCGGTTGATGGTGATCCAGAGCGCCTGCCCGCGCTTTTCCAAGAGGACGCTGTTGTCGGTCATGTTTTCCCGCCTGTTTTCCTGCCCGTGTGCTGTTGTCAGCCCACATTTGCGGCAGGATCGGCGCCGACTGCAAGCAGGATTATGCCGCGGCTGGCGCCTTCCTGATCCAGACCTTGTTGTCATGAAACGCCGCGCCACCGACCGGCGCGACAGCCTCGGCCCCGGTCAGCATGTTGATGCCGCGGCCGCCGATATGCGACTTGTTCGGATGGATCGACTCGGCGATCAGCACGCCGCGGCGGACGCCATCGAACAGTTTTGCGGTCAGCGTGGTCTCGCCGCGCATGTTGCCGAGCGTCACCGCGTCGCCGTCGGCGATCGAGAGACCAGCCGCATCGTCGGGATGGATCATCACCGTCGGCGCGCCTTCGCGGGCCTGCGACGACGGCGTTTCGTTGAAGCTGGTGTTGAGGAAGCTCCGCGAGGGCGACGTCGCAAGCCGGAACGGATGCTGCGCGTCCGCCTCCTCGATGATCGTCCAGTGATCGGGCAGCGAAGGCATCTTGTCCCACGCCCCCATCAGTCCGCCGGACCCGACCGGGACCTTGCCCCAATCCACCTTGAAATGGAATTTCTTGTCGGGGTGCGCAAAGCCGTCGAGATAATGCGAGGTGCGGAAGTCGGGCTGCAGGTCGCGCCAGATGTCCGCCTCGAGCTTCTCGATATCGCCGTGGCCGCTCTTCTTCAGCGTCGCATCGATCAATTCGCGCGCCGTCATGTCGAAGCCCGGATGCACCGCGTTGAGCCGGCGGCCGAGCCCCTGCATCACCTCGTGATTGGAGCGGCACTCGCCGGGCGGATCAATCAGCTTCGGGCCGACCGAGATGTGCTGATGGCCGCCGCCGTAATAGAGGTCGTCATGCTCCATGAACATCGTCGCCGGCAGCACGATATCGGCCATCTGCGCCGTCTCGGTCATGAACTGCTCGTGCACCGCGACGAACAGGTCCTCGCGGGCAAAGCCCTGCCGCACCAGCGCCTGCTCGGGCGCTACCGTCATTGGATTGGTGTTCTGGATCAGCATCGCCTTGACCGGACCGCCGCCCTTCAGCGCCTCGGCATCGCCGGTCAGGATACGACCGATCTTGGACTGATCGAGCACGCGCGTCTTCGGATCGATCGCGTCGTGGCCCTCGATGATCGACTCGTCGAAACGCCAGATCCCGGCATTGTTGAAGAACGCACCACCGCCCTCATATTGCCAGGCGCCGGTGACGGCGGGAATGCACAGTGCGGCGTGCATCTGCGCGGCGCCGTTGCGGCTGCGGGTGAAACCGTAGCCAAGACGGAAGAACGAGCGTTTGGTGGTTCCGACCAGCCGCGCGAAGGCTTCGATCTCCTCGACCGGCACGCCCGAGATTGCCGACGCCCATTCCGGCGTGCGGGTCTTCAGGTGCGCCTCCAGTTCGTCGGGGCAATCGGTATAGCGCGTCAGGTAATCGCGGTCGGCAAGTCCTTCGCGGAACAGCACATGCATCACGGCGCAAGCGAACGCGCCGTCGGTCCCCGGCCGCAGCAGGATCTTGATGTCAGCCTGCTTCATGGTCTCGTTGTTGTAGACGTCGACCGCCGCGATCTTGGCGCCGCGCTCCTTACGCGCCCGCGACGCATGCGTCATCACATTGACCTGGGTATTGACCGGATTGGTGCCCCAGATCACGACGAGGTCGGAGACACCCATCTCGCGGGGATCAACGCCGGCGATCTTGCCGGTACCGGCGGCAAAGCCGATGCGCGCGATGGTCGAGCAGATCGTGCCATAGAAGCGCGAATACTTCTTCACATGCGAGAGGCGATTGAGGCCATCGCGCATCACCAGCCCCATGGTGCCGGCGTAATAATAGGGCCAAACCGACTCGGCACCGAACTCCCGCTCGGCGGCATCGAAACGCCCGGCGATCTCGTCCAGCGCCTCGTCCCATGAAATCCGCGCGAACTGGCCGGAGCCCTTCGGCCCGGTCCGGCGCAGCGGATACATCAGCCGTTCGGCATGATGGATCCGCTCGGCGTAACGCGCGACCTTGGCGCAGACCACACCGGCAGTGTAGGTCTGCTGCTTGGAGCCGCGCACCCTGCCGATCGAGCGGCCCTCGATCACCTCGACGTCGAGCGCACAGGCCGAAGGGCAGTCGTGCGGACAGGTGGAATGGCGGATGTCGACCTTGGCATGCTGGTTCATGCCAAATTGGTAACATCAAATCCCTGCTCCGCCGAGGGGCATTATTGACCCAGCCTGGGCGAAAACCGGGCAGAAGCCATGCAGCAGGCGCCCGGATCCAACCGCCGGGCAGAACCATCCGTCAGACCCGGAAGATGCGGCTGTAGCGTGCCTTGATCGATTCCCCTTCCCGCTCCACCGCCGCAGGGTCATCCTTCATCGTCTTGATGTCCTTCAGCGGCGTCCGCCCAGCCTTCTCCTTGGCCTGCGCGTGGACCGAGCGGAGGCCACCGATCTCGATATTGAGCTGCTGCCCCTCACGCCCGAGCGCGAAGGATTGAAACAGCCTCGCGGCGTTCGGATGCGGACAGTCCTTGAAGATGCCATTCGGGCCGACGATGAGCGGCGACCCTTCGGTGGCGTAGACCGGCTCGACCGGGCGGCCCATCTCCTTCATCTGAAAGATGTTGTACTCGTTGCCGTCGGCCATGACCGCGCGTTCGCCGAGATCAAGCTTCTTCGGCGGATCCGTCGAGGACTGCACCTGCATGATGTTCTGCTTGGCGAGCTGCTCGAAAAAGCTCCAGCCGAGATCACGCTGCATTTGATAGGTCGCGGTCATGATGGTGCCGCTGTAGCCGGGATGTGCCTTGACGATCTTGCCCTTCCATTTCGGATCGAGCAGATCGGCAAAACTCTTCGGCGCCTCTTCGGCTTTCACGAGATTGGTGTTGTAGGCAATGATCGAMAGCCAGACCCGGAAGCTSGCAAACTGRCCRTCCGGATCGCGATGCTCSTCCGGATAGWATCTYGCSACTTCCTCCGGCACGTACGGCGCGAGAATGCCGTCACGCTTCCAGACGATGAAATGCGCGGCGTCGGACGAATTGACGACGTCGACGGCATGAATGTTGCTGGAATATTCCTGGCCGACCCGCTGGAACACGCGCTCCGCACCGGTGCGCTCGACGCGCACGCTGATGTAGGGATATTTCGCCTCGAACGCCTTCGCCAGCTTCTCCGCGACCGGCAGATCAGTCGATGTGTAATAGACGACCTCGCCCTCCTTCTTCGCTGCCTCGATCAGCGCCGGGGTCACTGGCTCAGCTGGCGGCGCCGCGGCCATCACGCGCGTTGAAAGCGCGGCCCCTGCCAGCACCACACCGGTGCCCTTCAGCATATCGCGGCGCGACAGCCCAGCATGTTTCCTCATATGGTTCCCCGCACGCGATGGCGAAGTTGAGTACACCGTCTTCCCACCTTTATTCCGAGACGTGAAGACCGAGTCCGTCGTCGACGGACGCTTCAGGTTGCAGCGAGACTCCTGATGGAGAAACAAGACTAAAGTTGGGGGAAACCATCACCGCAAGGCCAGGATCGAGCCGGTCTGAGCAGATCAACAATGCGCGACACGCAGCGCGTGTAACCTTGCGACGGTCAACCGGCTTCCTTACGCTCCGCGTCAATAGCAAAACAAGACCAAGGGAGGCGAACGTCATGGCGACCAGGCGAGATGTCCTGAAGGCGGGAGCGACGGCGGCAGCCGGCATCGTGTTTTGCAGTTGCGGGCTGGTGCACAATGCGAATGCACAACAATCACGCCAAAAGCTGCCGGTCGCCGTTAATGGCAAGCGTGTCAAGACGATCGACATCCACGCGCATTGCCACTTTCGCGAGGCGGGAGCCCTGCTCGGGGCGGACGCCGCAAGGTTTCAAGTACCGCCGGTCAACGGCGCCTCGGAAGCATTCGTCGAGATCGACAAACGCTTGGCTGCGATGGACGCGCAGGCCGTCGACATGGAGGTGCTCTCGATCAATCCGTTCTGGTACGACCGCGATCGCGATCTCGCCGCCAAGATCGTGAAAATCCAGAACGAAAAGCTCGCCGAGCTCTGCGCTTCGAAGCCCGACCGGTTCGCGGCCTTCGCCTCGCTGACGCTGCAAGCGCCGGATCTCGCGGTGCAGGAACTGGAGACGGCGATCAAGAAGCAGGGCCTGAAGGGGGCGGCGATCGGCGGCGTCGTCGATGGGGTCGAGTTCTCCGATCCGAAGTTTCATCCCGTATGGGCAAAGACCGAGGAACTCGGTGTCCCCCTGTTTATCCATCCGCAAGGCGTCCCCGAGTTGAACAACCGGCTGTCAGGCAATGGTTGGCTCGGCAACACGATCGGCAACCCGCTCGAGACCACGATCGCGCTCTCTCACCTGATCTTCGAAGGCACGCTCGACCGCTTCCCGGGACTGAAGGTCATCGCCGCACATGGCGGCGGCTACCTCCCCTCGTATGCCGATCGCTCGGACCATGCCTGCCTGGTCGGCCCGAAGGGATGCAATCCGGAGATCAAGCTCCGGAAGGCGCCGACGGAATACCTGAAGCAGATCTATTTCGACTCGTTGATCTTCACGCCCGAGGCCATCCGGCACCTCGCCGCCCAGGTCGGGGCCGGCCAGATCGTGCTGGGAAGCGACTATCCCTATCCATGGCAACTGGCACCGGTCGACCACATCTTCGCCTGCTCATCATTGAGCGACGACGAAAAAGCCAACATTCTCGGCCGGACCGCGGCAAAGCTGCTCGACATTGTCGCGTAAGCACGGCAGCCGGCTGCCGGACAATCCGATTGCCGACGTCGCGCCTCGGCGTACGCCGCTGGTGTCGCGCCTTAGTAGGCTTTCACTGTGCGTATTTGGTTGCCGGGTTGAGCGGCGGGCGCTGGCTGGGCAATCGCAGGCGCCGGATCGGTGGCAACCGAGTTGGTCAAGGCGAACTCAGCTTGCGCCGCGTCCGATATCCATTTGACCGCGGCCGGGTGACTGACCAGCATCCCGACAAATGCAATGACAACGAGCACCGGCAAAGCGATGAGCTTGATGCTGAAGCTCTGGTAATTGCCTTCCGGGTCCTGCTGTCGCTTGTCGAAAGAGCCCTGCATGGATTCCTCCACGTTGCGGATGCGCTCCCCCGAAGCTTGACTTACCGCAGCGCACGCAAGGCCGATGTGAATGGTTTCACAGGCTTGGCCGGCTCACCGTTTCGTGAAATGCCTGATCGGCCGGGCAGCCGGGATGACTACTCGCCGTCGTCGGCGCCGGCGTCGACCAATTCCTGAAGCGACCCGGGCTTGAGCACGACAATCGCGCCATGTTCAAGCCGCACCCAACCGCGCGTCGCCCACGCCCGAAGCTGCTTGTTGATGCTTTCGCGGGTCATGCCGACCATCTCACTGATCTCTTGCTGGGTGATCGAGATGGTACGTCCCTGCGGTTCGCGCTTGTGCTTGTCGCTGAGACGAAGCAGCGCGCTGGCAAGGCGGCCAGGCAAATCCTGCAGGATGACCTGCTCGACCTGATCACTGGTCCGGCGCAATCGCTCGCACAGCAATTCGATAAACTTCATCGCAAGCGACGGCTGGCTGCGCACGAACGGAATGAATTCGCGCCGGTCGATGACGAACAGTTCGCAATTGGTATTGGCCGTGGCATCCGCGGTCCGCGACAAGCCGTCGAGCAGCGCGATCTCCCCGAAAATCTCTCCAGCCTCGATCAGGTTCAGAATGGCGTTGCGGCCCTCCGGCGACGAAATGCTGATCTTCACCGTGCCCGAGATGACCGCAATCAGGCTGGTGCCCGGATCGCCTTTGGAAAAGATCATCGTGCCACGCTTCAGCGTAATGTGCTTGGCGTAGCGGCAGAGTTGATCGAACGCCTCGGGCTCGAGATCGGCGAAGTAAGGATGCTTGCGCAGCACTGACAGCTTGTTGCTCGAAAACGACGACGCGCCGGCAGTTCGTTCTATGGGCGGCGCACCGGTCATTGTGATCCAAACTGATTGTGTTGCGTTCGATCGGCCCACCACCATCGCGGACACCGACAAAGCCATCGATCAATGAAAGCAGACAGAACTATAACCCCAGCGGGGCCCCACAGCAACCAAGGGGTCCGGCCGCTCACACATCCGGGCCGAAGCCGCCAAGGTACAATTTGGAATAAATAAACGCCTAGTTGCAACGCTCAATTGCAGTCAATTGTCGCACCCGATTTGGTGTATAAGAGACAGGCCCCACAGCAACCAAGGGGTCCGGCCGCTCACACATCCGGGCCGAAGCCGCCAAGGTACAATTTGGAATAAATAAACGCCTAGTTGCAACGCTCAATTGCAGTCAATTGTCGCACCCGATTTGAGCAACCGGCGACAATCCCGCCTGGCGGAACAGATCTGTGCGGATGCCCGATCACAGCAGCTTTCCGTCAGGTCCGAAGAACGGATGCGGCCCGTCGAACTGACCGACAGGGACCTGGTGTGTGACCAACTGCCCAAAGCCCTCCCCGGAAAACCACGTGTGCAGATGAAACGCAGCCGGTTCCACCCTGAACGACGGTTCGCGGAGCTGCCCAAGATCCAGGTCGACCGCATGGTTCGGCGCCGGGCACAACGTCACGGGAATTCCGGCGAAGGTGGTGAGCATGGCACGATGGACGTGCCCGCACCCGATCAACTGCGCACGCGGGTGACGTCTGACGATTCCTGCCAGTTCTTCGGCATTGAAAAGGTCCTGCCGGTCCATGTGCCAGATGCCGCCCTTGAACGGCGGATGATGCAGGAAAAGCAGCGCCGGCCGGTCGGCCGACATTGCCAGCGCCGCGTCGAGCCATTGCAGCGTAGACGCTTCGAGCATGCCATGCGGCTTTCCGGCAACGCTTGAATCAAGCAGCAGGAGATCGATGCCATCGACCGCGATCTTCTGATCGAGCGGACCCGTTGCGTGGACATAGGGCGCCGAAGGAAACGCAGCGCGCATCCACTCCCGCGAATCGTGATTGCCTGGGATACCCGCGAACGGCATGCGCAGCGGCGCGAGCAACCGCTTGAGATGGTCATATTCCTCGACCGACGGTGTATCGACAAGGTCGCCGGAGATGACGATGAAATCTGGTGCCGGCGCGAACGCGTTGAGCGCCGCCACGCAGTGCTCGAGCGCTTGGGCGGTATCGACCCGGCCATAAGCCAGCGTTCCCGGCGGCTTGATGTGGAGATCGGATATCTGCGCGATGAGGACCGGTTTCGACGGCATCACATGGGATCTCAGGGTTCGGAGGGCAGAAGACGAAGCGCATCGGCGGCAATCGAGAGCCCGATCCGATCGCCGACCTTGGCCTGAATCGTGTTGGGAGCATCGACATTGAGCGGCTTGCTCGATGCACCACTCACGACAAGCCGCTGCCGGTCGCCGATGAAGCTGACGGAATCGACGATCCCCGAGAGTGCTCCGACGCCGCTCTCGGTCACGCGAACGGTCTCGGGACGGATCATCACGGTCGCGTTCGCCGTCGTCGCAGCCCCCTCGATCGGCAGGCGGCCGCCGGGCAGCATCAATGCACCGTTCTCGATCGGAGCTTCCACAATGTTCGCGGCTCCGATGAACTCAGCCACAAACCGATCCTTCGGCGCGAAGTAGACCTCGCGCGGCGTGCCGATCTGCGCAATCGCCCCTTTCCGCATCACCACGATGCGGTCACCCAATTCCATGGCTTCGGCTTGATCGTGAGTAACGTAGATCGTCGTGATGCCGAGTGCGCGCAACAGCCGGTTGAGCTCGCTTCGCAGCCGGTCGCGCAAGGCGGCATCGAGGGCGGTCAACGGCTCGTCGAGCAACAATATCCCAGGCCGGATCGCAACCGCGCGCGCCAATGCGACGCGCTGACGTTGTCCGCCCGACAGCTGGTCGATGCGGCGGTTCTCCAATCCCGTGATGTTGGTGAGCGCGACCAGCTCGGCGACGCGTGCGGCACGCTCGCTCGCGGCAACACCGCGAATTTTCAGCCCGTAAGCGATATTGTCCGCCACCGTCATGTTGGGGAACAGGGCGTAGGATTGAAACACCATCCCGACATTGCGCCGCTCGATCGGGACCGACGTCATATCCTTGCCATCGAACAGGACCTTGCCGCCAATATCCGGTAGCTCGAGGCCCGCAATGATGCGCAACATCGTGGTCTTGCCACAGCCCGATGGTCCAAGCAGCACCAGCGTCTCGCCTCGTGCGATGTCGAGGGTCGCGGGATCAAGGGCGCGCGTGCCATCGGCAAAGGTTTTGCCGCACGCCTCGATCCGCACCGCTGCACCGTGGCCGGCCGTACTCATCTCTTGTGATCCTTGTCGGCCAGCAGCTGCATCGCGACCAGCAGCGGAATGATCATCACAAAGAAGATCAAGGTGTATGCCGAGGCGACCTCGAGCCGCATCGAGGCGTAGCTGTCGGCGAGCCCGATCGGCAGTGTCTTGGTCAACGGCGTATGCAGCATCCAGGTCAGGTTGAATTCGCCAAGCGACAACGTGACCACCATCAATGCGCCAGCCAGAATGCCCGGCAACGCGTTGGGCACGATGACGTCACGGAAACGCCGCCATGGCGACGCCCCGAGCGACGCCGCGCCCTCATCCAGCGTCTTGATATCCACGGTCGCGAACACCGCCATGACCGACCGCACCATGAACGGCATGGTGAAGATCACGTGGCCGACCAGGATGAACAGCCAGGATCGGCGAAAATCACCGAAGCTGCCGTAGGAGAGCAGCAGCGCAAGCGCGATCGCAAGTCCGGGAATTGCCAGCGGCAGCGTGATGATCTCTTCGACGATGCGGGCAAGCCGGCCACCCCGCGTATGCAGGGCATAGGCTGCGGGAACCCCCGCGAACAGCGTGACGGCAAGTGTCGCGAAAGCGATCACGAAGGACAGCAGGATGGTGCCGGCATAGAGCTCCCAGACCTGCGCGACCCATTGCAGCGTCACGCCGGATTGGATGCCTCTGAAATAATTGACGGTCACGCCGGCGGAGATCGAGAGCCCGGCGGGCACCACCAGGAATGCCGCGACGAGCAGCGTGAAGATGAACTGGCCGGCGAAGATCAGGCGGTCGCGCATGTGTTTATCCGGCCGCCGCGACCGCGCTGCCGCTGAATGTGCGGGCGAGCGCGAGAATGAGCCAGGTGATCAGGCCGAGCCCGACCGACAGTGCTGCCGAGGTCGCGAAATTGGCAGCCAGCGTGAACTCGGTGTAGATCAGCATCGGCAGCACGTCGATATTCGTCGCCAGCGTGAAAGCGGTCCCGAACGCTCCCATCGCGGTGGCAAACGCGATCGCGCCGGATGCCACGAAGGCGGGCGCCAACGCCGGCAACACGACGTCGCGCTGCACCGCCCAGGGGCTCGCGCCAAGCGAACGCGCAGCTTCCTCCAGCCCGACATCGAGCTTCTGCACGGCCGCCATGATGGTGAGGATCACGCGCGGGATCGAGAAATAGAGATACCCCAGGAAGAGCCCGTAGATCGAATAGGCGAACACGAATTTCTCGCCGAACACCCGGTTCGACAGTTCGCCGATCAACCCCTGCCGGCCGGCTAGCAGGATGATCATGAAACCGACAACCACGCCGGGGAAGGCAAGCGGAAAGGTCAGCATCGCGATCAGCACGGCCCGCCCGGGAAAGCGGTGCCGCTGCAAGAACATTCCGGCGATGGTCGCCACGATCAACGTGACGACCGTGGTCGCCGCCGCCAAAAGCACGGTATTGATCAGCGTCGCGCGATAGCGGGCTTCCGTCAGGATCGCGAGATAGCCGGCGAGCCCGTGCGGCCCTTCCGCGCCCGCAACCACCAGCCGCGCCATCGGCAACAGGAAGAATGCCGTGGTCACGACCGCAAGCGGCAGCAGACAGAGCCAGACGAAAGACTTTTGCGACATCGGAAGAATGGTGCCCCGCGACGGGCACCATATTGCCTCAGCGGACCTCGGCGAGATAGCGGTCGACGAAGGCTTTTTGCACGTTTTCCATCTCGCCCCAGTCGACGCTCTTGGCGCGGGCATAGTCGCTGTCGGGCAGGAATTTGCCCTTCACGGCAGCCGGCAGCTCGATCGGCCGAGCCGGACGCAGATAGGCGTTGGTCCAGATCGCCTGCCCCTTGTCGGACAACAGATAGTCCATCACCTTCTTGGCCTGTCTCTTATACACATCTAGATGTGTATAAGAGACAGACATAGGGAAACACCACCGAGCCTTCGCAGGGGATGACGAATTCGAAATTGCCCTTCTCCGAGTACTTCGCACGGTAGGCGTTGAAGTCGTAGTCGAACAGGATCGGCATCTCGCCGGAGACGACACGTGCATAGGAGGTCTGTTTGGGCACGATCGGATCGTTCTTGCGCAGCTCCTTGAAGAAGTTGATCGCCGGATCGAAATTGGTCGGCGAGCCGCCCAGCGCCAGATTGACGGCGACGGCGCCGACATAGCCCCTGTCTCTTATACACATCTAGATGTGTATAAGAGACAGCTTCAAGCCGGCGGGAGATGTATACAAAAGACCGGGCTTGTAGGCCTCCAGCGCGTCCTGGGCCTTGGCCTTCATGCCGAAGGTGACGCCGAAATAGCCGATGTCGCCGACCGGATTGCTCTTCTCGGCCAGGATCTGGGCCAGCGCCTGGCCGGAATTCTTGTTGTCGTGCGGGATATCGTAGTTGAGGTCCGCCTTGATCGCCTTCAGCATCGACGCCCAATCGGCCCATTCCGGCGGGCAATTGTAGCAGATCACGTCGGCCGCCCTGGCGGATTGCCACGGCGCGATCAGCGTCAGCGCCAGCAACGCAAGGACAAGGCGGACGGTCTTCATGGGAGGCTCCGGTCTGGGCGAGGATGCAATGAGGATTTCAACATCAACCGGGCGACCAAGTATAGGCCGCGTATGAACGTTTTGCGACGCGCTTGCTGCCGTGCAGCAAATGACGCGCGCGGCCATCGGATGCTCGCGGCAGCGCGGCGTTTCGCGCTAGGCTGCCAGCCCAAAGAGGAAGCGCCCATGTACCAGCCGCCCGGCGTCAAGACATCACCTGACCTCCCCGTCCCCGATCTGATGAAAGCCTGGGTCCTCGGCGATCCGGACCAGCTCCTGCTGCGCGAGAAGCCGACTCCGGTCCCGTCGCGCGCCGAGGTGCTGGTGCGCATCGACGCGGTGGCGATCTGCGCGACCGATCTCGAGATCATCCATCTAGGCTCGCCGGCAAGCATTCAGGGCGGCCTGCCCTTCAACAAGGACTTCACGCCGGGTCACGAATATATGGGCACAGTGGCCGCGCTCGGCCCCGAGGTGGACGAATTCAGGATCGGCGAGCGGGTCAGCGTGGAAATCCATGCCGGCTGCGGCCAATGCAAACGCTGCCGCCAGGGCATGTACACGTCGTGTCTCAACTACGGAAAGCCGGAGAAGGGACACCGCGCCAACGGCTTTACCACCGACGGCGGATTCGCCGAGTTTGCGGTGAATCATATCAACACGCTGGCGCGCGTACCGGACACCATGAGCGATGCCGAAGCAACGCTCGTGGTGACCGCCGGTACGTCGATGTACGGCTTGACGGAATTGGGGGGATTGGTCGCCGGCGAGAGCGTCGTGGTGATCGGCCCGGGGCCGATCGGACTGCTCGCAGTGGCGGTGGCCAAGGCGCTAGGCGCGAGCCCGGTGATCCTGACCGGGACCCGCAACAAGCGGCTCTCGATCGGGCGCGACCTGGGGGCCGACCGCGTCATCAACATCAACGACGAAGACGCCGTTGCGGTGGTGAGGCAACTGACAGGGGGGATCGGTGCGGACTATGTCGTCGAATGTGCCGGCACCGAAACGACACTCAACCAGGCCATTCACATGACCAATCGCGGCGGCAAGATCTGCCTGGCCGCCTTCCCGCATGAGGCCGCGACGCTGGACATCGCGCATCTCGTGCGGAACAACATCTACGCCTACGGCATCCGCGGCGAAGGCAAGAGCGCTACCCACCGCGCCATGGAGCTGATGGCGGCGAAGCGGTTCGACGCCACCAGGATCCACACGCATACGTTTGCGCTCGCCGACCTGCCGACAGCACTCCGGTATGCACGGGACCGCGTCGATGACGCGATCAAGGTCGTCGTGACCAATCGCGTGGCCGACGCGATCGCGAGCGCCGCGGAGTAAGGTCGGTTTCGGGCTGCGCGCAGAAGCGCGGTTGGGGAAGACCGCTCACACCGAGCAATAGCGTTCCTTGATCTCATCGTCGGCCAATAGCGCCTGCGCCGACGCCTGGTGCACCACCGAGCCTTGATCCAGGACATAGGCGCGATCGGCGATACCGAGCGCGAGTTCGACGTTCTGCTCGACCAGCAGGATCGTTGTTCCCTGCGCCTTCATACGATGGAATAGTTCAAACATCTCGTCGACCAGCACCGGCATGATACCCTCCGAGGGCTCATCCAGCATGATCAGGTCGGGCTTTGCGATCATCGCCCGCGCAATCGCCAGCATCTGTTGCTCACCGCCGGACATCGTGACCGCCTCCTGATCCATGCGCTCGGCCAGCCGCGGAAATATCACGGCGATCTCGGCGATCAGCTCGGCTTCCCGCCTCTTGTGCTGCGATGCGACCAGCCCGAGCCGCAAATTCTCGCGCACCGACAGGCCCTGCACGATCCGCCGTTCCTCGGGAACATAGGCCAACCCCAACGCGAAGCGCACATGTGCCGGCTGACGCAGCAGCTCCTCGCCCTTGAAACTGACCGAGCCGCGCGTCCGCCCCATCAATCCCATGACCGATTTCAGGGTCGTGGTCTTGCCGGCGCCATTGCGGCCAATGAGGCAGACGATCTCGCCCTTCGTCACCTCGAGACTGATGTCCTGCAATGCGTGACTTGCGCCATACCAGGCATTGAGCTTGCTGATGTGCAGCATCGCGTCAGTGCTCCCGCTGGCCGAGATAGACGCGCTTCACCGCCTCGTTCTGCCGAACTTCCTGCGGCGTCCCCTCGGCGAGCAGTTCTCCGTGGTGCAGCACGAGGATGCGATCGCTGATCCCGAGCACCAGCTTCATCTTGTGCTCGACCAGGATGACCGTGCGCTCCTGTGCGAGCTTCACGATCAGATCCATCATGGTCCGGGTTTCTTCCGGGCTCATGCCGGCGGTCGGCTCGTCCAGCAGCAGCAAGCGCGGTTGGCTCGCGAGCGCCATGCCGATCTCCAGCGCCCGCTGCTCGCCATGCGCCAGCGTCTTGGCGGCGCGCTCCCGAGATTCCCACAATCCGACCAGGGCCAACAGCTGTCTCTTATACACATCTAGATGTGTATAAGAGACAGGCTATGCCCATATGGGCAAAGCGATGCTGCGGCAGGCCGGTGACGTCCCTGCCCTCGAATTCAACGCGACCGTTCGTGGGTGGAAAGGCGCCGCACAGCAAATTGAAATAAGTGCTCTTTCCGGCTCCGTTCGGACCGATGATCGAGGTGATCGCTCCTTTGGAAAATTCGGCCGTGATGTTGTTAAGCGCGACAAACTTTCCGAAGGTCTTCCCGACGCCCCTGGTGCGCAGAATGACCTCGCCCGCTAGTCCTGACGCGGCGGTCATCGTTTGCCTCGCGCGATCAGGGTGCCCCAGATGCCGGCTGGGAAGAACAGCACGCATGCAATGAAGATGGCGCCAACGATCAATTGCCAGTGGACGGTCCACACCGAGACAATATTCTCCAGCACCAGGAACACCGCGGCGCCGATCATCGGCCCGAAGAATGTCCCCATACCGCCCAGCAATGCGATCATCACCACCAGACCCGAGGTTTCGTAGTGCAGGATCTCGATCGGAACGATCGACAGGTGCAGCGCCTGCAAGGCACCGGCGAGGCCGCAGAAGCCGCCCGACAGGACAAAGGTCAGCAATCGCGTCAAGATGACGTCATAGCCCGACGCGCGGGCGCGCATCTCGTTTTCGCGCACCGCCGCAATGACGGCACCAAACGGCGAGGCAAGAATGCGCGACATCACGAAGAAGGCGGCGATCACAAAAGCCGCAATGACGTAGTATCGGATCATCGGGTTGATGAAGTCGATGCGCAAACCGAACAGATCGATGGTGCGAACATTGATGCCGCGGAGCCCGTTTTCACCGCCGGTCAGGTCCACCGCCTGATAGAACAGGTAGTAGACGCATTGCGACAGCGCCATCGTCACCATGGCGAAGTAGATGCCACGGGTCCTGATCGCGAGCACGCCGATCAACAGCGCCATCAAAAGGCCCCCGGCGATGCCGGCCGCGATGGCAGCGTACCATGGCCAGCCGAAGTGCACGATCGCGATGCCGCAAAGGTATGCACCGGTCCCGAACAGCGCCGCATGACCAAACGACAGCAGACCGAGATAGCCAAACACCAGATTGAACCCGAGCGCGTACAATCCATAGATCAGGATGTTCACGGCGAGCGCCGTGAACGGCATCACCAACGGGAACACCAAGATTACAATGGCAACAAGGCTGGCGCGATACCTCGTTGCAAATTCGTACCAACTGACCGCCGGGGTACGGGGATGTTTGATCGTTTCAGCGGCTTCGGTCATGCCCGGCTCAGCTCATCAATCCGGCGCGGCCGAAGAAGCCCTGAGGGCGAACAATGAGAACGATCGCCATCAGGGCAAAGATCGATACCTTGGCCATCTCGGGCGCGAACAGCGAGGTCATGCTGACCACCACGCCAACCAGGAGACCAGCCAATACGGCACCACCGATCGACCCCATGCCTCCCACCACCGTCACCACGAAAGCCTCGGCGAGGATCGTGCCGCCCATCTCCGGAATGACGCCCTGAAGCGGCGCTGCCAACAGGCCGGCAAGACCCGCAATTGCGGTACCGATGCCGAACACGATCAGCCAAACCCGGGAAACATCGACCCCGAGCACGCGGACAATCTGCGGATCGCGTGCTCCAGCGCGGATGATGAGCCCGAAGCTGGTCTTCTCTAGGAACAACCAGAGCGCCAGCAGGACCACGGCCGTCGCCCCGATCACGAACAGGCGGTAGAGCGGGAAATATCCGACGCCGATGTTGACGGCCCCCTGCAGCACCTCCGGCGTGTCGAACGGATAGCCCGTCTTGCCAAATACAATGCGCACGCATTCGACCATGACGTAGCTGAGACCGAAGGTCAGCAGCAACGGATAGTCGATGCCGCGGCCGTAAAGCGGCCGGATCAGCACGCGCTCGACGGCAAGGCCGAACAGGCCGATGACGATCGGTACGGCCACAAGGCAAATCCAGAAATTGCCTCCAATCGAAATCAGGTAAAGCCCGACATAGGCGCCGACCATGTAGAACGCGCCATGGGCGAAGTTGACCACGGTCAGCATCCCGAAGATCAGCGAGAGACCGATTGCAAACAGCACGTAGATCGCGCCGAGCGCCAGCCCGGCAAACAACTGCAATGCGATCAGGTCAAAGCTCAGGCCCGCCATTTGTCCCCCTCAGCACGACACGCGCCGTCCCGCGGCGCGCGCCGGCGCATGGCTCAGCTCTTATGGCCAAGCGCCTCGCATGTGCGCAGGTACTTCTCGTTGGGCTCCTCGGTCGACAGGACCTCGAACACATCGGACTCGTTCTTCATGTCCTTGGATTTCGACTTGATCACGAGCACCGACTGCACCGATTGATGATCGCATTTGCGATAGTATTGCGGCCCCTTGTAATAGTCGTACTTCAGGGCCTCCAATGCGGCGACGATCTTGTCGGTCTCGACACTGCCGGCGCCCTTGACCGCTTCGAGCACGGTCCGGACACCGCCATAACCCAGCGCACCGTAATCGGTCGGCAACTTGCCGTCATACATCTTGCGGAACGCGTCGTTGAACGCCTTGGTTGAAGCAAACTTGTCCTCGATGCCCCAGTAGAAAGAGCAGCCGCCGACGACACCGTCAAACGCCTGCGGGCCCGCCGCGACACGACTGGCGTGCGAGAGCAGCGGTGCAATGATCTGGATCGACTTCTTGATCCCGAAGTCGGTTGCCTGCTTCAGCGCGATTTGCTGGTCGCGGCCGAAATTGCTGATGCATAGAATATCCGGCTTCAACGCCTGGAGACGGGGCAGCAGGGTCGAGAAGTCGGTCGTTCCCAGGGGATGGCGGATATCACCGAGGTTCTCGATGTTGAATTCCTTGCCAACCTCGAGGAAGCCGCGAACCATCTCATGTCCGTAGGCATAGTCCGCCGTCAGGAACGCGACCTTCTTGCCGAACTTGGCGAAAGCGTAGCGACCGACCGCGCCCGACGTCATGTGCGGATTCAGCGCTTCGTGAAATGTGTATTTGCTGAAATCCGCCGCCTCGTTGATGGCGTCGGACTGGCTGATCGAATTGAAGATGACGCCACGCTCCTTGGTGACGTTGTTGATCGCGAGCTGAACTGCAGCGGACAGGCTGCCGACGACGAAGTTGACCTTCTCCTTCTCGACGAGTTCCAACGTTCGCGTCGCCGCCTCGCCGGGATTCAGCTTGTCGTCGCGGACCACGAGCTCGGCCTTGCGGCCGTTGAGACCGCCGGCATCATTGAACTGCGCGACAGCCAGCTGGGCTGCCCGCACCTGGTCCTGGGCCTCGGCACCATACGGACCGGTCAAGGGAACCGGGAACCCGATCTTGATGGGCGCTTCCTCTGCCTGGAGGAGATTGATACGAAAAGGCGAGACGGCAAGAGCGGCGCCGACGCTTGCCGTGGTCAGCAGCCGACGTCGCGATATCGATCCAGCATTGGCGACCTTGTTCGTCATGACTATTCCTCCCCAAGAACTGTCTGTGATTTGCTTATCGTATTGTCTTTGCCCGGAGCATCTCCAACTCAGATTCGCCCCAAGGCCGTTAGGATAACCTGAGGCGTAAGCGGAATCTCGGTAATTGTTGCGCCGAACGGCCGCAGCGCGTCATTGACGGCATTTGCAACCGCCGCTGCCGCACCCGCCGTCCCCGCCTCGCCCGCGCCCTTCGCCCCTAATTCCGATTCCTGCGTCGGGGACACCACATGGCCGACTTCGATGTCCGGCATCTCGCCGGACATCGGGACCAGATAGTCCGCCATGTTGGCATTGGTCAGCTGACCTCGCTCATCATAGACGCATTTCTCGAACAGCGCCGCGCCGAGCCCCTGCACGACCCCGCCCCGGATCTGCTCGTCGACCAGTTGCGGGTTGATGATGGTACCGCAATCTTCGACAACCCAATGCTTCAGCAACGTCACGAACCCGGTCTCGGTATCGACCTCAAGCCATGACGCCTGTATGCCGTTGGTGAACGCGAAGGGATATTGGCGCGGGACGAAGTGTCGCGTCGCCATCAACTCGGGCTGGATGCCTGGCGGGAGGGTGTCAGGTCGGAAATAGACGATCCGCGCCAGTTCGTTCAGTTCGATACGCGGCGCACCATCGTCAGCATTGACGATGGTGCCGTTAACGATGTCGAGCCCGGCTGCCGTCGATTGCAGGATGGCTGCCGCCACATCCAGAATATTCTTGCGCAAAGCCTTGGCGGCCTGCAGTGCGGCTTCTCCCCCGATACCGGCGCCCCGCGATGCCCAGGTACCACCGCCATAGGGCGTATTGTCGGTGTCGCCCAGGATGACGCGGACGCGTTCCATCGAAACACCGAGCACGCTGCCTACGATCTGGGCTGTCAGCGATTCCGACCCTTGCCCCTGCTCCGTAATGCTGGTCTGACAGGTCACCGAACCTTGCGCGTCGAGCCGAACCGCAACGCCGTCTTGCGACGAGATCCGCGCCCCGCCAACACCGTAGAAGGCCGCGCTCGGATTGGTAACCTCGATGAAGCTGGCAATTCCAATACCTCTATGGACGTTTCTTGCTCGCAGGGCCGCCTGTTCAGCGCGCAACGCGTCGTAGTCCATCATCTGAAGTAACTTGGCCAACGAGGCATGATGCGAAAGCTGCTCAAACTTCATGCCCGACGGTGAGGCACACGGATAGGCATCGTCGGCGATCAGGTTACGCCGGCGGATCTCCACGGGATCCATGCCGATCTTCGCCGCGGCAAGGTCGACCAGACCTTCGGTCACCGAACAAGCGATCGGATGCCCGACCGCCCGGTACTGGCACATCACGTTCTTGTTCTGGAAGACGACCCGCGCCCGCGCCCGATAATTCGGGGTGGCATATGGCCCACCGACCAGGTTGACCACCTGATTGGCCTCGATCGCGCTGGTGCGCGGATACATCGAGTAGGGACCGATCCCTGTCAGATCGTCGATCTCGAAAGCCGTGATCGTACCATCTCGTCTGACGCCGATCCGTCCTCTGCACCGATGATCGCGGGCGTGAATGTCGGTGTTGAAACTCTCGACGCGGTCAGCCACGAACTTGACCGGACGACGCAGGAGCTTGGAGAGCGCGTAGGTCGCCATTTCGTCAGCATAGATGTGGACCTTGATGCCGAATGAGCCGCCAACATCCTTGCAAACCACCCGGACCTGGGCGTCCTTTAGTCCCAGATGCAGAGCTGCGATGTTCTGCACCATGTGCGGCGCTTGCGTGCCCTGATAGATTGTGAGCCGCGCCTCCGCCGGATTCCAGTCGGCCACAACCGCTCTCGGTTCAAGCGTCACGCCGGTGTGACGCGCGAATACGAAGTCAGCTTCAACGACCTCGGAGTTCGACAATGCCTGGTCGACATCGCCGGCATTGAGAGTTCGCTCGAACGCAAGGTTATCGCCGAGCGACGCATGAATGATCGGGGTCGCCGAATCGAGCGCGGTACGCATATCGGTGACCGGCTCCAGCTCTTCGTAATCGACGGCAACATGCTCCATGGCATCTTCGGCAGCTGCGCGACTGGTTGCCACAATCGCCGCAACTGCTTCGCCCTGCCAGCAGACCAGGTCGATCGCGATCGCGTGCTGCGGCGCCGACTTCAATCCCTTCAGATGTGAGAGCACGCCGACCCAGGGCGTGATGACAGCCTCAAGTTCACGGCCGGTAACGATGGAGATGACGCCCGGCATTCGCCGCGCCGCATCGGCATCGATCGCGACGATGCTGGCGTGAGCGTGGGGCGACCGCAGGAACACCACATGCGCCATTCGCGGCAACTCGAGATCACTGACATATTGTCCGCGTCCTTGGAGCAACCTGTCGAGGTTCGGCCGTGGTACCGTCTTGCCGATGTAGGAATTCGGGCGGTCAAGCACCGATAGCCTGTCTGCCGCGTCACGGACGATCGTCATGCCGGCCGCTCCGCGCGCGTCCTGACCGTTGCCTCAACGGCGTCGACTATGGCTTGATAGCCGGTGCAGCGGCAATAATTTCCGGCAAGATGCTCGCGGATCGCTTGGCGATCGGGTAACGAGTTGTGCCTCAGCAAATCCTGGGCAGTCACCAGCATGCCGGGCGTGCAGTATCCACACTGCAGTGCATTGCGTTCGCGAAATGCCGCCTGAAGATCGGCGATCTCGCCGCTGTCGGACAATCCTTCGATCGTCTCGACCGATGCGCCCTGCGCCTGGACCGCTAACATCAGACAGGAGCGAACGATCGCGCCGTCGACCCGCACGGTGCAGGCGCCGCAAACGCCGTGCTCACATCCGACGTGAGTTCCGGTCAGCTTGAGATAGTCCCGGAGGAAATCAGCGAGATTGAGCCGCGGCAGGACAAACGCATCGATGGATTCGCCGTTGACCAGAAGCGAGACCGATACCGGAGCGCTCACTTGGCCACTCCCGGTTGGAGTTCGTCCCGCGCGAGCAGTCTGGCCACACAGCGCCGGAGCAGGACCGTGGCAAGGTATCGGCGCATGGCCGCCGTCGCCTGTTGATCCTCTTGCGGGTCGAGTTCTCCGGCAAGTGTCGTCTCGGCCTCTCGCAGCAAAGCAGGCGTGATGGACGCATTGATCAGTTTTCCCGCTGCCGAAGCGAGCACCGGCCGATCGCCTACCGCAAAGAAACCGAGCCGAAGATCGGCGAACTGGCCGGCCGCGACGACGGCATGAGCGGCAAGGCCAACGATGGCATAGTCACCGTGGCGCCGGGCATACTCCTGAAAGAAGAACGTCGAGCCGGAGCTTGCCACCGGTACCTCGACAGCGACGAGCAACTCCTCCGGTGATAGCGCCGTCTCGTAGATTCCCTTGAAAAACACGGACGCAGCAATCCGACGCTCGCCGGCCGGGCCGCGAACAACAATCGTGGCGTCAAGTGCCAGGATACAAGCCGGCAATTCCGATGCGGGATCGGCATGAGCGAGGCTACCGCCAATCGTACCACGATTGCGAATTGCGGGATGAGCGACGTGGGCAACGGCATCCCGCAACAACGGCGCGTGCAGTGCAACTTCGGGCGAAGCGAGCAAATCGACATGGCGGGTCAGCGCGCCGATGACCAGCGTATCTCCTTTCGTTGCAACGCCGCGCAACTCGGCGAGCCCGCCAATATCGACCAGAATGTCAGGGGAAAGGAGCCGCAGGTTCATCGCCGGCATCAGGCTCTGCCCGCCCGACAGAACCTTCGCCTTGTCACCGTGCGCGGCGAGCAATTCCAGCGCGTTCACGACACTGGTCGCACGGGCATAGGCGAAAGCCGCAGCTTTCATGTGGGCGTGGCCTCCCGGCCCCAATCTTGGTTTTTCCAATTAGAGGGCCGCCCTCCTCGCACGTCAAGTTTGTTTATCGAGTGATTATTTATGCGGCGGGGCTTGTCTTCACGATGGGAAGGACGCAGGTTCCCTGCCAACTAAAGTTCTACTCGCAAGGAGGCGGATCATGAAGGTCGGATTCTTTACGATGCCGATCCATCCGCTCGAAAAGGACTGGCGGCAGTCGCTCCGGGAGGATCGCGAGGCCTTCCTGCTCGCGGACGAGCTTGGATTCACCGAGGCATATGTCGGCGAGCATGTCACCGACAAAGCCGAGAACATCACGTCTTGCATCGCTTTCATTGCCTGGCTCGCTGCCGCAACCAAGCAGATCAAGCTTGGAACCGGCACGATCAACATGCCGAACACCCATCCGGCAGCCGTCGCCGCATCTGTGGCCATGCTCGATCACATGCTTGATGGCCGCTTCATCCTCGGGATCAGCCCCGGCGGCTTGCTGTCCGATGCCGAAATCTTCGGCAATCTCGATGCGGACCGCAATGCGATGTTCCTCGAAGCGATCAATCAGGTTCTCGATATCTGGGCCGGCAAGCCACCCTATGATCTGCAGGGCAAATACTGGAACGTCTCCGTCAAACAGACTCTGATCCAGGACATCGGCCAAGGCTTCGTGGCGCGACCTTTGCAGATTCCTCATCCACCGATCGTGGTGACCGCCGTCGCACCGTTCTCAAAAGGCGTCACGGAAGCCGCAGCCCGCGGCTGGGACCCGATCTCGGCAAACTTCCTGATGCCGACCTGGGTGAAGAGCCATTGGCCCAAATACGTCGAGGGTTGCCAACGTGCGAACCGACCAGTCGACAGCGCCAATTGGCGCGTCGCCAAGAGCGTGTTCGTGGCGACGGATGCAGCGACCGCTAAAGCCTATGCCACGTCGCCCGACAGCCCCTACGTCTACTACTATCACCAGTTGTTCACGAAGCTGAAACGCAGTGGCCGGCTCGAGCTGTTCAAGACGAGGCGCGATCAGCCTGACGTGGAGGTCACGCTGCAGTCGATCTGCGACAAGCTTATCATCTACGGCACGCCCGACAGCGTAGCCGACCAGTTGCTCGCATTCCAGGAAGAGGTCGGCTCGTTTGGAACCCTGCTCTATGCCGGCAAGGACTGGAAGGACCGCGAGCTTGGCCGTCGATCGATGATCCTGATGGCCGAGAAGGTATTACCACGGATCAATGCAGCCGCAGCCCGCCCGTCAGCCTGATCCAGGGAGTTCTCGACATGACCTTTACTGATCGCATTCCCTACCAGGCCCTGGTCGATCGACCGAGACTGGCATTACCTGAAGGCAAGAAGCTTGCCGTCTGGGTCATCCTCAATGTCGAGGAATGGCGCATCGGCAACGCGATGCCGCGGACCGTGCTGAGCCCGCCGATGGGTCAGCCGCTGATGCCCGATGTGCCGAACTGGTCGTGGCATGAATACGGCATGCGCGCCGGCTTCTGGCGGCAGTTCAAGGCCTTCACCGACCGAAAGATACCAGTGACGCTGGCCGCCAATGCCAATGTCTGCAACAGCTATCCGCGCGTCGCGTCGGCAGCGCTTGAGGCCGGTTTCGAATTCATGGGACATGGATTCGTCCAGGGCCCTATGCACAAGGTCGAGAACCAGGCGGACGCGATCAAGCGCGCAGTCGATACCATTGCGGGATTTACCGGCAAGCCGCCGCGGTCGTGGGAAAGTCCCGGCTTGACCGAGACCGAAGAGACGCTCGATCTGCTGCGCCTGAACGGGATTGAATACGTGGCGGATTGGGTGATCGACGACCTTCCTCAGGACATCGCGACACCGCACGGAACCATGACGACGATTCCCTATTCGGTCGAAACCAATGACATCGTCATTCACGCGCTGCAGCACCTTCCGTCGGAGCAGTTCCTGACGCGTTGTACCGACCAGTTCGATCGGCTCTATCTCGAAGGCGCGGAGAATGCGAGGGTCATGGCAATCTCGGTGCATCCGTACATCACGGGCGTGCCCCACCGCATCAAATACCTGGAGGCTTTGCTCGATTATGTCATCGGCCATGACGGCGTAGCGTTGATGACGGCGAGCGAGATCGGAGATTGGTACCGAGATCAGATGGCGACGAGGTAGCGCCGCTCAGCCGACGACCTTGATCGGCGCGCGACGGCGATCGGTCGCGCCCTCCGCCATCCTCTCAAATCCCGCGAGAAAGATATCCAGCGCATCGCTGATCATTTGCGCCTTGTCCTCGAGGACCGGCGCTTCATAGATATACTTTCGGACTCCGTAGTAGAAAATGCCGCCGTGAAACACCCATGCTAGTTCCAGTTCGGCGCCGCTGGGCCGGCTCTGTGTTGCGAGGCCGGCGTCGTGACGACATTCCCTGAGGATACGCGTCAAAATCTTGTCCTTGACCATGCCGACATACCAGCGATTGATGTCGAGGCCTTTCAGGCCGGAGTAAAGATAGATCCTCAGCCATTTCCGGTTGAAGATCGCATCGGTGTAGATTTCGTAGAATTCCTGCAGTCGCACGCGAAGCGGACGCGACCGATCCGAGAGCAGTTTCTCCCAGCCGATTTCAAGCGGTTCGAGATATACCTTGCGGTATACCTCCTTGATGAGATCGTCCTTGCTTGGAAAATATCGATAAAGCAGCGGCTGTGTCACACCGAGCTTGCGTGCCAGAGCACGCGTACCTCCGGCGAATCCTTCCTCCGCAAAGAGCTCGGTCGCCTTGTTGACGAACTCGCTGCGACGATCATCGGCTGACAATCGCCTCTGCTTGGCACGTGCTCGCTTGACCGGCGTCTTTCGGCTCATGATGACGTTTCACCATCGTCAGCCAGAAACTGGCCAAAACCTCCCCGCGCGAATAGCAGCGGATCATTCCGGCCGTAAGCATAGGCTTCCACCGCTCCCAGGAAAATGACGTGATCTCCGCCGTAGTAGCGGTTGACAGTACGGCATTGGAAATTTGCGACCACACCGGAAAGCACGGGCGCGTTTCCCAGACCCGGTATCCAGCTCACATTTGCGAACTTATCACCCGACGATCTGGCGAACTGCATCGCGAGAGCCTGTTGCGACGCATCAAGCACGTTGACCGCAAAATGGCTGGCGTTCTGGAAGATCGGCATCCCTTGCGAAAACAGCCCAAGGCTCCACAGCACCAGAGGCGGATTGAGCGATACCGACGCAAAGGAATTGCACGTAATTCCGTACGGCCGCCCCTCGGCCGACATCGCGGTGACGATCGTCACGCCGGTCGCAAAGGTACCGAGCGCATTGCGGAAGTCACGGGGATCGATCGTCGAACTGTCGCTTGCGAGTTCGCTGGCCGGATCCGGCGGATGTTTGGCTGAATCAGACATCCGATGAACCTCAAAGCGTCAGGTTTTCGGACGGTAATCCAAGCGCTACCCGCCCGTAATTGGTGCCCGCAGCGTCGAAATTGAACGCGAGATGCGAGTTCACCGCATGCGCATCACGGAACTGGCGCTGCAACGCTCCCGAGGTGAACAGGCTGCGCGCTCCGCTCGCCGCGAACAGATGAGAAACCGCTTCGGTACAGAGATTGACGGCAAATGCGCCATCACGCCGGAGCTTGGTCTTCGCCGCAATGCTCGGGACATCGCCGCGCCGGACATCTGCGAGCACCTCGACGCAGTTGGCGCGCATAATGAGCCGCGCAGCATCTATCTTTGCCGACGCCTCAGCAATTTTGATCTGCGTGCTCTGCAGATCGCCGATCTTGGCCCGGTTATATGTCGAGGCGCGGTGTCGCGCGATCTCGACATAATCATCCAGGCAAGCCTGAGCATTCCCCAAGCCCACTCCGGACAACACATATGGAAACAAGGAGAACACGGGAAGTGCGTAGAGCGGATTCGGATTGACGACACTTCCCGGCGTAGCGCCGCCCGCAAGATCGCTGACGGCGACCGTCATGTGCTCGGGAACGAATGCTTCTGTAACGTGAACGTCGTTCGATCCGGTTCCGCAAAGACCTGCCGCATTCCAGGTATCATCGATGCTGTAGTCTCGCCTGTTCAACAGGAATAACCGATACTCGACACCATCGGCCTCATCATCGAAGGCAACCACGCTCGCGAGCATGTTCCATCCGCATGCCTCCACCCCGGACGAGAACGGCCAATGACCGCTGAGCAGATATCCGCCGTTCGTCTTCCGCGCACGGCCTGCCGGGAAAACAAAGGACGACGCGATCAGCGCGTTCGGGTCCTCGTCCCACACCGCGCTCTGCGCCTCCGGCGCGAACATGGCCAGCATCCAGTGGTGGCTCGCAAGATTGGCGAAATTCCAGGAGACCGAGGCGTCGCCCTGGCCGAGGGCATCCGCGCAATCGACCAATGCGACATAGTCGAGCTCGCTCCCCCCGACACGCTCGGGCTGCAAGATCCGGAATAGCCCGCTATCACGCAGATCCCGCTCCGTCTCCGGTGGTAATCGGCGCAACTCTTCGGTCCGCGATGCGCGTTCACGTAAGGCCGGAACGAGCGACCTCGCTCGCGCGACCATAACCGAATAGCGATCCTGATCATGCCGGGGCGGCGCCGTCGCGTCGAGCCCGCGGTCAATCTCAACCATGGTCTCTTCCCTCGTTCGACCTTCAGAACGTTTGCGCGGGCGATCGGGTCGTGCGGCTGAGTTTATCGATCGATCACCGGAGATCAAGACGCACAGGCCCGCGTCTGCGATTTCAATGCTCAGAACCCACAGCTGCCGGGCGGGCGTCCATTCAGGATAACCAGAACGCAAAAACGGCCCGGTGGCTGTTCGGCCACCGGGCAATCGACGTGATCGAATTGCTGGAGATAGCCCACTCTACCCGAGGGGACTTCTAGACGAGTTCCTTCCGCCAATATAGTGTGTGCTGCCATGCCCAGGGCAAGACCGGCTCGAACAGCCGATATCCCTGTCTGATGAAGTTGTTCGCCGAGATTCGGTTATCGGTCGTGTCCGAAACGATCGTACTCCAGCCGGTTCGCCGAGCCCGCGCTTCCAGCGCGCGAGTAAGCCGCACCTGCAGACCGTGACCGCAGTGCGGCATCACGACGCCAACGCGGCACAGATATCCGGCGTTCACAACGTGAGTCGAAGGAAGGACGCCCGCGAATGCGACCGGCGTCGTTCCGCCGAAAGCAATCCACCAGTGCCCCTGCTCGAAATCCGGTGCGCGGGTCCCGTCGCAGAACATCACGTCATGAAGCTCGGCAAGCGAGGCAGTAACCTCGTCGTCCTGCGTATCGACCTCACGTATCCAGTACATACCACACCTCGAGAGTCCTCAATCTCGGCCACGGTGCCGAGGTTCATGGTACTTCAATCGGATTTGCACCGTGTGAACGGCACTTCACTTTCCCAGTGTGGCCTTGATGCCCAACCAGACTGCACCAAGAAAGCCCGTCGCGATAACAGTGATCACCGCTTTGAACGTATAGCTTTGCGCTTGCTCCACACTCCGTCGCCACCGCCGGAGGTGCTGGAAATCAGCCCGCAGCTCCCGTCGGTCACCCTCATCGAAACCAAACGAAGCTAGAACCGTTGCAATGGTCTTGACCACGACAGCGTCGATATCACTTCGACGCACACGGTCTTGTTCGATCAGCGTTTCCATCACAATCGCCTTCACATCAGCTTCTTGCATCGGTCACCGCCGTATGATGCGAGCGACATTCTCGAATGTGCGCTTTCCAAAGTAGAAGCCCATAATCATGCCTGCCCAGGTACTTACGTCTCCCGCGAGTTGCGGCGTCGTCCCAAGCCCGAGCACTTTGTCCCAGATCACGCACTTCGCGTAGAATACCAACGTGACGTAGAATGCCAGCTTCTCCGGCTCCCAGGAGTGGCCGACCTCGGCGAGCTTCAGCTGATTGTGTGCTTGCACTTCAGCCACTTGCGCTGCGATCTCGTTTGCCGCGAGATCAGCAGCGATCTTGCTGTCGATGTTGCCTGCCTTGAGTCTGGCCTGATACGCATCGATCAACCCCTTGATGACGGGACCACCAAGAAAGGAAAGAATTGCCATCCACATGGATCAGCTCTTGCCCACCGACCGTAGCCGCGCAACAATCGTGACCGCTGAGATCGCGATCGTGATGTAGGCGAGATATTGAGGATTGTTCTTCAATGCTTCCATGACCTGGGCCTTGAGGTCCGGATCACCGAGTGCAGATGCGATCGGATCAAGCCACTGGAAGACGGTCCCAATGCCGGTCAGAAAGAGGCCCCAGATCACCGTCACGGATCGTCCACTCAAGGCCCAAGCTTTGCCCCAGAATGTATCGGCTTCATCGTAGAAACACTTGAGGACAGGGATCGCATGGAGGATCGGCCGCAAGAGGATGAAATAGGCACAGAGCAGACCGGGTAGGGTCAAGAGAAGCCAGAGCATTATCACTTCCTTCCGAACAGCGATTTGAAAAGGGCAACAAAAAAGGCTCCGATGGAGCCTTGGGCAGGAGCAGCGATGGACGGAACGGTCGGAGGTGGCCTTGGTGCCGGTAACGATGGCTTTGCTCCTCGGATGATCCTTGCCCCGGTGAAGGTGATGGTCGGGTCAAGTTCCATCATCGCACGCAAAAGACCCGCACACCCAAGCTGCTGATCCACGACGTGTGCGTCGTAGACTCCGTCTCGAACATATTTGCCCGAGATATACTGATCAGTGCCGGACCAGATGTAAGGCGACGGCTTCCCGCGGGCGGCGTAGCCGAGCCCGTTGTATCGCTCAAGCATCGTCAGCGTGCCCCCGATCGACCAATCACGATTGCGGGCGGCAAAGGGCGCGCAGTTGACCAGCGCGTCATAGGCGCCGTCTTCCCATGTCTTGAACGGCCCCCTCCCTTTCGGAACATGGACCGAGACGCTTCCTAGCGGGTCGCCTTGCGCGAGCTGGGTATTCCAGTTCTGGGAGGCTTCGCGCTCGTGAGCAACCGCGACGAAGAACCAGGGAACACCAGTGCGCGCGGAAACCGCCTGATAACGGGCCTTGGCACCGGGAGCGACAAGCCGCTTCGCACCTGACAAAGAGCTGCGTGTCAGCTTGACTCTCACCCAGCGGTTCGCGTTCGCCGCCTCTAGGGCAACGAGGTCAGTCATGGGATCTCCAATGAAAGAGCTAGAAAGGTAGAGCGGGGCTAGCAACTCTTCGAAATGGTATTCTTTTACTCAGTGATGCTGATCAATTTCTAAATATTGTCTATCATGGGTTGTAGTGATAAACTTAATGGCATGCGAACTGACAAAAGCAAGCCACGATACGCGCGAGATCCTCGCATTCTTCCCTATTGGAAGGTTGTACTGAAATCTACTTGGCTCTTCCTCAAAGCCGATGTTAGGCAATGGTTCAGACCAACTTAGGTTTCCTAGCTCGAAGGCTACTCGGGCGCCCTACCTGCAAGCTCGAACGAGGCGCTACCTTGAGCTGGAGAGCCCGAATTCTGAACGCACGCCAAAGTAGCAAGTACATCAGAATCGGCTCAAATTCGTTTATTGCCGGTGAGCTTTTTGTTTTTGCACATGGTGGCGACATTGAGGTCGGACGCGATTGCTATATTGATGTGGGCGCCCGGATATGGTCCGGAGCCTCGATCAGAATCGGAGACGGCGTCGTAATTGGTCCCAACGTGAATATTTTCGACAATCACACACATCCGCTGCGCGCTGCACAGCGACACTCTCAAATCCAAAGCATCTTCACGGTAGGACACCCACCCCAGATTGAGCTTGCCGACCGCCCGGTCATCATCGGCAATGGCACTCAAATCGGCGCAGGAGCGATCATCCTGCGTGGAGTGGAGATTGGAGAGAATGTTATCATTCCGCCCGGCAGCGTCGTAAGCAAGGGCATTGCGACTACATCGACTCAAATAATCCGCATGATGTAGTTGCAAACAATGCTTGGTTGAACGGTCGCGAATGGTGTGCTTGTGCCTCCCTGTGCATTGCCGGCCAATGCCCCGGAGAATGTACCGGTTACCTGAAGTGGGCTCGCAGTGCCGGTAGATGGGCTGTACACGTTTGCCTGTGAACCAGTGCCCGTTGAGAAGAAGTTTGCAAAGGCGCTTCCGGAAACGGTGCCCGATACCAACCCCGATGGAGTATAGGGTGGCAGGTTTGCCGTAACGAGAGTTTGCGTCTGAGAACCGCCCACTCCGCCGGCTGCTACTGAGCCAAATGCCACACCTGAAATCCTGCCTACTCCTCCATCTGCCGCCACGGATACCCGCCCGCGTTTGTCAGGCAGATTGAACGTGGTCGAACCATCTCCAGTCCCGTAAAGCGTGCCGATGAGCGAGAACAACGTCGCATACGCCATACGCGATATCGCCTGTCCAATTGGAAAGACAAACGAGCTGTTTGGCGCCGCAGGCGCCCAATAGTCCATTCCGGCAGCAAGCGGTACGTTGTACGGATTGCCAAAAAAGCCATGCAAGTACCACACCGCATCGGAGTTGTTGTAGGCTGCCATGTAAGGCGTACCCTGGATGATAACTCCGGCCTGCAACTCGACACCCGGCGCGGTTCTCAACGGACGGTTGCCGAGTCCGTCCACATTGATGACGGTTATGCCTCCGTTGGTAACATGCGGCGTGAATGCCACCATCGCACCGTTCATATTCGTGAAGCTGTCGAACTGCTGATAGCTTGACAGCGTGTAGATGGTGCTCGATCCGCCCGTGACGATCGCGCCGGCGATGTCGTCGCGATACTTTGCGGTCGCTGCCATCATCGCTCGGGCCGAGTCGTTGATACTCGACGGAGCCTGGCCTTCCTGCCAATTGATAGAACTGTCGGCGGTTGCATCCGAAGCCGCCACCCGCGACCATTTGTAAAGAGTCATGGTACTTTTCCCTAGAACAATCCGTGCAGGCTGGTCTCATCGATAGGCGACCGTTGCTGCATTATTCGGCGCGTCCAAGCTGGAGATATTGCGCGCAAGGACAGGCAGGAGTCCGCGCTATCAGGAGGTTACGAATCACACCGATCGGGACGCCCGGACTGTCCCTCGCGACGGCCTGCGCCCGCGCGTCGATGATAGCTTCAATTTCGGCACGCAATTCACTGATGCGGCCCTCGAGTGGTGGCGTCCGGTCGCGCTTCATCGTTCGTCCTTTCAGGTTCTATGCGAGGCAATTCTTGCAGCATTTCAAATCGCTTAAGCGTCGCCGCTGCTTCGTTCTGAGCGCGCCGCAACGCCTTGTCACGGCGCACTTCATGGGTCGCGATGAACATCTGCAGATCATAAGGCAGTGATCGAAAGTGCAGCTTTCGATCGCGTGGCCAGGACGTAGGCGGTTCAATGCCAGCAATACGAGCGATTGCCGCCGCGGCCGGGCCTCCGAGTGTGGGATCGGCGAGACCTGCAGACACGTGCAGCTTCGAGATGTCTTGCACCGCCTGCCATAGCCGTTCGATACCGAGGGATGCGCAATCCACCACGAACCGGGCAACGACTGCCGGTGCCGCGGGGCATGGCACTGCCCCGTGCAATTCACACCAGCGGACAAAAATTGGCGCAACGCGCTGACGAGCCTGCGCAAGCGTTGCCAGCACGGGATTACCCACTGCCCTGCTCAACGATTCGCCTTGCGCAGCGCACGGTGGAGATTGTTCATCCGCCGCCGGATCTCCTGCAGCCGCACGTGACTCCGAAGGCTATGTGAGCTCGAATCGATCTCCCCACCAAGCTCGGCGTCGAGCTCGTCCAGGACGACTACTCGCTTGTTCAGCCCATAGAGGGCGAAATTGTCGGCGATATCGCCAATGGTGGCGGGCTGGCCGCACGCCTTTTCCGAGATCGATTCGGCGCGCTCAAGAAAATCCCGATCATCTGTCATCGGACCTCACAATATAAAGGGAGTCATTATGGCCGTGCTAGGCAGCGTAGGGCGAACGCCTTCGCGGCCGAAGCTCAAACCCGGGAGACCAACCGGAAGCCGCAACCGGACTTCGCCAAGCGCAGGGACCGCAGCGGCCCGACCGACACACGTGATATCGTCACCGACCCGAGGTCTTCCGCGCATGATAAAGCGCCACCGCATCCTTGATGTCGCCGGTATTCGAAAGCCTCGCGCTGAGCGTCCGAAGATCTGGACTGTCGCGCTCACCACGCGACGCCGCTGCGCCGGGTCGCTGCACCGGTGGCAGGGACCTGGTTGCGACGGCATCCTTGGCTTTCATCATCAGGCGATATTTACCCGCGTCGTACATCATCCGCTGAAACGTGGCGTTACGCATCAGCGGCTCGGTGTTGAGCAAATGCGTCAGCTCGGAAGCCCCGATCCCGCTCGCCTTTGCCGACGCGATGATTTCCTGCATCACGGCGCGCTGGGTTTCGACAGGCTCTTCCTTCAGCATGGCGTCAAAGCGTGCATCCTCTGATTTTGCGTGCGCACGAAAGGAATGATGCGCGGCCTCCGCATTCCGATGGCTCTCTTGCTGATGTTGCGCAAGGAGTTGGTCTGCGGCCGCGATCGCGCTCTGGACACGCGAAAATTTCGCTGGCTCCTGCCGCGACATCTGTTCAAGAACACCGGGCAGATTCTCCGGAGGAATGCCAGCGAGCTCAGGAAATTGATTGATGAAGCTCGCTTGCGCGATCTGCGTTGCGCCGGCAAGCGCGTCAAGATAGCTCTGGCGTACCCTGTACGTCTCCGCAATCTCCTCATCGATAGCTTGGCGCACCTGGGGATGCTGCAGCGCTCTCGCTAGGGCGGGATCGAGCCCTTCGCTGACGTTGCCATTGCTGGGGTCGGCATCTAGGGTAGCGGCGTCGCCTCCGCTTCGCTCGATCTCCTTGCCACCCGCTTCCGGCAGGTCGAAACCGTAGAATTCGGCTGCCTCTGGGTCCCTTGCGAGCGCCTCAGCGCGCAGCGCGTCAACCCGCTCGCCCAACCGTTCGGCGCTTTCACCATCGGCGACCAGCTTCTCGGCCGCGACCGCAGCCGCATAGTCGCGGCTTGCGCGCCGCAGCGTCACGGCTTCATTCGCTGCGGCCGGCTTCCCCTCCGCGTCCCGATACTGCCTGACAACCACATCCTGGGGCTGCTCGGAGATATTCTCCGCGGCGTCGCGAAGCGATGCGGTGTCGCTTCCGATCGCTTCTCGTTCGTCGGGCCTGCGATCCGGCATCGGCCTGTAGCCGGCCGTTGCAAGATCGTGGGCCGCGCCGGTCAGATCGTTGCTTGGTTCATCGGACATTGTTCAGACCTCTCCTTCGCAGGTAGACGGCGGGGCTTCGACTGGGCACGCCCCCCAGCATCGAAGCGCCTTGATCGTCAGGGACGGGTTGACCAGTCCAGTCATCCGAACGCCGGCCGGTGTTGAACCCTGTCATGCCGTTAGCGATCGCCGCGAATGGGTTGCCCAGCGGGGTGTGGGCCCAACTCTGAAGGCCGGCATTCAATCGATCGCAGAATGTCGGAACGGCCACCGGCGCGGCAGGCTCCGCGCGGCCGAACTGCGGCATCCAGTAGTCTCCAACGCGCATGTTGAGCGTCTGTCCATCGTCACGCGGCCAACTGGAACCCGCTTGAGCAATCCCCGATGCGCCCCCTCCATCCAGTGGAGCTGGGCCGCGGCTGGTCGCCGGCGGGCTCGAACTCGCGGCAGCAGGAACGGGCGGGAACGGCGAGCCTTGCGCAGGTTGGTCGAAGCTGAGTTGCGGCTGCAGGGAGGCCAACCGGCCGTACAATCCCCCACTCGGTTGGAAAAGCTCCGGATCAAACTGCAGGTAATCGTCGAGCAGTCCCATCAGCGTGCCTCGCCGAGCTTGCGGGAGACTTCGGTCGCCGCACGATAGTCGACGGCCTTGTAGCCGTTGATATCGAGAACAGCATGCGGCGTCGTTCGCTCCACATCCTGCGCCATCAGACCGATATGGTAGGCCGGCGCTCCCTTGTAACGATAACCGTAGACGGGCGTCCCGTCGAACAGCGCGCCGACAGCAGCGATATCCTCCTTCAGCCGCATGTCAGACGGCGTGAACTTGATCAGGCTGCCGATGCCGTTGGCGATCGCCCCGAACTGCTGAGCCCCGGAGAGCTGCTGGGTGGTATTCGTCGTCCCGTTGCTCTGCTGGCCGAGCTGCGCGATCGGCACGCCGATCTGCGCAAGCAGGCTCAGTGCTTGCACCGGAATGCCGCGCCGCTGCGCCTCTGCGGCGAGCGTTGCATTGGCACCATAGTTCTGCGCATCAAGCGCAGATTGCGCTGCCGAGACGCCTTGGCTCTGGTTGGCAAGATAATTCTGCTGCATGCCGCTAAGCGTGTTCGCGGTGGTGTTGCCGGCGCCGTAGAGCGCATTTGCCGCGTTGAGCTGGTTGGCGACATCCTGGTTGTACTGAGCGGCGATGATCGGGGCTTCGGCAGCGGCGACCCCGCGCCCATAAGCCATCTGGTTTGCTCCGCTCAGGTCGCGGCCGGCCGCGGCGAATTGCGAATTGATGCTGTTGCCGACGTCGCTATGGATCTGCGCCAGCTGTGCCGCAAGTGCCGGATTGTTTCCGATCATGCTGCCGTTGGCGTATGGCGTGAGCTGCCGCTGCAACGTGGCAAGATTATCCTGCACGTTTCCGGCCTGCGCATTCGCGCCGCCGCCACTCAGAAGCGATTGCGCGTATCCTCCGATCTGCCCTGCGTAAGGATTGCCGGAGACTGCATTGCTCCGCAACGTGTTGAGCGCGCCCGACTCGGCCGCCGTTAGCCCCGTATTGTTCAGGCCGGCACCGAGCTGACTAAGAATACCTTGCAACATAGGTTGCGCAGCGGCCCAAGGCGCGGTTTGCGATTGCTGCGTCTGGGTTGATGACGACTGTCCGCCCATTGGACCTTGTCCTTTCGATGAAATCATGGATCGCGATCAGGCGCATGCCATCGCATGCCTGATACGAGTGATATTGACGGGGCGCTGGCAGCGACGCTGAGCTATCGACCTATCCCGAAGATCGAGATTGGCCAGTACCGCATCGGCAAGCCGCTCACCAACCCGCGAAGCGGCTCCGCGGGTTCTTCGGCATTCGCGACATCGCCTCCGGGAGATACCGGGGCCATACCGCGAACCCTCTCTTCGACTGATGGCAACGCGGGCGCGCTGCGGGATGGCCGAGGGAAAATCGGGTCCGCCTGTTCGGGGAAACGCTTCGGTACGGCCGCCGGCTGCCTCACAGTCTTTCCCTGCATTTTCTTATCAGCCCAGGCCCGAAGGTCGCCCGCTGTCATGCCCTCCAGGAACGGATTTGAGTTCATCGCATCAGAACTGAGTAGTCGGGACACAGGTATCGAAGGATCAGCCTGCAACACGGCGATCGCACCATCCGGCCCGGCAAAATGGGACAAGTATGTCGTGCCGGGCGTGACCGGCAACCCAGCCTTTGCCAGGCGGCGTCCATTGTCGGCCGCATAAGCCTTGATCATCTCTTTGGAGAGATCGGGGTCCGATTTGAGCGCCACTAGCTCCTTGTCGGATTTGCCGATTGCGAGATCCGGTCGATGCTTACGCAACATCGATACCCACGTACCATTTATGAACTGGCCCACGCCGCTAGCCGAAGACAGCCGATTGACGGCGTTGGGATTGCCGCTACTTTCGACCGTCACAATTCGGCCAACGAGCGGATTTCGATCGACGGCCCGGCTGGGTTGATAATTTGACTGTTGTTGCAGCCCGTCGAGTAACCGTCCGATCAATCCACCTTGCGAACCGGTGTAGCTTGATGGTGCATATTCCGGGTGGTTGTCGAACTCAGGGCCTGGCTCAACGCGTTGCTCCCGTCCCATCATCGCATCCAGAGCATCGAGCAGGCGGCCGCGGCCCTGAGTGCCATAAGCTTTGGGATTGAACCCGTAATTGTCGCGCAAATTCATAGGTTGTATTCTCCTGTAGCCACAACAATGCCTTCGCAGCGAGATTGAAAATTCCTGCAGCCAACTTATAAGGACGGTCGAACTTGAAAGGATTTTCCGGATGAAGCGAATATCGATTGCGGTGTGCTTGGCGCTTGCTGCTGCCCCGGCCATGTCGGTCGATTTTCGATGGACGATTGCCTACAATCAGGGAACCGCCGAGGCGATCATTCGGAACGGCAACGACTCAAACGTCAACATCTACTGCCCGAGCGGCCAGGAAGATAAGACACCGGGAATGTATGTCGACGTGAACAGCGTCAAGCCTGCCTACAACGAGCAGGTCACCGTCCAGATTATTGTCGATGGTAAGAATTATCCGTTCTACCTTCGAGAGATAGAGTTCAAGCCAGTCTCTCGAGAGGATTGGTGGGAATTCAAGGCGCTTATCCGGGCGCTGGCTTTGAGCAAACAGAAGTCGTTCGTTGTGGAGCTTCCGAAGTACAACAAATCAGAGACTTTCTCGCTGCTCGACGCACGAAAGGTGCTGGGCCATGGCAAGGAGTCGATCCTGTCAGGCTGTGACAAAGGCGGCTAGACGGCTGATCGTGACGGAGATGCAAGATCCTTGTCCATGATGACGTGCTTCGCGTGATAGCCGTCGAGTACACGCAGCCAGCCCTTGCGACCATAGATGCGTACGCGCACGCAGCCTTCGTCTCTCGCGTAGGATTCGATCCCGTCAAGCAGCGGCAGCCAGCGTTTCATGCCGGCGCCACCGCATGCAGTGATGACACAGACCTTGCCGATTTCGGAATTGATGAGGACCGTGGTCGCGGCCGCTTGGATTTCCCGAGTATCCCAGGCGAGCCAAAGCAGACTGCGGCCAGACAAGAGGTCTGCCTCTATATCCTCGAACACATTGAGCTTGGTGCGGCGACAGGCTGCCTTCAGCAGTGAAGTCGCATGCGGCAAGACCTCGCGGACCCGTCCTGGATCAACGCAAATAGATGCCAATCCTTCCATAGTGCAAATCATAATCCGATCGAATTTTAGATTTGCGTCCAGACCAGTCGGCTCCGCCTTCAACGCTGCACTAGTTTAACTTTTGCTCGTCTATCTTCGCCGGTTGTCTCGGCGCTCGCGATCCTCGTCATCGATACCCCATTCGGGCGGCCAGTCGATAGGCGGCCGGTTGCCGTTTCGGTGGCAGAGGTCTCGCCTCAATGTCGCCCGGTCGAAGCATTTCATCGCGTAGCGCCATTTACGGCGCCTTTGCGATCGCTCGTCGCACCTCGCAGCCTCAGCATCCTGCAATCGATCGCAATAGTCATCACTATAGTCGCGGTCGCGTTCAGGTCTCCCTCCACCGTTTCCTCGACCACCATCGCTACATTCGCTGGAGCTGCCATCATTCTGTAGCGGTTGTTGGTCTGGCACAAGCGGCGGTGGGTTAAGAATGCGCGACACTTTCCGAGGGTCCGCACTTTCGGGGATTCGCGCAGCTTGTGAAGGAATACGCGCCAGCTCCCTGAAGTCTGGATCAGGCGATCCGGACAATTCCACTCCTCTATCCTCTGACGCGCGCGGAGCCTCCCGCAAGTCTTCACTCGCCGATACGGACTCCTGACTGTCAGCTCTTGAAGTTGATCGCCGGAGATGCTTCGCCGCAAGCATCAGGCCAATCAGACCTCCGGTCGAACCCCGCGGTGGATACGGCGGCTGATCTTGCGGAAGTTTAGAAGGCGGCTCGACTGGACGCTGGGCGTTGTCCGGTAACTCACGTGGATGCCCAATCGAGCCGTCGACGTCAATCTGGCGCTCACGATTCCCGTCAATTTCGACGCGCTCGCGCGGAAGTGAATGCTGGAATGGCCAGAATGCTAGAGGATTATGCTGCCAATACCAAAGCATGGGCGCCGCTATCGTTTGCCCAAGGCGCTCGGCTGGCGTTAGCTTCGACGCGTCTTCAAAAGACGGCCCCCGGAATTGAGGAGCCATATCGCGTTGGCCGAACGGTACGGGAGGCGGAAACGGTCGTCCATAGACATCAGATCCGCCCAATGGAAATCGAGGAGCCATTGATTATTCCCTTGCTGAAATTTGGATGTTGGTCAGTTGGAGACCCGACACCGCTCGGCCGGCTGCCCAGCCGTCTGCGATGAGATATTTGCCGTGTTGTCGTCTGAAAGCACACCAGCGCAGAAGCACGGCGCACGAGCCGCGGTGAATGCTAGCCCAGCACCGCGTACAAAAACGTCCGCCCCGCTGTCGCCGAGTTCGCATGCGTGATCGTGAACGATCCGTTCGCTACGGCACTCACATAAACCGTGCCGTTGCCGAGCTCCGTCGCGGCGCTTGCCGATGCTGGCGTCAGGATCGGCGTCGAGCCTGATGCGATGTTCGGTGTCGACACCGTGGTTGTCGATACGCCTGTCGCCAAGGTCACGGTGCCGACCGCGTTCGAGCGGCCGGCAGCCAGGCCCTGGATGGCAAGTACGATCTTCTTCAGATCGGTCTCGGTAATGCCGGGAACGTACGCCGTCATAGCGTGCCGCTCGCAATCACGTCGGGTACGACACCGGCGCAGAATGTCCATTGCGTTGCGGCGGGGATCCGCACCTTGAACCGCGAGTAGCGCGTATCCAGCATCATGTCGCAACGGCCGGTCCTGGCATTCACAAGCACTTCCGTGCCCGGAACCGCCGTCGCAGACGGCGTATCGCGAGATGAGACGGAGCCATACAGCGTGGGCGCGTCCGTGATCGGCCTGAAGCCGCGGATGGTAATCCGGTTCTCGTCGCTCCCCTGCTCCGCGCTTTCGAGCGTTGCTTCAAGATTCAGACCGCGAAAGAAGCCGAGCAAATGCGCCGTATTGAACTGTGCGATTTCCGGCTGCACCGCCGTGGCGTACGCATCGAGGCTCAACGTCATTGCGTCGATCGACGAGGAAATCGTGTCGAGGTTTTCCAGCGTCAGGCCGGTCTGTGAGACGCCCAGCAAGTACTCTCCCGCCATCGAAACGGGAAAAAACCGGTCAAGCAGGAAATCGTAACCGAGCAGCTTGTCATAGGCGGTACCGAGAGCGCCCGAGACCGATTTGTAGGCCCAATACACCCGCGTGCCGCGCGGATCGGCTGCCCCCATGAAGAGCTGCAGATTGCCCTTGTCGAGATCGGCCAGAAAGGTGCGATCGACCTTCTCGCGGCCGATCTGCTCTGGTACACCTCCCGGCTCGATCTTGTGAAAGCCCTGGCCCGCGTAGAAGAAGATGCGCTCTCCTGCCCGGATGATCGAATACGGCGCGTAGAGACCCTTGTCCTGCGTGATACGATCGATCTGGAACACGATCGGCGAACCCGGCACGTAGGACATTCGCCGGATCGCCTGATCCTGGAAAATGATCCCCGCCTCGCCACCCGCGACACCGCGAACGATGCCGCCATCGGGAAAATCCTGAAAGTCGGAGGACTTGATGCCGCTGATCCAGCTGTCGGCCGCGTTGAAGTTGTTCAAGCCTGACCATTGGATCCGATACGGGTTCGAGAGCAGTCCGGAGAGCACCAGGAACCTGCCGACGACCCCGATATAGGCCGCTTGCGGCGGCGAACCGAGCGCGTTGCCGAACGTCGATGCTGACGACAGGTCGAACATCTGCAACGCCGCGTTGGCCTGCGTCGCGAACACAAAATTCCCGGTCTGCGCGAACTGCCACTGCGCATTGGCGCTCAGCGAGCTGTACGTCCCGCCACCTGACGACACGTCGCTCCAGGTGAAGTCGGTATTGTTGAGCTTGTAGAGCTTGTTGCTCGTTCCTGCGAACGTGACCACCGTCCCGTCGGACTTCAGCGCATAGAAGGCTCCCCTGCAGGCCGCCGGCAACGGCGCCGTATAGGCCGACAGGCTGGGGAATGGTCCATAACCGTCGCCGCGCGGAATGACATTGAGGATATTGCGCGTGGCTTGCCCCTCATAGTCGCTGACATCGGGGCGATATTCGCCGGTGGCAAGCAAGGGCATTGTTCAATTGTCTCCAGAACATTTTCGGCATCAGCCATGGAGGGACGAATTACCATCCAGCCGACGAGGTAGTGCTTCACCGCGCAATATCCGCCGCATCACGATGGCAATGCCAGACGCCAGAGCGCTGCGCGCTCAAACGAGTGCTAGTGCAGAACCGGATCCGGGTCTGCGTGCTCGGGATTGGCGGTCCACTTGCCGGGCCTGGCTGCTCGGGGCGTCCAGGCAGATACCGCAGCGACGTCCGTGGTCCAGGTAGGCGAGATCGCCGCGCTCGCCGTCCACTCAGGAGACGGTGTTGATTCACCAGCCCAATTGTGCGCAACAGATAGAACAGGCCACCAGTTCACGTAATCTCGCCCCAGCGCCGCCGTACCGCCTGTCACTTGGTACGCGACCGCCCCGACGTTCAACGCAATGGCCCCCGCCACCCGGCTGTAGGCAACAATATAGTTGCCGACGACAGTGCCGAAAGCCATGGCAGTCTTCACCGAATTGCCGCTGAAGACATAGTTCGTCCCACTCGAGGCCCCTCCAATGAAGAACCGTCCCGCGGCGCCGCCCTCATAGTAGCTTCCCGCACTTCCGTTCAGTCTGGGGATAAAGACTGCAGCGTTGGCCGCGACGACGTAGCCTGCCAGTACCGTCGCCTCGCGAAGGCTGAAGATCGCGGCATTTCCTCCAATGAGGTATGATCCGGCATCGCCGACCAGAACATTCGATCCGCTTACGCCTACCTGCCCTAGAGCCAGCCGTCCGATGGCATCGAACCCGAGCAGCGACATTTACTTGTCCGCCTCCGCCGCTTGAAGAAGTACGACGCCCGCTTGCGCCCCGATGATGAACCGCATCATGTTGCTGAAACTCCGTACGCAGGATCAATTCGGTAGAGCTGTCCCTGGCCGACGACGCAATCGGGCACAGCGTGCAATGGTTTCGGCTGGCCGGCGCCTCAGGCGCCAATCCTGAAGCCTTGAAAGTGAGTACTTGATGCAGCGCCGACTAATGTCGTGACGCCGTTCGGCAAATAGACGTAAGCTTCAACGTAATCAGCGCTTCCGTTCATCGGGATGGCGCAAACAAGCAGCTTGTTGCTGTCACCCGACATACCGCTCGAAACCGCCGTGTAGGCGCCGTTCTTGGTCCGCGTGCCGTTCTTGTAAAGCGACGGCTGACAGCTCTCCGTCGGAGATGTTCCTGGGGCCGTTGTGCAGTCCAAGATAAAGAGGTAAGTGCCAGCCGCCTGCGGCGTGTATCTTCCGGTCGAGATGTCGAACCAGGACTCGTTATCGACCTGCTTGTTCGTCCATATGATCTTATTGTAGACCGAGGCCGTTAGGCCGGTCTGATCGGAGCCATTTCGATCGACGATGAAGACTCCGTTTTCCGACGGGTTGGCTCGGATGTTGGCTCGGGCCTGCGCGCGCTGTGCCGCAGTGAAACCGTTGGCTTCCTCGATCGAGATCAGATCCTCTTTCAGAGCCACGATCGCTACTTGTGGTGACGCGGAGAAGCTGATCTTCGCCGCGGTCCCCGACGAGTTGAACAGAATCGTCGTTCGAGAGAGCACGCCGGTCGAGGCATTCCAGGCACCTTCGCCGAGCTCCCATTGGGACAGGTCTGCGCTCTCGGCGCGGTATTTGTATATGCGGCCATTGACGGCTCCTGCCGCCGCAGGTGCCATGTACCCCCCGACAGGCCCCGCGACGAGCCAATCTGCTGTGCCGCCAGCCGATGCGGAGAATCTGCACGCGTCGAGAAATGCTGCCATATCAGGTAATCGTCAAAACGCCGTTGATCTGGTCGAGGGCAACCGTGAACGTGTTGCCATTGGTGAGCACCAGGCCCGTGCCGTAGTCCCACCAGCCGATCAAAGGCTTGGTTGGTGAGGTGGAGTTGTAGAGGACGGCATATTGAAACGGACCAATCGAGCCGCCGGCCGCCGTCCATGCCGGATTTGTGGCACCAGAGAACTTGAATGTGCCCGAGGTCTGCGATCCCGCAATCGTACCGATCGACGTTCCACCGGTCGCATATCCGTTGCCAGACGAAAGATCGGCGGGCACGTTGTAGACGGTATTGGTTGCGGCAGGCGGGGCGTTGGTGAGATAGACCTTGTAGATCTGTGCTGTCCCGGTCTTCATGTCGTGCAATGCGTTGGCGACATCTTGCACGAAACAATTGAACTTGTTGAACGCAGCCATTTTTGGATCCCTAGATGATCTGACCGGATGCGCGAACCGCCATCGGCCCGGCGTTGAAGGTCGATGTCAGCCCCAGATTATTGAGACTGCCGAGTGCAGCCGAAAAGCCGAGCGCCCAGGTCTGGATGCGTCCATCGTCCTTGAGGTATGGTGCGGCCTCAAGCAGCGCGCCGTAGAGGTACAAGTCCGGCGCGAGCGACAGCAGCCAGTTTGGATCATTGCTGGCGAGTGGCGGGATGACCCGCCGGTAGACCATCTCGACCGTGTAGGCCTTGTCGGGAGTCGGCGCGAGCTCGATCTCATTGCCGAAGATCGTGAAGTATCGCGGCTGTCCCGCGACGTCCGATATGCCGAAACGGTACTCGTCGAGTTGCGTACCCGACCTGAACTCGAGACAAGGCATTCCCGACACGCTCGACAGCCGCATCCGGCGCATCGACTGGAAGTCCGCCGGCAGCGCAATGAACTCGGGCTCGTTGGAGGTGAGATCGATGACGGCGATGGCGCGTTGCTCCATCTGCCGCACGAACAGCTCTCGATTGAGTTTCGCTTCGGCAAGCTGGATGAAGGTCGGGATCCGCGCCATCAGGACCGCATCCTGATCGCGCGCCAGATACTCCGTCACAGCCGACTGCAGCGAGGCATAGTCCACGATTTGTGTCACGACACCCCCGCTGTCCATCCGGCTTGCAGCTTCGGCCGATCGGTGCGCAGATAGGCCCATTCGGGATCATCGAGCTTGCGCTGCACGATGACGTCGAATTCGGGCGAGAACATCCGCACGGACGTGTTGCCCCTGGTGTGCTCTTCGTTGAGCCACTTGACGTAGATCACGTTGGGAATGCGCGCGACGTGCCGACCCCACTCGCCATGCTGCTCGTCACGCCGTGCTTCATGGTTCCACTGCAGGATCGGCTCGACATCCTGCACGTGCTCGATCGAGAGGTCGCGACCGTTGCTGTCAAAGTGCGGCCGCATCAAGATGCCGTCCATTACGACACCTCCGTGACCCAGAGCGTGCCGGCAGTCGCCGTCACCAAGCCGTTGGTGGGCGCCTTGATCGCCGCAATCCGCTGGCCCGGGCTGACGATGACGTATTCGACGGCGTTCGCGGGCAGATATGTATCTGCTGCGGTCGCGGTCTGGGCACCGTCGCCAATCCGATAGCAGCAGCCGGAATTGGCAACCAGACGCAGCTGGTAGGTCTCCACTCCGAACACGTTGGTGGCGCCAACGCTCGAGTCATAGGCAATCGTCTGGGTGGCGCCAAGGCGTGATGCCGGATTCTTGGGAAAGAATGACATCAGGCCGTCCTCACCGAGATAGAAAAATGCATGGGAATGGCGGCGCCGGACGCTCCCGACGGCGTCAGAATCACAACGTCGTCTTCGTTGAGATATGTCGGCGAAGCCGGGAGCGCCGAGAACAACTGCCCCGCGGCCGATCCGGCCTGAGGCACTGTGAAGGTCGTCAGCGTGTTGCCATTGGCTGCGATCGTGACGGTACCGTCAGCGGTAGTGATGGCGCCGCCCAGAACTCCGGTCGCTTTCAGCATGCGGCAGCGAAAGGGAATACGGATAAAGGCGGCAACGGGAGACGCACCACACGACGGCGTATAGGCCGTCAGGTGCTCGGTATTGAGGGTGTGATTACCGGGAAGTGGCATGAAAGCCTCCTGTGGCAGGGAGAAAGCGGGCAACCGAAGTTGCCCGCCAGATCGCACGGAGCGGGTTAGGACGTGGTGTTGTCGAACACGCCACCGGAGGCTTTCTCGTTACGCGCGACCAGCGCGTATTCGGCGAGCACCTGCCGTCGATCCGAGTCACCGGTCTTCGCCAACGGGATCGAGATCATGTTGCGGCCGTTGAGATAGGCGACCGCCCATTTGTCCATCTCGAGCACCAGGACGTCGCGCGGGCGCTGGAAGCGATTGGCGACGACCTTGAGCTTGCCGAAATCGGACTCATAGGCATCGACCGAGGCGACGATCTTCTTCGATTTGGCTTCCTCGATCGCGGTGGATCGGCCGGTGAAGGTCGAAAACACCTGCTTATTGAAGGCCCCGGTCAGGATGGTGCCGGGCTTGCCGCCATTGGTCCAGATCGACGACAGCACGGTCTTCAGCCGGACTTCCGTAAACGCCGACTGGGTGCCGTCGGTTCGCGTGCCGGTGCCATCTGCGGCGGCCGGGTCGGCGGCGCCGCCGGCGGTCCCCTTCGACGTATTGCTGACGATCCACGACAGCACCGATGCCGTCTTGCGCGGCGTGCTGGTCGACCCGGCGGCCTTGGCCTGGCTGCTGCCGACCAGGATCGTTTCGATGTCGCGCTTCAGTTCGAGACCGCGCAGCATCTCCTGGTAGGCGAGCTCGTTGTCGCGTCCGGCATGGTCGACCGCTTGCTGGGTACCCGACACCTGCGCCATCTTGTAGGAGATCTGGCAGAGATTACCGAGCCGCACGGTCGGCACCAGCGCATTGGCGGTGGGATCGTCGCCCTCCAGCTGCGCGTTGGCGCTCGAGGCCGGCGCCAGCGCCTGGGTCTGCCATTCGTGGTTGACGGCGGAGGCCTTCTCCTTGTCGACGCCGCTCATGAACGGCGTGTCGGTCGGATCGATGCGATAGATCATATCGCTGAGGTCTTCACGGTTGCCGATCGCCTGATAGGTCGTCACCGTATTGGTAGGCAAAGCCATGTCTTGGTCCTTGTGCTGTCCGGCAACGCATGCGGCCGCACCGCCTATCGGCGGACACGTTCGTCATCCTGATGTGCGGACGGTGATGGTCTTGGATGGTTGAGCGCTCGGGCTGCACGATGGCGCGGAAGCTTGCTTCCGGTTCGGCCCGCCCTTGTCTCTGCCGTAGCGCCTGCGTGTCGCACAGGGTCGGCGTCATGAAAAAGCCCGCGGCGGCTTCCCGGCGCGGGCTCAAAACTCTTGATGGTGAGATTATGCTAGTGAGTTGCCCGACGTGTCAACATGCTTGATAGCGATTTCTGGTCCCGGACTTTCGCCTACACGACGATTGTACACACGACCGCGCATCAGAGCCGGTCCCACCGCGACGACAACCGCCACCAGCCCTCATTCGACCCTAGAATGTGCTTGCCCTTGACGACGATGGGACACCGTTTGGCGGGACAAATGGTACTGGCCGCGCTCGCACCTCTTAATTCGAGGAGCGTCCCTGTGAACCACCGACGATGTCAGGCGATCCTACAAGATGCCAAACCGCTTCCTCCGCTCCGCTGTCTGCGCCAGCTCTTTCAGCTCGGCCTTTGCCAGTTTGCCGTTGGTAACCGCTGCGGCGAGGTGGTCGCGCACTTTGCCAACCACATTGATGGCAAGGAACAGCTTTTCGCGGCCGGACGCATCGTCGATCGTCGTGGACCGCCACGCGGCCGTGTACGCATCCTCGAGAACCGCGAACGCTTCGACGAGCAGCTCATCGGCGAGCAGGCGTTCGGCCCGAGCCGCTCGGCCCACGGCTTGGTCCAGTCGCGATTCATCAGTATTCGTCATTGCAAGGCACTCCAGCGAAGGAATTGTGGTCGACAGGTTCAAGGTCAAGATTCAGCGGACATCGCCTCACCCACCGCTATCTCGAGCAGCCTATCATTTGCCGTCCTTGCTCCCCTCGTTTTGGCCGTCAAGAACAAGCGGAGCCATGGCCGCTCCAGCCAAGCCGTACAATAGATTGTTGCTGTCCCGCTTTGCGGGATTGAAGGCCGCATTCACTGACCGGAGCTGATTGCCGTCACGCACAATCAATATGTCTCCCTTCTTGCCACCTGCGGTGGTATAGTTATGGATGATGACTGAATCGTGCCCCTTATCGAAGGCGTCCCGTATTGTCGCAGAAACCGCCTCAAAGTCTTCGTCCCCAGTCCAAATCAGACGAGCTGGATTCTCGGCGCGATGAAGAAGTTTATACACCTGCGGATGTTCGCCCAGGCCGCGATCCCGGGCCTTCGCCGCAAACTCGTTCGCAATCTCCGGATTCGAGCTTAAAGAAACTCCGGGTAAAACCCGTCCCGGTGCATCGGTGGGAACGCTTTTTATTGCGTCGAATGCGCTTCCTGAACCGTGGTAAAGAGGCATCTGAGTAAAGAAACCCATTTCTTTCGCTCGCGCCAAGCGCGACTCCAGGTCCATCGCGAGCCCCTTCGCCGCGCGCCCTCCGCCTCTACCGCCCGGTATCATTCCGGCCGCAGCGATGGCGGCACCGGCCAGATCGGCACGGCGCTTCGCATCGATCAGGTCAAGGGCCGAGCCGGCAACACCAAGCGGGGTTAGGCCGAGCACATTGCCAACGCGCGAAGTCAGATCGTTCGCTGTGTACGGCTTCATACCAAGTCCCATCAGCGCATCGGAGGCGAGATAGCCAATGCGTTGCGTAGGTGTGAAGGTCGCGGCCCTTAGCTCGCCGGTCGGCCGATTGTAAGCCGACCAATCGACGTTCGGCCTACTGCGATCAGATATCGGCTCCGACGTCCGATTCGCGACGGCGGCCTGACCCGCTACACGATCCTCTGTGGAATCTGGATCGAACATTTCACCAGATTGCGCTGCCGGCGCGTCAACTGCTGAAGCGCTGACAGCAGGTGCCGTGGCGTCCGTCGTTTGCGATTGCAATTGGCCTTCCGGTTGGCGGCGATCTGCCTGACTCATGTCTTCCGGGCCGAACGGATCATGGTCCACCGGAATGAACGTAACATCACCGAACTCGGGCTGATGGTCGACCGGTACCAGCGAAAAATCAGACATGATGAACGACCATCAGGAATTTGCCGGGTCGCCTCGGGTCCGCAACATAGTGATGGCCGTCCCTCGCCCTCCGTGCACCCGGCATCGACGCGCGCTCCGACTTTCGCGCCTCTGTCGTAGCCCTCAGATGCGCATCGAACACCTTGATCTGGGCATCGAGCTCGGCCTTGATCTTCGCCAGCTCAATCTCGGCTTCGGCTTTGAGCTTTTGATGGATCGCATCGGCCTGCACTTTCTGCTGCTCAACCTGTGCCCGATGCGCCAGAGCAAGCTGATCGGCCTGCGCCTTGGCCTGCAACGCGAGTACCCGTGAATCGGGCGGCGGCGATGGCGGCGCCGGCGGCGGATACAACAGCTGGCCGGTCTGCGGATTGATCGCGCTCGGATCGTTGAAGAATCGCCCCGGGTTCTTGTGCCCCATGATCCGGGTCATCTCGACAGCGGTGTTATAGAGCTCGCGGTCTCCGACCATGTTCACCTTGCCGCCGCCGATCAACTCCTTCTGCACATTGGCAAGCGCCATCACCTGCGCGAACTGCTGCGCCTTGCCGCCGGTACCGAGGCCGACATTGATCGTCATGTCGTCACGGGTCTTCCAGTTGCGCGGATCGACGGTGACCCAGGTATTGCGCAACCGCACCGTCTGTTGCTGCTGGCCGTGCTTGCGGATCGTCCCATGCAGCAGCGCGAAGATGTCGCGGACGCCCTCGGCCATGATCCGTGCGATCAGCTTGATGCGCATCTGCGAGGCCGAGAACACCTGGGCCACCGCGGTCGCCGACTGGTTCTGCAATGCGTTGGCGTCGATGCCCTGCGACTGCCGGCTGAGGCCGGTGCGGCTCTCGAGCTCGGCGTCGAGATACTGCATCATCGGATAGATCGACGTGGTGATGTCGGGCACCACCTGCCAGTTCAAGCCGCCTGCCGTCTTGGTGCGCACGACGCCGCCAGGCCGCGACACGAGCAGATCATCGAGCGTATTGGGCCCGGCATTGCTCTCGGCGACCTCGACGCGCGGATTGTTGTGCAAGTAGAGGTTATCCAGCGCGCCGCGCTTCAATGCAGTCTTCTCGCGCTGCAGCGGCATCACCACGTCGGCGATCGAGCGGCCGAAAAAGCGATGCGTCATCGGCACCGGCGTGGTCGCCGCGAACGGAATGGTGTCGAAGGCCGTGATGCAGTCGCGGCCGTCCTTGCGCAGGATCTCCCCCTGATCGCCCCCAGTGATGACCTGGTACAGGCACGGCCGGCCATTGCCTTCATAGTCGATCCGCACATAGTGCTCGGTGATCCGAACCAGCCGCGCCGCCGAGTTGGCACTACCGGCGCCCGTGCCGAAATGTTCGTCGGCAGTGTCACGTGCCAGCGTTTCGATATTGGCATAGCCAGCGTAGTCGTTCAGTGACTTGATCTGCTTGGCATCGAAACCTTCGGCGATCAGCTGGGCTTCCGTCTTGGTCACCACCTCGTGGAAGCAGTAATTGCAATCGCGGATGCTACGTGCGCCGCGCTCGATGCCGAATTCTTCCGGCGGTACGCCCATCACCCTCGCATGCGCGAGCTTTCGTGTGGTGACGATCGTGACATCATGCGTCACGGTCGAGGCAAGCGGCATCGCCGCCGGCCCCGGAAGCAGGGGAACAGCCATGTTTGTTGAGCTCATCTGATGGAGTTGGGCGACGGCTAGGCGCGCGACGTGCGCTGGAACAAGCGCCGTGAGTCTATCTGCGCAAGAAATTGTTGCGCATGTAGTCTTGCAGAGGACCGTTCAGATCTTGCGATGACAGATCAGAAATCCGTTGATCACCAACGTCACGCGGCAACGGTCCGGAAACTCGTTCGAGAAAGCGGATGGCAGGCGCTCCTTCGCTGAACACCCCGGCGGGTCGCCGAGGCTCGATCGCGGGTGCCGACCATTCTCGATTCTGGGTATCGTCGCCTAACGCAGCAATCCGACCGAGAAGGCCGCCGCTCGCAGCAGGATGCACGCCGCCATACTCGGGCGCCTCGTTCAGGGGAGCCGACACCGACGAGGGCTCCGGATCCTTCAAGATCCGAAGTATACCCCGCAGACAATCCTAAGCGAGGCGTTCCAACGTAAAACTGAGGATAGAGCCTGCCATGATTGTCGATATATGCACCACCTCCAACACCCCACTTGCTGCCAAACGTTCCTCCACCATAGGTCCCTGCTGTCATATCTACTCCTTATTCCGCTCAATCGTCTGCGAGCGCGCAGTTCGCTTGATAGATCTTCCAGGACTTGAATGTCTGATAGGAGACCCAGAAGAACCCAATCAGAACGAGACAACCGAATACAGGATTTTCTGCCGCGAAGAATCCGAGCGAACCGGCCAGGGCCGCCGCACACCCGCCGTACAGGGTCTTCATGTACTCAGCTTGCAGAGACAGTGGCGTCGACGACACGAGCGCATAGGCGTGCAGCGCATATCTCGACATGAGGTCGTCCTGAAACTGTGGGGGAAACGAATCAACAAGCTCGCGGTGAATAACTTCGGTTTTGACGGCCGACCATATGAGGGCGATCGCGGTGATGACAAAGAAGACGGCAGACATAGCAATCCCCGAACAGTTCGACGATGAATGGCACTATGCACCGAACTTCATGTGCTTCGCCATCCCGCGGGAGCGGGTCAGCGACCGCGCGAGCCGCTGTCGTGTAGGAAATCGAGGGTCAGACCGTGCGAGCTGCCTGGTCTTCGGACACGCGACCGATCCATGCCTTGTGGAAACAAGAACGCAGGCCTTCGGCAGTGGAATCTCGATCCCACCCACAGTTGCGCGCCCTGCGACACACCGGTGACCGAGGTTCGACCGCCAGCCGGTCAGAGCCGAGGATTAGATCGTCTCAAATTCAATCGTCTCGACGTCGAATCTCTTCAAACGGAAACGGCGCAACTGGACGGCTCGTACAAGCGTTGTTGCGCATTCTGGCTGCCTCGCGGTCGCGTTTCTCGAGCTCACTCAGCGTAGCGCTCGAAATGCCACACGGCTCGCAATGTCCGCTGGCGTATCGGACGACGTCGTGCTTTAGCGGACTTGAATATCTGGTAGGCGGCCCAGGAGAACCTGATCAGAACAAGACATCCTTTCTGCCAAGGCAATGCAGGTGGGCTGAAACTTCTGGTAGCAACCAATACGTTCGTGAGGATAAGCACAACCGGTCGAGCTGCTCGGCGCAGACGAAAGGGAGGCGGATGCGACAAAATGTCCGCATCTGCGCAAGTTATGGCAAACCAAGCACAGTCACAGCCTAAGGATAGGAAGCCCTCGATTGCTCGCAATGTGCTCTCGGTATTGTTTTGATTGCGCCCATTATAGCGGCCCTCGCCTATGATGATGTTCTCACCTTCACCGCCCGCCCGGACAACGCCAGACCCCACGGCTCGACCGGCGTTGCGGGCGCTTGCCAACTGCCCATGCCATCGCCGAGCGGATCCTGCCGACGCGGGCGCAAATATCCGATCGCCGCTTCGCTCCGTCCACCCATCGCCGCCCGTTGCCGGGGCAACGGACCTATCCGCTGAGACCCGCGCTGACACGGCAGATCGCGGGAGGCCGCTCGTGAGAGGCACTGAGAGCCGACGCCGGAGATGAGCTTTCGTCACGTACGCGAGCTCCGGCAGAACGTCAGCTCGTCGCCTCCGTTCCGGCGTCAGCGGCTTGGTCGTGCACGGTGTGCTCGACGATCTTTATCGCGCCATTCGACTCCATCACCGCCTGCGCCAGCAGTGCGAACTGATCGTCGGTGAGATCGTAGTAGGTTTCCCGGCTCTCCTCCTCGCGCTCGTCCCACCACACCTTGACGACGCCAACCTTCGACAGCAGCGCGTCCTTGACGAAAGAATAGAGCGTCATGAAGCCGGGATTCTGCTGCATGAAGACGTGATTGACGTAATCCGTCTCCTGCTGCGCGGCGGCCTCATCTTCAGGGCCGACAGGCTCGAAGCGCACCACCTCGTCGGAGCCCGCGAAGATATCCATCAGCGAGGGCATCAAGCCCTCGATGGTGTCGGCGACGTCGGTCGAGACCGCCCGCGAGCGGCCGTCCTGCGCCGGCATGTCCTTGCGCATGTCGCCGAGATAGTAGTCCATCGCATCCGCCCGCTCCTCGGCGAGCCGCGCCGCGGACAGCGCAGCGAGCGCATCGGCCTTTTCGGAGGCGAGCATCGCCTTGAGATCGGAAGTCGACATTTTTGCCATTGATGAAGTCTCTGGTTTGCGATGAAAGTGAAGATGATCGTCCAAACCACCACCGGACCGGCGACCGTTGACGTGCGGCGGCGACTTGGCCGGAGCAATAGCGATCTGCGCTAGCACCAAATCACTATTGCCGCTTCCAGTTGGCCGATCGCAGCCTGCCGCCAGTCCAGTCGTCCGGCGCACCACCCTGGTTTGCAAAGCCCCGGATCGATGTGGGAAAGGGATAATTCGGTGTCGGATTGCCGAAGGCGATCCCAGGCTGCTGATTGGTGCTTGACGGCATCGCCTGATAGGGACCGCGCGGCGCGATTGCCCCTGCCGAAGACGTCCAGCTCCCGAAGCGGCTTTCGAACGAGTCGGGCTGACCGTCTGGAAGCTCGTTGGGTATCGTGGCTGGTCTCGTCATTTGGTCGGAGAGGATTGCGGCGGTCTGCGGTGATACCCGCACAAGGCGACGAACGTCCTTGTTATCGTCGGAGCCAGCGCTCGGGGCATCTCGATCCGCGGCGGATCGACTGGCCTCTCCCAAGTAACGCCGGTAGTCGTCGACGTGGCCTGGCGGTGCCGGGTTAGGGTCAAACGGCGCTTGCTGATCCCAGAAGGCACTCGGGTCGACCACACGGCCCGCCGGGTCTCGAAGTTGGTAATGGACGTGATTTGCCTTCTTCGGATCGCTTGATGCGCCCGTGTTGCCCATGGTTCCAATAAGTTGGCCTGCAGCGACCGGATCGCCAACGGAGACGTGCTGTGAATGGCTATGCAGAATTTCGTGAGAGAAGCCATCTGCATCTCGGATGGCTATCGTTCCATACCGACCTCCGCCTGCCTGCGTAACGACACCCGCCACCGGTGAACGCAATGCCGGATTGATTAGATTGGGGCCAAATTGCCCCGGGACGTTGTAGTTGAAATCAACGCCTCGGTGCGGGTTCGTTGAGCCCAGTGGTCGCTGCTTTACCTCACCATATCGGCTAGTGACATGAGGATCGATCCCAACCAGTGGAGGCAATATTCTTCGCATCATATCTTGCCATGACATATACGAACTCCATAATCGGTCATTCTATTGATCAACCTTGAATTGATCAGATATCTTCGGTTCGATAACACTTCGATTTGACGGAGCAAGCACTGTGAGTGACAGACTCGGACCAGATGCAAGATCGACGTCGGGCTGGCGCGTGGCATACGCCGTCTTGGCGCTCGCTTGCGTTGCCGGCCAGATCACTGAAGCCTCGGCGCAGGGCAAGACCAAATCGACCGTCGAGAAGTGGCGTCCGGCGGATGGCCTTTACGCCAGCCCCGGCAAGGATTTCGAGGCCCAATGTTTGGAGTACGGCGACTTCATTATCGAGCTATCGCGAAACTCAGTCGGCGGAAACGAATGGAACTGCAAGGTCAGAGCGGTTTCCGACATGGTCGATGGTACCGTCAAGCTTGACATGAGCTGCGACGATTACAACCTCGCGGAAACTCTCGGCTCGCGGGGCCGCAATGCGGAGGACAGGAAATTCCAGGAGACCATGCTGGTCGGACGGATTGACGGGAAGACAATCTCGGTCCGGAAAACACTCAATGGAAAATTCAAAGGACCGGCATGGAGGGCCGACTATTGCCCCCCGGAGGCTCAGCGCCTGTACGCAGACAACAAGGCACAAGAGGAAAGGAAGGCTGCCGAGCAAAGCGCGATGCAACATCCTTGGCGACCGAAGCCTGGCGTCTACGCGACCCCCGGCAATGATTTCAGCGAACGCTGTCTGCAGCCGGGAAATACCATCATCGACCTCGATCAGCGATCAATTGCCGGAGGCACCGACAAGTGCGGCGTGACCTCGATCCGAGATAATCCGGACAACATCCAGGTTTTCGTCGCTTGCAACTCGCCACCAAGCCCGGAAACCGTGATCTTGAAGCGGATCGATGACAAGACCCTGCTCCTGCGAAAGAGCTCGAACAAGGAATTCAAGGACGATGGCGCTCCACTTGCATATTGCCCGGAAGCGGCCCAGCGAATCCATGACGCGGCTTCAAAACAAGGGAAGTAGCTGAGCTCCAGATCCGGCCCAATGCCGTCTCGTACGATGGCTTATGCCCACCCTTGCTCCCGGTACTGGATCACCCGGTTGAAGCTCCCTGCCCTGCCCGGCGCCTCGTAGCAGATCGCCATCAGGCCGAGCGCGTCGGCGGCGTGGCTCGACCAGTCGTGCTCCGGGCCGAGCCCGACGCTGCGCACCTCGTCCTTGCGCTCATGGTAGAAACCGATCGCATCGCGGCCGGCTTCGGTCGTAGCTTCGTTCCACCAGATCTGCGGCCCGAGCCTGCGCAGCGCCTCGATCCGCATCATCACCGCGCCGCGGCCCTGGTTCTTCACCGGCGGCTCGACGGTGAAGCCGGCCTCGCGGAGATGGTCCTCGTAGCGTTTTCCCGTGACGTTGTTGGTTGCCATGCCGTCGTGTGGCAGGTAGAGGATCGCGTTCTGATAGCCGCGCGCGCGCAGCCAGTTGACGTGATACGCCAGCACCTGGCCCACCGACTCATAGTAGTCGAGGACCTTGATCTCGCTGCCGGCCCACTGGACGACCCAGATCGTAAATGCGTCGGCCGCCGCGCCGGCGCCGCCGATGTCGATGAAGGCCCGTAGCGGCAGTAGCGGGTCTGCGGCGACCTTGCCGATCCGTCCGTCCTTGCGCGCCTGGCCAAGCAACTCTGCGAAGTAAGCGCCTTCGAATGCCTGCACGTATCCACCTTCCCAGATGTGATCGTAACGGCCAGGGTAGAGCGACAGGTCGGTGCGTCGCTCCTCGTCGAGCACGGGCGGAAACCACGGATTGTCGCGCCAGCTTGCGTTGACGACGACGGCCCCGGGCGGCTTACGGACGCGCAGGAAGTCGTCGATCGCGTCCGACTTGCGTCGGGGATTCCAGCTCGCCCATAGCTCCGAGCCCGGAGCGCGGATCGTCGGCCGCAGCAACGCGAGACTGTGTGCGCTTAGCGACTGCGCCTCATCGACCCACGCGACCTTGAACCCCTCCAGGCTCTTGATCGAATCGGCCGTGTGATCCTTCATGCCGCGAAAGATGATCACGCCATCGCCAGGCGTTGCGATCTTGTCGGAGTAGAGCTTGAAGCCCCCGCCGATGCCGAGCGACGCGATCTTGCCCTCGATCAGGCGCTTGGAAGATTGCGCCAGCGTCCGCTGCGCCTCGCGAATGCAGACCGCGAGCGTACCGCGCTCGGCCTGGCACATCTCGACCAGCAGTTCGCCGAAGAAGTGAGATTTACCGGAGCCTCTGCCGCCGAAAGCCCCCTTGTAGCGCGCGGGCTGCAACAACGGCTCGAACACTTTTGCGGTTGGAATTCTCAGGATCGACAAGGCTGTTCTCGACAGGCAAAGTGGCTCGCGCCGGGCGGATTCCTCGGCGCTCGTCGGTCGTGAACCGTCACTGACGAGGACGCGGCCGGATCAGGCCGGCAAGCCAATCATCGAAATCCGTCTCCGGAACGTCGGACTTTTGCGGAAAGTCAAACACCGATGGTGGCAAAAACCGCATGGGCTGTTCGCTGAAGGGACTCAGCGGCAGCATTGACGAAGGCGCCCCCGACGGCGGAGCGGCCGATGGAAACCGTTCATCGAACGTCGCGCGCTGACTGGGACGAGGCATCGAGCCTGGCGGGGCAAACGGTACAACCGGCGCTCCGGCGTCGAATGCTTTTTGCTCCTCGCCTGAGACCGGGACACGAACGAGACGCCGAGGAGGCGGTCCATCGCTCCTCGAAGGACTGTCCGGTGGTGCGACGAATGATTGCGTCTCGTAGAGCGGTTGCGACGACGTTGCTGATCCTGGCGAAAACTGTCCGCCGGTGCCGAAGCGGCCGAAGGCCCCAGAATTCGTTTGCGCCAGATTAGAGTAGTCGTCGGATGAACCTCGCCTCGTGGTATCGCGCGGCAACAAACTCTGCGGAGGAGAAACAGGATGATTGCGTGAATTAAGAGGGTCATCGCCGTAGAGCTCTTCCCAATAGTCGCGATTTGAATCGTACAGAGCTTGAGCTTGCGCATAGTTGCGAAGACCGAATTCTCGCTTGATCCGGTCTGCGTATGCTTCGGGCTTACTCAAGTCGCTACGGAAAAGCTCCCGGAATGCCTTCAGACCTTCCCCTTTCACGGCTTGCAATAGAAGCCGTCTTGCGAATTCATCTAAGAATAGCTGCCACACAAGCAATCTCCATTCCAGTGTAGAATACAGGAAACGAAAGTCGGCTACGACAGCAAGCAGTCTTCAACGTGTGCGGACGCACCCTCAGTTGAGCTCGCTCGTGGAGTCGCCGAAGCACGCAACGCGCAGCGGAGCAATCCGACGCTCAACCACTGATGTGCTGGAGATTAGAATGCACTCTCCCTTGCAGCGTTCAGAAGGGAACTCTAGGTCACCCCACGAACCATAAGACCGCGGCTAGATAGAGCGCACAGATGAGAAGCCCAATACTGCTTGCGACGCTCGCTCCGAGCACCAACCTTCCGGGACCATCGCGTCGACCGCCAAGCCAACTGAATTCTCTTTCGTCGCAATAGTAGGGTGCTACTTGAATGCGCCCAAACGAAACGAGCGGCACAACGAGCCGAGCAACGGTGTATCCGATCACATCAACGATGATGTAGAAGAGCAACTCAATGATGGCCTGGATGATCCACATCGAATGTTGCCGCGGAGGCACTCCACCTGAACAGGCCGTGATTGATATCATGCTGTCGAACGAGCGGGTAGAGCGACTTCGTTGGAAGGGATGCACGATACGGCGACCATCCGCGGTAGCCGTCAGACCTCGCACGGATGTGATTGAACGTGCCTGGAGCGAGCTTCGACAAAGCGGCACTACCAAGTCGCTAGAGTACGCGGGCCCGTGACTGCGGCTCTCAGGTCTCCTCTCCCTCGACCTCCTCCGGTTCAACGATGATCCGCTCGATGCGGTGCACAAGCTCGAGCGCTCCGTCGCCATTTTCGATCGCCTGCGGCGCTTTGCCCCAGCCGCGATCGAGGATGGCATTGGCGGCGGAGACCCGGGCAGCCGGGGTTGCGCTGGTCGATCGCATCACGCCGACCAACACGTTGATCGCGCTTCTCGTATGGCTCCTCGCAAGCGAACGGATCTGTGTAATCGTCTTCGCCACCTCACTTCTCCTGCCAATCGGACGGGAGATATTCACTCGGAGCCGTGTCCGCATGATCCGTATCGGGATCGGGCAACGTCGAGCGAAATGCGATCGTGGGAAAGTCCGTCCGTTCGCGATCCCGGCGCGGTTGCGGAATGAACTGGATGATCTCGGCGCTCATGCCGCCTCCAGCAATGCAATGGCGATCAGACACACGACCGCGAGCGATATCAGATAGGCCGTCATGAAAACCTCGTTAGTCGGCCAACAGCGCGCGATGCGGCCATGAATGAATGTGCGGCAGATCGCGCAGCGGGCGGCGATCTTTGGGGCGCGAACCTTATCCCTGACGAGTGGGGCCGCGGGCGGCGCCGGCTTTCGCCGCGCCGCAGGACCGGTGCGTTCGCGCGCGCCGGCCAATTCGTTACTTGTTTCAAGGGTTCGGACGGCGGCGCGCTGACGACGCTCAGGCGACGGGCTGGGAGAATGTGGCGTCGTGACGTTGCGGCCGCCGTCCGATTGGTGAAGCGGCAAACAAAAAGCCCGCTGCGGATTGCTCCGCGCGAGCTCAACGATTTCTGATTTTCGGATTATGCCGGTGAGTTGCCCGACGAGTCAACAGCTTTTGCGAACTTAGTGCGATCGGGTGGAAATATCCAAGATCGACAAGGCCGTGGCGTCATCGATTGAACGTCAGCCAGGATTTTCTTGCCGTAAGACGGAAGAGCATTCATGGACGGCCTCTTTTTGGATATCAGCCGGCGGGATCGGCTGGTGAAAACTTATGAAAATAACCAGATCTGACCGGCAAGGTGCGCCCAATCGATAATGACGCACACCAAGACCACCGTGCTCCACAGACCCACGCGGTTCACGCGCCCAATCCGGAGCAGTATCCCGATCAGCGCAACAGTGAACGGTGGAAAGATCAAAACCATCAGATAGGGAGCAATGAAGACTGCAACCACGATCTCCGCCGCCAGTCCGGTAAGAGCGAAAGCGATGCCCAAGGACAAGACCAGTCTATAAGTCGCAGGTCGAAGGCGAACAAAATACGTTGGAAGCACGAACCCGATAGCGGCAATCGTGGCGATGTGATTGATCAGCGGTAGTGCGTCGAAGATCTGGTCGGCGACGTTTTCCACAGAAGCGCTCTAGCTACGTCGCCGCCTGTCCGGTTCGGCAAGGGCGTGTTTGGCCTTTTGGCTGCCCCCCAAGATATCAGGCATCCTTCATTCGACTCGAACATCTTTTTGCGCACGGCTTCAGGATTCTTTGTGCAGAACACCCTACGAATTTTAGAAAGCGATTTGCAGATCCGACCACGTATTGGTCACGACATCTGTTTGTTGAAGTGCCGCATCGGGCGGCGCTTGGCTCCAGCCGCGATCGAAGATGGCATTGACGGCGGAGACCCGGGCGGCCGGCCAATTCGTTGCTTGTTTCAAGGGTTCGGACGGCGGCGCGCTGACGACGCTTAGGCGACGGGCTGGGAGGATGTGGCGTCGTGACGTTGCGGCCGCCGTCCGATTGGTGAAGCGGCAAAGAAAAAGCCCGCTGCGGATTGCTCCGCACGGGCTCAACAATTTCTGATTTTCGGATTATGCCCCTGAGTTGCCCGACGTGTCAAATGTTTTTGCGAACTGAACGCGATTGATAGAATTCTACGCGTCGGCTTCGACGGTGGGAAACCGCTCTGACCGAAAGTCTCGTGCGTCATCGGGAATCGCGACGCAAGCCGACGCTGGGCACCCTATGCTTGTTGCGATGATGTCAGTGTGCCGCTGAGTTGCCCGACGCGTCAAGCGGGCAGCGGCTCATCTGTTTGGACCGGCATCAAAACAGTTTGGCTGGCGTCGGACGGACCGACCCGCACGTTGATTGCAAGGAGGAAGCGCCGATGTATTTCGTTGCTGCCATGCTCGCGGTCCTGTCCGGCCTGTTCTATGCCGCGGGCCATCATCAGATCGGTTCGCTCGGCGCCACCATGTGCCAGTACGGCGGCATCCTCTGCGACAGCCCGGTGTTGGTTCTCGTTGGTGCGGGGTTCGCTGCGGCGTGGGGCATGCTGGTCAGCGTGCGCTGAGCGCGACGGCCTTCGCCGACAATCATTTGTGCCGCTAAGTTGCCCGACGCGTCAATCGCGGCGCTGCGTCGGGATGCAGTGCGACGAGCCCCCGTCTACTGCCGCCCAATCGGGTTCGCCGGTTGGGCCGGCTTCGGGCCTGGTGGAACAGGCTCAATCAACGCCTTGGGCTCGGTCGGCAATACCTTTGCGCCCGCCGCGCGCGCCGCCTCTCCGGTCGTTGAGTAATTGGCGGACTCAGCCGGCTGCAGCTTCGGCCTGCTCCATGGACCATGATCGACGATCAGCATGCAGAGCACGCCGAGGAGCGCAACCACAGCCGCGGTCACCAGCGGCGGACCGCCGTGCCGATTTCGACGCCTCGCCGAACCGCCTTCCGTCATGCTGCGCGCCTGTAGTCCCATGTTCGCCTCCTCCAGGGAGACAAGCCGCGACCAGCGCGCAAGTTTCCGATCTCCTCATCGAAAAGAGAAGCAGCCCGGTGGAACCAATCCATCGCTGCCGCATTGCCACCGCGTGTGGCCGTCACCCGCCGTTCTTAACGGCGCCTGTCGCGGATAGCCAAAGGTTCATCGACCCGCTGTTCAGAACACGCGCACGCGCGGATAGCCAAAGGTGACGGCCACCTGACATAACTGTGAGATCGCGGCACCGCAGATGAGCTCCGAAACACCCGAGTCCCCACTTCAGCCCAGCCTTGTTCGGCCTAGCCTTGGCGAGCGCGCAGTCGACACCGCGACGGACGTTTCACGCACCATCACCGAGGTGTCGGAGGGACTTCGAGCGGCCGCCGATCGCCTCAGCGACGCGATCGCGACCTCACGCCGGCCAGGCGGCGCCCTTGCGACATTGAGCGCGGTCACGCGCGAGGCGCCGCTCGCCAGCCTGTTCGTCGCCTTCCTGCTCGGCGTCGCCGCGGCCCGCCGACGCTAGAGCTACAGCGTGCCGAAGGGCCGGTCCTAGAACTTGCCCTTGGTGGCGTCCTTGGTCGCGGACATCACGCTTCCGCTGATCTGCCGCATATGTTCGCCGGCATTGGTGAACTGGCTGCGCAAGAATTCCGACTGGATCCGCATCGCTTCCTGCAGGTCGGTCGCGTGCACCAGCTTGCGTGCGTGCTCGAACGCCGCCCGCATGTTCTGCTCTGTGAATGACAGCGCCTGTTTGGAAATCTCGGTCCCGGTGCCGGGCATCGTCGTCATCGACTTGCTGGCAGCGTCGAAAAACAGGCTGAACGCCTTCTCGGCCTGATCGATGGTCTTCTCCGCCAGATCGCGCAACTCGGCGGGAACTTCAAGCTTCGGCTCAATCATGATCGCGCCCCCTGAAATAAACGTCCGCCGACGTTAGCATAGATTATTAGGGCGTCAGCGCCGGATCATCAACGGTAGCCCCCTCGCTCGATGCTGTAGCCAAGGAAAAATTACCTAGTCACCGCCGACCGATTCCAATCGTGTCAGCACTGTGGCATAGTGATTCGGCCTTCTTCGTTGGTCGCGTTCGCGTCTCTTGGGGAATTAAGGGGATTCGATGCTGCGCGCCGTCCGTCCGACACCGACCTGCACCCGATTCAAGACCAGCATAGAGATGCCGTGCATGAAGTGCGGCACGCAAATGCGGCTTGCCTTGATCGAGCCTCGCGATCAAGTCTACGACGTGCTGACCTACCAGTGCACGCCGTGCAATTCCGGTGAAAGCTTCCTGAACGCGCGATAGCCCGCCGGCCTGTTCAGTCGCTCAGCACCGCGGCTCCGGCATCCGTCAGCGCAGGCTCGTCGTCATGCAGTTCGACCAGACCGAGTTCGGTGAGGACGCGCAGATCCTCGTCGCTGACCGGTGACAATTGGAGTCGACCGGCCTGAATGTCGCGCAGGGTCCAGCGTAAGCCGATTGCGCGCTCGAGTGAAAATTCGGCGAATGGATTTTTTGCCATTCGCAACGACTAGTGCGGCAATTGGATCAGACTTTGTCTTTGCCGCGGCGGCTTCGTGGACACCACAGAAGATGCGTTGGTTCGATCGGGGTGCCGAGCACCCCGATCGCATCATCGCTCCATACGTGTCCTGCAGACGCTCAATAGCGGTACGGCTCGATATCGAGCAGCGGGAAGGCGCTTAACACACTCGGCAGATTGGTCGGCATCGCCGGGTGCAAATACGACTTGTCCAGCTCGGCAAAGCTGGTGACGCCGAGCAGCCCGAGGCAGCGGGTCACCTCATCCTCCAGCAGTTCAAGCATCCGGACAATGCCGGCTTCTCCGGCCGCGGCGAGCGCCAAGCACTGCAGGCGACCAATCCCGACAAGGTCGGCCCCCGAGACAATGGCCTTCACAATGTCAGTGCCGCGGCAGATCGAGCCGTCGACCATGATCTTGGCCCGGCCCGCAACAGCCTGAACGATCTCGGGCAGGACGTGCATGGATCCACGGCCGTGGTCAAGCTGCCGTCCACCATGATTTGAGACGTAGATCCAGTCGACACCGTGGTCGAGGGCGATCTTCGCGTCTTCGGCGGTGGCAATACCCTTGAGGATCAGCGGAATCTTGAACTTGTCCTTGATCAGCTTCACCGTCCGCCATTCCAGTCCCTTCTGGAAATCCCCGCCGGTGGCGCGGATGCGGCTTTCGCGGACATAGCGCTTGGCGATGTCGCGCTCTCGCCGGCTGTAATGGGCGGTGTCCACCGTGAGGCAGAACGCAGCGTAACCATTGTCAATGGTGCGACTGACCACATCCTCGACGAACGCATCGTCGCCACGCACATAGAGCTGGAAGATGCGCAGCGCATCAGGCGCCGCCTTGGCGGTGTTCTCCAGGCCAGGCTCAGACACCGAGCTCAACATATGCGCCGCGCCGAACGTTCCCGCTCCACGCGCCACGGCCGCCCCCCCATCCGAATTGAAGATCTCGAGCGCGCCGACAGGGGCGATCATCGCGGGAAGCCGGAGCTTGCGTCCGAAGACCTCGGTCGAGGGATCGACATTGATGACGTTGCGCAGGACGCGCGGACGGAACGCGATCTCGTCCAGCGCCATTCGGTTGCGGCGCATTGTGGTCTCGGTCTCCGAGGCACCGACGATATAGTCCCATGCGTTCTGATTGAGTTTGGCGCGGGCCGTTCGCGCAAATTCATGCAGGTTCTGGTATTCCTCGCCGCTGGCGCCGAGCTCGACATTGCGCGCCTGCTGAATGGAGGTCCCGTCATTCATGGTGTTTCTTCTCCCGATTTGGCCGGCACATTAGCCGCAGACAAACCGGAAAAGCTACCTCCTTCAACGCCGAATCCCGCTGACGAAGGCCTGCTATTCGCTCATGAGATAGATCGATTCTCGATGCGACCGGACTGAGCTCGGCCAGGGCGGGCTAGCTGCCCGAAAACCGGTTTCGGTACTCGGTCGGCGACACGCCGAGGTGACGCAGGAAAGCCCGCCGCATCCGCTCGTCATCGCCAAACCCCGCGCGCTTGGCGACCTCGACCACGCCGCCGATCTGCCGGCTTTCGAGCAGGAGGCGCGCGGTCTCCACGCGCAATGCCTCGACGCCGCTTGCGGGTGTCATGCCGGTGCGATTGACATAGGTCCTGGCAAAGGTACGCGGCGTCATTCCGGCCTTTTCGGCCAGCGTCTCGACCTTGAGGTCGCTCGTGATGTTCTCGATGATCCATGCATGCAGCGCGCTGAAACGTCCTTCGACATCCGATGCCTGGGCTGCAAGGACAGTCGAGAACTGGCTCTGACCGCCCGGCCGCTTGAGAAACACCACAAGCCTGCGGGCGACATCGAGCGCGGTGGTGTGGCCGAAATCCTCCTCGATCATGGCGAGCGCGAGATCGATGCCCGCGCTGACGCCGGCCGACGACCAGACCCGTCCATCCTTGACGAAGATCGCATTGGGCTCGACGCGGATGTTCGGAAAGCTGTCCTGCAGGCGCGGGCAGTATCGCCAGTGCGTTGCAGCACGCTTGCCATCGAGGATTCCGGTCCAGGCCAGCGCGAATGCGCCGAGGCATACCGACGCTATTCGACGGGCCTTCGGCAGCGCCTCCGCAATCCAGGCCATCAATTTGGCGTCGTTGCGGATCTTCCAGATGCCCGGTCCACCCGGGATCACCAGCGTATCGACATCGTCAGGTGCGACACCGTCGATCGGCGCGGTATCGATCATCATGCCGACATCGGTCGGCACCAACCCGCCCGAGGCTGACAGATAGGCTAGCTGTGAGCTTTCAATAGGTTGTCCATCCGGTCCGGACCGAGGAAGCTGAGGTTGCGAAGCTTCAGTGTTCCACGGAGGGACCGGATGAACATGCACAAGAATGCCCGTTTGACGCCGATTGGTCGAGAGCGGCTGGTGCAGGCGGTGCTGAGCGGGCAGACGCCGAAGGCCGCCGCACAAGCCGCAGGCGTCTGCCCGCGGACGGTTCGCAAATGGGTTTGCCGCTTCCAGACCGAAGGACGTGAGGGCCTGACCGATCGCTCGTCCAGGCCGCAGCGCTTGTATCGGCCGACGCCTGCTGCGGCCGTCGAACAGGTCGAGCGCCTGCGCCGCCAGCGTCTGACCGGCCAGCAAATTGCCGCCGACCTCGGCCTGTCGCCAGCGACCGTCAGCCGCATCCTGAAGCGGCTCGGACTGAACCGCATTCGCGATCTGGAGCCGGCCGAGCCGGTGCGTCGCTACGAGCGAGAACATCCCGGCGACATGATCCACATCGACATCAAGAAGCTTGGCCGCTTCGACAAAGTCGGCCATCGCATCACCGGAGATCGGACTGGCCAAAGCAAAAGCCGCGGCGTCGGCTGGGAGTTCGTTCATGTCTGTATCGACGACGCCTCCCGCGTCGCCTTCTCGCAGATCCTGCCTGACGAGAAGGCGGTCAGCGCCACCGCCTTCCTCAAGGCTTCCGTGGCCTATTATGCCAGCCTCGGCGTCACCGTCAGCCGCGTCATGACCGACAATGGCAGCTGTTACAGATCATTCGACTTCCGCAATGCCTGCCGGGCGCTCGGCCTCAAACACATCCGCACCAAACCCTATACGCCGAAAACCAACGGCAAGGCCGAGCGCTTCATTCAGACCGCGCTGAGGGAATGGGCTTACGCGCAAGCCTATCCGACCTCGGAACGACGCGCCCAGGAACTGCCCTTCTGGATGCACCGCTACAATTGGCATCGGCCGCATCGCGGCATAAAGTTACAAATACCGATCAGCAGACTCGGCCTCTCCGAGGACAACCTGTTGAGGCTCCACAGCTAGCGAATAGTCCGGCCCTGGCAGCTCGATCGCCTCCAGTTCGGCGAACACCTGTGCCGGCCCCGAGATATCCAGCAAGGTCACGCCCGGAAAGGCAACGATCGCGATCCGCCGCGTCGCTTTCTTGTCGCGCGGCTCGGACCAGGACGGTTTGGCAGTTTTCGAGGGCATATTGTCCTTTAAGCCATTCGAGGCCCCCCTGTATAGCTCGCGTTGGAATGCTGGAGTTCTGCGATGTCGCGACATCTGGGCAGCGAGTACGAGGCGATCAAATCGCCGTGGACCGAATACACGATCTACAGTCTACCCGATGCCTCCCGGATCGAAATCCGCGACCGTCAATCGCTGATGGATGCCATGAATGGCATCATCGCCATCAACTGGCAGGCTCGCGAACCGCACTGGACCGCCACGTCCTCGCCCTTCGACAAGAAGTACAGCCTGATCCTCGTCTATGATGGCTCGGGCCTTGTGGCCTTCTCGGTTTACCGCATCCTGCAGATGTCGGCCGGACTTGGAATCTATCGCAGCGGCACGGAAGTGCTCCCGGCGCATCAGGGCCGCGGCTTCTACGGCTTCTTCACAGCGGAAGTGCTGAGGTGCTCGGGCGCCGCCGAGCGAGCCGACGGCAACGTGCTCTATGGTTGGCGAACCCGCAATCCGATCGTGTGGGCAGCGAACGCTAAAATTTGCGAAAAAGTGTCTCCGTCGCTGCTCGACGATGCACAAGATCCCGCGCTGCAGGCCGCCTGTGTCGAGATGTGCACCTCGCTGTATCCAGGCAAGCCGCTCGAACTTCCCGACATGATCATGCGTGGCGCTTACGGCCACATTAAACACCATCGACAGGCCTATCATGGCACCGCGTCGCTGGTGGATGCAGCGATGTCGCGCAAGATTCCGAATTCAGCGGACGCCCTTTTCTCTGTCGGTTATGCGAGGGTCTGATGTCGATGCTCGGACAGCAAGCAGTTTACGCCCCGACGTCGCGCTTCACCGATCGCGCCTATCTCGCCTGGACGGCGGTGGCGATCGCCTACGCCATCGCCTTCCTGCAGCGCGTGTCGCCACAATCCGTAAGCCTCAGCTTCATGCACGACTTCAACACCGATGCGGCCGGTGTTGCGATGCTCGCCTCGAGCTACTTCTGGGGCTACACCCTGATGCAGATTCCGGCCGGTCTTCTCGTTGACCGTTTCGGCGTCAAGCGCGTTGTCCTCATCAGCATGATCGCCTCGTCGCTCGGCAGCGCGGCGTTTGCGCTCGCCCCGAATTTGCTCGACGTCTTTGCCGCACGCCTGATCGTCGCTTGCGGCGATGCGCTGGTCTTCACCGCGCTGCTGAAGCTCGTGGCGCAGAGCTTCACCGACGAGCGATTCGGCATGATGTCGGGCATCTCGCAAGTCTCCGGCTATGTCGGCGGCGTGATTGCCACCACCCCGCTCGCGGCAGCGGTCTCCGGCTTTGGCTGGCGAGCCTGCTTCCTGTTCATCGCTTGCGTTGGGCTTGCCAACCTCGCTTTCGCCAAGCTTGCGCTCAAGCCTGATCCGGTCTCGCACAGCAACAAGACGCTGAAGGGCGTCGTGGTTGCCGCGCGGCAATCACTTGCACACGTTGCGAACTGGGGCTGCGCGATGACGTTTGCCTCGCACTTTGCGGTCGTGACGACGCTGTCCGGCGTCTGGGGCATTCCGATGGTTGCGCACTTCTTTCATATTTCCCCGACCGCCGCCGGCACGCCCCTGCTCGCCTTCATGATCGGCAATGCACTGGGCTCGATCTTCCTGGGTCACGTCGCCGATCGCGCCGCGGCGGCACTCGACCGCGCGCTCATCCATATCTGCGTGTTGCGCATGCTTCTGATCGCAATGCTGCTGCCGGCGATCGCCCAGGCATTCGGGCTCGTCTACGTCACCGTCGTGTTCACTGCCCTGGGCCTCGTCGCCGGCGGCACGGTCCCGCTGGTGCTGAAATGCGTCAAGAAGCTCTACACCTCCGACCTTATCGGTGTGGGTGCTTCCGTCAACACCACGGCGGCCGGAATCTTCGCCGGCATCTCGCAACCCATCATCGGCTTCGCGATGCTTGCTGCGAGCCACGGCTCTGGGACCGACGCCGTGCACAACGCGGCCGCGATCGGCGACGGCGGCTACTGCGCCTTGATTGTCATTCTGCTCCTCATGTCGCTGCCTGGCATTGCCGGGCCGCTGCTGATGAGAAGCAAGTTGATAGCCCGTTAGTGTCGTTATGAGTACAGGGGGTGTTATGGAGCGCTTGTTCTTGAGAAAAGACGAAGTTGCGTCGAGCTTTCCGGTCAGCAGCTGGCAAAGCGTGATGTTCTCCGAGTTTGAAGCACAGATGAGCAGCGAAGCGCGGCCATTCCCGTGCGTATTCGGGGTCACCGGACATCGCCAGGACCAGCTCCGCTACCTCTTCCTCGATCCGTATGATGTCGCCGTGCTCGGCGAACAGCTTGCACAATATGTCTCCGAAGCGCGCTCGTTCGGACCCAACACCTCGTTGATCGTGTTCACGCGGCCTCGTCCCGTACAGACGCTCGACGCGTATTATCGCAAGATGTGGCTGACGCTCGACCAACTCGCGCGCCTCGACAAGAACCCGTGGCCATCAGACATTCCCGAACAGATCGACCATCCGATGTGGGAATTCTCGTTTGCGGGCGAGCCTATCTTCGTCGTGTGCACGACGCCTGCGCATGTGATGCGGCAGAGCCGTCGATCCAGCGCCTTCATGCTCACGTTCCAGCCGCGCTGGGTGTTCGAGAAGATCCTCGGAACGGAGAAGGCGGCGACCGCCGCGTTCGCCGAGGTACGAAAGCGCCTGATCCCTTACGACGGCGCGAGCCCCTCGCCGCTCCTCGGCCGCTACGGCGCGACCGATGGCCGGGAATATCAGCAGTACTTCCTGCACGACGACAACAATGCGAGTGCTAGCTGTCCCTTCGCCAAACTCGCGCAGAACAAGAAGCCAACCATCGCCAACAAGGAACAGGCGGCATGACCCAGATCATCGCAGGCACGAAGACTGATTTTGCCATCGATCCGGCGATCCTAAACCTGCTTCCGGCACAAGGCTCGGTGGAGTTACAGCATGATGCGGCCGGCAAGGTGCATCACTTGCATACCCATCCGGTCGACGAAATTCTGATGATCGTCAGCGGCCAGTTGAACTTCACCTGGGATGGCGGTGAACGCGTGGTCGGTGCCGGCGACACGATCCTGCTGCCTGCCGGCACCCCGCATCAATCCGAAGCACTCGAGGGCGGCGCAATCTACGTGATCGCGACGCAGCCGCCCGCCAAGCCGATCAACACCTGATATTCGGGAGAAAACGCGAACACTTCAAGACAGTGAAGGATCGCGCGGCGGCTCAACCGCCAAACGTTCGACCAGCTCGATGACCTCGCAACGCTGGCCGGGCGCAAGTCGAAGGAAAGCCTTCAACAGTCGCAGGCTTTCCAGTGTTTCGCTCGATGGAGCTCCGAGCTTCTTCTGCAGCTCTGCAACGTATGTGGGATTTTTCATCTCGCACCTTAAGTGAGGATCACGAATGGCATACCCAGGTAAACGTGAAGGCTTGGCCCAGAAGGTCGACACCGCAGCACAAGAGGCCGAACGCCTCGGCCTGACCACGGCAACCCTCATACTTCGGATGGCACGCCTCGAGATCGATCGGGCGGAGCCCGAAGAAGTTGAAAGTATGCCAAGGAACAACCTGCGCAGCAAGCCGAACTGAGACCCGAGGCACGGGCCAGTTCCAGCTCCCTGGCCGTCCGTCGGCACGGGTCCGGGAGTTGTCTGCTTGAACGACATTCCGGCAGGCGAGAGGCATTGCTCTCGTCTGCAGTCAGCCTGTTGTAAGGATGCTGAATTGCGGCGCGGCCTCGACCGCGCTAGCCTGTATTCCCGGCCTTGCCGAATGCGCCTGCCTCGGCCAATGCCGCGAGGCGGCGGTTGTCGTAGCCGAGCGTCTTGCTCAATACATCACGCGTGTGCTGGCCAAGCAGAGGAGCGGCGACAGGATCGACCGCCGGCGTCAGGCTCATGCTGACCGGCGACTCGATGTTCGGAACCGAGCCTGCGGTCGGATGAGCGATCTTGCTGAGACGATCCCGGTCGCGCACTTCGGGCGCGTTGAAGCCTTCCTCGACCGTTCGCAGATAGCCAACCGGAATGTTGGCCTTCTTCATCTTCGTCATCCAGTTCTCCAGCGTGTCGCTCGCAAACACGCTGGCAATGATGCCGCGCAGCTTCTCCTTGTTGGCAGTCCGCGCCTTGCGGTGAGCAAACTCGGGATCGGTGATGAGATCCGGACGCTCGAGCACGTCGGTGACAAGCCGGCGATAGAGCCGGTCATTGGCGCAGGCCATGTAGAGCGGTCCATCGGACGCCCGGTAGACGCCGACCGTCGGCGAACCGTTCGGAGAGTTGCCGAAACGGCCCGGGTTGTTACCGTTGATGAGATAGGCCATGCCGTAGAAGCCGGTCATTGACACCGCGGTGTCGATCAACGCAACCTCGACCTGCTGGCCGCGACCAAGCCGATCGCGCGCAATCAGCGCCATCAGGATGGCATTGCAGGCTGACATGCCCGTTGCCATGTCGACGATCGGCGGACCGGTGCGCACCGGCTCGCCGTCCGCAAAGCCGTTCAGCGACATGAAGCCGCTTTCGGCTTGCGTGATCGGATCGAAGCCGGGGCGGAGCGCGAAATCGCCCTTGCGGCCATAAGCGGAGATCGAGCAATAAATCAGCCGCGGATTGGTCGGCGCCACCGACGCATAGTCGAGACCGAACTTCTTCATGACGCCGCCGGAGAAATTCTCCACCACGACGTCGGCCTTGGCAATCAATTCGCGCGCGACTTCGAGCGCGGCCGGATTGTTGAAATCGAGCGCAATGCCGCGCTTGTTGCGGTTCAGGCTCAGATAGGCCGCGCTCTCCCCGCCGATTTCGGCGTGTTCGTAGGCGCGCGTGTCGTCACCGCCGTCCGGGTTCTCGATCTTGATGACCTCGGCTCCAAAGTCGGCCAGCGTTTGCGTACAGGCCGGCCCCGCGACGACGCGCGTGAAGTCGACAACCAGCAGGCCATTGAGCGCCGTCGGAACTCCCTCCCCGCGCGGCGCGCGCCCTGGCAATTCTGGTCCGGTCATGATCTGACGCTTCCTCTGTTATTTTGTCAGGCGAAATACCATGGCCCCTAGCGGGACCGATGCTGCACGCCTTTTAGCGGAAGCCTGTCACCAAGACCAAACCCGGATTTTGCAGGGCGGGACCTTCGCCTGACATGGCTGCGATCGGCAAAGATCGTCCAGGCGATGCCGGAACGCCGATGCGAAAGGATGACATGAATAAGGAGACCGGCTGAACAGCAGGCCGGTCAGCGACCTCCGCCCGCGGAAGAATAGCGGGTGACGACGCGTCGTCGCCACCTGCTTCATCATGAGGAACCGTCGCGCTACTCCGCGATCATTTCGCCGGAGCCACCGAATTCGGCTGGAAAATCCTTCAACTTCGGCAGGCCATCGCGGATCGGCAGCACCGCCTCGGAGTAGTTGACATGGACGCCAGGGCTGAATTTCAGCGTCGGGATCGTTGCCGTGAACACGTCGACAAGTCCAAGCGTCGGGTGGTTGGTCATCAAGTGACCGCCGCATTTGGTGCAGTATTTGCGCTGGCTCATCGCGGTCTTCTCGAAGGTCGCGATGTGGTCGGCGCCCTTCGTGACCTCGACTGCCTCAGGCTTCCAGAGGCTGAATGCATTCACTGGACCACCGGACCAGGACCGGCACGAACGGCAGTGGCAGTAGCCCATCGCCTCCGGTTCTCCCGTGACCTTGAGTTCGACGGCGCCACAAAAACAGTTTCCTGTGTGATTCATCGGTCGGTTCTCCTTGGCTGAAGTGGTGGGACTCCGCGCCGGCATCGACCCACGTTACTTGTGATGTTCGCGATGCGGGACAAGACGTAAGCGGGCTTGGCCGCTGCGAACTCCCTGGTGGACGTACCAGACCATTGCCCGCACAAGAGACAATCACGTCGCACTCGGATGCAGGCAGGTCGTCGACGCCAGCGAAGTTACATGAGAGTCCGCGCCGCTGTCGACCACCTTCAGCAAAGCATTGTCGAGCACGTTGTTCGTCATGGACACGAAGAGAATTCAGTGTGAGCCAGAGCACATTGCTGCAATCTGATGAAGTGTGCTGCGCCGGATGCCTGCGTGGCATCCGGCGCGTGAGCACATCACGCTAGATCAGCATTGCCGATCCTTCGTGGGAACCCGAAGCGCCGTGGCAAACCCGTACATCAGCGCCAACCGATCCAGGCATTCCTTGAGACGCCGCGCGAAATAGTCCTGCCAGCGCTGCGTGCGCAGTCCCCGCCGCTGCCCGACCTGCTCCATGGTCATGCCAAGGATCAGGACATCGTGTACCAACGCAGAGCCATCGGCGCCTAGCTCATGCTCGGCACGATTCAAGCGCAGGGTCGCCTGGCGCTGTCGTTCCGTGATCGGCTCGCGCAGCTCGCCGCCATCGACATATTCGCGGGTCGTATCGACCGCGCGAGGGCCGCGCTCGGCCTTCTCCCAATCGTTCTGAAAGGCCCGGCCACTTCGATACTGTGTGTCGTCGATCTGGCGATGGGCATGCAGCCGGCCGAGCGGATCGCTACGGATCGAGCGAAAGGCAACGATCTTGTCGCCAGGCTCCAGCGCCATCGGATCGTCGACCTCGACGGCCGCCAACTCGGCGTTGAAGGGCAGATCCTGGGCGCGTCGATCATGCGCTCCGGCGGGGTCGTATGGCTTCCGGCGTTTGGCGCGAGGCATTGCTGATCTCCAAATGTCTGATGGTGAGCGCGCGAAGGCTTCCGCGCGGTTGCGGTTGCGGACGGAAAGTCCGGAGATCGTGAGATGAACAGCCTCAACCGGCCCCGACGGCTCGCAGCCAGGCGTCGTTCAGTACCGGTTTCGCCGAGGCCGCGGGGTCGCGGCTCAGGCGAAAATGCGAGGTGCAGTAGCTCGCCCCCGTCCGGCAGGGATGACCGCAGAAGGTCATCGTCTCGCCCTCAGCATCCCCGCCATAAGGATAGCGGCAGTCATCGCGCTCGAGCTCGAGCAGGGAAAGGTGCCGCGGCGCAACCCCTGCGCAACGAAGCGGCGGCATCTCCACTGTTTCGGTGAACATCCTCGGCGAACCAAGCAGATCGGGCTCCGGTTCGGCCGGCTTCTCGCGCAGGCATCCGCCTCGCGGCAGTTCCGGCAGGAGCGGCTTGGGCGGATCCAGGCGTCCCGGCAGCGACGGCTCGGGCCGATCGAGGCCCACCAGCCCCATGCGCTGTGCTCGGCTGAGCGCCGCGTTACGGGTATAAGCCGTGTTGAATGCTGCGTTAATCGCGTCGGCGATCTCCGAATAGGACAAGCCGCGGGCGCGCAGGTTCTGCAGGGCGACCGAGTGCTCCGGCAGCCAATTCGTCATTTCCATTCCAAATTCCCATTTTTTGTCATTCCGCCGGCGCCTCGCACAGCTTCCGATATTCCGAAGAAAAAGTCAAGCTTGATTTCTGATAATCGTAACGCTATTGATGTATCCGGGTTTGGAGAGGATGAACCATGCTGGATGCAGCACTGATCGAACGAGCACTGGAAAAGACGGGCAAGAGCAAGGGCGGGCTTGCTCGCGCAATGGGAGTTCGGCCCGGAGCGGTATCCGAAATCCTGTCGGGAATACGGCTGATCAAGGCGTCGGAGATAGCCCCGATCGTCGAATATCTGGAGCTGAACTCGGTGCCGATCGTGGGCCGGGTCGGCGCCGGCGCCTCGATCGAGCCGGAATTGGAGCAGATACCGCCGGAAGGTCTCGGCGAAGTCGAGCTTCCGTTCCCGGTGACCGAGGAGACCGTCGCCTTCGAGGTTTCGGGCGATTCGATGCTGCCGAAATACGAGAACGGCGATGTCATCGTAGTGTATCGCGAGCAACGCTATCCGCTGTCGAGCTTCTATGGGGAGGAAGCTGCGGTTCGGCTGAAGAGTGGTGAGCGCTATCTGAAAACGATCGAACGCGGCAGTTCTTCCGGCACGGTCAACCTCAAGAGCTTTAATGCCAAGCCGATCAACGGCGTAAAGCTCGAATGGATCGGCGAGATCTGCGTCACCCTGCCCCGTGGCCAGATCGAACGACTGCGCGGCAAGACGGCGTCGAAGGGCCGCAAATCCGGCAAGGCACAGGGCGGGCGATCGTCCGAGAAGTAGCTGCGTCAGGCCGCTGGACCGATTCGGGTGCCTTCAGGCCGAATCGGGCCGGCCGGTCGCGCCGGGTTTCGCGCGGCGACGATATCGCTTGACAAACTTACGATTATCAGAAATAATTGCCTTGACAGTCAACGCACCGAACGATTGGCAATGCAGTATTTTGTCGTGATGATCGACTATGGCCGCAGAGGCCGGGAGGCGATCGTCGACCCTGAACTGACGCGGCGCGAGGTCGTCTCGCGGGTCGCATCGGGCGAATACGCAAACATCAGCTTCATCCATGAGATCGCCGAATCATCGGTTGAGGACGTCACGGACGATATCCTTGCCGAGGCCGCCCTGCCGGAGATCTCCCTCACCGGGGCGAACCTGCACGCCAATACGCTTGACCACGCCCGCGATCTGCGCAAACACGAACCGGTCTGATGTCCAGGCCGCTCGCGTGGTGATTTCGAAAACGTGATCTTTCCCGTGACGGCCCACTTGGCCGGAACCGGAAACGAACTAGATAGGGTTCACGCAAAGTCTATTCGGACCGCGCGTGGGTTCCCTTGTAGACTGGCGATCTCGTTTCCCGGGCCGGTGATTTCTGCTTCCGATGAATCCGACAAACAATGCCGAGATCGCCGCAGCGGATAGCGATCTCAGGATAGCGCTGCTGCTCGGCATCGCGAACTGGTTTCTGTTCCTCGACCATATCCCGCACAACGTTGTCAACGCGCTGACGATGCGCAATTTCGGCTTCAGCGGCGCCACCGACCTGTTTGTGTTCGTCGGCGGCTATGCGACGACGCTGATCTACACCAGGATGGCGGTGGAACGCGGGATGCTGGTGGCCGCCACCCGGATCTTCAGGCGCGTGTGGCAGCTCTACGCCGCCTATATCGTTCTGTTCGTCATCTATGTCGAATTGATCAGCTATGTTGCGGCCCGGACCGCGGCACCCGAGATCATCAGCGAGTTCAACATCACCGGCTTCATCGATCATGGAATCCGGACGCTGATCTACGGCCTGTTCCTGCAGGCCAAGCCGCTCAATCTCGATGTCCTGCAACTCATTATCGTCCTGATGGCATTCCAGCCCATCATCGTGTGCGGACTGTTCTACGTACCGAACGCGACAATCGCCGGCTCCACCGCCCTTTATGCGACGGCTCGCGTGCTCGACTGGAACCTGACGTCATACCCGGATGGCCATTGGTACCTGAACCCGTTTTGCTGGCAATTGCTGTTCGTGATGGGCGGCTGGTTTGCGCTCGTCGGCCAGCGATACGCGCCTGCGATCCGTTCGCTGCAGAACATTCCCACGCTGCGCGCCGCGGCTCTGCTGTATCTGGTGCTCGCGCTCGCGATTGTCGTGAGCAGCGATATTCCGGCACTCGCCCAGGCGATGCCTGCCGGGCTGACCGACATGCTCCTGCCGAGCGACAGGGAGGATGTCGCGCCACACCGCATCCTGCATTTCCTCACGCTGACGTTCCTGTTCACCTTGCTGGTGCCGCGCAGCTGGGTATATTTGCGATCCTACGCCTTGCAGCCGATCATCAAATGCGGCGAGGAGTGGCTCGCCGTGTTCTGTGCAGGTGTTTTCCTGTCGTTTGCCGCGCATCTGGTCCTGATCACCGGCCCGAACTCGGTGGCGCGACAGGTTGCTGTGAGCATCGCCGGCCTCGCGGCAATGACTGCGGTCGCCTACTACGTCTCATGGTCGAAGCAGCAGGACAACAAATCGGCGGTCGGAGCTCATTCCTGAGCCCCGTTCCGATCGCAACGGAAAAGGCTCTAGTCGATCAGCGATGTCCGCCTGAGCCGCATCTCGCTGTCGTGCAACATGACACCGTCCAATCCGCCTTGCGCAGCCGCGTTGGTCGCACACACAAACAGACGGTAGAATTGCGCGCCGTCATAAGCCACCAGCAGAAGATCCACGCCGGCGTTCAGCGCCTCGACAACTGCGGTGCAAACATCGTGTTGATAGATCGCGCCCATCACAAGATCGTCCGTCATAACGATGCCCTGATAGTTCCAGGTCTTCCTGATCAATCCGTCGATGACCGCCTTTGAATGCGACGCGGGCCGTCGGGGGTCAAGAGCACTCACCGCCACGTGCCCAACCATCAGGCGCGCGCTGGTCGTCGATAACACGTTGCGGAACGGACGCCAGTCGCTCGCTTCCAGTTCGCTGACCGGCGTTTCGAGATCGGCGGTGAAATGATGCGTGTCGGCACGCACGCGGCCCAATCCGGGAAAGTGCTTTACGGTGGCGTTGACGCCGGCGGACTCGAGGCCATGGATGTAGGCGCCCGCGATCGCGCTGACCTTGGCGGGATCGTCTGAAATAGCCCGCTGACTGATTAGCGTGTTGAAATCTAGCCGATTGCGCTTTGCTTCCGGCCGAAGGTCGAGCACTGGGGCTAAATTGAGGTTGATACCGAGCGACGCCAGCTCGCTTCCGTGGATACGCCCGAACTCTTCGGCTTTTGCGTTTCGCTGGTCCGGCGCCAGGTCGACCAGCGAGGCGAGCGCGGGCAGCCGCGTGAGCGGCGGCGCCAGGTGAGAGACGATGCCACCCTCCTGATCCGTCGCCACGATCAGCGGTGGCAGCCCCGCGGCCCGCCGCCTCGCCTGCAAGGCGACGATTTCCGCCTTCAATGCCCCGGCCGTCCGGCCTGCAACATTGCGCCCCGTGATATAGATCCCCCCAATCAATCCCTTTTCTGCCAGCGGAGCGACCTCGTCCAACGACCGATAGCCGACGATGAAATGCTGCCCGAGCGACCGCGCGAGCGCCGGCTCGGTTCGCAGAACCCGCTGCTTGCGAAATTCGAACACACCATGCGCTGCCAGCAGCGCAAGCGGTGGCATACACCACAGGATGACCAGGAACCTTGCCGCCCACGGCCGCCTGCGCCACCCGCCGCCTCGGAGCAACATGAGCGCGACGGCGCCACTTGCGACCACAAGCAGCAGATTGCCCGTCCCACGAATTGGGACCAGATACGGATCATTGCTGTTGATGCCCACAAGGACGAACACAAGCCCGACGATCCAGAGCAACGTAGTGCGGATAATTTGCATGGGACCACGCATGGCTGAAGAGGCCGACCTGATGCGTCCGTATCAGACGGGATTCACTGGCGCGAGCCGATAAGTCGTGCCTGCACCAAATCTGCATAAAAATCCTGAACTCCTGCAGATCGCGTTGCCGGCATTTGCACATGCACGCTGCAAAGTTCGTTTCGAGCGGCGCGTCTGATCCTGTACCAAAGCAAGTGGCTCGGGGCGTTGCGGTGGACACATCCCAGCGATCCTGAGGCTGTCTCTTATACACATCTAGATGTGTATAAGAGACAGAAACCCGGTCAGTCGACAACAAGCTTCTCCCGGTCAAAATCGCGACCACGCTCGCTCTCGCGGCGTTAGCCGATTGGTTGTTCTACGACCAGCGTCTCGGACTTTCCGTCGTCATCTTTGCTGTCGCGCTCGCTTGCGCGTCGTTGTTCGTCAACCTCGGCAGTCTCGACCATCGTCGACTGCTGCTCGCCGGAGCGATCGTGCTCGCCGGGCTACTGCCTGCGATCGAGGAGCTCAACGCGGCCTCACTCGTCATTGTCGTCCTTGCGCTCGGCACCGCGCTGATGCTGACGACCAATCATCATCTCGACAGTCTCGCCACGGGAGCTTCCTCCCTGCTCGACCTCTATCTGGTCGGCCCCTTCAGACTATTCCGAGATACGATCTGCGCGTTCAATTGGCCTGCGCTCACCAGAAGTCTCACCCTGTGGTGCGTACCATTGGTGCTCGGAAGCCTCTTTATCCTGCTGTTCGTGGCAGCCAACCCCTTGCTGGCAAAATGGATCGGCCAGTTGAACCCGGGCGCTCCTTCCTCCTATCTCAGCATCGGCCGTACGCTGTTCTGGATCGCGGCGCTGGCACTGGTGTGGCCCTTCATCCAGGTCGAATGGCGCAGCAATACCGAGCTTGCGGACCACGCGCGCCGATTTGCCGCAAACGATCCGCCGCGCACGCCCGACATCATGAGCTTGCTCAGTGCTGGTACGATCCTGCGCTCGCTGATCCTGTTCAACCTGCTGTTTTCGATTCAGACCATCCTCGACCTGATCTATCTTTGGGGCAACGGGACCCTTCCCGCCGACGTGACCTACGCATCGTACGCGCATCGCGGCGCGTATCCGCTGATCGTCACCGCGCTGCTGGCCGCGGGTTTCGTCCTGGTCACCATGCGTCCGGGTGGCGTTGCCGAGGGGTCGCGCGTGATGCGCGCGCTCGTTTATCTCTGGATCGGACAGAATGTCTTGCTGGTGGTCTCGTCGATGCTCCGGCTTGACCTTTACGTCCAGATCTACTTGCTCACCTATTGGCGTATCGCGGCCTTCGTCTGGATGCTGCTTGTCGTGCTCGGCCTCGTCCTGATCCTGGCGCGCATCGTCCTGCAGCGCTCGAACGATTGGCTGATCCGCACCAACCTGCTCGCGTTAGCCATCGTCCTCTACGCTTGCTCCTTGATCAACTTTGCCGCGACCATTGCCGACTACAATATCAGCCATAGCCGAGAAGCCTCGGGCAGCGGAGTCAACCTGGATATCGACTATCTGGTCGGGCTCGGACCGCAGGCCCTCCCGGCCATCGAGCGGGGGATCGCGCTCCACGCCTTCGATCCCATCCTTGTTTACCGCCGCAATTGCCTTGTAAAAGAGCAGCGCGACCGGATGGCCTCCTGGCGCAGCTGGGGCTTCCGCAACTGGCGGCTCCAGCGCATGCTGGATCGCCAGCAGCATTCAGCCGCAAGCTAGATGGCTTCGTATCCGGAGTGGACTTGTGACCAACCGCATTCTTGTCGTCGACGATGACCTCCATATTCGGGAGGTCATCCGCGTCGCCCTGAAGAAAGCGGGTATGAACGTCAGCGAGGCGCGCGATGGGAAGGAGGCCCTGGCCCGGTTTTCCGCGGAGCAGCCGGACCTGATCGTGCTCGATATCGGCATGCCGGAATTCGACGGCCTCGATGTCTGTCGGGAGATCCGCAAATCATCCGACGTGCCGATCCTGTTTCTGTCCGCCCGCGACGATGAGATCGATCGCGTCCTAGGGCTCGAGATCGGCGGCGACGACTATGTGACCAAGCCGTTCAGCCCGCGCGAGCTCGTCGCGCGGGTCAATGTGATTCTGCGACGGCTGGCGCCACGGCCGGGCGTGCCGGAATCGGGCGTCCTCTCCAAGGGGCAACTCTCGCTCGATCCCGAGCAGCACGTCGCAACATTCGCCGGTACGCCGCTGCACTTGACCGCGATCGAGTTCGGCATCCTGCGGGCCTTCCTGACGCGGCCCACCGCGGTGTTCAACCGTGAGCAGATTATGAGCGCTGCCTATCAGCTCAATATCCAGGTCTCCGATCGCACCATCGATAGCCATATCCGCAACATCAGGGCCAAGCTCGCCGCGGTGAAATGCGACAATGTCATCGAGACCGTGCATGGCGTCGGGTTCAAGCTCGGCAAGTGCGAGCCTCCCGCATGACGTCGTTCCGTGCCCGACGGAAGTGGCGACCGTCGCTCAGCTTCGTCATCTTCGCCGTGCTCGCCCTTGTCGCCGTGCTCCCGTTGCTCGGGCTGTTCTTCTTCCGGCTCTATGACAACCAGCTTATTCGCCAAACCCAGGCCGAACTGATCGCGCAGAGCCGCGTGCTGGCTGTGATCTATGCGCGGGACGTGCAGGCGCAGCTTGCCAATGGCATCCCGCTCGGCGCCGCGGTTCCACCCGAGGCGCTGCCGGATCCGGGCGATCAGGTGACGCCGATACGGCCCGAACTCGATCTTACCGGCAACGACCTCTTGAGGCGACGGCCCGACGCGCTGCCGGCGCCCAGGCCGGCAGATCCCGCTCATATAGCGATCGGCGCACGACTCATGCCCCTCGTGCTGGAAACCCAGAAAGTGACGCTGGCAGGCTTCCGGATTCTCGATCCGCAAGGCGTCGTCATCGCCGGACGCCAGGAGGTCGGACAGTCCCTGGCGCATATCGAAGAGGTGGCGGCGGCGCTGCGCGGCCAGTACAGCGCCGCATTGCGTATCCGCATCCCCGACAAGCCTCCGCCGCCGATCTATTCGATCAGTCGTGGCGTCGGCGTTCACGTCTTCTCGGCCATGCCGGTCATCGTCAATGACCGGGTTGCCGGCGTGATCTATGCGTCGCGGACGCCCAGCAACATCTTCGAACATCTTTATCGGGAGCGCGGCAAGTTTCTGCTGGCCGCGATCGTCGTCGTCCTGGCAACGATCGCCATCGGCCTGGTATTCTCGCGCACCGTCACGCGGCCGATGCGCGAGCTAGTAGACCGCGCCGTGCGGATCGGCCGCGGCGACCGCGATGCATTCAAGCCGCTGGACCATTATGGCACCCGTGAGCTCGCGCAACTGTCCGACAGCTTCTTCGGCATGGCGCAGCAATTGTCGCGCCGCTCCGACTATATCGCCACCTTCTCCGCGCACCTGACGCATGAGTTGAAGTCGCCACTGACCTCGATCAAGGGCGCGGCCGAGTTGCTTCTCGATTCGCTGCATAGCAAGACGGCGACGCTCACGCGGACTGAGCAGACGAACTTCGTGTCGAACATCCTCGGCGATGCCGAGCGCCTGGAGGCCATGAGCCACCGGCTCCGCGAGCTGGCCCGCGCCCAGGGCGTGCCGGAGAACGAGCAGACCCGACTATCAGACATCATCGAGAGCCTGAGAAGCCAGTTTCCAGCTCTCTCCATCAGCGCCGGCGGTTGCCTTGACCGCTCGATCGGCATGTCCGCCGAAAAGGCCATGATCGTATTGGCCCATCTGGCCGACAACGCGATCCGTCACAATGCAAAATCGCTGGCTATTGAGGCGGTCGGCGAGACGTCCAGCATCCGGGTCACCGTCGGCAATGACGGCGACCCGATCTCGGAGCCCAATCGCGACCGGATCTTCGATGCGTTCTTCACCACCCGGCGCGATGCGGGCGGCACCGGCATGGGGCTCGCAATCGCGCAAGCCGTGATGGTGAGTCACGGCGGCTCGATCCGCCTGCGGCCGTCCAGCCGGGGCGCCGCCTTCGAGCTGGAATTCCCCGCAGTCTGACTGGTGGCCGCCCAGTGACCGCACCGGGCAATTTCCCGCGTGATGGACAAAATAGATATCGAGATCCCGGTGCTTCCCAGGCTCCACTTTCGTCAGGCACGCTCAGCCAAGCGTTTGCTTGACGCGCAATTTCGTTTATGCGCAGCTGCTCAAAACAACAGTGATATTCAGGGGCAGGAGATATGGGCGGGCTTCGGCGCATATTGGCCGGTTACGGCTTCCTCATCGCATCGGTCAATCTGGCGGCAGCGGCGGAACCAATCAAGCTGCGGATCGCCGACTCCTTTCCCAAGGGACACTATCTCGTCCGCCTCGTGCTCGAGCCCTGGATGGCCGAGGTCCAGAAGCGCACCAACAATGCGGTAACGTTCGAGCATTATCCTGCGCAGCAGCTCGGCAAGGCCGCCGACATGTTGAAGCTGACGCAAACCGGCGTCGCCGACATCGGCTATGTCGCGCCCGCCTATGTCTCCGACAAGATGCCGGTTTCCGAAGTCGCAATGCTCCCCGGCGCGTTCGAGCATTCCTGCCAGGGCACGCTCGCCTATTGGAAGACCGCGCGAAGCGGCGTGATCGCGCAGCAGGATTATACCGCGAACGGCATCCGCCTGCTGCTCGCGGTGAGCCTGCCGCCCTATCGCATCCTGACCGTGAAGCAACCAGTCAAGGACACAGCCGACATCAACGGACTGAAGCTGCGGTCGACCGGCGGCGCACAGGACCTCACCTTGCGCGCGATCGGCGCCGTGCCTGTGCGTATGGCGGCGCCCGATGCCTATGAGTCGCTGTCACGTGGCACGATGGACGGCCTGCTGTTCCCACTCGAAAGCGTCGTCGCCTATGGCGCCGACAAGCTCGTGAAGCATTCCACCGATGGCTTCGGCTTCGCGAGCTTCGTGGTTGCCTATTCGATCAGCGAGACCGCGTGGAAGAAACTGTCGCCCGATATCCAGAAGGCAATGGTCGATGCCGCAGAGGAGATCCTGCCGTCGGCCTGCAAGGAAGTGCAGAAGCAGGACAGCGAGACCATGAAGTCGATGGAAACCGCAGGCGTCCATTTCGACACCCTGCAGCCCGACGTCGTCGCAAAGCTGAAGGACCTGACCAAGGGCGTCGGCAAGGCATGGGCCGACGGGCTCGATGCACGTGGCAAACACGGCAGCGATGCACTGAACGAATTCAGCGCCGCCGTGGCGGCGGTGCCGGCCAAGTAACGCGGACGGAGGCCAAATTGATCAAGACAAGCCTGAAGGCCCTGACCGCTATCGAGAAGGTGACCTCGGCCATTGCCGCGGCGTTGATGTTCGCGATCATGATCATCGTCTTCTCCGATGTCGTGATGCGATACGTCTTCAATCGACCGTTCTCCTGGGCCTATGACCTGATCTCGCTCTACGTGATGGCTGGCGTGTTCTTTCTGTCGCTCTCCGGCACCTACGCCGTGAACGGACATATCAGCGTCGACATCCTGCTGCCGCGCTTCTCCGCGATCATCCAGCGCCTCTGCGTCATCATCTCCAACATCGTTGGTCTCGCGATCTTCGTTCCGATCACGTGGCTCGGCTACCAGCGGGCGCTCGACAATTACGTGTCCAGCGATGTGATGGCAGGTGCGATTCCGTGGCCGACCTGGGCATCCTCGATTTTCGTGCCGATCGGCGCCGGCATCCTCGCGCTGCGCCTCGCCATTCATCTCATCGCCAATATCGCAAGCCTCCTGACCGGCGAAAATCTGCTGCCGCTGCCGGCCATCTCCGGCCATTCGGAGAAGGCTGCCGGAGGTTTCGAATGATCCCGACTTTCATCCTCGCGCTGCTGTTCTTCCTGCTGGCGATCGGAACGCCGGTCGCGTTCGCCACGGCGTTCTCCGGCGGGCTCGGTCTCTATCTGACCGGCGGCCTGCCGATCCTGCTCGGCGTGCTGCAGACGACACCGCTGTCGGCCGTGACCTCTTACGAGCTGATCACGATCCCGATGTTCCTGCTGATGGCAGACCTGGTGCTGCTTTCGGGCGTTGCCGACGACCTGTTCAAGACCGCCGCAGCCTGGGTCGGGCGCATCCCCGGCGGCCTCGGCATGGCGACCGCGCTGGCCGGCGCAGGCTTCGGCTCGATCTGCGGCACCAGCACGGCCTCTGCCGCGACGCTGTCCTCGACCAGCCTGCCCGCGATGATCCGGCAGGGTTACGAGCCGAAGATGGCCGCCGGCGTCGTCGCGATCTCAGGCACGCTCGCGATGCTGCTGCCGACTTCGGTGGCGCTGGTGATCTTCGGCCTGCTCGCCGAGGTGAACATCGGAAAGCTCCTGATCAGCGGCATCATCCCGGCGATCTTCGTCACCATCATCATCATGTCGACGATCTATATCCTGGTGTTGCTCGACCCCTCGCGCGCACCGACGATATCGGCGGTGACATGGTCGGAGAGATTCAGCCTGCTCTGGCAGGTCAGCCCGATGGTCGTGCTGTTCTCGATCGTGACGGGAACGATCTATCTCGGCATCGCGACCCCGACCGAAGCCTCGGCCTTCGGTGCGTTCGGCGCGTTCTGTCTCGCCTGCTGGAAGCGCAAGATCAACCTGACCTCGCTCTACACGACGCTGCGGCACGCCGCCCAAGGCACCTGCATGATCGTGCTGATCATCATGTGCGCGCATATCTTCGGCTATTTCTTCACCCTGACGCAGGTCACACAGAATATCGTCGGCTGGGTCGGCGGGCTCGACGTCTCGCGCTGGATCATCATCACGCTGATCCTGTGCGGCTATATCGTACTCGGCTCGTTCATGGATCAGATCGCGATCCTGGTGCTGACGGTTCCAATCGTGCTGCCGCTGATCAAGTCGCTCGGCTTCGACCCGATCTGGTTCGGCGTCATCAAGATCGTGACCGCCGAGGTCGGCATGATCACGCCGCCGATCGGATTGAACTGCTTCATCGTGGCGCGCTACGCGCACCGCCCCGTCGGCGAGGTGTTCCACGGCACATTCCCGCATTTCATCGCGCACCTGATCGCCATCGCCATTTTCGTGGCATTTCCGGAGATCATCCTCTGGCTGCCGAACCATATGCAACATTGAAGAAGCTGTCGGTTGAGACGGCCATCTCTGGGAGATACTGATGAATCGCCATTCCCGCTTGCTCGCTGGCGTCAGCACGGCCTTGCTGGTCGCTTCTGCCTCTTCGGCCGTCGCCCAGGAGAAGATCACGCTGCGCCTTGCCGACAGCCTGCCGTCCGGCCACGTGATCCATGAGCTCGTCGGCAAGCCGTTCTCCGAGCTGGTGACCAAGCTGACCAATGGTCAGGTCATCTTCCAGCATTTCCCTGCGGAGCAGCTCGGCAAGGCCAAGGACATGGCCCAGCTCACCGCGCTCGGCGTCGCCGATGTGTCCTACATCGTGCCGTCCTATTCGTCCGACAAGTTTCCGCTGACGGCGGTTGCCGAACTGCCCGGCATCTTCGACAACGAATGCCAAGGCTCGCTTGCCTTCTACAAGGTCTCGCACAATGGCGGTATTCTCGAGACCAAGGAGTTTGCCCCCAACCAGCTTCGACCGCTGGTGACGCTGGCGCTGCCGGCCTACCAGGTGCAGCTTGCAACCAGCCGCGAGATCAAGAGCGCGAAGGACCTCGAAGGCCTCAAGATCCGCACCACCGGCGGCGCTATGGACCTGATGATGCGTTCGATCGGCGGTGTGCCGGTGCGGATGGCCGCGCCGGAGATCTACGAATCGCTGACCCGCGGCACGCTCGACGGCCTGATCTTCTCCTACCAAAGCTCGGCGTCCTACGACTTCGGCAAGCTGCTGAAGTCGGGCACCGAGGGACTGAACTATGGCACCGCGATCTTCACCTATTCGATGGGTGAGATGAAATTCAAGTCGCTGCCCGAGAACGTCCGCAAGGCGCTGGTCGAGGCCGGCGAGCAGACCATCCGCGAGGCCTGCAAGCGGTTCGAGGACGGCGAGAAGGCCGCGACGGACAAGATCAAGTCGCAAGGCATGAAGGTCATCAACTTCAGCGCCGACGACAAGAAGGTGTTCGATACCGCCTTCAAGTCGGTGGCGCAGGACTGGGTGAAGGACGTCGACAAGCGCGGCAAGCCGGGCACCGAGGTCTTCAAGGCCTTCACCGAAGCGCTGGCCGCCACCCATTGAGCAACGCGCCGACGAGAGAGACACCAACCACGCCGGCGGGCCCGCTCGCCGGCGTCAGGATCATCGACCTCACCAGCGTGATGATGGGGCCTTACGCGACCATGATCCTCGGCGACTACGGCGCCGACGTGACCAAGGTCGAGAGCCCGGATGGCGACGTGATGCGCCACGCGGCCCCGATGCGCCATCCAGGCATGGGCGCGATGTACCTGCAGGGCAACCGCAACAAGCGCTCGATCGTGCTCGACCTCAAGAAGGTGAGCGGCCGCGCGGCCCTGCTGCGGCTCGCCGCGGCGGCCGACGTGTTCGTCCACAACGTCCGTCCCGCGGCAATGGCGCGGCTGAAGCTTGGCGCTGACGATCTTCTCGCAGCCAACCCGCGGATCGTCTACGCAAGCCTGCACGGCTTCGGCGAGACCGGCCCCTATGCCGGCCGGCCCGCCTATGACGACCTGATCCAGGGACTGACGGCGCTGCCCGCGCTCACCGGCCAGATCACTGGCGAGCCGCGCTACTCGCCGGCCACCATGGCTGACCGCATCGTCGGCCTCAACGCGGTCCATGCCATCCTGGCGGCGCTGTTTCACCGCGAGCGCAGCGGCGAGGGCCAGGCGATCGAGATCCCGATGTTCGAGACCATGGCGCAGTTCGTGCTCGGCGATCACATGGCCGGCCGCAGCTTCGATCCGCCGATCGGACCGCCCGGCTACTCGCGCCTGCTGTCGCCTGACCGCCGACCCTACCAGACCAGCGATGGCTATATCTGCGCACTGGTTTACTCCGACAAGCAGTGGAATGCGTTCTTCACCAAGATCGGCTTTGCCGACGAGGCCGACCGTGACCCGCGGCTGAACAGCATCTCGGCGCGAACCCGGAACTATGACTTCGTCTACGACTGGTTCTCGCAGATGATGAAGACCCGCAGCACCGCCGAATGGATGCGCTTCTTCGCGGAGGCCGACATTCCGCACGCGCCGCTGCATGA
>BFBZ01000173.1_pt1 | contig 85577 bp, 74 predicted proteins | sample 1888401 | NCBI WGS metagenome assembly BFBZ01 (sample SAMD00112614, study PRJDB3348) | symbiont metagenome | host: Chara braunii
CGTCTACCGCGTCTTCGGTACCCTGGCCGGCGCCCTCGCCACCCTGGTCTTCATAGACTTGTTCGTGCAGGCACGCGAATTGTTCGTGCTGGCGAGCGCCCTCTGGTTCGCCGTCTGCGTCTATATTTCAGTCCTGCTGCGCGACGCCCCAGCCGCCTATGGTCCCATGCTGGCGGGCTATACCCTGGCGATTATCGGCTTTCCCGCCGTCCTGACGCCACAGGCGGCATTCGATCTCACCGTGACGCGCTGCACGGAGATCCTGCTCGGTATCGGCTGTGCCGGCGTGCTGAGCGCGGTCGTCATGCCCCGCCCTGTCGGGCCGGTCCTCTATGCGCGCATCGAAGCCACGCTCGATGCGACGGCGCGCTGGGCCGTCGACATTCTCTCGGGCCAACGCGGAACCACGCGGACTCATGGCGACCAGACACGACTGATCGCCGATGTTGTCGCCCTGGAGACGTTGCGCTCGCATGCCGTCTTCGACACCCGCGCGGTCCGCGTGGCCAACGACGTCGTTCGCCAATTGCAGGGGCGCCTCTTTGCCTTCCTTGCAGTGCTGGTCTCGATCCGCGACCGCGAACAGGCGCTGCGCCAGAGGGATCCGACGCAGTGGCAGGCCATCGAACCGGCCTTCGATGCGGTGGCCCGCGTGATGGATCGCTCGCTGGGGGCCGCCCAACCTACGGACGACGATAGCATTGCCACCGTCCGGCAACAGATCGAAGCGTGCCGGCCGGCGCCCGAGGCGGCCCACCGCAACGATCAGGCGATTGTCGCCGGTATCCTGCTCAGCCGCCTGCAGGACGTGCTGACCCTGCGCGCCGGCTGCCTCGGCCTGCGCGACCATCTGGCGGCCGGCACGCGGCCGGCCGTGCTGGGTGCCGCGCCCTCGATCAGCCGGCATCGCGATCAGGCCGTCGCCATCAATGCCGCCGTTTCGGCCTTCGCCACCCTGGTGATCGGCTGCGCGATCTGGATCGAGACCAGTTGGACCTACGGATCGGCGGCTGCCACCATGATCGCGATTTCCTGCGGCTTCTTCTCGGCCGCAGACCGCCCCGCGCAGGCCGCGCTGAACTTCCTGAAGTTCACGGCTGTATCGGCGGTCGTCGCCCTCTTCTACATGACCTTGGTGCTGCCGCAGATCGATGGCTTCGCGATGCTGGTGGCGGCGCTGGCGGTCTTCCTGGTGCCGATCGGCCTGCTGATGACGGCGCCCAATACGGCGACCATGGCAACGCCGCTCGCCATCAATTTCCTCTTCCTGCTGTCCCTCGGCAAGGTGCCGAAGCTTGATCTCGCCGCTTATCTCAACACGGCCGTCGCGGTCCTGGCCGGCTGCGCAATGTCGGTGGCGTTGTTCGCGCTGCTGCGGCCGCTGGGGACGCAATGGGTGGCGCGCCGCCTGGTCACTGGCATCCTGGCCGACCTCGGCCAGCTGGCCTCCGGACGGGTTCTGGCCCCCGGTGCTTTCGAAAGCCGGATGTTCGATCGGATCAACGGCCTGCTGTTGCGCCTCGATCCGGCCTCGTCCGGCGATCGCCCCATCCTGCAGGGAAGCCTGGCGGCGCTGCGTGTCGGCCAGAACGTCATGACCCTGCGCCGGCTCGCCGACACGCTGCCACCCCTCACGCGCCAAGTGGTCGAGAGTGCTCTGTCGGTCATCGCCCGACATTTCGACACCACCAAACACCTCGGACCGAGCAACGACGTGATGCAGGCCCTGACCCACGCCGGGGAGCGCCTGCGCGAGCTCGACAGCGATCCCGACACCTTCGCCGCCCTGACCTCGGTCACGGCGATCAGGCTCACCCTGTCCTATCACGCCGCCTTCTTCGGCCTGCCCTCTTCGGCCGCGCCGCCGCCTCTCCAGGAAGTGGTTGTCCCGACATGATCAAGGAAATCGACCTCGCCGGCGTCTACCTCTCGCCCATGCTCGGCTATCTGGTCGTCGCCCTCGCGATCACGGGCCTAGCGCGCTTTGCCCTCGACCGCGCGGGCGCCTACCGCTGGATCTGGCATCCGGCCCTGTTCGACCTGTCCCTGCTGCTGATCGTCCTGACCGCGATCGTCGTCGCGACGATGTGAGGGGAAACGAAAAGATGAAACTGCCGACCCTCGCGCTCCGCGTCCTGATCACCCTGGTCGTCGCCGCCGGCGCCGTGCTCGCCGGCACGATGCTGTGGCAATACTACGTGGATAGCCCCTGGACGCGCGATGCCCGCGTGGCGGCAGAGATCGTGGTGATGGCTCCCGACGTTTCCGGCATCATCACCGATCTGCGCGTGGTCAATAATCAGCGCGTCAGCAAGGGCGACGTACTGTTCGTGATCGACAAGGAGCGTTTCGCCCTCGCCGTCCAGCGGGCGCAGGCAGCGCTCGACAGCCAGCGTGTCCAGACCCGGCAACTCGAGGCCGATGCCGAGCGCCGGGCCCGGCTGGGCGAAACCGCCGTATCGGTCCAGGCCAAGGAACAGGCCGAGTCGGCAGCCAAGGCAGCCCGGGCAGCGGTCGATCTCGACGAAGCCGCGCTGGCGGCTGCCAAGCTCGATCTCGAGCGCACCACGGTGCGCTCACCGGTCGACGGCTACGTCTCGACGCTTACCCTGCGCCAGGGCGCCTATGCCACCGCCGGCAAGGCGGTCATGGCGATCGTCGATGCCGGCTCCTTCCATGTTCGTGGCTACTTCGAGGAAACCAAGATCCCTCGCATCCACCCCGGCGACAGGGTCGAGATCCGGCTGATGAGCTTCCCGGCGCCCCTGCACGGGCATGTCGAGAGCATCGACCGCGCCATCGCCGACCGCGAGCTTGCCATCAATCCGGCGAACCTGGTGGTCGACGTCAACCCGACCTTCAGCTGGATCCGCCTCGCCCAACGTATCCCGGTCCGCATCGCCATCGACAAGGTGCCCGATGGCGTGTTGCTGGCCTCGGGCATGACGGCGACCGTCGTCGTGCAGCCAGAGCGAAAATAGTCGACGGGAACGCTTCCTGCGACGGTCGCGATCAGAGCGGCAGCAGCGCCGGGCCGGTGGCGAGCCAGGCTCGCGCCTCGGCCTCGGTCCGGAACAGCTTGGCCGGCCGCTTGGACGGCGACATGTTGACGAACCTCCGGAAGGCCGTCTCGGCCTCCTCGCTTTCGCCGACAACCGCCAACGGCCCGCTGTCGAAATGCGACGTGTAGGCACTGAGCCGTGCCCCCATCATCAGGACGTCGTGATCGTCGTAGACCGGGATGAGACGGGAGGCATCGAACAACTTGGCGTAGGGCAGCGCCTCGGCCACCACGATGGCGTCGAAATGCTCCTCCATATCCTTGATGGTGACCGGCCCCTCGGCGACGATGTGCACCAGTTTCTCCGGATGAAGGATTTCCCAGCGCAACGGCATTCCGCGATCCTTTCGACGCTATCCTGACCGTCGAACTCTAAGCACTACCGCCCGGACAAGTCGACCTGCTCTTGAATCACTTCGTCACCGACGCCATGAACCGCAGCGCCGCGCGGCTCGGCGCGAAGAAATAGCCGCCGCCCCGGATCGTGACGAAATTGGGCAGGTCTCGGAGCGTAAGGGGGCCTGCAGTGGTCGGAATGGTAAAGACATTGCCGCCGGGCTGCTCCGACGTGGCGACGATGGGATCCGGCTCATTGGTGAGGCCCTGGAAGGCCGGTGACGTGATCCAGGTCTGCTGCAGGAACTCGAACTGACGTTCGATGTCGGCACACAGTGCGACAAACATCATGCCCTTCTCCCCGCCATCGGCGCTCGCATAGGGCCGGCCGCGGCGCAGGATACGGTGGCGCTTGGTGATGGAGATCTCGAGCGGATCATCGGGCTGCATGCCGCCGCGCGGGTTGGCGCGCCGGATATGAGCGCCGAAGGGACAACGCAGCCCCTGCGGATCGTCCATTCCGAAGTCGAAATCGTTGTCGCCGCCGCCCGTCGCACCACTTGTCGTGCCGGCTTCCATCCAATGCGACAAGGGCTGGCCGTCCTGACGGCGGCCCATCATCTTGGCGGCCACCCAGTCGCCGTTGACCGGCCCGCCAACCAGCCCTCCGAGTTGCTTGACCTCCTTGTTGAGCGTCTCGGCCTGACGGCACGTGAAGTCCTCGAAGACGTCGACATGCTGCTCGATCTGACGAATGGCCAGGAATGTGCCGTTGCGCCCGAAGTCGCGCAGCAGAGACGGACTGGCCGTGCGGAAGCGCGGGAAGCGGGACCCCTGCCCGATCACATCCGACGCCAGGTCGTCTCCTTGGTCCAGTTCCGCCGGAAGCGTCACGGCCGGCGCGAGCTGACCGGCATTGTTGCGATAGCCGAGGATCATCTCGCCAGGTTCGACCAGATCGGGCGAGTCGACGTCGCGCGCGGCGCGCCGCGTGCTGCGGATGATCGGCTGCGAAATGCCGTCGCGGAAGCCGAAATGCTCGTAGATGACACCGTCTTGGGCCACCTGCTCCGTCTTCGCCGTCGGCTGGGTATCGACGACGTAGAGCAGGCAATCGTCGCCGAGCTTGCTGCAATACTCCTCCAGCGTCTTCCTGCAGTCGGCAGTGCTGGCGCCATAGATCAGAAGCATGGCGTCGACGGGTCTTGCATCTCCCGCGGTGCCTGCAACGTCGGCCCACCGCCATTGCGACGGGTCCGAGGCGCCCACATCCCTCAGGATCTTGCCGCGACGCCCCATGCCAAGGCGGAACGCCGGCGGGAAGGCCGACATCAGGTCGTCGTCGCCTGCTGCCTCCCCCAGGATCTTCGCCAGACCTGAGGCCGAAAACGCCGCGAAAGTCGGCGGCTGGTCCCGTCCGCCCTGTTCTCCGAACGCCACGTCGAACTGCAGCCGTTCGAGCCAGCGATGGATCGCCTTGCGGTCGCCGCCCGGCAAGGTGATCGCCGCGCAGCTCATGTACTTGAACCGGGCGAAGCCTGCGAAGACCAGAGACTGGATCTGCTCGATCTCGATGGTGGTATCCGGACGCGGCATCGTGCCGAAGCAGTCGAGCCAGGCCTGTGCCGCCGTGTCGGTCTTGGCCCGCATCAGGCCGTCGTGAATCAGGGCGTTGTTGCGGATCTGATCGGTCGTCAGGTGCGGAAAGCGGCTGTACCAGAACAACGAAGGCATCTGTTGCCGGCGGACCCAACGCTTGAAACGCGGGCCATCCTGCGCCCCGTCGAGGATCAGAAACCGGGTGGTCGGGAAGCCCTTGCCGTTGCTCCACGCTGCCGTCTGTCCCTTGTGCGCCTTGGTGACGAAGTCCTCGAGATAGCTTTCCCAACTCCCGTCGTAGTTGGAGAAGAAGACCATCGCGTTGCTGCCGGGCAATCGAAACCAGCGGGCATAGTGGATCGTGCCCATATTCAGCACGAAACCCGGGCGGTACCAGTAGGTGACCAGTTGGGCGATCCACCACAAGGCGATCGCGAGTGTCAGACGCCGGAAGCCGCCTTCCTTCAGCGGCGTAATGGCGACGATATGGTTCTGCGCATAGCCCGGAGCGTTTTCCAGCGCAGCGACGGCCTGGATCTTGTCCAGTGACGCCGGCCGTTCGTCCACCGCATCCCGCTTCTCGTGGTAACGCAGGATCGCCAGAAAGATACCGATCACCAGGGCACAGCCGATGGCGGTCGACGCAATGCCGCCGGCCAGGGCAAAAAGCCCCCAACCGACGATCTGCAATGCAGTGCCCACGGCTTTGCGATCGAAATCGGCGATCAGGAACGACTGCTGCCAGATCGTATCGAACCACCGAACGACCAGCGCATAGGTCGGCCAACGGGCAAGATCGGGTTTGGCGATCACGTGATAGAGCATCGCGGCACAGGCCAGGACCACGACGACGATCACCGCCGAACGCAGATGGCCGAGGCTCGCCCGCCAATTGTCGATCAGCGAGACGCCAGCGAGATACTGCGGTCGCAGAAGTGCCAGCCCTCCCACGATCGCAATGGCCGTCACCACGGGCAGAGCGGCCCCTGGCAGCGCCCATGCCAGCACAGTCTCGATGGCCCAGACGTTGAGGCAGGCCAATGCCGCGACCAGGCCAAGCAGGGCAGCGAGACCGAGTGCGATGAAGGGATAGGGAAGAAAGCGCCCCACCCATTTCCAGCAATCGATCAGGTCATCGAAGCCGGTCTTCGAGACGGCCGCTGCCAGCAACGCGGCGACGCCCGCCAGGGAGCTGAAGGCGATCACCTGCGGGATCACCGAGAACGGTCGCACGAAGCCGTAGATCATGGCGCTCTGGCAGAGGACAAGAAGCGCCAGAAGCAGGCAGAAGTAACTCCCCGCCCGGGACGAGAAGAACACCGACAGTCCCTTCGTGGTGCCGGTACCGGTCCATTCCGATATCGCCAGCCGCCGCCGCGAGGGCCTGATGAGCGAATTGCGCAACCGTTCGTCCGGATGCGATCGGATGGCTTCGCGAACATGCTGCAGGGCAGATCGCGCCCGCATGCCCGGATTGCCGCGCCTCTTGACGTATTCGTCCAAGGCACCGCGCGCGACCGTCGCAACCTCGTGTTGGATCTCGATATCGGCCACGGGGCAATCGGGCGTGCCGTTGAACTCCAGGCCGGTCGCTTCCCAAGGCAGGAAGCTCAGCTCGAAATGCTGGCGCAGGAACACGTCGTAGAGCGGGCCGGAGCCGCCTTCCGTCAAGGCGAAGATGTCCGCCAGATAGATACCGGCCCTGTCGGCGACCGCCTTCAGGGCAGGCTCTGCATCGCCGTCGACATTGAGCTCGAACACCAGCCGGGGATCGCTCCCGCCGCCCTGCTCGTCGGGATCGGCGTAGAATGCCGAGAGAGAGGCGAAATGCACCAGCCGGGTCGCCGTCAGGGCCTTGCCGATGTCGCTGTCGGCTGCCGCCGGATTGCCGAGCCTGGCAATCCTGTCCTGCATATGCTCCAGCTTCACACCGGGCAGCAGGGGCGCCTGTATGGTGATCATGGTCTGCTGGCGCGGCGACCGGGCGGTGTCGAACTCCATGTCAAGCCGTCGCGGGAACGGACCGATATAGGCCAGCCTCCCCACCTGCCGTGACGAAAGACGGATATTGGGTTGAGCCAGCAGGATCTGGAAGATCTCGGTGATCTGCTCCATCGCGACCCAGTTGCCGAGACACACGTGACTGTCCCGGCCGAACATCAGCCAAGCCTTCCTCTCGTTGTCCGGCCGATCCGGCCAGAAAATCCCCGGCCGCTCGAAGACACGCCGGTCGCGCAGCGCCGACATGGTCGAGACCATGAGGACGGACTTGCCACGCACACGCTTCTGTCCGATGTGCGTGTCTTCGGGCGCGTAGCGCCATTGACCGGGAAAGAGGGCCGGATTGAGCCGGGCCGCCTCGATGATGATCCGGCGAAATCGGGCGCGATTTGCCTGTTGCTCACCTGCCTTCGACGGATCTTCGCAGGCGGCGGCCAGTTCAATGGCCTCCTTCAGGTACTGCGGATGGCGAAGAAGCTCTTCCAGAACCTTGCCGGCCGCCAGGGTATTCGTCGGGATAAGACCGGTCAGCGTGCCGATGGCGATGGCGCGGATCTCGTCATCCGATATCGGATCGGTCGACGCCTGCGCTTCGGCGACAAGTCGGTCGAGAATGGTCCTGTCCTGCGGGCCACACTCGGCAAAGCGCTTGTGCGCACGCGCGATCGCTCGATCCACCATGTAGCGAAGGCGGACCGCGCCGCCCAGTGCCGTTTGTCTCGCCGTGGGGTTACCGAAAGGATCGGCGAAGATGAGATTGGAGACCGCCAGGGACCGATCCAGAAAGGCATTCGGGTCGTCGAGGTCCAGGCCGAAATAGTCGTTGGCCGACTCGGTGAAGACGCGGCCCATCAGGTCGCGCATGACGTCGATGCGGCCTCCCGACCCTTCGAGCAGCTTTTCAGTGAAGTGCCGGGTGCCTGCCAGAATGTCGGCAAGGTCGCCCGCCCGCCGCGCCGCAGGCATGGCCCGATCCATGATCGCCCGCTGCCGGTCGTGCTCGGCACCGTCCATGCCCAGCGCGAAATTGACGCCACCGGTGACTTTCGTCATTTCCGGCCCGAACGGTACTCGGAAGGCTTCACGGTTCTGCAGGACCGCCTCGACATCCTCATACCGGCTGACGACGACCAGCCTGCCGAACCGATAGACCGGCCAGACGGCCCGCATCAGCCACAACGCGGCCAGGAAGAACAGCCTCACGTAGTTCCGGACGGCGCTCTTGTAGGCGCTGTCCGTGCCCAGTCTGTCGACGTCGAAAGGCGGGAAATCGTCGCCGCTGGCCTGCTCTGCCTGCTCGTAGCGACTGATCTTGTCGAAATATTTCAGTTCAAGCATGACTTCGTTCCGCTCGCGTCAGGAAGCGGCGTTGGAGGTCCGATGTCGCTCCTTGCCGGAACCCGCGTTCGCGGGCATGACCTTGGCCAAGCCGTCTTTCAGGCGTTGATTCCAGGCCGGATCGAGAAACGGAATCCAGTCGACATACTCTGACCGGAAGTCGGGCTTCACCGCCAGAAGTTCGTCGAGGGCGCGACGCGCGGCTGCGAGATCGCCAGCGCCCACCAGCGCGTTGACCTTGACGACCGCGGCATACCAGTAGGCGGGGCGCCGCGTAATGGACTGGTTGGCTTCGGAAACGGCTTCCGGCCAGCGTTCCAGCATCCAGTAGGACATGGCGAGTTCGCCGATGATGAAGAAGACCTGGATGTCGTTGGGACTGAGGCGCTGCGCCATGCGCAGCGGCGCGATCGCGGCGGCCGGTTCACCGCACAGATTGAACTGGCACCCGAGCTGGGCATGCGCCTGGCACAGGCTGGGATTGAGCGCCACGGCACGCTGCAGCAAGGCGCGCGCCCGATCGGTCTGTCTCAGCCAAAGCTCGGCGATCCCGGCCAGCATGTGACCACGGCCATCGTTGGCATCCGCGACGATGGCGCGATGAGCCATACGCCGCATTTCCTGGATCTGCTCGACGCTTCCACGGTTGGCCCAGATCGACCAGCCCATTTGGAATGTCACTTGCAGCAAGGCTTCGGGAGAATCCGGCTCCAGCTCCAGTGCTTGCTCGAACAGCCGGCGGGCAATCTCGGAGTCGGCGCGGGTCAAGCGATTGAGATGCCAGCGCCCACGCCAAATCAGATCGTTGAACTCCAGGCGGTTCTGGCGATTGCCGCGCGCACGAAGCTGCTCGGCGTGGTCGATCTGGGCGTCCAACACGCCCACCAGCTCGGCAACGACCGGATCGAGGGCATCCTGCGATCGATCCTTCGGCAGCGGCAGGCGGTGTGTCCAGAAGGTGATGTTGGTAGTGGCGTCGGACAGAGCGAGCGAGACCGCGTGACTATAGCCGTTGGCGCGCAGCCGGCCTTCGAGAACGTAACGGGCGCCCAACTGTTCGCCGATGCTGCGAGGATCGGCGGTTCCGGCGGTAAAGGCGAAGGAGGAGTTGCGGGCAATGACGGGAAGCCAACGCAGCCGCGACAGGCGATCGATCAGGTCTTCGCTCAGTCCCTCGCTGAGATAATCGTCGGCCGGGTCGTCGGTCAGGTTGGCAAAGGGCAGTACGGCAAGCGCCGGCCGATCGCCAAAGCGCGGAGCCGCAAGCGACTGGCCGGCAAAAAGATCGGTCTGCGGCAAGGCGGTCTGCTGGATCGAGGCCGTGCCGACGGAGCTCGGCGAGTTCGGCCGAAAGAAGGAGCGCTGCTCGCGCAGCCATTCCTCGAAGCCGTTTTCTCCGGCAATGTCGAAGCCTTCCAGGAACTCTCCGGACACGACCGAACCAGGTGACGGAAAGGCACCCTTGTCACCGAAGGTCAGGACGTCGACCCGAAGCCGCGTCAGGTCGAGCTTGACGCGATTATGCTGGCACACCAGCACCGGCTGGCCACCACCGTTCAAGTGCTTGCGCAGATTGGAAAGTTCGCGCCGCAGACTGCTCTGCGCCTGGGCGCGTTGACGCGAGCCCCAAAGCCGGTCCTGGAGCCAGGCTCTCGAGTGCTCACCGTCCTTGGCCACAACAAGCATGGCGATCAGTGCCATGCCCTTCGTGCTGGCGATCTCGACCCGCAGGCCGTCAGGCGTCGCCAACCGGAAAGTGCCCATCAGACTGAGCGAAAAGGCCCACTGTTCGCGCGACATCCGCTACCCCGGAGGGGAGAACAACCCATTAGACCGCGGAATTCAACATTGTTCGCGCGGTTTTCACGATTCACGAACGCCGAAATAGCGCCTGCGGAATGGCAATGCAGCAGCATTGCCCCGTCGGCCGCCGATGGCCGCCAGGCGAACAGCGACAGAAGGCGCCCTTCGATGATCCAGGCTTTTCCACTGAACGCACCGCGAGTGCTAATAACCGGCGGATCGCGCGGTATCGGGGCACGCGTCGCTCTGGCCCTCGCCGGCCGCGGCTACGACATCACCCTCTCCTATCGGGACAAGCACAAGCGGGCCGCCTCTGTCGCGGCCGCGATCACCCGGGCGGGCAGGCACTGCGAACTCGTCGCCGGCAATCTGGCGCGGCAGGATGAGCTGGACGACGTGGTGCAGCGGCTCGCCGCCCACGGCCCCTACAATGCCGTCATTCTCAACGCCAGCGGCGGCCTCGAGCCCGACAAAGACCTCCCCTACGCCATGGCGATCAACTGCTATGCGTCGGTTGCCCTCGCCACGGCGGTCCTGCCTCTCTGTGTCGGTGAAGCCAATCTGATCTACGTCACCAGCCACAGCGCGCACTTCTACTATCACCAGCCGGTCCTGCCCTCCTATGCGCATGTCGCGCTTTCCCGGCAGGCCGGCGAGCAGTGCCTGCGACGGATGAGCGACATGTTCGCTCGTCACAATGTCCGGCTGCACATCATCAGCGGCGATATTGTCGAAGGAACGATCACGGCCTCCCTGATGGACAAGCAGGCCCCCGGCTTCCTGCGCCGGCGTCGCGAGCAGGTCGGCCGCCTGCCGTCGATCGCCGAGTTCAGCGACATGATCGTCGACAAGGCTCTCTCCCGGCGCGCGGCAGATACGAAAGCGACCGCGCACTGGTGCGGCTCAGTCGAGCCGTATCTCGTCGGCCGCCCGACGCCCGAGCCCTGCCAGGTCTCCAGCTAGATCCTTCAGCGCCCCCCGAGCCCGCCACGTCGCTCCAGTACCTTACCGCGTGAGATTACCCATGGGACAAACAGCCGATACCTTGACGTCATTTGCGACCGAGCCGTCGCTTCCGCCCGTCGGTGAGCCGCCAATCCGGCTCGTCGTGGTCGACGACGACGGTCACTATTGCGAGCTGCTGTCGAATGAGCTGGCAGAGCATGGATTCTCTGTCGAAGCTTTCCCCGATGCCCAATCCATGCTTGAGGCCATCGACTCGGTGGCGGCCGCCGACCTCATCGTCCTGAACTGGCACCTTCCTCGTACCAACGGCATCGAGTTGATGCGCCAGCTCAAGCGCCGGGGACTGACCCTCCCGATCGTATTTCTGACGAACCGGTCGCTCATCAGCTACGAGAGCCTCGCGCTCAAGCACGGCGCCGTCGACTTCATCGACAAGGCCCGCGGCATCGCCATCCTCGTGCATCGGCTTCGCCTCGTGATCCCCACCAAGGCACCGGAGCCTCGACGAGAAGCCCTCCTGCAGGTCGGCAAGCTGTCGCTCAGGCCGCGCAGCAGCCGTGTGAGCTGGAACGACGTCGATGTCGAACTCACCTTCGGAGAGTTCAGGATCGTCAATCTGCTGGTCAGCAAGCTCGGCCAGCACGTCTCCTATCGTGAAATCTACGATTGCCTTCACTATCGAGGTTTCATCGCCGGCAGCGGCGAGAATGGATATCGCTGCAACGTCCGGTCCGCGATCAAGCGGATCCGCCAGAAGTTCGAGGCATGCGATCCGGAGTTCCGCGCGATCGAGAACTACCCGTCCTTCGGCTACATCTGGTCGCGCGGGTGAGGCACGCCCCTCTCCTCTGTCGAACCGCTGGCTCAGCCTCGGCGAGCAGGCAAGGCACAGGCACTCCCGAGTGTCCCCATGACTTCACCTCGCCCTCAAAAGCACACCCGACGAAAGCAATGGATCACGTCACGCTCTCCACTCTGGAAAGAAGCATCCGGACGGCACAACTCCACCTCGCCGAGCTGCTGGCCACGTCGGTCAACGGCCGAGCGACTACGCCCGATCCGCGCGCCCGCTACCTGTCGTTCCAGTTCCATCTGACCAGGGACGTGCCGACCTATTTCATGGCCATCGCCGGCCATCGCGATCTGGCGTGGCGACGCAAGCTGCGGGACTTCCTGTATCGGTTTGCCAACGACGAAGAACTGCACCACCAGGCGGTCGCCCAGGATCTGCTAGCCCTCGGCCTCACCCCGCCCCCGATCAGCGCCGACGTCGAGCTTTGGCACGGCTATTTCCGGTCGGTCGTCGGCGAGAGACCGTTCGTGAAGCTCGGTGCGGCCGCCATACTGCAGACCATCTCGGACGGCCCGGCGCGTCGCTGGGTTCGGCAGATCCTGCAGGGGGACTCGCCGAGTGAATCGGCCGCCAGACCTGCAATGCTGTACCGGTCCGACGGACCGCCGCACGGAATGCCGATCCTGACGGCTCTGCGGGACGCCGCGCTCGAGCAGCGACACTTCCACGACCTCGTGGAGGGCGCGGAGAGCGGCACGGCGCTCTATCTGCGGATGGTCGAGTGGGCCCTGCAGCCCGACCTTCCGTCGCGATTGCGCGATCGGACTGATGCATCGCCGCCCATTCTGATGAATTGACGAGCTATCCAATATATATGATATGCCGTCCAATATATTGGACGACATATCATGCCCGCTTCTGTCAACGATCGCATTGCTGCACGCGTGCGCGAGCTGCGGACCGCACGCGGCCTGTCGCTTGACGCGTTAGCCGACGTCTCGGGCGTCAGCCGGTCCATGATCTCGCTGATCGAGCGCGGCGAGACGAGCCCGACGGCGGTGGTGCTGGAACGGCTGGCGACCGGGCTCGGCGTGATGCTGGCGTCGCTGTTCGACACGCCGGCCGGGCCGGGCGCCCCTGTGTCGCGACGGGCCGAGCAGCAGGAATGGCGCGATCCGCAATCCGGCTACCTCCGGCGCAATGTCTCGCCGCCGGGCTTTCCCTCCCCCATCCAGCTCGTCGAAGTCGCTTTTCCCGCCGGTGCACGCGTCGCCTATGAAAGCGGCCCCAGGCAGACGGCGACGCATCAGCAGATCTGGGTGCTGCAGGGCACGATCGACGTGACCTTGGGCCGTCAGCAGCACAATCTGGAGGCCGGCGATTGCCTGGCACTGCAGCTCGATCAGCCGATCACCTACCACAACCCCACATCCAAGCCGGCACGCTACGCCGTCGTCATCGTTTCGCTTCCCCGGTGAGGCCGCCGCAATGAACGCGCCCCGATGAACGCGCCATGAGCCCGATCGACGTCGCGGCTGCCCTGCTGAGCGCGCTGCTGCATGCCGGCTGGAATGCCGCGGTGAAGGCCAATCGGCAGCCGGCGCAGGCGATGATGGCGCAGATGGTGCTGGGAGCGTTGTTGGTCCTGCCGCTGCTCGCCTGGACCGGCCTGCCGGCGACCGGCGCCTGGCCGTGGATCGCCCTTTCCGCGCTCCTCAACCTGGTGACGGTGAGTGCCCTGCTGCGCGCCTATGAGCTGGGCGGCTTCGGCATCGTCTATCCCGTGGTGCGTGCCCTGGCGGTGCTGATGGTCGTACCACTGGCTGCCCTCGTCACAGGGCATCTTGTGGGCGCAGGCGCCTTCTCGGGCATCGCCATCATCGCACTCTCGCTCGGCCTGCTCGCCTGGGACGCCTCGCGCGGCCATGGCGTTGCCCTGGGCGCACTCGGCTGGGCCGCCCTCGCCGGTCTCGGCACCGCAGGCTACATCCTCTGCGACGCGCAGGGCGTGCGCGCTTCGGGCTCGCCGCTCGCCTACGGTTTCGTCGCCTCGATCGCCAATGCCCTTGTCATGTGCTTCCGCCAACGTCGCGCCGGCCCGGTCTGGCAGCAGTTGAAGGGCCAATGGCTCTACGCCACGCCGGTCGCGATCGCCTCGATGGTCTCCTATCTGCTCATCCTGTGGGTCTGGAACCATGCCCCGATCGCGCCGGCCGCCGCGCTGCGCGACACCAGCGCGGTGTTCGCGATCCTGATCGCCGTGCTCTGGCTGCGCGAACCCTTCACCCGACTGCGTATCGCGGCAGTGCTGCTGGCGGCAGCGGCCGTGCCATTCTTGCGCTTGGGGTGAGCGGCAGCCGAATGTCACACGGGCAATTCTTGACCGTGACACTCGAGGCTGCCTACGCTTTCAACGTTGATCTGTTGAGACTGGGGACAGCTTGCCTCACTCGCAAAGTGATCCTGGTTCGACCCCGTCGAACGAATCCTCCCGCGATGTCCTCGCCGTTGGCGCAAGGCTGCAGCGCTACGAAATCCTGTCCGTTCTTGGCCAGGGCAGCTTTGGCGTCACCTATCGTGCGCGCGATACTCAGCTCGACCGTGACGTCGCACTCAAGGAATACCTGCCGACCGCCCTCGCGGTCAGGGAGAGCCAGGCCCTCGTTCTACCGCGGTCGACCAAATTGGCCGACGAGTTTGGTTTGGGCCGCCAGCGGTTCGTCGATGAAGGGCGCACCTTGGCGACACTGCACCACGCCTCTGCCATCGTCCGGATCTTCGACTTCATCGAAGCCAACGGCACCGCCTACATCGTAATGGAGCTGGTGCCGGGAATCACGCTGCAGGACCACCTGGCGCACGGCAAGACGCTGTCGCCGGCCGAAATCGACAGAATCCTATGGCCGTTGCTGGACGGGCTCACTCAGGTCCACGCAGCTGGCTTCCTGCATCGCGACATCAAGCCCGGCAACATCATCCTGAACGGTGATGGATACCCGACGCTGATCGATTTCGGCGCTGCCCGCGCCGCAATGGCAGGCCGGACGATCGCGATGACAACGATCTTCACGCCCGGCTATGCCGCCGCCGAGCAATTCACGTCTGCCCGACAAGGCCCCTGGACCGACATCTATGGCCTCTCGGCTACGCTCTACCATGCGATCACCGGAGAGCCCCCTCCCAGTGCCTTCGACCGCATGCTCGACGATCACTATCGACCGTTGGGCAAGCAAATGCCTGCAGGGTTCGCACCGGGCCTGCTGATCGGCATCGATGCCGGGCTGGCCGTGCGTGCCGGCGACCGACCACAATCGATTGTCGACTGGCGGCCGATCCTCACCCAATCCGTTTCTCCGGACTCTCAGGTGACAACTGTCCTCGGCGAGGCACGCAAAGCCGCAGCGACGCCGCCCGAGCCTGTGCGATCCGCAGCCGACGCACCGACCATACAGAGAGCCGCCGCACCGGCTGGACGTGCACGACACTTCCGCATTGGACTTGCCCTTGCCGCGATAGCCTTGGCCGCCGGGGGCTACTACATCGCGACGGACGGGCGGTCACCGCAGCGGGCCGCTGAGCCGCCACCTCGAGCCGCAGAGACCGAAGCGGCGGCCAAGGCGGCTCAGGCGGAAGCACAGGCGCAAGCACAGGCGCAAGCGCAGGCGCAGGCGCAGGCCGAAGAACTGGCGAAGCTGCGCGCCGAAAAGGAGGCGCGCGACAAGGCCGAGGCCGCCGCAAAGCAGAAGGCCGATGAGGAGACGCACCAGCGGGAGGCCGAACTCGCGCGGCAAAAGGCCGACCAAGAGGCCCGGCAAGCGGCAGCGATCGCCGCCGAGGAGGCACGACGCAAGGCCGAGGAGAGCGAGCGCGCCGCTGCCGAGGCCGGCGAAATCGGCCTACGGCTCGCATCCGTCGACCGGCAGCATGTCCAGGTGGCTCTCACGGCGCTGGGCTTCGATACCGGTGGCACCGACGGCATCTTCGGCAAGCGCACGCGCGACATGATCATGGCGTGGCAACGCAGTCGGAATGACGGGGCCACCGGCTTCCTCTCGGGGAAGCAGAACCAGGCCTTATTGCAGAGTGCAGCGCCAGCGATCACCCAGTTCGACGCCGATCAGAGAGCTGCCGCAGCTGTATCGCGGCCCTCGACATCTGCAATGCCCACCACCCCGACGCCCCCGGCCCCTTCACCACGCACCGCCTCGACGCCGCCGGCTCCCGTCCCTGGCTCGGTATCGCAGGAGCCGCCACCCGGCGCGCTGCGCGCCGGCGAAAGAGTGCTGGTCGACGACGGCACCTGCCCTGCCGATCAGATCAAGGAAGTCACGGGCGGCGGGAACCTGTCGACGAACCGCACGACCGGGCCCCCGCGCAGCAAGAAATGCATTCCGCGCAGCTCCGTCCGATGAAAGCGATCGAGATCGGACTCTCCCCTCAATCGGACCACACATCGTAGTAGGCCCTGAGTGCCGACGGATAGCGGCGCAGCTCGGTGAGCAGGCTGTAGGCTCGCACCACGTCGCGCGCCTCGTAGCCCCAGGCCTCATGGCCCAGCTCACGCGCCAGAAAAACCGCCCGTGCAAGGTGGAAGCGCTGCGAGACGATGATCAGCCGTCGCGCACCGAATGCCGTTTCGGCGCGCTGCACCGAAGCCAGGGTGCGCACGCCCTCTTCGTCGCGCAGAATCGCGGCGGCCGGCACGCCACGCCGCTGCAGCCCCGCCGCCATCGCCGCCGGCTCGTCGTAATCCGGAGGTCGCTTGTCGCCGCTCACGATCAGGCGCTTCACCTTGCCGGCGCGCCACAGCTCGGCGGCGGCATCGAGACGATACTCGAGATAGCGGTTGGGGCCGCCTTCGGGGCCGATCGGCGCCGCGCCCAGCACCAGGGCCGTGTCGATATCGGGCAGCTGCGCCACATCGCTCTTGATGTAAGCTGCCGACAGCCGGTCGAGCCGGCGCTCGGCGGCCCAGGCCAGCAGGACCAGGAGTAACGCCGCGGCGCCCATGGCCAGCAATGCGTAAAGTACCAGCCGCGTCACCATCGTTTTGATCGAACTCCCCGCCTACAGATACGCTCACAGAGAGGCCTGATGCCCCGTCTCAGCACCGCCGAAGCCACGGTCGAAACTCTTCTCCGCCACGGCCTCGATACGGTCTATGCCTTGCCCGGCCTGCATCAGGACCCCTTGTTCGACGCCTTCTACCATGCGGCCGACCGGTTACGGGTGATCCATCCACGGCACGAACAGACGGCTGCCTATATGGCGCTGGGGGCGGCGCTTGCGACCGGCAAGCCGCAGGCCTTTGGCGTGGTGCCCGGCCCCGGGCTCCTGAATGCGGGAGCCGCGATACTCACCGCCTACGGCATGAATGCACCGCTGATCGGACTGATCGGCCAGATCCCGCAGGCCGACATCGACAAGGGTCACGGCCATCTGCACGAGATCCACGACCAGCTCGGCCTGATGCGCCACATCACCAAATGGGCGGAACGCATCAGGAGCCCGCAGGAGGCGCCGACCCTGGTGAGCCAGGCGATCTGGCACGCCACCTCCGGCCGCCAGCGCCCCGTGGCTCTGGAATGCGCCCTCGATACCTGGGCCAAGCGCAGTGAGGTGGCTCTGCCTGACGCGCCGTTGCAACTGCCGCCGCAGGTGATCGACGACGAGGCGATCGAGACGGCCGCCAGGATCCTGGGCAATGCCGAGCGGCCGATCCTGGTGCTGGGTGGCGGCGCGACCGACGCCAGCGCCGAGGTGATCCATATCGCCGAAATGCTGGAGGCGCCGGTCTCCTCCTATCGCCGCGGGCGCGGCATCATTCCCTCCTCGCATCGCCTGGCCGTCGACATGCCGGTTGGCCACCGCCTGTGGAAAGACGCCGACGCGGTGCTGGCGATCGGCACACGCTTCTTCATCCAGAATGGCAACTGGGGCATCGACGACAAGCTCAAGGTCGTGCGCGTCGACGTCGATCCTGATGAACCCGACCGTTTCCGCAAGCCCGACGCCGCTCTGGTGGGCGACGCCGCGCATCAGTTGCGCGCCCTGATCGCGGCCCTTCCGAAGCACAATCGCAAGCGGCCCTCGCGCGCCGCGGAGCTCAACGGCCATCGCACCTGGTTGACCGAGCGCCTGTCGCGCCTGGAGCCGCAGGTCTCTTTCCTCAACGCGATCCGCAACGCGCTTCCTGCGGACGGCATCTTCGTCGACGAGGTCTCGCAGATGGGCTTCGCCTCCCGCATTGCGTTCCCGGTCGAGAAGCCGCGCACCTTCCTGTCGCCGGGCTACCAGGACAATCTCGGCTGGGGCTTCGGCACGGCGCTCGGCGCCAAGGCCGCGATGCCGGACAAGAAGGTGCTGGCGATCGCGGGCGACGGCGGCTTCATGTATCAGGTGGGCGAGCTCGCAACTGCCGCCCGGCACAACATCGCCCTGGTGGTCGTGGTCTTCGACAACGGAGCCTTCGGCAACGTGAAGCGCATCCAGCAGGAGCGCTACGGCAACCGCCTGATCGCCTCGGACCTGCAGAACCCCGACTTCGGCAAGCTCGCCGACTCCTTCGGCATCGCCTCGTTCAAAGCGATCGACGCCCGGCAGCTCGAGGATGCCCTGCACAAGGCCTTTGCACTTAACGCACCAGCCCTGGTCTGGGTCCCGCACGGCGATGTGCCCAGCCCGTGGGACATGATCATGATGCCGCGCGTTCGTTAGGCTTCAAGAGTTTACCCCTTGGTCTTGTCAGACCCGGGGTCGTCGGCGGGAGTTGGTTCGCAGGTGGCAACAACCACGCTCCCGGCGAGAGGTGCACGGTGCCGGGCGATGCGGAGAACATTGCGAGTCGATCAAGCGCGGACATGTCGCGAATGATGAGATGATTTCGACGCAGATCGATGATGCCCGCGTTTCGCCACCTGACCAGCTCACGGCCTACCCATTCACGTGAGAAGCCCAGCAGCTCGGCGATCTCCCTTTGCGAAAAGCCGAGTGACGGCAGCTTCAGTTTTTCATCGACTGTGGCATGACGTTCGTGAAGGTAAAGAACGAGTCGCGCCAGCCGAGCGGGGACATCGAGGAAGATTGCTGCTTCGATGCTTTCGTAGAGCCCCCTGATGCCATTGCAAAGAAGGCGGTTGATGTGAACCATCAACTCGGGGCGGCTGGCAACAACGGCTTTGAACTCGCGGCAGTCCAGGAGCAGACCGCTGGATGCCTCGCGCGCGACCGCAGTGAACTGACGGCTCCCGCCGTCGAAGACGGGAATAATGCCGAGGACATGCCCACGCCCATACGTCGCGATCGGGCGGCATCTACCGTCTTCGGATTCCATTACGGTAACGATGGACCCCGAAAGGATGTCATACATGCCGTCGCACGCATCGCCTCTGCGGAAGACGATTTCGCCCTTCTTCCAATCCTTGCGGACGGCTCTCTTCCGAATACTGCGCACTTCGGCTTCCGTGAATGGCAGTAACAAGGGATGCGTCTGAACCGACTCTGATCGTTCCATAGGCCGCCCCTTTCTCCTCCTGGGCCAGACTAATGCCGTCAGCTCGACGCGACCTGCGAACCAGTTCGCAGTCGGGCCGCCGAACGCGCACCTCACATCGGTGAATGACACAAGGCAATGCACACCCTCGACCGAGCACCGACCTTCTCGAGGACACCGAAAACATTTCTGTGTCCTTTCTGCTCAAGCAGGAAATACGCCGTTCTTCTCTCGGCGATCGCACTTCGGGTTCGGCAGCGCCCAATGCTAAGATGCGCACTGCCAACAAAACGACAAGCTGATGTCCTAGTTTGGCAGGGACACGTGACCGAGCCCCCTCCTCTGGGTCTCCGGCGCTCGTCGTATTGTAGTTCGTGCATCACGCTTGCGCGTCATACCCCGCCAGGGGGCGTTCCAGTCGCTTTCGCCGGATCGCACGCTGCCTTGCCGTCTGCGGGGGTTTTTCAGCTTTTCTTTCGGTGTTCGAGGCCTCCTCAGTCGGATCGTCCTCGAAGCGCGTTCGCAGTTTACGTGTCCACAATCGCGTAATCGCTCCAGAACGACTGTGAGGGAGAAAGCCATGGTCGACGAAGGCAAACTCAACGAATTCATCGGGCAGATGCTGGGAGACCTCGGCGGCGCATCCAGTATCGCCATGGTCCGAATTGGTGACGGATTGGGTCTCTACAAGACATTGCATGCCAAAGGTCCGATGACCTGCGCTGAACTGGCCAAGGATGCTTCGGTCAATGAGCGTTACCTGCGCGAATGGCTGTCCCATCAGGCCGCGTCGCACTATCTGAGCTACGACCCCGCGACGAAGAAATTCGCCTTGCCGCCCGAGCAGGCGATGGTCTTCGCCATCGAGGACAGCCCGGTCTACATGATGGGTGGCTTCGACCTCATGGTCGCCCTGGTGGAGAACCAGACGAAAGTGCAGGCCGCCTTCAAGTCGGGCGGCGGCGTGGCCTGGGGCGACCAGGCGGGATGCATGTTCTGCGCCGTCGCGCGTTTCTTTCGGCCAGGCTATCAGAACAATCTCATACAAAGCTGGCTGCCCGCCCTGGATGGAGTCGTCGCGAAGCTGGAACGGGGAGCGACCGTCGCCGATATCGGGTGTGGGCACGGCTGGTCGACCGTGCTCATGGCCAAGGCATTCCCCAAATCGCATTTTGTCGGCTACGATTTTCACCCGGATTCGATTGCCGACGCGCAGGCTCATGCTCGCTCCCACGGCGTGGCGGCCAACACGCGCTTCGAGGTCGCAAAAGCCAAGGAATATTCCGGCAAGGACTTCGATCTGGTGACCTGCTTCGATTGCCTGCACGACATGGGCGATCCAGCGGGCGCCGCGGCGCATATTCGAGGATCGCTGAAACCGGACGGCACCTGGATGATCGTCGAACCCATGGCCCAGGACCGGCTCGAGGGGAACATCAATCCGGTCGGCCGCCTGTTCTATGCCGGCTCGACCATGATCTGTGTACCGACGTCGCTGTCACAGGAGGTCGGTGCCGGGCTCGGCGCCCAGGCCGGAGAGGCGAAGCTCAAGGAAGTCATCGGTGGCGCAGGATTCCGCAAGATCCGCCGCGCCGCAGAGACGCCCTTCAACATGATCCTCGAAGCACGTCCTTGACCTCATCTGCCGGCGAACCGCCAACGCCTGCGGGTTCGTCACCTGGGGGTATGGGCTGGTGATCCACGTCTCGAAGGATGGGCGACGGGCACGGCGCCCGTGCCCTCCCTTCGAGCGGCCCTGGACGCCCCCCAGCCGAAACGCGGGGAAAGGCAGAGCAGGAAGATCATGATCGCGATGCCAAAGCCTGCTTCGGGGTGGTGTGCAAACCACTCATGGAGCAACGGCTCGCGCAGGAGCATCGAATAGGCCGTCCAACCCAATAGGACGGCCCCCAGCAGCACGATGGAGGGGAACCGGTCGACCAGCCAGATCACCAGCTGGCTCCCCCACACGACGATGGGGACGCTGATCGCGAGACCCAGCACGATCAGAACGACATTGCCGTCAGCCATACCGCCGATGGCCAGCGCGTTGTCGACACCCATGACTGCGTCGGCCACGATGATGGTGCGCAGCGCGCCGGCGAATGTCGCCGCGGGCAGCATGGCACCTGGTGCACCATCATCGTGGTTCTCGGGCATCGTCGGAGATGGTTTCACGAGCTTCCGGGCGACCCAGACGAGGGCTGCGCCGCCAGCTGCCATGAAGCCCGGAATGGCAAGAACATACACGACCGACACCGCCATAGCGGCGCGGACCACGACCGCCCCTAAAGTGCCGCAGAGAATAATCCGGCGCTGGCGGTTCTTGGGCAGGCGACGCGCCACCAGCCCGATGATCAGCGCATTGTCGCCCGCAAGCATGAGGTCCATCAGCACGATCGCCAGTAGCGACGACAGTGATTTCAGAGAAAGGAGATCGGGGTCCATCAGTCGTGTCCGCTGCGGCTGCTGTAGAACACCAGCGCCATCAATCCGACGCCCAGCACCATCGTGGCGACGATGCCCATTGTCATGGCGGCATAACCCGACGCCGACATCGAATTCTCCGGATGATCCCCGCCCATGCCCCAGCCGACATAGAGGAAGGCCATCGCGAACAGCAGGATCACCAGCAGGACCGAAACGACGATCCATACGCCGGCACGGGTCGCTTTGTAGGGCTCAGCCATGGTGCTCCTCCGGACTTCGACAGCCGATTGATAGCGCCGACCGTCGAGCAGCGCCTTGCGCCGGCGCAAAGTCCCGCGGCGGAGGGATTGGGGGACGGCGCTACGTCTGAGCGAGGTAGGCCGGTTGGAAGCCGCCCAGCGTTTCAAGGCCCGCCCGATCACGAACGACGATCTCGCGGCCATCCACGGCGATCAGGCCGCAGGCCCGCAGTTCGGCAATCATGCGATTGACGTGCGGGCCGCTGAGCCCGACCACATCGCCGATGGCTTCCTGGGATAGCGGCATGTCGAAGCGCGCCTCGGTCGCCAGCCCGACCGCCTGAAGGCGGGTGAGCATCTCCAGGATGAAATGTGCGACACGCGGCAACGGATCGCGCCGGCCGGCATCGACGATATGCTCCGCATAGATCGAGGCCTCGCGCGCGGCAAACCAGACCAATGCCGTCGCAATGGCCGCATGTTCCAGGCAGAGCGCGGTGAAGGCTTCCAGCGGAACGTGGCTCAGTCTCATGTCCTCCACCGCCGAAACGGAGAAGACGGCATGCTCGTAGAAGCACGCCGGAAAGCCGATGATGTCGCCCGGCAGCACCACATTCACGATCTGCCGCTTGCCGCTTTGCAGCAACCTGTACCGGATGGCTATGCCGCGCTCGACGACGTGAAGCGCCTTGTATTTGTAGCCCTCGACGATGATGTCCTTCGCCTTCTTGGCCACGGTCCGGCGACTCAGCACCCTTTCCAGGGCCGTCAGGTCTCCGGCCTCGAGGGCAATCGACCGATCGAGCCGCGCGACGAACGGATGAGCGCGGATAGCTTGCATGACATCGTGAACTATGAAGGCTTTGTCCAGCCGCGTCGCGACCGATTCGACCTTGGCACCACGACCGTCTCGCGCCTACCCTTCGTCCAAAATCGGAGGAAACATGACCAACAGCATGACCAAGGCGCGCGCCACGGAGTTCGGAGCGGCCTGGAACAGCGGCGATCCGGATCTGGTCGCGAGCTTCTTCGCCGAGGACGGTGTCTATCATGCCTCTGTTGGGCCGGATCGACTGGGTCGGACCTTCGTCGGCAGGGCTCAGGTGCGCGAGGGCGTTGCCGCCTTCTTCGCGCGCTTCCCCGGTGGCAAGTTCGAGAACCTCGTGGCCACCGTCGCGGGCGATCTCGGCACGTTCGAATGGGATTTCGTCGCGACCGATGCCTCCGGCAGCAGGACCAGCACTGCCGGCTGCGATCTGCTGCATTTTCGCGGTGATCAGGTCGTGCTGAAGAATGCTTTCCGCAAGCAGCGCGGCTAAGCGTTGGTCCGGCGCAGCTCGTCGAGCACTTGACGGAAGTTCGTCCGGCAGGTGAAGCCCAGCATTCTGCTGGCGCGGCCCGAATCGTAGACGCGGTCGACCGTTTCGAACATGGTCCAGCCGCGCGCATCGTAGAGCTCGCGATACTCCGGGAAGTAGCGCGCCACCACCGAGGGCGTGTCGGCGATGAGGGCGCGACAATCGTCACGAGTGAAGGGCGTCGTGGCCGAGACGATGAAGGTGTCGAAGCCGATCTCCCTGGCTTTCGCCAGAGCCACGACGTGGGCTTCAGCGGCATCGTCGACCGAGAGTCGGCGAAACAGAAACTCGTTGGCCTTGGTGTTCTCGCCCGACTGGACGATGGCATGGGCCATGTCGTCTTCCTCGGGGAAAAAGCGCGAGGTGCGGAGGATCAGCACCGGCAGCTTGTGGAGATGGTTAAACAGCCGGCAAAGCTCCTCAGCGGCAAGCTTGGTGACGCCGTAGATGTTGCGCGGCTTCAAGGGCTGCAAGGTCTCGTCGATCCACACGGCCTCCTCGGCACCGCCTGCCCTGCCGTCGCGGATCTCCTGCGAGATCATCAGCGACGTCGTCGAGGTGAAGACGAAGCGATCGACCCTGGAGCCCGGTGCCACCGCCTCTTCCAGCAGATTGAGCGTGCCCTGGACGTTCACCGCCACGAACTCGGAATTGTCGTGCGTTTCGATGTGGGGCTTGTGACGGGCCGCGGCGTGAACGATCGCCTCGATGCCCTCTTCCCGGATGATCCGGCGCACCAGGGCACGGTCGACGACGGACCCGACGACCGCGGTCGTCGGTCCCGGCTCGGGATCGAGGCCGATCACCCTGTGACCGTCCCGCACAAGTCGAGGCACCAGGGTCTGACCGAGCCAGCCCGACGCTCCCGTCACCAGAATGTTCACGACAACCCTGCTTCCTTGAGCGCCAGTTCCTGACGTTGGCTGAGCGCTTCCACATCGAAACCGTCGATCATGCCTTCGAAAAGCTGATGCCAGTTGATCGAGGCGCGCAGGTGGATGAACACGGACCCGAGGCCGATGGCGGCGCGGTCCATGAAGACGAACTCGCGCGGCGGGCGTACGCCGCCCATGCGGCGCAGCTCGCCGAACACGTTCTGCGCCATGTCACGGCCGTAACCCTCGGCCATGCCCTCGGTGAGCCGGCGCGGCCGATCGTCCATCAACGGCCCATAGAGGAAGGCAGCCCAGCGGTTCAGCACCTTGATCATCTCGTGGCTGAGGCCGGTGAAGCCCCAATCCTCGTAGGCCGCGACGGCGCGCGCCTCGTCGTCGGTCATCAGGGCGCGGTAAAGCTCGATCGAGCCGCGCACAAAGCGCGGCGGGAAGATCCGTACGCAGCCGAAATCCATCAGGTTCACCGAACCGTCGGGCCGCACCGAGTAGTTGCCGAGGTGTGGGTCGCCATGGATGACGCCGTAGAAGTAGAATGGCACGTACCAGGCGCGGAACATGGCAATGGCCAGCGCGTCGCGCTCTTCCTGCGCACGCTCCTTCCAGTTGAGCAGCGGCTCGCCGTCGAGCCAGCTCATGGTCAGGAGCCGATCGGTCGAGTGCGAAGCGACGACCTCGGGTACATGGACCTGAGCCTCCTCCCGCAGCATGTGGCGGTAGAGTGCGACATGACGCGCCTCACGGCGGTAGTCCAGCTCCTCACGCAGGCGGTTGGTGATCTCGGCATGGATCTCGTCGGTACGGATCGCCGGATCGAAGCGCTGCCCCACGGCAAAGACGAGCTTGAGCTGGTTGAGGTCGGCCTCCAGCGCCGAGGCCATGTCGGGATACTGCAGTTTGGCGGCGACCGGCGTGCCGTCCTTCAAGGTTGCGCGATGGACCTGGCCCAGCGACGCCGCAAAGGACGCCTCCTTGGCGAAGGTCGCGAACTTCGCCTGCCAGTCGGGCCCGAGCTCGGTCGCCATGCGCCGGCGCACGAAGGCCCAGCCCATGGCCGGCGCGTTGGCCTGAAGCTGCGACAGTTCGCGGGCATATTCAGGCGGCAATGCATCCGGAATGGTGGCGAGCAGCTGCGCGGCTTTCATCAGCGGGCCCTTGAGGCCGCCCAGTGCCGCCTTCAACTCACCGGCATGCTTGTCGCGGTCGAGCGCCAGGCCAAGGTAGCGCTGCCCCGCCAGCTTCACCGCCAATCCGCCGACCGATGTGCCGACCTTGGCGTAACGGCCGAGCCGCCCGCCGAGGGAGTCCGATTCGTCGGTCATGGCTGGCAGCGCGCCATTGCCGCGGCGCGTCCTCTGCTACAGCTTCTCGAGTTCATCGACGAAGCCGGAAATCACGCTGAGGCCCTTGTCCCAGAAGGCCGGATCGGAGGCGTCGAGGCCGAACGGCGCCAACAGCTCCTTGTGCCGCTTCACCCCGCCGGCGCGCAGCATGTCGAGGTACTTCGCCTGGAAGTCGGGCTGACCGGCCTGGTAGGCGGCGTAGAGCGAGTTCACCAGGCAGTCGCCGAAGGCATAGGCGTAGACATAGAACGGTGAATGGATGAAGTGGCCGATATAGGTCCAGTAGACCTTGTACTCCTCGTCGAAGGTAAAGGCCGGTCCGAGGCTCTCCCTCTGCACCGCCATCCAGATCTCGCCGATCGCATCGGGGGTAAGTTCACCTTCGCGACGCGCCATGTGCAGGCGCGATTCGAAATCGTAGAAGGCGATCTGGCGGACCACCGTATTCAGCATATCCTCGACCTTGCCGGCCAGCATCGCCTTGCGCGTGGCCTTGTCGGGCGCGGACTTGAGCAGCGACTGGAAGGTCAGCATCTCGCCGAACACCGACGCCGTCTCGGCCAGCGTAAGCGGCGTGTCGGCCATCAACGCGCCCTGCCCCGCGGCCAGCACCTGATGCACGCCGTGGCCCAGCTCGTGTGCCAGGGTCATCACGTCGCGGGACTTGCCTTGGTAATTGAGCAGCAGATAGGGATGCGCCGACGGCACGGTGGGATGGGCAAAGGCGCCGGGAGACTTGCCGGGTCGGGCTGGTGCATCGATCCAGCCTGTGCCGAAGAATTTGCGACCAACCGAAGCCAGCTCCGGCGAAAAGGCGCCGTAAGCGTCGAGGACGATCCGCTCCGCCTCCTTCCAGGGAATGACGCGGTCGTCGTGCTCGGGCAACGGGGCGTTGCGGTCCCAGTACGGCATGGTTTCGACGCCGAACCACTTGGCCTTGAGCTTGTAATAGCGGTGCGCGAGCTTCGGATAGGCGGCCTTCACCGATTTGGCGAGAGCGTCTACCACCTCGTCCTCGACCACGTTGGCAAGGTTCATCGCCGACTGTGGTCGCGGATACTTGCGCCAGCGGTCGTCGATCTCCTTGTCCTTGGCGAGCGTGTTGGTGACCAACGAGAAAATCGCGACATTCTCGCCCTGCACCTTGCCGAAGGATTTGGCTGCTTCCTTGCGGATCTCCGGATCCTTGCTCGAGAGCTTGTCGAGGATCTGCGGCTCGCTCAGCATCTCGTTGCGAAAGGGATAGCGCAGGCGCGCTATGGTCTCGTCGAACAGGCGCGACCAGGCGGCGCGGCCGACGACATATTTCTCGTGTAGCGCCTTCTCCAGCTCGTCCGACAGCTGATGCGGGCGATAAACCCGAAGATCGCGCAGCCAGGGCGCATATTTGGCGAGTTCCGGCGCCTTGAGCTTGGCCTCGAGGTCGGCATCCTCGAGCTTGTTGATCTCCAGCCGGAAGAAGACGAGCTTCGTACCGACATCGGTCAGTTTCTCGGAGACGTTCTGGGAAAAGCGGCCGCGCTCGGCATCGGCCATGTTCTGGGCATAGTAGAGCGAGGCATAGGAGCCGATCCGGCCCATGCGGTCGCTGAGCGCCTCGAAACGCGCGATCGCCCCGCCCAGCGCCTTGCCGTCGAGCGCTGCAATCTTGCCTTCATAGTCCCTGGCAAACGCCTCGGCTTCGGCGGCCGCCCGCGAGAGGTCGGCGTCGAGATCGGTGCCGGTCGGGCTGGAATAGAGGTCGGCGAGGTTCCAGGTCGGCAGATCGCCCAACACAGCGTTCATACGAAAACTCCCTATTGCCTACCGATATCGGGATCGGCGGCGATGGCGTCAAGGAAAGGACCGATCAAGAGGGCGGCATAGGGCTCGACCTTTTCCGGATCGCTCTCCTTGTAGTGACCCACGGCATGCAAAAGGTTCGCCGTACCCAGCATGCGGCCAGCATAGACGATGGGCACATTCATCGCCGATTCACAGCCCAGCGAGCGGATTAGTTCGTGGTCGAAGAACGCCCATTTCACGTCTTCGTAGGTGTAACCGACCCAGGCACGGCGTTCGCCGATCACACGCTTGTGCCAATCGGTCTCCATGACCTCCTTGTAGCCGCCGACGGGATAGGCATCGGGCATGTTGGTATAGATGCGCTTCACCCGTTTGGCCCCCGGAGCGACATAGAGCAGCGTGAAGAGCTTGTGTCCTACGGTCTCGGCAAGCGCGCGATCGACCGCCTTGAACAAGGCATCCGGTGGGCCCGGCTGACGCAAGGCGGCGAGACAGGACTCGAACGACGTCATGACGATACTCCCTTGGCGGAACGCGGCGCGGCCGGAATGCGCTCCGGCAGAACGCCCGACGGTTTCAACCGCAGCACGAGGATCAGCGCCACGGCGATCAACAGCTCCTTGAGGGCGGCGCGCTGCACGGCGGTGATCGCCGGCAGCAGCTCGACCAGAAAACGCGAGGATTCCAGCAGCGCGACCACAAGAAAGGCCCCCAGCAATGCGCCGGCCGGCCGGCCGGTGCCGCCCGCGGCGACAGCCAGGAAAATGTAGACCGTGATCAGGGGCAGGAAGAGGTCGGGCGCAATGAAGGAGGTGAAATGGCCGTAGAGCGCCCCGGCGAGGCCGGCGATGGCGGCTGATAGCGTGAAAGCCTGGGTCTTGAAGCGCAGGACGCGCTTGCCGGCCACCCGGGCCACTTGCGCATCCTCGCGGATTGCCCTCAGCGCACGGCCATAGGGCGAGCGATCGAGGCGTCGTGTCAGCAGGAACACAAGGGCGAGGATCGCCAGCACGATCAGGAAGTAGGCGGCGTTGAAGTTCTGGCCCAGTGCGGCCTTCCACGGGCCGGGAATGCCCGAGACGCCGTCGGTGCCGCGCGTCAGCCAGATCTCGTTGGCCGCGACCAGCCGCACCACTTCAGCAAAGCCCAACGTGACGATGGCGAGATAGTCCTCGCGCAGCCGCGTGGTCGACAGGGTCACGACCAGGCCGGCCGCGCCGCCGATCAGCAAGGCGAGCCCCCAGCCTACCGGAATCGGCAGGCCGCCCGCTGTCGTCGCAAGCGCCGAGGCATAGGCACCGACGGCAAAGAAGCCGGCCAGGCCGAGATTGACCATGCCGGTATTGCCCCAGATCAGATTGAGGCTGAGCGCTAGCAGGCCGTAGATGCCGCCGATGGTCGCGGTGAAGAGAAGGTAGCTCAGCATCGCTAATAAGCCCTCTCGCCGAGCAGGCCGCGCGGCCGCAAGGTCAGCACGACGAGGATCGCCACGAAGCCCACCGCCGCGCGGTATTGCGAGCCCACGACCAGCACCGAGACCTCCTCGGCCATGCCGATAAGGAAGGCGCCCAGCACCGCCCCCGGGGCACTGCCGAGGCCGCCCAGGACGGCAGCTGCGAACAGCGACAGGAGAATGCGCGTGCCGGTCAGTGGGTCGATCGAGCTGTCGAGCCCCAGCAGGACGCCGCCGACCCCAACCAGGCCCATGCCGACGAAACTCGCCAGCATGGCGACCCGCTCCGGGCGAATACCCTTCAGTGCCGCCAGCTCGGGATTGTCCGCCGAAGCGCGCATCGCCTTGCCGACCCGCGAGAACGTCAAGGCGGCGAACACAACGACCATGATTCCGAGCGCCAGCGCCAGCGTTTCCAGCTGCTGCGGGTTGACCCTGATGTCTCCGAAGGTGATGTCGCGGGCGATCGGCCGGTCGTAGCCGCGCGGCTCGTTGCCGAAGCCGAGCCGCACCAGGTTTTCCAGGACGATACCCGAGGCGATGGACGCGATGGCCGCTGGCAACGCCCCCTGCTTCACAAGGGGCAGATGCGCCACTTTATCGAGCGCGAGGCCCGCAACGCCGGCGACGAGGAATGCTACAGCGAGCGCCCCGGCCACCTGCAGGCCGGCGCCATGGGCGAGATAGCCCGCGAAGGCTCCGAGCGTGGCCACGCCGGACACCGAGAAATTGGGAAAGCGCAGCATCGCAAACATGGCTGTGAAGCCGATCGCCGGGACGGCGAGCAATGTTCCCGATACCGCGCCGTTCACCAGAGCCTGGAGGATCTCGTCCATTGCCGGATGACGATCAGCGGGCGATCAGGCGATCTTCACCAGGGTGAACTTGCCGCCCTTGATCTGCTCGTAGCGGAACTTGCAGTCGAGGATGTCGCCTTTCTCGTCGAAATCGCAGGGTCCAGATGCCCCGGCATAGTCGACCTTCTCGCCGGCCGCGATGGCCTTCAGGCCGTCGAGCGCATTGTCCACCGGCTTGCCGCCACCCTGCGTGACCGCCCGGATGTTGGCCTTGATCGCCTCACCCGTCGCGGCTTTGCCGGCAGCAATCGCCAGCAGCACCATGTTGACATGGTCGTAGACCTGGCAGGTGTAGGGATCGGGGCTGGCCGAACCGACCGCCGCCTTGACCTTTTCGTAGGCCGTGCTGCCCTCGGCCGGCGACGGAGCGAAATTGTAGACGCCCTCGACCACCTCGGGCTGGCCAATCTGATCAACCAGCTTCTGGTTGATCGAATAGGCAAAGCCCAGAACCTTGCCCTTGAAGCCAGCACGGTAGAGGTCCTTCAGCAGCACGACCGAGTCTGCGGTGTAGCCGTTGGCCAGGATGGCATCGGGCTTGGCGCGTAGCGCCTGGTCGACTTCGGTGCGGTAGGTCGTCTTCTTGTCGTCGTAGATCAGGCTTTGGTGCGTCGCGCCGCCCTTGGGCAGAACCTGGTTCAGGATCTCGAACGTCGACTGCGTGAAGGGCGTCTGCGGGATCATGGTGAAGACCTTCTTGGCCCCCAGCGACAGCATGAACTCCGCGACATGCGTCACCTGCAGCTTCGAGTTGGGCTGGGTGCGCACGAGGAAGCCCTGATGCGGCAGTTGGGTGATCGAATCCGCGCCCGATACGGTGCAAAGGAAGGTCTTGCTCTCCCAGCAGAGCGGCGCCACGGCCGTGGTCACCGAGGACGCCCAGGTCCCGAGAATCGCCGCGACCTTGTCGACGTCGATCAACTTGCGGGCAGCCCGGATGCCCGCTTCGGGGCTGGTCTGGTCGTCCTCGCTGACCAGAACAACACGGCGGCCAAGCACGCCGCCGGCCTTGTTGACCTCCTCGACCACGCTGCCCGCGACCTTGGCCATCACTGGGCCGTAGGTGCCGCCAGACCCGGTGAGCGGCGTCAGGGTGGCGAGCTTGATGGGGTCGGCTTGCGCACGCACCACTGCGGGGCTTGCGAGGACGGCGATGCCGCCCGCGAGGGCTGCTCGGCGACTGACGAGAAAGCTGTTCATGGATTGCCCCCTGTCTCTTGTTGCGTCGTCCCCGAGGACCGGCCGGCGACCTGTCCCGCCCTGCCGCCAAGGAAAAGGTCGCGCACCGTCGGATCGGCGGCAAGCTCCGCCGCCCGGCCTTCTCGCTCCGGCCGTCCCTGCACCAGCACATAGGCCCGCGTCGACACCTCCAGTGCCTCGAGCGCATTCTGCTCGACCATCAGGATGGAGATGCCGCCGCGGTTCAGGCCAACGATGGTATCGAAGAGCTCCTCGGCGGCACGCGGGCTCAGGCCGGCCGTAGGCTCGTCGAGCAGCAGCAGGTCGGGCCGGTTCATCAGCGCGACCGCCATGGCGAGGATCTGACGCTGACCGCCGCTCAGGGTGCGCGCCGCGGCCCGCCGTTTCTCAGCCAACATGGGAAAGCGCTGGTAAAGCTCGGCCTGGCGCTGCCGTGCCTGGCGTGCCTCGAGATAGCCGCCCATTTCGAGATTTTCGGCCACCGTCAGGGTGCCGAAGATATTGCGTTCCTGTGGCACGAACGAGAGGCCGGCTCGGCTGATCTCCGGCGCGCCGCGCCCGGCCACGTCGCCGGCCTTGAAGACGACCCGGCCCGAGCTCGGCCGCAGCAGGCCGGCAATCAGCTTGAGCAGGGTCGACTTGCCTGCCCCATTGGGGCCGATCAGCGCGACGATCTCGCCGCACCCGACATGGAGATCGGCGCCCTTCACGATCTCGTCGGCCGCCGCATAGCCGCCGCGCAGCCCCACGATATCGAGGAGCCGCTCGCCGCTCATGCCGCCCTTTGCCCAAGATAGGCTTCACGCACCCTCGCGTCGGCGGTGACCTGATCGAATGTGCCCTCGGTCAGCACGCGGCCCTCGGCCATGACGATCACCGGATTGCAGAGGCTCGCAATGAAGCCCATGTCGTGCTCGATCAACAGCACGGTGATGCCGCGCTGCTGGAGGACCAGCAGATGCTCGCCGAGCTCGTTGCGCAGGGTTGGGTTGACGCCCGCCGTCGGTTCATCGAGCAGCACCAGCCGCGGCTCGGCCATCAGGGCACGGCCGATCTCCAGGAGCTTCTTCTGGCCGCCCGACAGCGCCGTGGCGGGATTGTCGATCAGCCGGTCGAGCTTCAGGAAGCGCGCCGTCTCCCAGGCCCGCTCGGCCAGTTCCTCCTCGCGCTGCCGCGCCGCCCGCGTGCCCAGCACGGCGTGCCACAGGCTCTCGCCCGGCTGGTCGCGGCCATAGAGCATCAGGTGCTGGAACACCGAGAGCCGGGGAAAGCCACGCGCGACCTGGAAGGTGCGCACCAGCCCAGCCCGACTCACTGCATCGGGAGAGAGGCCTGCAATCTCGCGGCCCTCGAAGGCGATCGAGCCGGCATCCGGCGGCACCAGACCGGAGACGACGTTGAACAAGGTCGTCTTGCCGGCTCCATTGGGTCCAATCAGGCCGGTGATGGTACCCGGTGCCACGGTAAAGGTGACACCGCGCAGAACCTCCAGGCCGTAGAAAGCGCGGCGCAACTTGTCGAGGGCCAGGAGCGGCGTCATCACGCCGACCCTACTGTATCGGGCGCAGGCGGCCTAGAGACGGTTGTAGCTTTTGAACCAGTCGACGAAGAGCGGGATGCCCTCTTCCACCGCCACCCGGGGCGACCAGCCGAGGTCTCTCACTGTTTCTGAAATATCGGCCGCCGTCTCCTGCATGTCGCCGCGCTCACCAGGCTTCAGTTCGACCTTGGCGGTCTTGCCCAGTGCCTTCTCGAACAAGGCGATGACGTGGCGGATGTCCTCGCTGCGCGTCGCGCCGAGATTGTAGAGGCGATGGCGCGGTGCCTCGGGGGCGTGGTCCAGGGCAGCGATCGTGCCGTCGGCGATCTCGTCGATGTAGGTGAAGTCGCGCTTGATTTGGCCCATGTGATAGAGCGGGATCGTCTTCCCCTCATGGATGGCGCGGGCGAAGATGTAGGGCGACATGTCGGGCCGGCCCCACGGGCCATAGACCGTGAAGTAGCGCAACCCGGTGGCGCGGATCTCATACTGGTGCGTGTAGGTCTCGGCCATCAGCTCGTCGGCGCGCTTGGTGGCCGCGTAGAGCGACTCCGGATGCTCGACGGGATCGGTCGCCGAGAAAGGCAGCTTGGAATTGCCGCCATAGACCGACGAGGACGAGGCATAGACGAAGTGCTTCAAGCGTTCGCCCAGGCCGCGCGCCAGCTCCAGCAGCACGAGCTGCCCCATCACATTGGTCTGAACGTAGATGTAGGGATCGACCTTGGAATGGCGCACGCCGGGCTGGGCCGCGAGATGCACGATACGGTCCAGGTCGGGATGACGCGCCGCCAGCGCCGCCATGGCGTCGCGGTCGGCCACATCGGCTTCGACGAAGGCAAAGCCCGCCGTCTCCCGCAGTGGCTTCAGGCGCGCGAACTTCAGGACCGGGTCGTAGTACGGGCTGAAATTATCGACGCCCACCACCGCCTCGCCGCGCGCCAGGAGGCGCGCCGCGACCTGCGAGCCAATGAAACCCGCGACACCTGTAACGAGGACGGACATGAGTGAAATGTTGGTAAGCGAAAGACGTTGAGGAGACCAGAGGCGCGGGCACGCTTACAACATTTCGCGAAAGGCCGACACCGCGAAACGGCGCGCCGCAAAAGCCGGGACGGCCGGCGGAAAACGTCTTTTTGCCGGCCGATCGCGTTCCTGATTGGCGGGACAAAGAAACTTTCGTTACCGTTGATCGACAAAATCGAATTCAGGGAGGGTACCTTGCCCCAAGCGGTAACCCTGGACGACAAGTACGTTCTCGAAAGCGGTCGCGTCTACCTCACGGGAACGCAAGCGCTGGTGCGCCTGCCGATGATGCAGCGCCAGCGTGACCTCGCGGCCGGCCTCAACACGGCAGGCTACATCTCCGGCTATCGCGGCTCGCCGCTCGGCGCCTTCGACCAGGCGCTGTGGCAGGCCAAGAAATTCATCAAGAAGCACCACATCGAGTTCCAGCCGGGAACCAACGAGGACCTGGCGGCGACCGCGCTGTGGGGCACGCAGCAGATCCATCTCTATCCGGGCGCGCGCTACGATGGCGTGTTCGGCATCTGGTACGGCAAGGGCCCCGGCGTCGACCGCTCGGGCGACGTCCTGAAGCACGCCAACTATGCCGGCACGTCCAAGCACGGCGGCGTCGTGGCGCTGGCCGGCGACGATCATATCGCCAAGTCCTCGACGACGGCGCATCAGAGCGAGCCGGCACTGATCGCCGCCGGCATGCCGGTTCTGCATCCCGCGAGCGTGCAAGAATACATCGACTTCGGCCTGCACGCCTTCGCACTGTCGCGCTATTCGGGCCTATGGATCGGCTTCAAGGTGCTGAACGAGACGGTCGACTCCTCGGCCTCGGTGCATATCGATCCGCACCGCATCGTCACACAGATCCCGACAGACTTCGTGCTGCCGCCCGATGGCGTGCATATCCGCTGGCCGGACGACTGGGCCGGCCAGGAGCGCCGCGTCGTCAACATCCGCCAGCCCGCAGCACTTGCCTACTGGCGGGCCAATCGCCTCGACCGCCTGATGATGGGCCGCGCCGACGCGCGCTTCGGCATCGTGACCGTCGGCAAGTCCTATCTCGACGTGCGCCAGGCACTGGAGGAACTCGGCATCGACGATGCCGAGGCCGAGCGCATCGGGCTTGCCGTCTACAAGGTCGGCATGGTCTGGCCGCTCGAGACCGAGGGCGCGCTCGCCTTCGCTGCGGCCAAGCGCGAGCTGCTGGTGGTCGAGGAGAAGCAGCCGCTGATCGAGCAGCAGCTCAAGACCGCGCTGTTCAATGCCCCGGCCGATCGCCGGCCTGTCGTCGTCGGCAAGGTCGACGAGCACGGCCAGAAGCTCCTGAAGATCGATGGCGAACTGACGCCGTTCGAGATCGCCTCGGCCATCGCCGCACGACTGGGGCTCGATGCGTTGGGTGAACGCTCCCGGCAGCGCTTCGAGGCCGCCCAGCGCCGCGCGGCGCGGCAGGTGCGCAACGAGGCGGGCCTCGCGCGCGTCCCCTACTTCTGCTCCGGTTGCCCCCACAACAGCTCGACCAAGGTGCCCGACGGCTCGATGGCGATGGCCGGCATCGGCTGTCACACGCTTGCCATCGGCATGGAGCGCAACACCAAGACCTTCACCCATATGGGCGCCGAGGGCGCGTCCTGGGTCGGTGCCAGCCACTTCACCGATACGCCGCACGTCTTCCAAAATCTCGGCGACGGCACCTATTTCCATTCCGGCTACCTGGCGCTGCGCCACGCGGTCGCCACCAACACCAGCATCACTTACAAGATCCTCTACAACGACGCCGTCGCCATGACCGGCGGCCAGCCGCACGACGGCGACGTACATCCCTGGACGATCAGCCAGCAGGTCCATGCCGAGGGCGTGCGCCGCATCGCCCTGGTGAGCGACGAGCCGGACAAGTATCCGCTGGGCACCCATTGGGCGCCGGGCGTCACCTTCCATCACCGCGACCAGCTCGACGAGGTGCAGCGCGAGCTGCGCGACTGGAAGGGCGTGTCGGTTCTGATCTACGACCAGACCTGTGCGGCGGAGAAGCGCCGGCGTCGCAAGCGCGGGACCTTCCCCGATCCAAACCGCCGCGCCTTCATCAATGAGGCGGTGTGCGAGGGCTGCGGTGACTGCTCGACCCAGTCGAACTGTCTCTCGGTCGTGCCGGTCGAGACCGAGTTCGGCCGCAAGCGTGCGATCGACCAGTCTTCCTGCAACAAGGACTTCTCCTGCCTGAAGGGCTTCTGCCCCTCATTCGTCACGGTCGAAGGCGGCAGCCTGCGCAAGGGCAAGGCCACCGCAAAGAAGAAGGACGATGCGTCGGTCGCCGCCTCCATCGCGAACGAGCCCGCATTGCCGCCAGCTCCCACGCTGCCCACAATCGAGGCGCGGCCTTGGGGCGTGCTGATCACCGGCATCGGTGGCACAGGCGTCGTCACCATCGGCGCCATCATGGGCATGGCCGCCCATATCGAGGGCAAAGGCGCCACGGTGCTCGACCAGCTCGGAATGGCGCAGAAGGGCGGCGCGGTGATCAGCCATGTGCGGATCGGCACCACTCCGGAAGCGCTCCATGCGGTACGCCTGGGCGCGGGTGGCGCCGACCTGCTGCTGGGCTGCGATCTCGTCGTGAGTTCCAGCGCCGATGCCCTGGCGCGGCTGGAACCCGGCCGTTCCAAGGCCGTCATCAACACCCATGAGACCATCACCGGCGAGTTCACCCGCCGCCCCGACCTCGCCTTCCCGTCCAACACGCTGAGGCTCTCGATTGAGGCCGCAGCCGGCGCCGAGGCCGTCGATTTCATCGAAGCGACAGAGCTCGCCACCGGCCTGCTGGGCGATTCCATCGCCACCAACATGTTCGTATTGGGCTATGCCTATCAGAAGGGCCTGGTGCCGCTCGGCCATGCCGCCATCGAACAAGCTATCGAATTGAATGGCGCGGCCGTACCGATGAACCTCGCGGCCTTCCGCTGGGGGCGCCGCGCCGCCGCCGACCGGGCAGCTGTCGCGCAATTGATTGCCCCGAAGGACAAAGACAACGTCGTGCGGCTGCCACCGCGTCTGTCGACGACCTTGGAAGAGATCGTTACGGCGCGTGTGAAGCACCTGACCGGCTATCAGAACGCTGCCCTTGCCGAGCGCTACAAGGCACTGGTCGAGAAGGTGCGCGCAGCCGAGCTGGAGCTCGGCCAGACGGGCCTTGCCGAAACGGTGGCCCGCTTCTACGCCAAGCTGCTTTCCTACAAGGACGAGTACGAGGTGGCGCGCCTCTACACCGATGCCGCCTTCCAGGCGAAGCTCGGCCGGCAGTTCGAGGGCGACTACAAGCTCAGGTTCCACCTCGCCCCGCCGCTGTTCGCCCAACGCGACCCGCGCACCGGCCATCTGATCAAGCAGGAGTTCGGCGGCTGGGTGCTGCCGGCCTTCCGGCTGCTTGCCGGCCTCAAGGGCCTGCGCGGCACGGCCTTCGATCCGTTCGGGCGCACAGCTGAGCGCAAGACCGAACGCCGCCTGATCACCGACTACGAGCGCCTCGTCGGCGAACTGATCGGGGGCCTGACGCCTCAGAACCATCCACTGGCGCTGAAGCTCGCCGCGCTGCCTGACGAAATCCGCGGCTATGGCCACATCAAGGACGCCAATATCGAGAAGGCCCGGCGCAAGGAAGCCGAGCTGCTGGCGCAGTGGCGGAATCCGGCAGCACTGAAGGCCGCAGCGGAATAGCCACCGTCTATCGCCGCTGCTCGTTCCGTTGCTGGGCGAGCACGCGCCCCATGACCAGTCGCACCTTGCGCGGCGAGGCCCTCCAGACCGCACCCGCTGACACCACGCAGCAGCCGATGGCGATCAGGAAGGCCGGACGGTAACTCCCCGTCGCGTCGTAGATGAAGCCTGTGAACCACGGCCCGATCGCACCGCCGCCAATCATGGCGACGGTCAGCACGCCGAAGATCGAGCCGAAATGCGGCCCCTCGAAGATCTCGATCACGATGGCGCCCATCACCGAAGTGAGCGCATAGCCCAGCATTCCCTGCGAGATCACCATGGTCCAGAGGAGCGGTTGCGAAGGCGCGCCTTCGAGGCCGATCAAGGCGACGTAGCAGATCACGAAGCCCAGGCAGCCCAGGGTCCAGACCCATTCGCGGCCGATGCGATCCGATAGGGCACCGAGCCCGATCTGTCCCGGAATGGCAACGACACTGACGAAGCCCAGCGCCCAGGCAGCCGTCAGCGGATCGAAGCCGACCTCCACCAGATACTTGGTCTGGTGCACCTGGACGGCGTACCAGGCAAACAGACCGCAGGCATAGCCGAGGACCAGCCACCAGAACCGGCCGGTTCCGAGCGCACGTCGCAACGTCCATTCGGTCGCGGCCCATACCGGATCGACAATGTTGGACGGACGCGGCGCACCGGCCGCCACCGCGTGCGCGCTCTCGCCGTCGGGCAGCAGGCCGATATCCTGCGGGCGGCGGCGCACCAGGAGATTGAGCGGGCCCAGCACGCAGAGCACCAGCAGCCCCATCGCCCAGCAGGCCGCCCGCCAGCCCTCCGTCGCGATGATCGTCTGCAACCAGGGCAGCAGCACGATCGCGCCCACCCCCACCCCCGAGAAAGCCAGGCTGATCGCAAAGGCGCGGTTGCGCACGAACCAGTTGGGCAGGAACTGCGAATGCGCCGTGAAGGTCATGAGATTGGCGCCGCAGCCCACAGCCAGTCCTAGCGTCAGGTAGAGCTGCCAGGGGCTTTCGATCAGGAGAGCGAGAAAGAGCCCGCCCGAGACCAGGACGACACCGCTCTCGATCACGACCAGCGGGCCTCGTCTGTCCATGACCTGGCCCACGATCGGGCTGAGGATCGCCGACACCCCGAAGCCGAAGGCGAAGGCTCCGGCCACCAGCCCGCGATCCCAGCCGAATTCGCCGATCAAGGGGGGCAGCAGCAAAGAGAACGAGGTCCGCGCCGTGACGGCAATCGCCATGGTCACGAACGCGACGGCGATGATCACCCAGCCATAGTAGAACGGTAGGCGTCGCGACAGGCGGCGCGGGTCTTCACTCATGTCGGGAGCAGGCCTTTCAGGACACGGCATTCAGTGGCGGCTGCCGACGCGCCGCACGTTCGATGTTCTGCGAAATCAAATCCGCCCGCGTCTCGATCATGCCTTCGGTCCAGCCCGAAACGTGCGGGGTCATGATGACATTATCGAGTTCGTGGAACGGCAGGCGCGCGGGCGGCGTCGGCCCGGCAGCGTGGGGATAGCGGTACCAGACGTCGAGGGCCGCCCCCGAAAGCCTGCGAGTCGCGAGTGCCTGGTAGAGCGCATGCTCGTCGAGAATCTCGGCCCGGGCGACGTTGACGAGATAAGCGCCCGGCTTGATCCGGCTGATGCGGCGTTCGTCGAGCAGATTGCGCGTTGCTTCGGACAGCGGAAGCGTGACGGCGAGATAGTCGGACTGCCTCAATATCTCGTCGAGTTGCTCCGGTCCCGCGACGAAGGAAGGGCCGCTGGCCTTGCCTGTCTCGACGTTGCGCCGCACGGCGCAGATCCGCATGTCGAAGGCCCCCGCCCGCCGGGCCAGCGCCTCACCGATGTGGCCGAAGCCCAGGATGCCCAGCGTCTTGCCGGCGAGCTCGGGCCAGAAGGGCGGCGGTGGCGCTCCGACCGCCCACTGACTATCCCAGACTCCTCGACGTAGGCTGGCGTCGAGCCGCCCAAAGGAGCGCGTAAGGGCGATCATGGCCCCCATGATGTACTCGGCGATGCCGGTCTCGTGACCATAGGCGTTGGCGAGATGCACCTCCGGCCGCAACGCACCGCGGTCGATGCGATCGAGCCCAGCCCCGGGCACCTGGACCAGCCGCAGGCAGGGCGCCGCTTCGGCCATCTGCCGGGTGAAGCCCATCGACACCAGCACATCGGCATCTGCGAGATGAGGCAGGATCGCCGCCTCGTCCTCGACGACGGTCGTCTCGTTGGGGATCGACAACCGCGCCTGCACCGGCTCCGCAAGCCGCACGGCGAATGCTCCTCCGAAGACGACCTTCATTGCTGCTTCTCTCCGAGAGAGGCACTATCTCCATGCCGGCAGACGCAAGCAACTACGTGCCAGGTAGTCGCGCGTGAACGGTCGCGATCAGCGGTTTCGGGCGCGTCGTTTGCTATCTGCAGCAGGGATCAGATGCCCCAGGGGCAGCGGTGCACCCGCCTTCAGCGTCTGGATCGCGATATTGCTGCGTACCTCGCGAACCAGCGGCAATTCGAGGAGCCTGTCGACCAGGAAACGCTGATAGTGATCGAGATCGGGCACCGCGACCTCGATCAGATAGTCGGCTTCGCCGGCAATCATGTGACAGGCAACGACTTCGGGAAAGGCAACGACTTCCTTCTCGAAGGTGGTCGCACGATCGTCGGCATGGCCGTCGATCTTCACACCGATGAAGACGCTGAGACCGAGCCCGATCGACCTACGTCCCAGAACGGCGCGGTAGCTTTCGATGTAGCCCTCCTGTTCCAGCCGATTGACGCGGCGCAGGCAGGGAGACGGTGAGAGGCCGACCTTGTCGGCAAGGTCGACGTTGCTCAGCCGTCCGTTTTCCTGCAGAGCCGCGATGATGCGGCGATCAACGACGTCGAGATCCTCGATTGGCACTTTTCCCTCGGTTCTCATGGAAACATGACATTTTATGCCAAAATTGAGGTCATAAGTGGTAGAATAGCCAGGACATGCCAATGCCTGCCCACCGAAGATGGCCCGCGTCGCCATTCTTTGGAGAACCACATGACCGAGCAGGACGAGATCGCGAGCTTCGCCGTTCCTCAAGCCATCGCAGAGACGCTCCAGCGCTATCTCGACGGCCTGCGGACGGGCCAGGCCGACATGCTGCGCTCGGCATTCACCGAGGGTGCGCGGGTGAGTGGCAGCTACGACGGACGGCCGGTTAGCTGGTCACTCACGGAATTCTGCGAGCTCGTCGCCAAAGGAGGCCCGGCTCGAGGCCTGGAAGGGCGCATCGTCTCGATCGACCATGCCGGCAACGCCGCATCGGCGCGCCTGGAGCTGCTCAACTTGCGCGGCACCCGGTATACGGACTTCTTTGTGCTGGTGCAGCACGATGGCGCCTGGCGATTGGACAGCAAGATCTTCTTCGCACATCGCCGGGCTTGAGGGCCGCACCGCCCTTCGCGACACAAAACGTCGGAAGTTGGGCGCTTCTCAACAATAAACAGAAAGTCTTCTGTGGCGGACCGCGCGGATTTGCAGTTGGATCGTCGGGCATTGTTGGGTTACGCCCCCTCCCCAACCTTGCTCGACTTGCTTTACGCCCAAAGGACAACCAATCAATGGCATCCGCTCGATTCTCGGTTCTGGCTGCGGGCCTTGCCGCCCTCGGCCTGTCTGCCTGCGCCGGCTACGACTTGGCGCCCTTTGGCACCGAGAGCCTGACCAATCAGGCCATCAACAAGGCCTACGCCCAGCGTGACTCCTGTCTCGCCGCACACGTCAATGGCAACGGCATCGGCAGCGGCGACGGTAGCGATGCAACGTCAGTTGCCCAGGCTGCCGTCGCGGCCTGTCAGCCGCAGGTTGCCCGGTTCAATCAGGTGACCAACCCGCATCGCGACGCAACGGTCACCGCCGCGATCCAGCAGGACACTGAATTCCGCGCGATGCGCTATGCCAGCCGCGTGCGCCCCGCTCCGGCAACGGCCGTCGCTGCCCCAGCCGCGGCGCCCACGACCGTGCCCGTCGACCTGTCGGTTGCAGCCCGACCGCAATGACGTCGCCGAAGGCGCGGCGCCAGGGCTTCACCCTCGACGAACGACCGCTCGAGATCGGTGTCGTGTTCGACGACGCCGAATGGACCACCTGGGTCTTCGAAGATGGCCATCGTATCGCGGCCGTCGCATCGATCGAGCATGCCACTGTCGAGGAAGGCCTGGCGCGAGGCAGCGACGTGATCGGTGAGCTGATCGAAGCGTCGGTGGCCGACGTGCTGGCAGGCGTGGTCGAGTTACCGCCCCGCAAATCGTGAAAAGGGCGGCGCGTCAGTCGACGCGTACGTTGCCTCCGGCGTCGACCGTCACGCCGACTTCGGTCCCTCCCCGCATCGCCCGGCCACGCCAAGACCCGTCGGCGCTCTTGCTGACCACCTTCACAGCCCGGTAGCCGTCGCGCTCGATAGCGGACCTGGCAAGACGCGCACCTTCCTGATCCTCGGCGGCGGGAACCGGCGCAGCCGCCGTATCGGCGGGCTTGTCGGCGGGCTTGTCAGCGCCCTTGTCGTTCTTGTCGGCACTCTTATCCTCTTTGACCGGCACCGGCGGGCGGGCGGCGTGGAGGTAAGGCACCGGCGGACGCAGCAGCTCCGGTTGCGGCGCGGTGGAGATCTTGGTGACGCCAGCAGGCGCAGGAGGTGTCGCCTGAGGGGTTGCCGCAGGTTTCGCGGCCGCCGGCTGTGTCAGGGGCGGCTGAAGCTGAGTCACACGCTTCGGCGGCTCCGGCATGGACACGAAGGAGTAGGCGCCCGAGAGACCGGCGACCATCAGAACCGCGCCCATTGCGGTCAGCATTGCCTGTTTCATGATCCCCTCGCCCCTCAGAGACTGCTGAGATCGGCGATCGCTCCTGCAATGAGGCGCGTGCCGATCGCCATCAGCAGAATGTCGTTGGCGACCCGAACGTATTGGTAACCCGAGGGGGCGGGGCTCAGCTGTGACAACAAAATGCCGGGCAGCGGATAGTAAACGATGGCGACCGGCAGTGGCTGCCCGATCGCCCACATTTTCTTCGCCTGGCCCGGCGGCAGGCAACCATTGTTCTTCTTCGCAAGCCCTGGCGGGCAGCCGGCGGTCGCATACTCGGTCCGGTAGTAGGAGTAGACGGCGGTCCGATCACGATCGAGGATCACGACATTGCCCGGACCTGCGGGGCCGGGCCCAACGCCCGGGTTGCCTTGATTCCCCTGATTTCCCGGGTTGTTCCCCTTGTTTCCGCTATTGCCACGGCCCTGTCCTTGTCCAGGACCCTGGCCTTGACCTGGCCCCTGCCCCTGAGCCTGCCATTGGCCCTGACCGCCGCCGCGGTCCTTGTCTTTGTCCTTGTCTTTGTCGGCCATCGCCGGCGTTGCGATCAGCGCGCTCATCGAAAGAGCCAGCACCATCGCCATCGACGTCTTCATAATCAACCTCCGCCACACCCACTCAGCGCCGACAATATGGCGAAGCGCGGGCTCCCGGAGACCAAGCTGACAGGATGTCGTTTTCTGTGGCAGTCCAGTCACAGCAAGGTCACAGGGCCTGCAGGAACCCTTCAACGCTCCTGTCGCGAATGAGAATTGCTGCCCCTTCTGAACCCGTTGGTCCCGTTCGATTTTCGTCATATCGGGCTGATCAATAACCATCCCCAAATCGCAGCGGCCCTGCTGGCTGTTTGCCTTGCTGGTGCAATCGAAAGGTGAACAAGTGCCAAGCGGAGGATGAATGTCGCGTAGTCTCAATGCCCCGCTCAGTCCGAACGAAGAGATCACCTTGCGTCGCGTCGCGCTCGGGATTTCGCAGATGAAGGACTTGTCGCCGCGCGACCTCGTGCGACTGAAGACCTTGTCGCTGATCGAAATGTCCGATGACCGCCTGCAGCTCACGGCCGACGGCCGCCGGCGCTACAGCGAACTGCCGCGCGCCACGACGCTTTCGGAATCGGCCTCCTACGACGAGCTGGTGGGCGTCCTGGCCGAACGTCTGCGCAAAGAGCAGGCGCAGGGCGAAGGCGACCGCTAAGGCGATACCTTGGCGCACCCTGCGCCCTGCCATCGATAGCCACGCGCCGAGCCGCCGACCATCGTCCATTCGACGATGCAGCCCTGGCGGACAAGCGTCGGCGGAAACCCGCCGACCGGCGTCCACCACCCACCGTTCCAGCCCGCACCCCAGCCGCCGAAACGCCGGTAGTAGAACGGCGGACTGCCGGGATCGATGTAGGACGTATCCCAGCGCCACTGCAGGACCTTGCTGCCGTCCTCGAGCTGATAGCTGCTGTCGGGGATGCGGCCCATACTGTTCAGCAGCCCGGCTTCCGGCGCGCCGGCCATCTCGCGCAGACGATTGTCGAACTGCGCTTCGCGTTCCGCCGTGGTCTCGCAGGCCGCGAGCGACAGCAGCGGCAGGACAATGATCCTCAGGATCGTGCGAGGCATGTCGACCTCCTGATGACTCTCAGGGCACGAAGTACCCTGCCTTGATGATCGTTCCGTCGGCGCCAAGCACGACGACACCGACGCTGTCGGTTCCCTGCAGGTAGGTAAAGACGGGCCGTTTGGCGGCACGCAGCGTATTCCATGCCGCACGCTCGACGCCGGTTTCGGCGTACCAGACGGTGCTGCCGCGACGCAGCGTACCCTCCTCGCTCTGCTGCCATTCGGGGAGCTGGTCGCTCGACACCACGCCGCGCATCCCGTCGACCAACATCTGCGCCAAAGCTTTTTCCATCGCCGCGCTGTCGGCAGGCGCCTCGTCGGCGAAACGCCACTCGGCCAGAACGACATCGCTCCAGAGTGCCGTTCCGTCGGGGCGTCGCACCACCTGGACAATCACCGCCTTCTGGCAGGTCGGCCCATCGGCCACGGCCTCGACGAGATATCCCTTTCCGGCGCGCGCCCAGTCGAGCGACGCGCGGGACCGGCAAGGTTCATCGGCAAGAGCAACGGCCGCTGCGGCGGACATGGTGGCGACAATCCCGGCGGTGAAGAGCACGCATCTCAGCATGTGCGTGAGTCTAAGCGCAGCCCGCGCGCCGCTCCAGCCTAACGCGGCAGCGAATCGAGATAGGTCTTACACGCATCCGTGATCTGGTTGGTGCGTTGCATCTCGCAGGGGCGCTGACGCTCGATCAACACCATGGCTGCATAGAAGATCATGACGCCCAGGATCCAGACCGTCATCGACCAGGAAAGCGCGCGATCGAGCCGCTGGGACCACGATGCGCCCGCGATCATCCTGACGATACCGAGAGTGAGCGGAATGGTGGCGGCGCCGCAGGCCACGAACAAGACGACGTAGCCGAACACGCTGAACCCGTGCGCCTGCAGCCCCCCTGGCAGCATGGGCCTACCAGCTGAGCTTGGGCATCTGGATCGGACCGGTCTTCTTGGGCGTCCAGCCGCGCGCTTCCATGCAGCGCGCGACCAACCGGTCGAAATTGTTCTGGTAACCCTGGTTGTCCATCGTCCGGTAGAGGTCCTGCTGGCCGAAGCGGTCGCGATCCCCGGCGAAAACAGCACGACGCTGGTCTTCGATGTTGCGCTCGTTGCCGGCGACCGTTTTCGCCTGCGACCGGCATTGCCCCTCGTCGCGGGCATACTGCTCGGCCATGGTGGCGTCCTGCTTGCCTTCCTTGGTGAAAGACGTCGGCGCGCAGCCTGTAGCCAGCAGGGCTGCCGCGAGAAAGACGAGCGCGCGCGTCACTTGACCCCCGCCAGGGCGGCCTCGATCGCCTTCAGCGCCTCGGGAGCCTTGGCCGCGTCGGGACCGCCGCCCTGCGCCATGTCTGCACGGCCGCCACCGCCCTTGCCGCCCAGCGCTGCGACGCCCGCTTTGACCAGCTCGACTGCGCTCAGTGTCTTGGAGAGATCGTCCGTCACGCCGACGACGGCCGAGGCCTTGCCGTCTTCGACGCCGATCAGCGCGACGACACCCGAGCCCAGTTTCTTCTTGAACTCGTCGGCCATGCCCTTGAGATCCTTGCCCGGCACACCGTTCAGCACACGCCCGATCAGCTTCACGCCGCCGACGTCACGCACCTCGTCGGCCGCGTTGCCGCCGCCTGCACCGCCGCCGCCCGCCAGCGCCAGCGCCTTGCGCGCTTCCGCCAATTCGCGCTCGACCCGGCGCTGGCCCTCGACCAGAGCCGCCAGACGCGCCGGCAGATCCTCGGCCCGCACTTTCAAGGTTGCCGCCGCCTCGGCCAGCAGCTCGGCCTGATGGCGGACATGGGCCTCGGCCGCGTGACCGGCCAGCGCCTCGATACGGCGGACGCCGGCCGAGACCGCCCCCTCACCCACGATCTTGAACAGGCCGATATCGCCGGTGCGCCGCGCATGGGTGCCACCGCAGAGTTCGACCGAGTATTTGTCGCCACCCTCGTCGCTGCCCATCGAGAGCACGCGCACTTCCTCGCCGTACTTCTCGCCGAACAGCGCCATGGCGCCGGCCGCGATCGCCTCTTCCGGCGTCATCAGTCGCGTCAGGACCGCCGAATTGTGGCGGATGCGGTCGTTGACCTCGTCCTCGATGCGCTTCAGCTCCTCGGCCGAGATCGCCTTGGTATGGCTGATGTCGAAGCGCAGCCGGTCGGGCGCCACCAGCGAGCCCTTCTGCGTCACATGCTCGCCGAGATGGCGGCGCAGCGCCTCGTGCAGCAGATGCGTCGCCGAATGATGCGCGCGCAACTGGGCACGGCGGATCGGATCGACCGTCATCACGAGATCATCGCCGACCTTGAGCTCGCCCTTCGCGACCTTGGTGTGATGGGCATGGAGATCGCCCACCATCTTCTGGACGTCGAGCACGTCGCCCTGGTTGGCGCCGCTCACGAGCTGGCCCTGGTCGCCCTGCTGGCCGCCGGACTCGGCATAGAACGGCGTCTGGTTGGTGATGATCCAGCCGGTCTGGTTGGCCTTGAGCGAGGAGACTTCCTTGCCGTCGAGCAGGATCGCCTTGATCTGGCCCTCGGCGCGTTCGGTATCGTAGCCCAGGAACTCGGTGGCACCGGCCTTCTGGCGCACGTCGAACCAGATCGCCTGATCCGCCGTTTCACCCGAGCCTGCCCAGGCCGCGCGGGCCTTGGCCCGCTGCTCGTCCATCGACTTCTCGAAGCCATCCGTGTCGACGGCGATGTTGCGCGCGCGCAGCACGTCCTGCGTGAGATCGAGCGGAAAGCCAAAGGTGTCGTAGAGCTTGAAGGCGACGTCGCCCCGGAGCGTGCCGCCGCCACTCAGCCCCTTGGTCTCGTCCTCGAGCAGCTTCAAGCCCGTGCCCAGGGTCTTCTTGAAGCGCGTCTCCTCGAGCTTCAGCGTCTCGGTGATCAGCGGCTGGGCGCGCACCAGCTCCGGATAGGCATCGCCCATCTCGTGAACGAGCGTCGGCACCAGCTTGAAGACCACTGGATCCTGGGCACCGAGGATGTGCGCATGACGCATCGCGCGGCGCATGATGCGGCGCAGTACGTAGCCGCGCCCCTCGTTGGAGGGCAGCACGCCGTCGGCGATCAGGAACGAGGTCGCGCGCAGATGGTCGGCGATCACCTTGTGCGAGGCCGACTGCGGCCCGTCGGGATCGACGCCGGTCACGTGCGCCACGGCCTCGATCAGCGCGCGGAAAAGGTCGATGTCGTAGTTGTTGTGCTTGTGCTGCAGGACGGTGGCCAGACGCTCCAGCCCCATGCCGGTGTCGATCGAGGGCTTGGGCAGCGCGACGCGCTCCTCCTTGGTCACCTGCTCGAACTGCATGAAGACCAGGTTCCAGATCTCGATGAAGCGATCGCCGTCCTGGTCGGGGCTGCCCGGGGGGCCACCGGGAATGCCTTCGCCGTGGTCGAAGAAGATCTCGGAGCACGGCCCGCAGGGGCCGGTATCGCCCATCGCCCAGAAATTGTCCGAGGTCGGGATGCGGATGATGCGGTCGTCGGAAAGGCCCGCGATCTTCTTCCAGTAGCTCGCCGCCTCGTCGTCGGTGTGGAACACCGTGACCAGCAACCGGTCCTTCGGCAGGCCGTAGTCCTTGGTCAGGAGCCCCCAGGCCAGCTCGATCGCGTGTTCCTTGAAGTAGTCGCCGAACGAAAAGTTGCCCAGCATCTCGAAGAAGGTGTGGTGGCGGGCCGTATAGCCGACATTCTCGAGATCGTTGTGCTTGCCACCGGCGCGGACGCACTTCTGCGAGGTCGCGGCGCGCGTGTAGTTGCGCGTTTCGAGCCCGGTGAAGACGTTCTTGAACTGAACCATGCCGGCGTTCGTGAACATCAGCGTCGGGTCGTTGCGCGGCACGAGCGGGCTCGAGTCCACGACCTCGTGGCCGTTCTTGCGGAAGTACTCTAGGAAAGTACGACGGATTTCGCTGACGCTTTGCATGCCGGCCTTGTAGCGTGCGCCTGCCGCCCAAGTCCAGAACAGGGAACCTGCAGAAAATGGCCGCCGAGGCCCATTCTACCGCCACTCTCCGGCTCTCCGTGGGCGATCTCAAGGTGATCCATCCGGTCACTGTCCCGAGCGCTCCGGTGACCGCCGCTTCCGTCATCCCTGCCCTGCAAAAGCTGGTGAATGCCGTGGTGGATGCCGCGGAGGCGAAGCTCGGGCAGGCCGGCCAGGCGGTCTCCTGCCGCAAGGGCTGCGGCGCCTGCTGTCGCCAGCTCGTGCCGGTCTCGCGCACGGAGGCTGAATGGTTGCTGGAAGTGATCGAGGCCATGCCGCCGGCCCGGCGCGCCGCCTTGGCCGCACGCTTCGCCGCCGCCGAGGCCGTCCTCGAGGGCGCCGGTCTCGCCATGGTGACCAGGGAGGCGCGCGGCGACCGGTCCGACCGGGAGTTGTCGATAGGCTATTTCGCCCTCGGCATCCCTTGCCCCTTCCTCGAGGAGGAGAGCTGCTCGATCCATCCCGAGCGGCCGCTGGTCTGCCGGGAGTACCTCGTGACGTCAGCGGCCGAACTCTGTGCCGGCCCACGCCAGGAGGGCGTGACGCCTGTGCCGGTGCCGAAGGTCTCGATGGCGGCTCGGGGGCTGCAGGACGAGCGCGAGGACTGGTTTCCTCTGGCGATGCTGATGGCCTGGTCCCGGACGCGGCTGCACGACGATGCGAAGCGCACCGGGGGCGTGAAGCGCACGGGACCGGAATGGGTGCAGCGGTTTCTGCGCCGCTTGGGCGCGTAGAAACCGCCCGACAACGTCCATATCCATTCTGTGTTGCCCCTTTCTTTTGCGCTTTGCACAAAAGAAAGGGCGGTGCCACGCGTGGGGTGCGGCACCGCCCGGTAAGGAACCCGGAGACAGGGGATACGGGTTCCTCTATTCGTCGTCTTCGTCGTCCTTGCCGCTATCCATCAGCGCATCGGCGAGGATGCCGGCATTGGTGCGCACCTTGTTCTCAATCGCCTGCGCGATCTCGGGATTTTCCTTGAGGAAATTCTTGGCGTTTTCGCGGCCTTGGCCGATGCGCTGGCCGTCGTAGGAGTACCAGGAGCCCGACTTCTCCACGACGCCGGCCTTCTCGCCGAGATCGATCAGCTCGCCGGCCTTGCTCACGCCTTCGCCGTACATGATGTCGAACTCGACGACCTTGAACGGCGGCGCCACCTTGTTCTTCACCACCTTCACACGCGTGGCATTACCGACCACCTCGTCCTTGTCCTTGAGCGCACCGATACGGCGGATGTCGAGGCGAACCGAGGCGTAGAATTTCAGCGCATTGCCACCCGTCGTCGTCTCGGGGCTGCCGAACATGACACCGATCTTCATGCGGATCTGGTTGATGAAGATCACCAGCGTGTTCGACTTGGAAATCGAGGCAGTGAGCTTGCGCAGCGCCTGACTCATCAGACGAGCCTGCAGGCCGGGCAACGAATCGCCCATCTCGCCTTCGAGCTCGGCCTTCGGCACCAGCGCCGCCACCGAGTCGACCACCAGCACGTCGATGGCACCCGAGCGGACCAGAGTGTCGGCGATCTCCAACGCCTGCTCACCGGCGTCGGGCTGGGAGATCAGGAGATTGCTGATATCGACCCCGAGCTTCTTGGCATAACCCGGATCGAGTGCATGCTCGGCGTCGACGAAGGCGCAGGTGCCGCCTTTCTTCTGCGCCTCGGCCACGACATGCAGGGCAAGCGTCGTCTTGCCCGAGCTTTCCGGCCCGTAGATTTCGACGATACGGCCCTTGGGCAGGCCGCCGATTCCGAGAGCGATATCGAGCCCCAGCGAGCCGGTCGAGATCGCCTCGATCTCCAGCGCTTCGCGCTGCCCCAGCTTCATGATGGAACCCTTGCCGAAGGCGCGCTCGATCTGGGCGAGAGCTGCGTCCAGGGCCTTGTTCTTGTTTTCCATACCGTCCTTCTCGACCACCTTCAGCACTGCCGACATTGGCTTTCTCCTTCTTCCCACGCCCCTGTCAGGAGCGGCAATACGGATAAGTCCTCGCCCCCGTGGACCCATCGACCACGCCCCGGGGAGCGCCAATGTACGCTTTTTGTTCCAGCCAACAACGGAACAATTAACCCACTGAATCAACTAATCTTGTTGACACAAGTTCTAGATATGTTCCCCACAGCTGGGCACAGACAGTGGATGAACTGAGTTAGGGGTATCGGCCCCTCCCGCAGCGCGACAGGATCGCCGCCATGGCGAGGCCGCCGACCAGTGAGAGGTGCTCGAACGCCACGGTCAGGTCGCGAAAGGCCTCCTCCCCTTCTTTGCTCCAGAAAGGATGGGCGATCGGAATGGTGAGCAAGGTGAAGACCGCGAGCGCACCGGCCGCCGCCCAGGTGCCGCGATCGAAGATGATCATCAATGACGCCACGATCTGCAGAGCAAGCGTCAGCGCATTGACGGCCCATCCGGGCTGCAGGCCGAACGCCTCCATGGCCGCGGCGCTGGCGCTGAACTCGATCAGCTTAGCAAGTCCGCTGCTCCAGAAGACGAAGGTCAGGACACAGCGTGCCAGAATTTCGAACGCACGCGAATCGAGGATCACTGCAACGATGCCAGGCATTTACACCTCTCCAAGTGCCTGGCGCGTCTTATAGAACCTCAATCTTGGTTGAGGTAAAGGTGGGACGACGTCACCAAACGTCGCGGCCCCACGCTCCGCCGCGCAATTACCTCGCAAGCAATTGTGATTGCACGCGCGCGCCCTCAGCCTGCGCCGATGAACGACGAGGAACGCATGGCGACACTGCGGCTACACCACAGCATCTTCTCGGCTTCCTCGCAGAAAGTGCGGTTGGCGCTCGTCGAAAAGGGCCTCGATCACGACAGCGTGTCGGTCGACCTGCAAGCCGGTGAGCAGCATATGCCGGCCTATCGAGCGCTCAATCCACGCGGCGTCGTGCCGACGTTGATCCACGGCGATGCCGTGCTGATCGAGAGTGCCGCCATCCTCGAATATCTCGACGATGCCTTCCCCGAACCGGCTTTGCGGCCGCACGATGCCGTGGCGCGTCAGCGCATGCGGGCCTGGGTACGGCGCCTCGACGACGTGCACCATCCAGCCAACGGCATGATGCACTACGCTTTGCTCGGTCGGCCGGCGCTAAAAGCGCTATCGCCGGAACGGCTGGAAGCAATGCTGCAGGCGATGCCCAACCGGCGCGATCGCGCTCTACGCGCCGCCGCCGCGCGACTGGGTATCGAGGCGCCGGAATTCGCCGATGCCGTACGCACCCAGGAGGAAATGCTCGACGCCCTCGACACGGATCTGACGAACCGCCCTTTCCTGATCGGCGATGACCTTAGCCATGCCGACCTCGTCGCCCTGCCCTATGTCGCGCGCCTCGAACAGATGGGCCTGCTGGCGCTGATCGTGGCGTCGGATCGCCGCCACCTCGCCGGGTGGTATGATCGCATGAAGACGCGGCCTTCCTGGCGCGAGTCCATCGGCGCCCTCCCGGCCAATGTCGTTCAGCATTGGCAATCGCTTGGCCAGCAGGCTTGGCCCCGGATCGTGCCGCATCTCCAGCGGCCGCCGGACGTTACGCCGGCCCCAGTCGTCCCGCGGCCTTGAGCGCCGCGATGCCGTCCGCGTCGTAACCCAACGCCGCCAGCACCTCGTCGTTGTGCTGGCCGATCGTCGGTGGGTCGGCGATGAGCGGCGGCCGCCAGCCCATCATCTGGAACGGCAGCAGCGGAAGCCGGGTCTGGATGCCGCCCGGCAGGGTGGTGGGCGCCAGCGAGCCGTTGGCGAGCAGATGCGGATGGTCGAACAGTTCCTGCGGCCGCGCCACCGGCGCGAAGGAAATGTCGGCTTCGAGGCAGAGCCGTTCGAGGTCGGCGCGGTCGTGACGCTTGAAGATCTCGGCCACCTTCGGAACCAGCCAGGGCCGTGCTTCGATGCGCTGGTTGTTGGTGGCGAGCCGCTGGTCGGCGGCCAACTCGGGTTGGCCGAAGACCCCGCAGAAGCGCTTCCACTGGCCGTCGCTGGTGATGCCGACGAAGACCTGCTGACCGTCGGCGGTGGCGAAGATCTCGTAGACGGCCCAGGAACTCACCCGCTCGGGCATGGGCGGCGGCGGCGTGCCGCCGTTCATTGCCGTGATGGCAAGGTGCTGGCCCATCAGGAACACCACCGATTCGAACAGTGCGCTTTCGACCAGGCCGCCTTTGCCGGTCCGCTCGCGCTGCTTCAGTGCCAGCACCGTGCCGAAGGCGCCGAAGATGCCGCCCATGATGTCGACCACCGAGGTACCGGCGCGCAAGGGCCGGCCGCTCGGGCCGGTCATGTAGGCGAGCCCGCCCATCATCTGCACGACCTCGTCGAGCGCCGGCCGCTTCTCGTACGGCCCCGGCAGGAAGCCTTTCAGGGCGCAATAGACCAGCCGTGGATTGATCGCCTCCAGATGCTTCGGCCCCAGCTTGCGCTTGGCCATGGAGCCGGGCGCGAAATTCTCGATCAGGACGTCGGACGACTGCAGGAGCTTCGTCAGCACCGCCCTGCCCTCTGGCGCATCGGCGTCGAGCGCCAGGCTCTTCTTGTTACGATTGAAGTAGCCGAAGAAGCCGGCGCCGAAGCCGGCAAGCCGACGCGTGCGATCGCCATCCACCGGCTCAACCTTGATCACCTCGGCACCGAGGTCGGCCAGGATCATGCCGCAGGACGGCCCGAGGATCGTATGGGTGAGTTCGACGACACGGAGGCCCTTGAGGGGCGGTTCGATAGCAAATGTCATATCCCCCCATACCGCACCCTGAGGGGCGAGCGAAGTGGACGGCTCGAAGGTGTCCACCAGAGAGGCGCGTCGGAAGCTGCGTCTCGAAGGATCGTGGCGTTTTCCGAAGCTGCCTGCCGACGTGATACCTGTCGGGGGGGCCGATCTTCAGAACCTCATGTACCGCCCGACGGATAGGCGTACGGATCTTTTGTTCCCAACGCATAAGGAGGAAAGACCGGCTGTTCGGGAAGGTGCACGACAGGCCCCTTGCCGAACAGGTTGGCGGCGATCTGCGCACCGAGCGCCGCGCGCGTCGTACCGAACCCCGCCTCCCGCACCAGCGACGCATAGGCGTCGGCATTGTGCAGGCGCTGCCTCGAATTGTTGTTGCGGTACTGGGTTTCGTAAGTGTAGCCGAGATCGTCGAGCGTCCAGCCGCCCTGCATGTCGCCAATGAAATGCGCCAGCTCGTGGACCAGCACATGTGAGCGGTAATCGTCGTGCGACTTGTCGAACTCGGGGGTGAGATAGATGCGGTCGGCGTAATCCGGCGACAGCTTTCCAGGCGTCTCGCCGCCATGGATCAGCCCATTCATCCGGTGTCGCTCCCAAGCGCCGCCAAGCCAAGTATAGCCGGGATGGCCGACGACGCTCGCGGGCGTGCGCCACAGCGAGACGAAGATATCGTCGGCGGGCGCGATGCCAGGGATCGGCTTGCCGACGCGGTTCACGAGCGTGATGCACATGCGCCGGATCATGGTCTCGACCCGCTTGGCGCCGGCGCGAGCGAGCGAGGGGTCTTTCTCATGAAGCTTGAAATGCTTGGCGATCAGCAGGAACGCCAGCCGATCCGCGTCCTCGCGCGCGACATTCGGCGTCGGCAGACGCTCGGCATGGGCGGTCGCACGTGTCGCCACGCGCACCGCACTGAGCGCGGCCTGGTAGGCGGCGGGCAGCCACAGGCTCTTGACCGTGGCGTGACGGATCGCAGCCTTCATGATCGCAGCCTTTTCGTTGTCGGTCAGCACGACAGGCTTGGGCGGCTTAGGGGCGCCCACTGGCGTGGGAGCGGCTGCGGGCCCCGCGGCAGTGACCGTCGTGGCAGGTATCGCGATGGACAGGCTGGCCCCCACGGCACGGTTCAGTGCCCGCAACGTCGCCTTTTCCGGCTCGATCTTGCTGTCGCGATAGGGCACCCAATGTTGCTGGAAGTGCAGGATGGCGTTCTGGGTCTTGGGTCCCGCGATACCGTCTTCGGCCAGCGGCACGCCCGGGCCGCCCATCGCGGCAACGACCGAGTTCAGCGAAGCCTGGATCGCGACGACGTCATCCTTCTGATTGGCGCCGTTGTAACCGACCGCCCCTTCGAGGATCACTGCCCCCGGCAAACGACAAGGAACCCGAGAGCAACCCGACGGGCCCATCAAGACTCTCAGTTGCATGCTTTGCTCCGCTGCCCGCATGAAGACGGAGAAGTTATGTTATCCAGCACACGCAGGAGGGTAAACACCGCGCCGTTCCAGACGCGCCGGAGCGCCGGTCATCACGATCGGCCGGTAAAATGCGTTCATCGAAATAAATCGCCTGCAGGCGATTGCAGGTGAACGTCACCGCGCCGACCATTCGACGCGGTGCGGCAAGAACCTGGCTTACGAGGAAGAGGTCCTCTCCGGAGTGAACCACGTCTCAATATCCTTGGTGAGCGGCAATCCGGCCGTCTCGCCGAGGACGCGGTGAGCCATGCCGGCACCGACCAGAAAGGCTTCCTGGTGCGGCAGTCCATTAGCCTTGAGCATGGTGCGGATCGCGGGCGCGTCATGGCCCCAGCCGACTGCCTCGACCTTGCCGTCGAAGGCACGGTTGAGGGTGGCCAGGAAGTCGGCACGCTCGGCCTCGCTCATCGCCGGGACGGCGTCGATGTCCCCCAGCACGAACAGGCGACCGCGGAATTTGGCGACCAGATCGGCCGCCGAGTTGCGCGGCTCGACAATGATTTCCCGATCGGGCCCGCGCCGGACGCGGGCGGCCAGCGACAGCGGCAGGACGGCCGCCCCCAGATGGGCGCCCGAGTCCATGATCACCGAGGCCAGTTCCCTGTAGGTGATCCCGAGCCGCTCGGCCCGCTTCAGGCGCATCAGGGCGACTTCGGGCTTGGGAGTTTTCCACACCTTGGCCGAGGCGCGGCGCCACACCCAGGCCTCCCATGACATATCGAAAGTCGGTCCGTTATTGTGGCCGATCCCGGGCCGCCGCAGCAGGCTCTCGACATTGGCATGACGGACACTTAGACGGTCGAAACGATCACCCATGACCCTATTCTAGCGCTATTCTGGCGTTCCTCGGGGTTGGTCTAAGCAAAAGGAGTGCCAAGTGGACGATTTCCAGGTCGATGTATTGGTGGTCGGCGCCGGCAACGCCGCGGCCTGTGCGGCACTCGCCGCCCGTGAGACGGGTGCTTCGGTCGCCATGCTGGAGGCCGCCCCCGAGGAAGAGCGCGGCGGCAACAGCACCTACACGGCCGGCGCCATGCGCGTGGTCTTCCACGGTGTCGACGACCTGGTGCAGCTCTACGACCTCACCGAGGACGAGAAGCGCGATGTCGACTTCGGCAGCTACTCGGCCGACCAGTATCTCGACGACATGGGCCGGGTGACCAATTACCGCTGCGATCCCGAGCTGACCGACATCCTGATCGGCCGCTCCTTCGAGACGATGAAGTGGATGCGCTCCAAGGGCGTACGTTTCCAGCCGAGCTATGGCCGGCAGGCCTTCAAGGTGAACGGCAAGTACAAGTTCTGGGGCGGCCTGGCCGTCGAAGCCTGGGGGGGCGGCCCGGGCCTGGTCGATCTCGAGCACAAGGCGGCCGTGAAAGCGGGCATTCCCATCCACTACCAGACGGCGGCGGTATCGCTGATCGAAGAGGACGGCGTGGTGCGCGGCGTGATCGCCCGCCACAAGGGCCGGAAGGTCAGGATCGGCGCCAAGGCAGTGGTGCTGGCCAGCGGCGGCTTCGAGAGCAACGCCGAGATGCGCACCCGCTACCTTGGTCCGACCTGGGATCTCGCCAAGGTCCGGGGCACGCGCTTCAACACCGGCGCCGGCATCAACATGGCGCTGGCGATCGGCGCCAAGCCGCACGGCAACTGGTCGGGCGGCCATGCCGTGGGCTGGGATATGAATGCCCCGGAATTCGGTGACCTCGATGTCGGCGACAACTTCCAGAAGCACTCCTACCCGCTCGGCATCATGGTGAACGCCAACGGCCAGCGTTTCGTCGACGAGGGCGCCGACTTCCGCAACTACACCTATGCCAAGTACGGCGCGGTGATCCTTGCGCAGCCGCAGCAGTTTGCCTGGCAGATCTTCGATGCCAAGGTGCTCGACAAGCTACGCGACGAGTATCGCATCAAGCGCGTCACCAAGGTGCGCGCCGATACGATCGAGGAGCTGGCCGGCAAGCTGGAGGGCGTGGATCCTCAGGCCTTCCTGAAGACCATCAAGGAATGGAACGACGCCGTCATGACCGAGGTGCCGTTCAATCCGGCGATCAAGGACGGCCGCGGCACGCGCGGGCTCGCCGTACCCAAGACCAACTGGGCCAACACGATCGACCAGGCGCCGTTCGAGGCCTATGCCGTGACCTGCGGCCTCACCTTCACCTTCGGTGGGCTGAAGATCACGACCGAGGGCGAGGTCGAGAGCACCGACGGCCATCCCATCCCCGGCCTGTTCGCGGCCGGCGAGCTGGTGGGCGGCCTCTTCTACCACAACTACCCCGGCGGAACGGGCCTGGTGTCCGGCGCGGTCCTCGGCAAGCTGGCGGGCGACAGCGCGGGACGCTACGTTTCGGGCAAGAACTGAACTGCGAAACTGCAGATCTCAGAACGAACAATGGAGGAAACGACGATGATCACCCTCTCCCGCCGTCAAGCCCTGGCCTTGGGCGGCGGTGCCGTCCTGATGCCCTCTGCCCTGCACGCGCAGGCGGCCTGGCCGGCACAGCCCGTCACCTTCGTCGTGGGCTACTCGGCGGGCGGCGGCGCCGACATCGTGGCGCGTGAGCTTGCGCATCTCATGACGCCGTTGCTCGGCCAGCAGGTGATCGTCGACAACAAGGGCGGTGCGGCCGGTGCCATCGGCGCACGCTTCGTCTCCAATGCCAAGCCCGACGGCTACACGCTCTTCTACGCCGTCGGCACCAACATCGTGACCAATCCGCACGTCCTCAAGGCCTCGATCGACACGCTGAAGGGGCTGGTGCCGATCATCCAGACCACGGACTACCAGTACGTGCTCGCGGTCAATCCCAGCGTGCCGGCGAACAACGTGCAGGAGCTGATCGCGCTCGCCAAGAAGGAGCCGGGCAAGCTCACTTTCTCCTCCTCGGGCGTGGGCGGCAACAACCACCTGGCGGGTGCCCTGTTCGCGGAAGCGGCCGGCATCGACATCACCCACGCCCCCTACAAGGGCACGGGCCCGGCGCTGATGGATGTGATCTCGGGCGTCATCACCATGAACTTCTCATCGCTGCCGCCGGCGGTGAGCCAGATCAAGGCAGGGCGCCTCAAGGCGCTGGCGGTGACCGGTACCAAGCGGGTGAGCGCTCTGCCCGACGTGCCGACGCTCAAGGAGCAAGGTGTCGACGTCGCGGTCAACGGCTGGCACGGCCTCTTCGCCCCGCCCAAGACGCCCGAGGCCATTCTCGACCGCGTCTACAAGGAGGCGGCAGTCGCGATGAAGGAGGCCAAGTACACCGAGGCCCTGGCCAAGGACGGCCTGGACCTCCCGCCGCCGCGCCCCCGCGCCGAGTTCGCCAAATACGTCGAGGACGAACACGCCTTCTGGGGCAAGAAGCTGAAGGCGCTGAACATCCAGGCGGAGTAGTCGTCACCGGCAGACGGGCGTTCAGTTTGATCGCCCGTCACTTCCGCCGCGGCACCAGACAGAAGCCCTGGGCCTCGACTCCGAGGGTGGGATTTAACTTGGAGCGGAAATTCTCGAACGCCACGGCTGCGGTCAACTCCACCACCTGCGCCTCGGTGAAGTGCATACGCAGTTCGGCAAAGAAGGCATCGTCGACCTGCTGGTCGCTGTAGGTGATGCGCTCGGCATACTCCAGCGCCAGGCGCTCGCTCGGGCTGAACAGGTTGCTGTCGCGCCAGCCCAGGACCTCCGCGACCTTCTCCAGGCCGCCTTCGGTTTCCGTCACACGGACGGAATTGATATCAATTCAAAAGGGGCAGCCGTTGATCGAGGCGACCCGAAGATAAATCAGCGGCAGGAGCTCCTTGGGCAGTTGTCCGGACTGCTCGATCGACGCACCCAGCATCTTGGCGGCGCGCAGGATCGGCGGACAGTGTGCCAGCACCTTCGTCGGATTGAGGAGATCGCCGAAGATTTCCCGTTCCTTGTCGAACACGGCCTTGAGAGTCGGATCGCCGCCATCCTCATCGATCTCGCTGACGCGGGGCATGTCGTCTCCTGTGATTTTTCGGGCGGCGACCCTACGACGACTTCAGCAGGTCTTCCAGATACATGAAGGACTGTCGCCTTTCGGCTTAACGCACCGGCGCCAGCGCCGTCAGGACCATGCGGACGAGATCGACCTGCGAGGCAGTACGTGTCTTGGCCCGCGCCGTCGCGACCTGCTTGCGCGCCGTCTCGAAGCTCACGCCGAGGTGCCGGGCGACAGCGGGCAACGGCATGCCGGTCGCCAGAAGGCTGACGAGACGGGCCTCGGCGGGCGTGAGACCGAACACCGCCGACAGGGCCCGCGCATCGATCCGGGGGACGGCCTCGGGGTCGGTCAAGATCAGCATCGCCGCCGGCTGGTGCGACAGCAGTGCCCGGCGGTCGAGGCCGAGCGGCGTTACGATCGCCGTGTAGGCTCGCCGGCCCGACGGCCGGGCAATGTGCAGATGGCTACCTGCGCCGCCTTCCCCGTCGCCACTTGCCGCCTCGCCGCCCGTTGTCCGCGCGGCTTGGGCGATCGCGCGCTGCAGCCGCTCGTCGTCACCTGGCGACAGGGCATGCACAATGCCCGCGGTCACGAGCAGCCCGTCATTTGCTGCCATCATATCGAGGGCCGCCCGATTGGCAGTGACCAGCCGGCCCGCGGCCGAGAGCTGCACGACACCGAACGACAGACAGTCGAGCGCTGCCGCTGCACCAGTCGCCGCCTGCTGTCCCATGTCGAGACGCCCACGAACCTGCAGCGCGCGGCCGATATGGGGCAGCAGGCGCTGCAGGATCTCGGTCGCGCTGCGATCGAACGGCGACGCCCGACGCGGGCGATGGATGCCGAGCGCATAGACGCCGCCGCCAGGCAAGCTTCCCTCCAGTGGGCCGCCCCCCGGCAGGCTGCCCACCGCCATCACCCCGTGGAAGACGTCGGTGTTGGGCTTCACCAGCTCGCAATAGATACGGCTCTGCTGCCAGTCGAGGTCGCTCACCAGGTCGGTACCCAGCACGGCGCGGTCGAAAACGCCGCGCTCGAGAGCGGCAACCCGCCAGGGATCGTCCTGGTAGTAGTGTGCGCCGTAGAGTTCGGCTTCCTTCGGCGTGATGCCCAGCATCGTCAGCATATCGACCGGGCCGTCGGACGCGTACTGAGCGGTGAAGGTCAGGGTCGAGCCGTCGAACAGCGCGCGCAGGCAACGCCCGACCTCGCTCCAGGCCACATGGCCCAGTGCCGCGTCATAAAGCAGGCCGACTGCTTCGGTTTCCTGGCGGGTCTCCACGATCCCGCACCTCCCTCCGCCGCCTTACCGTCATACCGACGATAGCGCGCGGCGGGGGATATTCCATCTGGATTTTGGAGCCGGTGGAGCCTGGCTCCGGGCTTCGAGGCCTGCCTTAGAAGCCCAGCACCTTGGCTTGGACCACGCCTTCGATGGCGCTGATCTTGCCCATCAGCTCCTTGCTGATCGGCTGGTCGACCTGAACGAGGGCGATCGCCGAGCCGCCGGGATTGTCGCGGCCCAAATGGAAGGTCGCGATATTGACCTTGTTTTCACCCAGCAAAGTCCCCAGCCGACCGATGAAACCCGGCTTGTCGTCGTTGGTGATGTAGAGCATGTGCGGGGCGAACTCGGCCTCGATCTCGATGCCTTTGATCTCGACGATGCGCGGATGCTTGCCGCCGAACAGCGTACCGGTCACGGCGCGCGTGTACTTCTCCGTCGTGACGGAGAGCCGGATCAGCGAGTTGTAGTCGCTGTCGCGCTCGTGCTTGACCTCGGCCACCTCGACGCCGCGCTCGCGGGCAATCACCGGGGCATTGACCATGTTCACCGTGTCGAGCTGCGGGCGCAGCACGCCCATCAGCGCCACCTGGCTGAGCGGCTTGATGTTCAGCGCCGCCACCTGGCCCTCGTACTCGATCGAGACCGCCTTGATGTCTGTATCGGTGAGCTGGCCGGCGAAGGAGCCGAGCTTCTCGGCAAGCTCCAGGTAGGGCGCCAGCTTGGGCGCATCCTCGGCCGACACATTCGGCATGTTGAGCGAGTTGGTGATGGCACCGGTCAGCAGATAATCCGACATCTGCTCGGCAACCTGCAGGGCCACATTCTCCTGCGCTTCGACCGTCGAGGCGCCGAGGTGCGGTGTGCAGACGAGGTTCGGCGCCCCGAACAGGACGCTCTCCTTGGCCGGCTCCTGGGTGAAGACATCGAAGCCCGCCCCCGCGATATGGCCCGAGACCAGGAGGTCGCGCACCGCCAGCTCGTCGACCAGCCCGCCGCGGGCGCAGTTCACGATACGCACGCCCTTCTTGGTCTTCATGAGGTTGGCGCGCGAGAGGATGTTCTTGGTCTGCTCGGTGAGCGGCGTATGGACCGTGATGAAGTCGGCCCGCGCCAGCACCTGCTCGAGTGTCGCCTTTTCGACGCCGAGCTCGGTGGCGCGCTGATCGCTCAGGAACGGGTCATAGGCCACGACCCGCATCTTGAGGCCAATGGCGCGTTCCGCCACGATCGAGCCGATATTGCCGCAGCCGATCAGTCCCAGCGTCTTGAAGCTGAGCTCGGTCCCCATGAAGCGGTTCTTTTCCCACTTGCCGGCCTGGGTCGAGGTGTTGGCGTCCGGCACCTGGCGGGCAACCGCGAACATCAGGGCGATCGCATGCTCGGCGGTGGTGATGGCATTGCCGAACGGCGTGTTCATCACCACGACGCCGTTGGCGGTGGCGGCCTTGATGTCGACATTGTCGACGCCGATGCCGGCACGGCCCACGACCTTGAGCAGCTTGGCCTCGGCCAGCACCTCGGCGGTGACCTTGGTCGCGGACCGGATCGCGAGGCCCTGGTAGTTGCCGATAATGGCACGCAGCTCGGCGGGCTTCAGGCCCGGCTTGAAATCGACGTCGCAACCGCGCTCCGAGAAAATCTCGACGGCGCGCGGGGAGAGCTCGTCGGAAATGAGAACCTTGGGCTTGGCCATTTTGATGACTCCTGGAGACTACTGAAGCCCTCACCCTGAGGAGCGCTCCGCAGGAGCGCGTCTCGAAGGGCGGGAGCGAGCACCTTGTTTGCAGCCCACCCTTCGAGACGGCGCTACGCGCCTCCTCAGGGTGAGGTGTTCTTTGCTCTTAGGCCGCAGCCTTGCCGAACTCGCGCTCGATCTCGCCGTAGGCCCAGTCGAGCCAGGGCAGCAGGGCCTCGAGGTCGCTCTTCTCGACGGTGGCGCCGCACCAGATGCGCAGGCCCGGCGGGGCGTCGCGGTAGGAGCCGACGTCGTAGCCCGCCTTCTCGGTCTCGAGCAGTTCGGCCATCTTCTTGGCAGCGGCGGCCTGCTTGTCGGCGGCAAGCGCCGTGAACCACGGCGCCGTGATGTTCAGGCACACCGAGGTGTTGGAGCGCACCGCCTTGTCGCCCGCGAGGAAAGCGATCCACTTGCGGTCGGCCACGAACTTCTCGAGCACGCCGAGATTGGCCTCGGAGCGCGCCATCAGGCCCTTGAGGCCGCCGACGCTCTCGCCCCAGCGCAGACCATCGATCGCATCCTCGACGCAGAGCATCGACGGCGTATTGATCGTATCGCCCTTGAAGATCGCTTCGGAGAACTTGCCGCCCGAGGTCAGGCGGAAGATCTTGGGCAGCGGCCAGGCCGGCGTGTAGCTCTCCAGGCGCTGGATGGCGCGCGGGCTCAGCACCAGCATGCCGTGCGCGCCCTCGCCGCCCATGACCTTCTGCCAGGACCAGGTCACGACATCGAGCTTCTGCCACGGCAGCTCCATGGCGAAGACGGCCGAGGTGGCGTCGCAGATGGCGAGCCCTTCGCGGTCGGCAGCGATCCAGTCGCCGTTCGGCACCTTCACGCCCGAGGTCGTGCCGTTCCAGGTGAAGACGACGTCGTGTGTCCAGTCGACGGCCTTGAGATCGGCGATATGGCCGTAGGGCGCCTTGAGAACGCGCGCATCCTTGAGCTTGAGCTGCTTCACCACATCGGTGACCCAGCCTTCGCCGAAGCTTTCCCAGGTCAGCATGTCGATCGGTCGGGCGCCGAGCAGCGACCACAGTGCCATCTCGACGGCTCCGGTATCCGAAGCGGGCACGATAGCGACGCGATAGTCGGCCGGAATGCCCAGCACGGCGCGTGTCCGATCGACCGCCTCGACAATCTTCTTCTTGCCGAGCTTGGATCGGTGGGACCGCCCAGTGGCGGCATCGTTGAGAGCTTGGGGCGTCCAGCCAGGACGCTTGGCGCAGGGTCCGGATGAAAAATCGGGACGCGCCGGACGCATGTTCGGCTTAGTCATCATAACCTCTCCCTTACAGAAGAGCTGCACTCCGGTGGGGGAGCGTGGCCCGCGGCCGATATACGGGGAGAGGCGCGCGGCGTCAATGTGCGGCCTTTGTCGCGGGCCGAGGCAAGGACGCTTCAGACTTGGGGCCATGGACTTGGGGCCATGGACTTGGGGCCATGGACTTGGGGCCATAGACCCGGGGCCATGCTCGCCCCCATGGCGCCCGTTGCGGCTTCGACAGCGACCACATGGGTGGCTAGACTGTTTCCCGCACAGTTGCGGTCGGGGTCTTCTCGATGAAACTGCTCTGCGTTGCCCGCGTCGTTACGCTCGCCTTGGGTCTGTTTGCCGGCGCCTGTCAAAGTCCGCCGCCTCCGCCGCCGGCCTCGCTGCAGGAGCCGTTTTCCTGGGTGATCTTCTTCGACGACGGCAGCGTCGCTATCAAGGATCAGGACCGCCAGACTCTCGACCAGGCCGCCAAGTGGTCGGGCACGCTGTTTGGAAGTCCAGCGCCGCCGGTCTGGCAGCTCTGCCTCGTCGGCCATAGCGACAACACCGGCAGCGAAGCGAGCAACCTCGCTCTGTCTCGCAGACGCGGCGAAGTCGTGAAGACGTATCTCGTCGAACGCGGATTGCCGAAGGAACGCCTGGCGGTGTTCGCGGTGGGCAGCGCCAAGCCGATGGTGGCAACACCGCCCAATACGCACGAATCGCAGAATCGCAGGGTCGAACTGGCGTTCCAACGGCGCGCGTCCGAGGAGGCCTACAAGGCGGCCTGCGATCGATGATCGGCGCCGCGGCGTCTAGACCGCCGCGATGGCCACTTTCTCGACAATCACCGCGGACTCCTCGTCCAGTCCGGCGACCTGCCGAGCAAGCTCACGCTGGACGTATTGCGCGAACGGGCCGAGATGGAGGTAGAGCACCATCTGGATCAGGCAGGCCTCCAGCGCCGCCGGGTTCCGCTTCGCCACCTCGCTGAGGTTGCGCCAGAACAGTCGGCGGAGTTGCGGGCGCCGGATGTTCATCTGCACCATGATGCGCATCAACGCCCTGGCGTCGCGCCAGCGGATCTTGCGAGCGCCGGCGCCGGCAAGAGTTGGGCGACGCAACGCCAGGCTCACGGTGCGCACGCGATCGAAATAGGCCTGGGGAGAATAAACCTCGGCCAGGATCTTTCGATAGTCGTCCAGGATGTCGCGACGCGGCCGCTTCGGGACGAAGTTGATGCCGGCGGTGCATTGATCGCCGCTGAAGTCGTCGGCAAAGGGCAGCAGGCGCCCTTCCCGTTCGAGCCGGCGCGTCAGCTGCGTGTTGGGCAGTGCCGTCAACAGGCCCACCATGCAGGCGGCGATGCTGGTCGCCTCGATGCAGTCGACCATGCCCTCGGCCACGCCGCTCTTCTCGGTGTCGAAGCCTACGATGAAGCCCGCGATCACGAAGATGCCGGCGGCGTAGATCCGGTGCACGCTCTCGGCAAGGCTGCGCCGTGTGTTTTGCTTCTTGCGCGCCGAGATGAGCGTATCGGTGTCGGGGCTTTCGATGCCGACGAAGATCACGAAGAAGTTGGCGCGCGCCAACATTCGTAGGAGCTCAGCATCGTCGGACAGATTGATCGAAGCCTCGGTCGAGAACATGAAGGGAAAGCCGCGCTCGGCCTGCCACTGCTCCAGGACGGGCAGGAACCGTTTCAAGGCCCTCTTGTTGCCGATCAGGTTGTCATCGACGAAGTCGACATGGCCACGATGGCCTGTGTCGTAAAGCGCCTGAAGTTCGGCAAGCATCTGCTCGTTGGTCTTGGAGCGCGGCACGCGGCCATAGAGCTCGATGATGTCGCAGAACTCGCAGTTGAACGGACAGCCGCGCGAGAACTGCACACCGACATAAAGATAGTTGTGCGGGTCGATCAGATCGAAGCGCGGGACCGGACTTGTCGTGACGTCGGCAGTGAATTTTTCAGCCCGCAACCGGGCCCCTCGTTCGCCCCTGTCCCAAGCGGCCACGAATTCGTGGATGATCCCCTCGGCTTCTCCCAGGACGAGGAAGTCCGCTGCCGCGTAGATCTCCTCGCACGACGTCGGATCGGGCCCGCCTACCGCCACTGGCCGGCCCGCCTCGCGGCACAGCCGGATCACCTCCAAGGTGTCGACCCGCTGCGGCAGCATCCCGCCGGTCATCACCAGATCGGCCCAGGCGAGGTCGGCGGGCTTCAGCTTGCCGACATTGCGGTCGACCAGGCGGAACGTCCATTCCTGCGGCAGCAGTGCAGCCAGAGTGATGAGGCCGAGCGGCGGCGCAGGACACTGGGCCCCGTGAACCTGGCACGCTGCCTTCAAGCTCCAGAACGAGTTCTCGTTGAAGCGAGGGAAGACCAAGAGCACCTTGACGCTCATCCACCCTCCGCATGTTGGGGGATCGCGGGCTCCAAAGAGCGACCTTATCGGTCCCGGGACCCTGTCTCAAGCCGCGACGATCGGCTATCAAGCGGCACCATGACTACCAACGACAATGATCATCGCGGCCTGTTGCCAGCCGGATTGGGCGATCTCCTGCCGCCGGACGCTTCGCGGGAAGCCCGCGCCATCGATGTGGCCATCGAACGGTTTGCCGCCTTCGGCTACGAGCGCGTGAAGCCGCCCCTGGTCGAGTTCGAGGAATCCCTGCTGGGCGGTCCCGGCGCGGCGCTGGCCCCACAGACCTTTCGTCTGATGGACCCGGTTTCGCAGCGCATGATGGGCGTGCGGCCGGATATGACCGTGCAGGTGGCACGCATTGCCGTGACGCGACTGAAGCACGAGCCGCGACCGCTGCGCCTCTCCTACGGCGGCAACGTGATCCGGGTTCGTGGCAGTGCATTGAAGCCGGAACGCCAATTCGCCCAGGTTGGTTCCGAGCTGATCGGTGTGGACAGTGCCGAGGCCGACGCCGAAGCGGTGCTGCTTACGGTCGATGCCCTGCGCGCCATCGGCGTGGCCGACCTCACGGTCGACCTCAACCTGCCCACCCTGGTGGCAGCCGTCGCAGCGGGCCTGAAACAGCCGGACGAGGTGGTGGCCCGCCTGCGCCGGGCGCTCGACCGGAAGGACGAAGGCGCCATCGCCAAGGCTGTCGCCGACAAGGACAAGGCCGACAAGAAGGTGGCCGAGCTGTTCATCGGCCTCTTGCGCGCCGCCGGTCCGGCCGATCGCGGCATCGCCCAACTGCAGAAGCTGAAGCTGCCCCCTGCCGGCGCCGCCGAGGCTGCCCGCCTCGCCGAGGTGGTGGCGCTGATCCAGAAGGCCGAGCCGGAGCTGCCGCTCACCATCGATCCGGTGGAATATCGCGGCCTGGAGTACCAGACCGGCGTCTCCTTCTCCGTCTTTGCACTCAGGGGTCGCGAAGAGCTGGCCCGTGGCGGCCGCTACTCGGCGGGCTATCCCGAGGACGGGGTCAGCGAGCCCGCGACCGGCTTCACCCTCTACATGGATGCCGTCCTGGCCGCCTCCGAGGCCCCGCCCGAGCGGCCGCGGCTCTACGTGGAGATGGGCACGCCGTGGCGGGACGCCGCGCCCTGGCAGGCCAGGGGCTATGCCGTCGTGCGTGCTGTCGTCGCAGCCTCCGACCTGCGCGCCGAAGCCAAGCGCCTGCGCTGCAGCCATGCGCTGATCGACGGCGAGGCAGTGCCCCTCTAGGCCCCTTCTGAGGATGCATTTAGCCTCGCCCCGGGCGGGGGGAAGTGCTATCCGACCTCACGCCTCTCCGGCATCGGCCCCGGGGAGGCGTTTTCATGTGTAAAGGAAGAGCGGCATGGCCAATGTGGCAGTGATCGGCGCCCAGTGGGGCGACGAGGGCAAGGGCAAGATTGTGGACTGGCTGAGCGAGCGCGCCGAAGTCGTTGTGCGCTTCCAGGGCGGCCACAACGCCGGCCATACGCTGGTCATCGGCAACCAGACCTACAAGCTCGCCCTCCTGCCCTCGGGCGTGGTGCGCCCGGGCAAGCTCTCGATCATCGGCAACGGCGTCGTGGTCGATCCCTGGCACTTCCTCGAAGAGGTGAAGAAGGTTTCGGGCCAGGGCGTGTCGGTGACACCCGAGACACTGAAGATCGCCAACCACGCCGTGCTGATCCTGCCGCTGCACCGCGACCTCGACGGCTGGCGCGAGGATGTGCCGGGCACGATCAAGATCGGCACGACGCGGCGCGGCATCGGCCCCGCCTACGAGGACAAGGTCGGTCGCCGCGCCATCCGGGTCGGCGATCTCGCCGAACCCGACATGCTCGAGAAGAAGGTCAACACCTTGCTGGCGCACCACAACGCGCTGCGCCAGGGCCTCGGCCGCCCGTCGGTCGATCCCAAGCAGCTCCTCGCCGAACTGCTCGAGCTCGCCCCCAAGATTCTGCCCTTCGCCGAAGACGTGTGGGAGCGGCTCGACGGCCTGCGTGCCGCCGGCAAGCGCATCCTGTTCGAGGGCGCCCAGGCCACGATGCTCGACATCGATCATGGCACGTACCCGTTCGTCACCTCATCGAACACCGTGGCGGCGCAGGCGATGATCGGCTCGGGCATGGGCAACGGCGCGGTGGGCTACGTGCTGGGCATCGCCAAGGCCTACACCACGCGTGTGGGCGACGGCCCCTTCCCGACCGAACTGACCGATGAGATCGGCCAGGGGCTGGGCGATCGCGGCAACGAGTTCGGCACCAACACCGGCCGCCGCCGCCGCTGCGGCTGGTTCGACGCCGTGATGGTGCGCCAGGCGGTTAAGCTGAACGGCATCGACGGCATCGCGCTCACCAAGCTCGACGTGCTGGACGGTATGAAGGAGATCAAGGTCTGCGTCGGCTACGAGCTCGATGGCAGGCGGATCGAGCGCTTCCCCTTCACCATGGGCGCGCAGGCAAAGCTCACGCCGGTCTGGGAGACCTTCGAGGGCTGGAGCCAGAGCACAAGGGGCGCCCGTTCCTTCGGCGAACTGCCGGCGACCTGCATCAAGTACGTGCGCCGCGTCGAGGAACTGGTTGGCTGCCCCGTGGCGCTGCTCAGCACCAGCCCCGAGCGCGAAGACACGATCCTGATGACGGACCCGTTCCGGGACTAACGCTGCGGAGCCGGACTCACCAGAGCCCGGGGAAAAGGCGATAGCGCACGCGTGACATGTAGGCGGCGTAGCCGGGCAGCCCGGCTACCAGCGTGCGCTCTTCGATCCGGCTGCGGACGACAAACAGGACGAAGAAGACCGGCACCATCGCGACGCCCCACCAGGAGCCGAGCAACAGCGGTGTGCCGATGAAATAGAGCATGACGCCGGCATACATGGGATGCCGGACATAGGCGTAGGGGCCGGTCCAAATGACCTGCTGGTGCCGCTCGGCCTGTACCTTGACGACGGGCGCAGCGAAGCTGTTTTCACGAAACACCCACATGATGAAGGCGGTCGAGGCGAAAAACATCGCCAGCCCCGCCATTTGCAGCACGATGGGTACAGTTGAAGCCTGCAGCCGCCGGTCGAAGCCCATCAGGACGACCCACGCCAGGATCGCCAGCATGAAGACGAGCATGAACAATTTGTCGGCGGCCGGCTGGTCGGCGGACGTCATCTTGAGGCGCTCGGCCAGCAGCCCAGGGTCGGTTCTGGCGAGCCACAAGCCGCAGGCGGGACCAAGCAGCGCCGAGACGATCAGGTAGGTCCAGGCAGACGGCCAATGGAACGTGCCGGCGGCGGCAAACAGCAGCGCCCCCATGCCGACAACGACCGCCAGGTTCTGCAGCAGCAGCTTTGCGATCACCTCTCCCTCCGCGCGCTCCGACCGAGGACGTACCTTCCCGGCCGGAGCGCGCCCGACGGTGAACCTCTACCAAGGCAACATTGCGATACCCTGGCGCAGGCCCCTGGCCCAGAGCCCTGTCACGGAGCCGGCGGTCAAGTCGGCAATCGAACCGTCATCTCGATCTCGAGCAGCAGGTCGGGCGCCGCCAAGGCAGCGACGCCGATGCCGGTGACGCAAGGCTGCGCGCCGTCGAGGAACGCCAACACAAAGGACCAGAGCTGCTCGAGGCGCTCGGGTGTCAGATCGACGACATAGGCTCGCATCATCACCAGGTCCGCGGGCGAGGCCCCCGCGGCGTCGAGCGCCATCCGAGCATTCCGGATGACGAGTTCGGCCTGCGCCACGAACGACTTGGGCGCCGGCTCGCCACCCGGCCGCCAGGCGACCTGCCCGGAAATGAAAGCGAGCCTGCCGGGCTCGACGATCGTGATTTGCGAGTACCCCATCGCGCCGGCATCGGGCAAAGCTGGCGGATTCAATCGAACGAGCGGTTGCGTCACTTCCGTTTTCCCTCTTGCTTGTCGCCGTTACTCGTCGGCGGCGCTCCATAACCGGCCGATTGGCGAATGGGTGTCGACACAGAAGCGAATGGGTTGCCAATGCTGCGCGCGAACCTGAACGATATCCTGATCTTCATGGCCGTCGTCGATGCCGGAAGCTTTATCGCTGGAGGCCTGTCGATGGGCCTGTCGAGGTCGGCGGCAGGAAAGGCCGTCATCCGCCTGGAAGAGCGGCTCGGCACGCGCCTTCTCAATCGCACGACCAGGACGCTCAGCCTCACCGACGAAGGACGGGTCTTCTACGAGCACGGGCTGCAGGTCCTGGCGACGGTCGACGAAGCCGAGGCGAGCGTTGGCGGCCGCGGCGGCACGCCCCGCGGCATCCTTCGGCTCACGCTACCCGGCGCCTTCGGGCGCATCGTGATCCTCCCCCTGCTCCAGAGGTATCTCGAGGCCTGGCCCGAGCTTCAGGCCGAGGTCAGCCTCACCGATCGTCTGGTCGACGTCGTCGAAGAAGGGTTCGATCTCGCGATCAGGATCGGGGTCACGACGTCGGACACGCGGCTCGTGTCGCGGACGATCGCCCGCTACAAGGCACTGCTGTGCGCTTCGCCCTCCTATCTCGCCGGCCGGGACGAACCCAGGGACATCGACGCCCTCTCGACCCACGACTGCCTGTTCTTCAGTAGCCGCGGCCAACGCCAAAGCTGGCGCTTTCGTGCCGGCGGCGGAGCGTGGACCAGGGCCCAAGGACGCAGCCGCTTACGCCTCGACAGCGCCGACGCCCTGCGCGATGCCGCCCTGGCGGGACTGGGCATTGCGTTGTTGCCGGACGTCCTCGTTGCCGATGATGTGGCGGCGGGCCGCCTCCGACGGGTCCTGCCCGACCTCGAAACCGACGAGGTGAGGATCGTCGCGATCTACCCCAGCAAGCGCCTTCTGGAACCCCGCGTCAGGCGCTTCATCGATTTCGCCGTCGAGGCACTCGATCAAAGGAGATGAGAATGCGCAAGCGATCGATCGGCAAAGGCATCGCGGTGAGAGATACGATCCTGTGGGTCGAGGACACCGGCGAGAGCAACCTGCCGCCGATGCTCTGCCTGCATTCGCTGTTCCTAGACGGCACCATGTTCGATGGCTTCGTCGAACGGGCCCAGGGACAGTTCCGCCTCATTCGGCCGGACTTTCGCGGCCAGGGCAGCAGCGCCCCGGCCACCGGCGATATCGTCACCATGGACGACTGTGCGGACGACATGCTGGCGCTGATCGAGACCCTGAACCTGCCGCCGGTTCATCTCGTCGCCGCCTCGATGGGCGGCGACGTCGCGGTACGCATGGTGGCCGAGCGGCCGGAGCTCTTCCGCTCCCTGGTGATGATGGGCTCGTCGGCGCGCGGTGAGCCGGCGGACCAGATGGAGCGCTTCCGAGGTTTGCTGAAGGAAGCCGCCCTGACCGGTTTCGTCGGAGATTACCTCGACATTCTGATGTCGATCATGTTTGGCGCCACGACACGGGCCAAGCCCGAGGCGCAGCCCATGCTCGACCGGTGGCGCACCAGGATGTCGCTCCTGCCACACTCGGCCTGGCCTGCGATGTTCGGCGTGCTCGAGCGGCCGAGCGCCGTGGCGCTGCTGCCCAAGATCACGGTGCCGACCCTGCTGTTCTCCGGCACCGACGACATCGCCCGCCCGCCCGACTGGGGACAGGAGGTGGCCGACGGGGTGAAGGACGCTCGCTTCACCATCCTGGACGGCGTGGGCCACAGCCCCATCCTGGAAGTGCCGGAGATCGTGATCCCGCAAGTGCTCGCATTCCTGGCCGGAGCCGCGCGCGCCGGCTGAGGAGCAGCGGCATCTTTTTGCATCAACTCGCCAAGACGATGCAGGCTGTTGTGCGACTAGCTGCACAACATCCTGCAGTTGTCCCTCCAATCTTCTTTTTCATTCGTTATTCATCGGAAGATTCGCCGAATTCGTCGATCCTGCATCGCAGTTTGTGACTTCGCCGTGATAACGTAGCGAGTGCAATTAGTGCGATCAGTAGGAGCGTGGTGGGATGGCGACCTTTACCGTTGTGAACCTCAATGACAGCGGCGCCGGATCGCTGCGGGCGGCCATCGAGGCAGCCAACGCCGAGGCTCCGGGCACGGCCAGCACCATCCAATTCGCGGTCACGGGCACGATCACACTCGCGAGCGGCCTCCCCGACATCACCCGGCCGATCGACATCGTTGCCGGTAATCCAGCGACCGGCAATCCCCCCACGGTGGGAATCGACTTCAACGGCAATGCCGGCCTGGTCTTTGCGGCAGGCTCCGCCGGCTCGCAACTCGTGGGCCTCTCGATCGGGCACGCTTCCGGCAACGGCGTCACGCTCAACGCGGGCGGCATTACGCTCAACAACAACTACATCGGACTTGCCCTCGACGGCTCGGCCGCCGGCAACACAGGCGATGGTGTCCATGTCGCCGCCACTTCGTCGGGCAACCAGATCGGCTACAACCCCGACGCAGCGACCCTCTCCGAAAATGGCCAGCCCGCGACCGGCGTCGTTTCCAACGTGATCTCGGCCAATGGCGGCAACGGCATCACGCTGAACGGCGCCCATGACAACACGATCGTGTCGAACCGGATCGGCACCAGCACCGACGGCAATTCGGCGGTGGCCAATGGCGGCAACGGCATCTGGGTGACGGCCGGCGCCAGCGGCAACACGATCGGCGGCGCCGTCACGGGCAACGATGCGTCGGGTCAACCGAACAATCCGACCGGCAACAAGGGCCATGCCAGCGAAGTCGTGGTCGTCGCGCCGCCGCTCGGGAACCTGGTATCGGGCAACAACGGTGACGGTATCCGCATCGATACGGGGTCGGCCCACAACACGATGAGCGGCAACTTCGTCGGCACCACGGCGAGCGGCACCGTCGACCTCGGCAATCACGGCGACGGCGTCGCGATCCTGCAGTCCGATTTCAACACCCTGATCGGCTGCAAGGTCGTCGACAACCCCTTCATCTACTACAACGTGGTGGGCGGCAACGACGGCAACGGCATCCGGGTCACCGACTCCGACCACGTCACGATCCACGCCAACTTCGTCGGCCTCGGCGCCGACAACGCCACGGTCGTCGGCAACAGCCTCGACGGCATCCTGATCGACGGTTCCTCGCGCAACACCCAGGTGGGCGGCGTCATCCCGCTGGGCAACGTCGTCTCCGGCAACGTGGAGAACGGAATCGAGGTCGCGGGCACGGCGAGCGGCTTCAGCACCCTCAACACCTTCGCCGGCATCACCGCTTTCTTCGGCATCGCGCCCAATGGCAAGAACGGGATGCTGATCACCTCGACAGGCGGCAACCAGACGGTCCAGACCAACGTGATCGCGGGCAATGTGGAGAATGGCCTGGTGATCGCGGGCGATGCCTGGGGTGTCACGGTCGTCCCCAACATCGTAGGCCTCGACACGCGCGGCGATGCTGCCCTCCCCAATGGCGGTGTCGGCATCCTGATCACCGGCAATGCGCACGACAATTTCGTGGGCGGCACCGACCTTCTCGCCAACCTCTCGGTGATCCGCCAGAACACCGTCTCCGGCAACATGGGCTACGGTGTCGAGATCGCCGGCAATGCTTCCAACAACGTGATCGCCGACAGCGCGATCGGCACCAACATCCAGGAGCTGGCGGCGCTGGCCAACACCGCCGGCGGCGTGCTGGTGTCGACCACTGGCACCGGCAACGTCATCGGCTCGCCCCAGACCGGCTGGACGCCCCTGCCCTCTCCGGCAGTCTCCCACAATGTCATCAGCGGCAACACGGGCCCCGGAGTGACCCTAGCGGCCGGCACCAACTTCAATGCCGTCATCAACAACTATATCGGCCTCAACATCCTCGCCCAGCCGGTGCTGCTCAATGGCGGCGGCGCGATCCAGAACGACGGCGGCGCGAACCTGATCTACGGCAACGGCGCGCACGGCCCCCTTCCCTGGCAGTCGCCGACCGGCCAGCTCGAGGCCCTTTTCGTCGGCTGGTTCGGCCGCGCGGCGGCTCCGGCCGGCTTCCAGCAGGACATGGAGAAGGTCCTGTCCCTGATGCTGGGCGGCGACTCGATCACCCAGGCCATGCAAAAGGCGTCGGACAGCTTTGCCGCGGCGCCCGAGGTCGGGATCTACCGCGAGATCGCAACCTTCACCGTACCCAACGCCGACCCGCCGACGGCGCAATCGGCACTGGTCGACAGCTTCATCAATCATACTTTCAGCAACCTGTTCGGTCGCAGCGCTACGCCGAGCGAGCTCGCGATCTGGAACAACGCCTTCTTCGGCGGGGCCATCCCCTACGCCCAGATGGTCTACGACATCGCCTCGGCGGCCCAGGGCAACGACATCCTGGCGATGAACGCCAAGATCCTGGCCGCCTCCTACTTCACCTCGGCTTTTGCCGGCCACCCCACCGATCTGCCGACCTTGGCGGAGATGCAGGCTGCCGTCACCGGCGTCACCAACCAGACCACGCTCTACAATTCGCAAGTGACGACCGACACGCTGGTCGACGGCACGCACACCCAGGTCGACTACCAGTCGATCCTCTCGCCGGGCAACATCACCACCGGCGTGCGCGCCGGGCTCGACGGCACGGTCTTCCTGACCGGCTTGAAGACCATTGAGGGCTCCAGCGATACGAAGGCCTACATCTACCAGGGCCCCCTGAACGACACGACCGCCGGCACCCTCCATGTCCTGACGCCGACCTTCGCCGACCAAACGGTGACGACGGCGGCCTTCTACGGTCCCGACACGGCGATTTTCACGCCCGGCATCGGCCTCGGCAACGTCCGCGCCGTCGGCAGCTATCAATACAAAGAGAATCCGGCCGGCGTGTTCAATCACGGCATGATCTACGAGGGCCCGGTGAGCGGCATCGGCGGTACCTGGACCGAGATCTCCGTACCCTCAAACGGCGTCAACGTGGTGGGTGGCGTCACCGTGCCGGGCACCGTCGCCAACACCATCCTGCACAGCACGCAGGGCAACCTGGTGGTCGGCAACTACGACATCTCGGGGCCCGGCGGCTACCTGCTCGGCGCCAACGGCTTCATCTACAACATCGCCACCGGCCAATACACGTTGATGAAGGTCAACGGCAGCTACGACAATCTGACGTCGCTGTACGGCATCTGGCAGAACGGCGTCGGCAGCAACACCTACACCATCGCCGGCGGCACGAAGGACGGCACCGGCCTCAACGTCGCGTTCCTGGAGACCTACGACGCGGCCACCGGCGAATTCTCCAACCTCACCTTCTATACCGGCTTCAACAAGCCGGGTGCCGTGCTCACCCACTTCGAGAACATCACGGCCGTTCCCGGTGGCTTCAACCTGGTGGCGACCACCGACAGCGGACCAGCCTTTGCCGCGGTCAAGGTCAATGCGGACGGCTCGTTCGGCGATGCGGTGTGGACCGCCATCGACCTGCCGGGCAGCACGCTGCTGACCGGCAACATCGCCTACCAGAACGTGGTGGGCGGCATCTACAACACCGACGATTCCGACACGGTTGCGACCTATCTCGGCGTCGTGCAGCAGAGCTACGTCGCCTCCGACGGCGGGCTGATCATGCCCGTGGGTTCGCACGATTTCGCCTATTCGCTGTCGGTGCGGGGCAGCGTCGGCACCACGATCACCGGCTCGACGACCGCGGGCAACGTGCTGGGCGGCTCGATCGGCAACGACACCATCTTCGGCACTGCCAGCAAGGTATACGCCGACACGATCTATACCGGTGGCGGCGCCGACACGATCACCCTGGCGGTCGACCACACGGCGCAATCGCGCATCGGCCTCTATGCCGGCAATAGCTACGACAGCGCCGCTGCGCTCTACGCCGGCGGTCTCGTGTCGCCGGTCGTGGGCAGCATCGTGAATGCAAGCGACATCCCGCAGCTCGGCTGGTGGGGCCAGGCGACGGGCCAGCTCGGCGGCCCGGTGTCGAACGCCAGTACCAATGCCGGCATCGGCACAGGCACCAGCCAGGACATGACGACGGTCCATAACTTCGTCGTCGGCACGTCTGCCCATAGCGGCGACAAGATCGACATCTCGCTCGATGCCTTCAGCGACCTCGTGCGTGCGGCCGACGGCGGCAACCCGCATCCGGGTCATGCGATCCTGAGTAACGCCGTGGCGCCCGGCGGCACGATCACCGTGGGCGATGCGACGGTGATCGTGATCCAGGGGCCGCCGGGCGGCTATGTCGGTGCGGCCGATCTCGCGGCCGATCTCCTGGCCAACCCGATCACCTTCGCAGCCCCGCAGACCGCCGAATTCAACCACTACATCGTCGCCTATCAGGATGTCGGCGGCGACGTGCGGCTGGCCGACATGAGCATCCAGCGCGGCGCCGGCCCCGCCTTCACCGACACCGCAGGCGGTGCCACGCTGTCGATCTCGGACATGGCCGAGCTCAGCGGCGTCTCGCTCGCTTCGCTCAGGCCGGAGAACATCAACCTGCTGAACGGCGTCGCGGTCGAGAACTCGACCTATCTCGACTTCACCGGCTGGCATGTCACCAACGCCACCAACGTGATCGATGCCTATCAGCTCGCTCCCGCAGACGTGACGCAAGCCACCAGCGCCGGCCTCAACGTCGCCCTTGTGCTAGGGCGCGCCAACGATCCGACGGCGCTCTTGAACGAGAACTGGGGCACGCGCCAGGAGACCCTGGCCGAGCTTGGACAGAACGGCACGCTCTGGTCGACCTATGGCGCGGATCAGGCGCTCTACGACAAGGTCGCGAGCGAGCTCAAGACCACATACGGTCTCAAGATCCTCGACGGCACCGACTCTGCAGCGTACGGCGACTATGTCTCCTCCGCCGCGTCGCGCACCATCTGGGTCGAGCTCGACACCGCGGCGCAGTTCGAGAGCCTGTTCGGCACGACGCTCTACCAGAGCACCCAGAGCGGCAACGAGTTCGCGTTCTGGAACGGCAACCTCTTCCTGCCCGAGGAATGGAACATCCAGGGTCTGTGGTTCGATACCGAAAACGTACCGCCGCCTTCGAACCTGACCCCCGGCGTTTCCACCACCCTGCCGCAGGGCGCACAGAGCCCCGGCAATCTCTCGACACTGGGCCTCGATCTCTCGCCGGCAGAGATCGCCAAGCTCTATAACTTCCCGCTGATCGGCCAGGACGTCGCCACCGGACCGATCGGCCTGATCGAACCCGGCATCGGCTCGGCCCTGCCCGCGGACCAGACCAAGACGTTCCAGCAGCTCCTGACCGAGTATCTTGCCTCGGTCGGCCAGAGCGGCACTGGCCAGGTCAAGGTTCAGGGCGCCAACGGCCAGTCCTACGACCAGGGTGGCGCCGGCGAACGCTCGCTCGATGTCGGCGTGGTGGCGAGCGTCAATCCCAACAGCGACATCTATCTGTTCAACGGCTCGGGCTACAACGGCAACGCCGATGCCTCGACCTTCACCGCGATCCAGAGCGCGCTGTGGGATCCGACCTTGCGCGCCGCCGTGCTCTCGAGCTCGTTCGGCGACGATCAGAGCATGAGTCCGAATTCGCCTTTCTATCAGGCCTACCGGCAACTCCAGATCGATGCGGCACTGAAGAACGTCACGCTGTTCAATGCGCTGGGTGACGGTGGCTCAGGCAACGAGACCGGTAACGGTCTCACCAACCTCGCCTACAACGAGACCAGCGCCTACAACGTGATGGTGGGCGGCACGTCGCTCTCGACCCTGACCGCGGCCCAGAACGACACGACGCTCAATCCCTCGATCGTCGCGCCGGCCCTGGCCGGCGATCGCGCCACGCTCTGGCAGTTGATGGCGGGTGGCCTGACGTCTTTGCCCACCGATGCCGCGACCTTGCAGACCTTCGTCGAAGCGGTGTGGAACCAGTACTACGTCGAAGGCAACCACATCACGATCAAGAACTCGCCCTTCGAGGGCGGCTATCTCGTCAACACCACGAGCTCGGGCGGCGTCGACACGTCGCAGCCGACGCCCGACTACCAGCTCGCCTACGGCCTGCATCCCACGACGACCGGTCCCTCGCCCGAGACGGGTCGCGGCGCACCCGACGTCGCGGCCAATGCCGGCGGCAACCTCGCCTACCTCACGCCCAATGCCGACATGGTGGGCAGCGGCCCGGACGGCGGCACCAGTGCGGCGACGCCGCTCTGGGCCTCGCTCGGCGTCCAACTCAACACCATTTTCCATGATCAGGGCCTGCCGAACCTCGGCTACATGAACGACCTGCTCTACATCGCCTCGGCGATCGCGCCGGCCTCGTTCAATGACATCACCATCGGCAGCAACACCTCGTCCTTCACCTTGGGCGGCAGCTACCATTCGAACGGTACGGAGCTGACGCCGACCGGCTTCGGCTACTATGCCGGCCCCGGCTACGACCTCGTGACCGGTCTTGGCACGCCCAATGGCGTATTGCTCGCCCGGTCCCTGACGACGATTGCGCATCATCAGGTGTCCTACGCCGACAGCCCCGACATGCTCGAAGCGGCGACGGCCACCGACGGCAGCTGGACCAGTGGGGCCCATCAGAGCCTGCTGTTCCAGACCATGTCGGCCAACGGCGCGGTGGTCGGCCTCGATATCGGTGGCGACACCTCGTCCTTCCTGAGCGGGGCCTCCGGCACCTATGCCTGGACGGCCCGGCTGGCGCAGCAGTCCCTGCAGGCCGACTTCGACCCCGCCCTGGTGCGGACCTTCGACAAGGCATCGCAGGGCGCGGTCTGGCAGACATCCGTGTCGGCCGGCGAGAGCGTCGCGGTGTCGATCGATGCGCGCGATGCCGATGCCATCCAGGGCTCGATGAGCACCCCCTTCGGCTTCGCCGATTTCCTGACTGACAACGGCGCCGTGCGCGTGGCCCGACCGGTGGCCGTCGCCGAGACCGCCAATGCCAGCGACGATCAGACCGCCATCGTGCGCGTGCGCCAGAACGGTGAAGACAAGCTGTCGCTCAGCTTCTATCGCGTCGACGATCTCTCGGGCACCATCGATGGCCTGCAGCCCGGCCAGGCGGGCTATGCCGCGGCGGCCGAGGCACGCGCCTACCAGCTTGCCGGCGGTGGCAACGCGCTGTCCGGACCAGGCTACGGCAACTATACCGAAACCCAACTGACCAGTGTCAATTCCGGCGACCTGATCGCCATGACACTGACCAACCAGACGGCCGGCGCCACCTACTGGGCGTTCAGCCAGGCCAACGAGAGCGTGGGCGGCCAGTCGGTCGGCCACCTTTGGAACTACGGGCTGAACACCTGGGGCTGGGAAGACCTGAAGGGCGGCGGCGACCACGACTTCAACGATCTCCTGGTGCAGCTCGACTTCACCAGCAGCTCGGGCCACGGCTGGCTGGTCTGATCGTCGCTCCCCCGGCTCTCGCACGGCTCGCGCCTGTACCACGGACGGCGTTCGGGCTATGTGATCGCCAGTGGAGTATCTCAAGGAACTACTGAACCGAGCCGAGCTCGGTGCCTGGGAAACGTGGAGCACGCAATATCGCGTGCTCGCCGTCGTCGTGGGCCTGCTGGTCGCCTATTGGGGCCTCAGGGTCGTGGTGCCCACGGTCCTGCGCGTTCTGCGGCCCTTCCTCTTTATCGCCATCGTCTTCGCCGCGGTCTGGGCGTTGTTCCCCAAGGAAACCTGCTCCTTCGAGATCCTCTCGAAGGTGCCGGTCCTCTGCGCCAAGCAGTAACGCCTACTTCACGCTCACCAGGGTCAGGTCGACGAACCAGGACTGGGCCGGCACGAAGCCCTGGACGTTCTTGCTGAAGGCCCGCGGGTTGAGGTCGTGCACGATGTAGAGCCAGGGCGGATTGTCGACCAGCCGCTCGTGCGCCTGCGCGAAGTACTTCTGGATCGTCGCCTCGTCCGTGGCCTCGGCCAAGGTCTTGAGGGCGGTCTCGAACTTCTCGTCGTTCCATTGCTGGAAGTTGGAGCCGGTCGGTGAAGAGTTGGCCGCCGCGAAGTAGCGGAACATCATGCCGACATCGCTCGACGGCGAGCTGACATTCAGCGCCATCGCGCCCTTCAGCTCAGGGCTGTCGGGCACGGCGCGGCCGGCGTTGAGCAGCACCTGCCATTCCACGGCGTCGACCTGGATGTCGACGCCGCAGGCCTGCTTCAGGTTCTCCTGCAGGGCCTCGTTCATCGGCAGCGGCAGCATCTGGCCCGATCCCGAGGTCGAGATCATGACCTTGAAGGAAAGCGGCTTCTGCGGCGTGAAGCCCGCTTCGGCCAGGAGCTTCTTGCCCTTCGCCGGATCGAACGTGTAGCGGTTCTCCGGATTGCCGAAGGCCGGATCGTTGGGTTTCAGCCAGCCAACCGACGGCTCGGCCGTGCCGTTCAGCAGCGACACGATGGCGTTGCGGTCGATGCAGTAGTTCAGCGCCTGGCGCACGCGCACGTCGGCCAGCGGACTGTTCTTGGCCGCCATGTTGTAGAACCACGGCCAGACATGCGGATAGGAATTGGTCGAGATGACGTAGCCCGCCTGCTTCAGCGACGGAATGCCGTCGGGCGGCGGCACCTCGATCCAGTCGACGCGGCCGGAGCGCAGCGCCGCGAGGCGCGTATTGGCCTCGGGAATCGGCAGCAGGACGACGGAGTCGACCTTGGGCTTGCGGCCGGCATCCCAGTAGTCGTCGTTGCGCACCATCGTCACCGACTGGCGCGGCACGACCTTGCTGATCTTGAACGGGCCGGTGCCCGCCGCCGGCAGCATGGCGACCTTTGCCCAGTCCTTGCCCGCCTTGTCCCACGAAGCGGGCGAGGTGTTGAGCATGTAGGGCACCATCCACGGGAAGTAGGAAGCCACCGTCGTCGTGGTCAGGGCCACCGTGTAGTCGTCGATCTTCTTGTAGGAAGCGAGGATCGGCACGCGCGAACGCATGATGCCAGTGGCCGCCGCCTCGAACTGCGGGCTGTCCTTGTTGAAGATGCGCTCCAGGTTCCAGATCACCGCGTCGGCATTGAAGTCGGTACCGTCGTGGAATTTCACACCTTTGCGCAGGGTGAAGATCCAGGTCTTCTTGTCGTCCGGCGCCTGCTCCCACTTCTCGGCAAGACCGGGCCGCAGCGTCGCGAGCTGGTCGGACTTCGAGAGGTCGAACAGGATCAGCCCTTCGAAGGCCGGAAAGCCCAGGAAGCGCATGCCTTCGAAGCCGTTGTTGGGCATGCCCGTGGTCGTCGGAATGTCCGACGCGGTCATGCCGATGCGCAGAACCTTGTCCTGCGCCTGCGCTCCGTGCGGCACCGTCGAAAGGCCAACCACCGACGCGGCCAGCGTCACGGCGAACTTGAAACGGCGGAGGCTCATGCCCGTGCTCCCTGCGATCCACACACGCAGGGGCATATGCAATCAGCGGGCCATCAGCGCCTCAAAGCGGCTGAGATACTCGCGGGCGTGGGCCTGGTAGTCGACGCCTGGCAGGTCGAGATGCGCGCTCGACACCATGGCCCACATCGCTTCGCGCAGGGCGCTGGCCGCCTTCATTGCCGTAAAGGCCCGCCGGATCTCGGCTGTCACCCCGTTTTCGAAATAGGCGCTCAGCAAGTCCGCATCGTCGGCTGCGGTGAAGCCGCCGTTGGACGAGAGGTTGGCGAGATCGAACAACGGCGTGCCGAACCCGCCATACTCCCAGTCGATCAGCCACAGCCGCTCGCCGTCGTCGATCACGTTGCCCGGCAGCAGATCGTGATGGCCGAACACCACCGGCATCGCGACCTGCCGGCGCTCCAGTTCGACCGCCGCCTCCAGGAAGCGCGGCAGGTCGGCCACGAAGGGACTTTGCGGGGCAGCGGCGATGGTGCGGGCATAGTCGCGGATCACGCGGAACACCGAGAAGAAGCTGGCCGGCCCAGCGACATGCCGCCCGACCTCGCGGTGGCAGCGGCGGAGCAGCGGCACCAGACGATCGATGTTCGCAGCCAGGTCGGCCTCGACAAAGGTGTGCCCTGCCACGAAGCGCATCACCATCATGCCGGGCGCCAGATGCACGATCTCCGGCGAGAGGCCCGCTTCGTGCGCGGCTTTCGAGGCTGCCCGCTCGCGCTCACGGAAGACGTGGTGGACGGGGATGTCCTCGCCGCAGCGCACGACGAACTTCTCGCCGCCGTCATCCGCCACATAGGAAATGTTGGTGAGGCCGCCCTGCAACGGCGACAGCGTCACCGACCCGCGCCAGCACGGCAGGCGCGCAACGGTTCCCTCCAGCTCTGCTTCGGGCTTTCGCATCGCGGCGCCGCCTTTCACCGGTCTGCACGGGATCATTCCATGGCGCCGGCCCGCGCGCTACGGTCCCGTCCACAGTAGACCAAAGGAGCCGATTGCCATGCCCGACGCGCGTGTCACCAACACCATCACCGGGCGCGATGCCTTCCTGCGCGTGCTGAAGGACGAAGGCGTCTCCAAGATGTTCGGCAATCCCGGCACGACCGAGCTGCCCATCATGCACGCCCTCTCCTCGGCGCCGGAAATGGGCTATGTGCTGGGCCTGCAGGAGGCGGTGGTGATCGCCATGGCCGACGGCTATGCCCGCGCTTCGGGCAAGCTGGTGTCCTGCAACGTCCATGTGGCCCCCGGCCTCGGCAATGCCATCGGCTCGATCTATACCTCGCTGATGTCGGGCACGCCGATGATCGTCACGGCCGGCCAGCAGGAGCAGGGTCACGGCCTCACTGAGCCGCTGCTCTATGCGCCGCTCGTGCCGATCGCCCAGCCGGTCGTGAAATGGGCGACCGAGGTCAACCGCATCGAGGATCTGCCGCGCATCCTGCGCCGCGCCGCCAAGGTGGCGACCACCGAGCCGACCGGCCCGGTCTTCATCTCGCTGCCCGGTGACATCCTGAACAATGAAGCGGCCGTCGAGATGGGCATGCCGACGCGGGTCGATACCGCGGTACGCCCCAGCGATGCCGCGCTGGAGCAGCTCGCGCGGCGCCTGCTCGCCGCCAAGAAGCCGGTGATCCTGGCCGGCCACGAGATCGCGACATCGGACGCTTTCGCCGAGGCGACGGCGCTCGCCGAGGCCCTGGGCGCGCCGGTGCTGCAGCAGACCGTGGCCTGGGGTGCACACTTCCCCTCCGAGCATCCGGCCTATCTCGGCGCGCTGAACCGCGACCAGAAGTACGTGCGGCGTGTCCTCTCCGACTACGATCTGATGCTCTGCGTGGGCGCCGACCTTCTCAAGATGTCGGTGTGGAGCGAGACCGACCCGTTGCCCGAAACCACCGAGGTGGCGATGATCGGCCAGCGCGACTGGGAGATGGGCAAGAACTTCCCGGCCGCGACGGCGCTGCGCGCCGACGTGAAGCAGACGCTGGTCGCCCTGGTGCCCCTCCTGAAGAAGCTTGGTGGCGCCGCCCTGGCCGATCGCGCCAAGGCCTCGCTTGCCGAGATTGCGACGCGCAACTGGAGTGCCCAGCGCGCCCAACGCAAGGCCAAGCTCGCCGCGCCGGCCGCCGGCGACTCGCCGCTGCCCGCTGAATGGGTGATGATGCGGCTCAGCGAGAGACTTCCGGGCGACGCCATCGTGGTCGAGGAAGGCCTCACCAGTACCGTCAGCCTGCCGAGCTACTTCGCCTTCCGCGACCGCAACAGCTTCTTTGGCAACGTCTCCGGCGGCATCGGCTGGGGTATTGCGGCAGCGGTCGGCGTGCAGATCGCCGAACCCAGGCGCCGCGTGGTCGCGGTGATCGGCGATGGCAGTGCGATGTACTCGATCACCGCCCTCTGGAGTGCCGCCAATCAGAAGCTGCCGGTGATCTTCCTGATCACCAACAACGAGGGCTACCAGATCCTGAAGAACCGCCTGAAGTTGTTCCACGGCAACGACACGCCGATCGGCATGGATTTCAACGACCCACCGATGAACATCACCGCCATCGCCCAGGGCTTTGGCGTCGCCGCCGAACGGGCGGGCACCGCCGCCGACTTCGACGCGGCGCTCGACCGGGCGCTGGCCAAGACCGACGGCCCGACCTTGATCGAGGTGATGGTGAAGAAGGCGTAGGAGCGCGAGCGCCGGCGCTACTCTGCAGCCCTTTGTGGCTTCTTGGCGCCGGCCATCAAGCCGGTCGGGTCGATCAGCTTGTTGTGGACCAGCATGTTGTGGGCGTGCGCGAGGTGATGCAGGGCGAACGAGGTCTGCATCGCACTGACCCGGCCCTGCGCATCCTGGGCGGCGTTCACCGCCTGCTTGACGAGCTTCAGGGCGAAGAGCGGCTTCTGGGCGATGCGTTCGGCCATGGCGAGGCCGAACGCTTCCAGTTCAGCGCGCGGCACCACGTGATTCACCATGCCGATCCGGTGGGCCTCCTCCGCAGTGAGCCAGTCGGCGGTGAACAGGAACTCCTTGGCTTTGCGAATCCCCATCTCCCAGGGATGGGCGAAGAACTCTGCGCCGCCCACCCCCATCGCCACCGTATGATCGAGGAACTCGGTGTCCTCGGCGGCGACAATGAGGTCGCAAGGCCACATGAGCATCAGGCCGCCGGCGATCACCTTGCCGTGCACCAGCGCCAGGGTGGGCTTGGGAATGTTGCGCCAGCGTTCGCAGAAGCCCAGGTAGATCTCCTGCTCGCGGGCATACTGCGCCTCCGCGCCCGGCTTGCCGAAGCCCGTCCAGGTACCGACCGTGTCGTGCTTGGCCATGTTGCCGTGGCCATCGGCCTCGCGCAGATCGTGTCCCGACGAAAAATGCGGGCCGTTGGCCGAGAGCACGATGACCTTCACGCTGTCGTCGTGTGCGGCGCGGTCCATCGCCTCGTTCAATGAATAGAGAAAGGCCGTGTCCTGGGCGTTGCGCGTGTCGGCGCGGTTGAGGACGATATGGGCCACGCCGGGCTTCGGCACGTCGTACAGGATGGCATCGGTCATCGCTTCCTCCCGCGACCAGGGGTGTCTTCGTTATGCCGACAGTAAAGCACAGCTTCGTCGAAACACGCGGTTTCACCACTCACGTGGCGGAAGCCGGCAGCGGCACGCCGCTCATGCTGCTGCACGGTTGGCCGGAATTCTGGGCGACCTGGGAACCCATGTTCGACCGCCTGGCCGACCGATGGCGCTTGATCGCTCCTGACTTCCGCGGCTTCGGCGAAAGCGGCAACCCGATCTCGGGTCCGTCGGACCAGGCGGGGCCGGACGTTCTGGCCGACGATATCGCGGCCCTGCTCGATCGCCTCGGCATCGCCCGGGCCGGCTTCGTCGGCCACGATGTCGGGGCCTATGTCATGCAGCGGCTGGCGCTTCGCCATCCCGACCGCGTCGCCGGCCTCTTCTTCTTCAACTGCGGCACGCACGGGGTCGGCGCACGCTGGCGCGATCCCGCCCAGATCAACGAGATCTGGTACCAGACCTTCCATCAGATGCCGTTTGCGCCGGCGATCGTCGGCGCCTCACGCGAGAGCTGCCGGGCCTATTTCCGGCACTTCCTGACCCACTGGTGCCATCGCAAGGAGGCCTTCGACGGCGTGCTGGAGCGCTGGGTCGACAACTTCCTGCGGCCGGGCAACCTGCAGGGCGGCTTCAACTGGTACATCTCGCAGAATGCCGGCCGGCTCGCCGTGATGGCCGGCACCGCCCCCAAGCCACCCAAAATCAACCAGCCCGCCCGCGTGCTGTGGGGCCGCCACGACCCGGTGCTGAAGTCGGCCTGGATCGACGTCGTGCCGGCGTACTTCGAAAACGTAGAGGCCGGCATCGCGGAGGATGCCGGCCATTTCGTTCACTACGAGGTCCCCGATCTCGCCGCCGCCGAGATCGGGCAGTTCTTCGAGCGGATCGGCTGGCGCTGACGACCTGGCTGCCCCTACTCGGCAGCTTGCGCGCGGGCCGGCTTCGCCAGTTCCTCGGCGATCTGGACGGCGTTCCAGGCGGCGCCCTTCAGGAGCTGGTCACCCGCAGCGAACAGCACCAGCCCGTTGGGATTGGAGAGGTCGCGGCGGATGCGGCCGACATGGATGTCGAGGTCGCCGCTGGCTTCGAGCGGCATCGGGAAGTGGTTGTTGGCGGCGTCGTCCACCACCTTCACACCCGGCGCCTTTTCCAGCAGCGCCCGCGCCTCGGCAGGTGACAACGGCTTCTCCAGTTCCAGGGTGATCGCCTCGGAATGGGCGCGCAGCACCGGCACGCGGATGCAAGTCGGCACGATCGGCAGGTCGGGCATGTGGAACATCTTCCGCATTTCCTCGACCACCTTGTTCTCTTCCTCGTTGTAGCCGTTCTCGGCCACCTTGGTGTTGTGCGAGAAAACGTTGAAGGCGATCTGGTGCGGGAAGACCGAGCGCTTGATCTCCTGTCCGGCGCCGTGCTGGCGGACCTGGTCTTCCAGCTCCTGCATGGCCGCAGCCCCTGCCCCCGAGGCCGACTGGTAGGTCGCCACCACGATGCGCCGGATGCCCGCCGCCTGATGGATCGGCCACACCGCCGTGGCGAGGATCGCCGCCGTGCAGTTGGGATTGGCGATCACGCCCTTGTGGTGCGCAAGATCACCCGCGTTCACCTCGGGCACGACCAGCGGTGTGCCAGGGTCCATGCGGAAAGCCGACGAATTGTCGATCACGATCGCGCCTGCCGCCTTGGCTGCCGGCACGAACTCGCGGCTGCGCGTCGCGCCGGCGCTGAAGAAGGCGATGTCGACGCCCTTGAAGGCGTCCGCGGTCAGCTCCTCGACCGGCCAGGTCCTGCCTTTGAACTCGAGCGTCTTGCCGACCGAGCGGGCCGAGGCGAGCAGCTTGAGGGAGGCAACGGGGAAGTTCCGTCGCTCGAGGACGCGGAGGATTTCGACTCCCACCGCACCCGTGGCGCCGACAATGGCGATGTTCTGAGCGTTCATGGCGCGGAACATACAGGACGGCTCCGGCCCCCGGAATGGGTCAAGCCGTTGCACCGTCCGTGTTCTTTCTTAGGGCAGCCATGAGGCGCTTTGGGCCGAGCCCCAGATGTGCCGTCCGTCGCCCGCCTAGGCACAAGCGAGAGAGTGCGCACGTCTTCACACCTTGTGTCTTTGATTTGGTGCAGAGTGCGGTCGCCAGAGGATCGGCTCACACCCGATCCTCTGGCCCGGCCGGAGAGCCCGTGAGACACCA